>Ga0335079_10009074_pt1 | contig 11332 bp, 7 predicted proteins | sample Lox_Sample_33_FD_206719 | JGI IMG/M metagenome (GOLD analysis project Ga0335079, IMG submission 206719) | Soil microbial communities from Loxahatchee National Wildlife Refuge, Florida, United States - Lox_Sample_3.3 | ecosystem: Environmental > Terrestrial > Soil > Wetlands | place: USA: Florida... | reverse complement strand
GATATACCGGGCCCCTGTCGCAGATCGTCACCTTCTCGAAAAAGTGACGACCTACGACACGAGAGCCGGCCATGGAAAATGTTCATTCTAAGTTGGACATCATGAAATTGAGAGCCGCTTTTCGGAGGATGCCGCTATTCCAAAAATGAGTTGAGAAAGCTTCATCGAACCCCTTGCAGAACTTCACCAAGCAGCTCCTCAGACGCATTCTTTATGCTCTGGAGTAAGAGCAAGGGATCGTCGCCATGACGGGGGCCTGGATGACGGGTCAGCCCAAAAGCCTCATCCCTGGTCGCGATCTTCTACCCCAAAAAGGGGACGCCCGTGGTCGGCAGCTACCCGGAGTGATTGGACCTGCCCCCAAGGCATATTTGACCTTTGGAAAGGCTGGCACGATCGACGGGGCATCTCGTCGCGCTGCCATCATCTTTTATCGTCAGAGTTTCTCATGAGCGCGTGACATTTTAGGTCGGGGAGCGGCACAGGAGCCTAACGAGAGCGCAACCAATAGAAGTGGAATATCAGCCCCTTGCGCCGGGGATGGACACATGGGTTGGCCGTACATTGGTTCGGAAATGCACGGTCGCGAAAATGTTTTTTCCGCAAGCCTTTATTGGCATTTACTTGATTCGGATTTTTACGGTTGCGTTTGTGCCAATGATACCGGCCAGGTCAACATGATCGAGCAGTCTGATCTTGATCGGGATCAGTTGCGTTACCTTGGTATATGTGCCGGAGGTGGTAAAGCTCGTTATGGCACCGCTGAGTTCTGTCGAGGTGATCGTACTGATTTCATCGACATAACCGTCAAAGCTCTGGCCATAGGCATCCAGAAATACGGTCGCGCTCTGCCCCGGATGTATTTTCAGGATATTGGTTTCTTCCACGTTTGCCGTAATATAAATATCCGCGGTGTTGGCCACAACCAGCACGACATCCGCCGGGGTAACGTAGTCTCCTTCTTGCATTTTGGTGTCAATTACTGTGCCATCGATGGGTGATCTTATGAAGGAACCATTTTGCACGTGTGCGAGCATCTGCCCTGCGGTTACTTCTTCGCCTTGAGTGACATACATCCTATCCAATCTCCCGTCTTCATGTGCGGAAAGCTGGTAGATCGCCGTGTCCACCTTGGCATTGTCCGTCTGATAATAGAAATTGTCCTCGTAAATAAAGTATCCTGCGATCCCGATGCCGGCCAGCACGACCACCATCGCCGCCGTGATGAGCATCCGTTTGCTGATTTTGCGGTTGGCCGTTTTGGGCTTGAAATCCTCTTCGTATTCGCCCTTTTCTTGATCAATTGACATGTTCCATAACCTTTCTTTCGAATTGACTGTTATACATCTCGGCGTAAAAGCCGCCGGCCGCAAGCAGTTCCATGTGTTTTCCCTGTTCGATAATATCCCCATTGTTCAATACCAGGATGAGATCGGCATTCTTGATCGTGGAAAGCCTGTGCGCGATAATAAAGCTCGTCCTCCCTTTCATCAGCGCATCCATCGCCTTCTGGATCAGGATTTCCGTGCGGGTGTCAATGGAGCTGGTCGCCTCGTCGAGGATCAGGATTCTTGGATTTGCCAGAATCACGCGGGCAATGGTCAATAACTGCTTCTGCCCCTGCGAGATATTGTCTGACTCTTCGTTAAGAACGGTGTCGTAATCCTGAGGCAGCGTCCGGATGAATTCGTCGCAGTGAGCGGCTTTCGCCGCGGCGATCACCTGCGCGCGGCTTGCCCCGAACGTCCCGTAACGGATATTGCGGAGAATGGAAGCGTTATACAGCCAGGTGTCTTGCAGGACCATCCCGAATATGGACCGCAGGTCGTTTCGGGTGTAGTCGTAAATACTATGCCCGTCGATCTTGATATCGCCGCCGTTAATGTCATAGAAGCGCATCAAGAGTTTGACGATCGTGGTTTTTCCCGCGCCGGTTGGACCGACGATGGCCACCTTTTCCCCCTGCTGCACGGAGGCAGAAAAATCATGAATGATGGGCTTGGCCGCATCGTAACCGAAAGCGATGTGTTCAAAAGACACGGCGCCCGCGACCGCCTCGGCAGCGGCCCGGCTGCGGTCCGAGCTCTCCTCCGGCTCATCAAGGAATTCGAATACTCTCTCTGAAGCCGCGATGGTCTGCTGGAGCGTGTTGGAGATGGAAGCCAGCTGCGTGATGGGCGCGGTGAAATTCCGCGTATACTGGATGAAGGATTGGATGTCGCCGATTTCGATCACCCTTTTCACCGCCAGGTAACCACCCAGAATGCAGACGATGACGTAGCCGAGATTGCTGATAAACTGCATCATGGGCTGCATGATGCTGGTAAAGAACTGCGACTTCCAGGCGCTGTCGGCCAGTGTTTCGTTGATCTGGTAGAAGCGCTTGATCGAATCATCCTGCCGATTGAAAGCCTGGACGATGGAGTGGCCGCCATACATCTCTTCCACGTGCCCGTTCATATTGCCAAGCGAGTCCTGTTGCGCCCTAAATAATTTCTGCGATGTGCGGATGACCGCGCCGATGAGCCCAAACGACATCGACACCGTCAAAATGGCCGTCACGGTCATCAGCACGTTAATGCTCAACATCATCACCACCACGCCGATCACGGTCGCAACGGATGTGATCAACTGCGAAATGCTTTGGTTCAGCGACTGACTGATCAGGTCAACATCGTTCGTGATCCGCGAAAGGACCTCGCCGTGGGTCGTGGTATCGTAGTACTTCAGCGGCAGCCGGCTGATCTTCTGATCGATGTCCTTGCGGAGGTTGTACGTGACCTGCATGGAAACACCGGACATGATGAATGCTTGAACGTAGGCGAATATCATGGAGATCAGGTACAGGCTGATAAGGATCACGATCAGCCTGCCCATGTAGGGGAAATCCATGTACAGCCCGGTCCCAAAATAGTAAGCGATCAGGCCGTCGGCGAGCTTGGTGGTCACCTGACCCAACAGTTTGGGCCCGACAATGGAAAACACCGAGGATAAGGCGGCGAAAACCATCACAATGATGATCTTCACCCGGTACGGCTCCAGGTAGCGCACAAGGGTCAGCAGCGTTTTTCGCGCATCCTTGGCCTTGGCACCCTGCATGGTTACGAAGCTACGCCTGTTCAAGCTCATCCTCCGAAAGCTGCGACAGGGCAATTTCGCGGTACACCTCGCAGCCGCGCAAGAGCTCGCGATGGGTGCCCCGTCCGACCATTTCGCCATTATCGAGCACGATGATTTGGTTGGCCGTAAGGATGGTGCCCACGCGCTGCGCCACAATGAGCAATGTGCTCCCGCCCGTTTCCCGATGCAGCGCTTCGCGCAAGGCGGCATCGGTTTTCATATCCAGCGCCGAGAAACTATCATCGAAGATGTAAATGGGCGCGTTTTTCACCAGGGCGCGGGCAATCGATAGCCGCTGTTTTTGCCCGCCTGAAAAATTGGAACCGCCTTGGGCCACGTGGGCATCGTATCCATCCGGCATGGTTGAAATGAATTCCTGCGCCTGGGCGATCCGCGCCGCGCGTTGGATCGCGTCAAACGCCGCGCCGCTATCCGCATATTGCAGGTTGGATTTAACCGTCCCGGAGAACAGGATCGCTTTTTGCGGGATATAGCCAACCTTACTGCGCAGATCAGAGCGTCTCATGTCGCGGATGTCGACCCCGTCCACCAGGATGCGCCCGCTGGTGACATCGTAAAAGCGGAGCAACAGGTTCACCAAGGTTGATTTGCCGCTGCCCGTCACGCCGATAAAGGCCGTGGTTTCGCCGTGCCTGGCTTTAAAGCTGATGTTTTTCAGCACCGGCTCTTCGCCGCCAGGGTAGCGAAAGGTCACGTTTTCATACTCGACATCCGGGACAAAACCCGCCCTGGGCCGGACCGCCCTGATCTTGTCTTTGATCACCGTGTCGGTCTCGATGACCTCTTTGATTCTCCCCGCACTGACCATGGCGCGCGGGATCAAGATAAACATCACGGAAAGCATCAGGAACGAAAAAATGATCTGCATGGCATACTGCATGAACGCCATCATCTTGCCGATATCAATCTGCAGGCTCGCAATTTGATGGGCGCCGAACCACACGATCAGCACGGTGGTGACGTTCATGATAAACATCATGGTCGGCATCATCATCATCATCGTGCGGTTGACAAAAAGACTGGTATCCGTCAACGTCCTGTTGGCACCATCGAACCTGGCCTCCTCAAATCTCTGGGTATTAAATGCGCGGATAACCAGCATGCCCTCCAGATTTTCGCGGCTGATCAGGTTCACTTTGTCCACCAAGGTTTGCATGATCCGCATTCTCGGCATCACAACATTGAAGAGGATGATGATGAGAACTACCAACGCCAGCACCGCTCCGACGATCGTCCAGGACAAAGCGCGGCTTTCCGAGACGGCCTTGATCGCACCGCCGGTGCCCAAGATGGCTGAATAAAAAACCATGCGCACCATCAAGATAATCAGCAGCTGGATCTGGGTGATGTCGTTGGTGGTTCGGGTGATCAGGCTGGCGGGCGAAAATTTGTCGAGCTCGGGGTTCGAAAAAGTCTGCACCCGCTTGAAAACATCGGCGCGCATATCCCGGGCGGTATAGGCGGCGATCCGGGAGGCAAAATACCCGGTAACGACCATACATGCCGCGCTGAGCAAAGTGATCAGGATCATCTTGCCGCCGGTCTGGATGATATAGTTGACGTTCCCGCTGATCACGCCCGTGTCAACCAGATCCGACATGTAATCCGGCAGCGAAAGGTCGCAGATTGCCTGTACCACCAAAAGCGTCAGAGCCCCCATTATCATGCCGGGATATTCCAACATGTATTCCATTACCATGATCATATGCGCTATGTCCTTCGATGTAGGTCGATGCTCTTCAATGCCGGCAAAAAACAGGTTCTCCCGTTACGCTGGATACTGTTCCAGGTTATCCACAAGCTTGCCCAGCAGGCGGCCCAGCTCTCTGCGTTCCTCTGGAGAGAAATTGCCCAGGAACCGCTCCGCGCTTTCCAGTAAAAGATTATTGATGGCCCGGTACAGCTCTTTTCCAGATTCGGTTAGTTCGACACGCACCACGCGGCGATCCTCGGGATCGGCCAACCGCCGAACATAGTCATTGTTCACAAGCCAGTCCACCGTGCGTGTGGCGGTGCTGAAGGGCAGCCCCAAGATCTGGCTCAGGTCGCCCATCGTGATCGGCTCGGATTGACGGGAAAAAACAAAGCCGATGATAAGGAAGACATCCTGGTCACTGACCTGCTCGATCTTTTCGCGCAGGTTATCTTTATGGATGCTGGTTTTGACGTTCAGGATCTGCTCGGGCAGTTTTCCCCGCAGGCGGCGCCGCAGGTAAAACATGCGCAGGAGGATGTCGCTGATTTCCTTTCGGGTTGCTGCACCGCTGGAAAAGTAGTTGGTATTCATCAAAATTTCCTTTTGGAAATTTACTATGCGGAAATATATCATGCAGAAAGAATGGGTCAAAGGGGATTAAGTCAGTAAGAAAGGATGACATTCTAAAGGATTCACTTCTGGAAGAATCAGTGGAACCTCGGACCAATGGCGGAACAGCCGTACTTCTCGGTGCCATGGAAAGAAAGCAACGGCAAATACAATTGCCGCGCCGGGGTGTTGGATATCAAAGGTGCTTGGAACCATACCCATCCGTATCAAATCCATTCCGAATGGAACGCCACCGAGATCAACGAGCGGGCTTCGATAATCGCTTCGCGCTTGACGCCGTACAGCAACGGCGCCGCGCCAGGGACTCCAAGCTCACATTCAACACCACGAACTGGATGATCACGGAGGTTCGCCTGGACGCGCAGAACAGGCCTTCGACGCGCGGCGCTTCCCGCCTATCGGTACACACTGTTCCCGCCGGATTTGCCGCCATCGCGGAAGCCCACCCCCACCGGCTGGATCACGAGCGTTTATGCTCCAGATGCATCTCACCCGCAGGCGGTGGCGATATGACCTGCAGGATCGAGCCAGATCCAACCAATGGCGATGCCCTGACCTTGCATAACAACCGTTACGTTGACCTGGTGAATTTTCGTTCTCAAGAAGTGATGCCTTTGTAGCTGAGTTTACAACCAGCGATATAGATGGAGCGGTGTATAAGAGTCGGCATGGCGTTCGTTCGTGACCCACGGAACATTCGTTGGCGGCGTTTTATATCCATCGACCCACTGAAAATGGGGTCCACCGCACTTTTGTTGATGAACACCTTTAACCGACCAGGGCAACGGCTTGCCGATTTTAAGGGGCCGCGTAACAAAGCCGCTTTTGAAGCAGATCCAATTTACCCCGCCCAAACATTTCACGCTTGATCAATTTCAATCTGTTCCCCTGTCCCTCAACCTTTGCGCTGCTCCAAGACGCGATCAGCGCGGCTGAGACCGCATTGTTGTTCCTCACCAAGCCGGTTGCAAAATTTCCAAGGTGATCATCCCATCGCGACAAGGTCAAAGAACAACTCATGCAACCGATCGTGAGAATTGCAGAAAAGATCAAAAACCTTCAAGAGGAAATTTATCAAGCGCAGTGCACCCATGAACGAACATCCGCGCCGAAGAAATAAAGAAGCACCCAATTGATCTCTTGACGCAACCTTTTTGCGGAGGTATAACACCGATTGTAAATTGAACCCTCTTTAGAAGAGACACCTGCGTTTTAGCTTTGCTGAATTCATAACGCAGCAACAAAGGAGGTGATCGTTATGGGCGCTGATGGAAGTACGTCGGGCGATGATTCTGTTCCGCTAAGATTCTCCGAGAGCCGACTCGTTCGGGACAATCTGTTACGCGCACACAGGCACGATCATTTCCTTGATGATTGGTATTGCCGATAATGTGAACGCGTGACGTGCCCCTGCGCGATCGCCACCTTCGGAGAATCGTCGAAGGTGGTTTTCTTTTAAGGAGGTCGAAATGATCGCAAACAATGCAAGAATTCTGGTGATCGGGGCTGGTGTGAATGGATCAGTCTGTGCGGCAAGCTTGTGTAGGGCGGGTGTCCAGGTGACGGTTCTTGCTCGGGGCCGGCGATACGAAGAACTCCGGAACGAGGGCATTCTTATTGAAAACTCGCTGACGCATGAACGGAGCACTACAAAAGTTCCGGTTATCAAGGCGCTGGAACCAGATGATATCTACGACTATATCCTCGTTATCATTCGACAAGATCAGATGGCGGGACTTGTGCCGATTTTGGCCAAGAATCGGTCTTCCAACATTGTCTTCATGGCCAATAATCTTTTAGGCGCCGAGGCCTATGCCGCCATCGAAACAGAGCGGATCATGCTAGGGTTTGTATTTGCCGGAGGGAACAGTGAAGGATCCGTAGTCTATGCCATCAGCGGCGTAGGCGGTGTGATCGGGGCGCTCTTCGGCGTGACCCCATTTGGGGAAATTGACGATGCCATAACGGAGCGGCTCAAGCGGTTGGTGGCGATATTCCGTCAGGCCGGGTTGAATGCGAAAGTCTCTACTCACGTCGCGGATTATCTTGCTACTCACGCAGGCTTCGTGACGTTGATGACAGGATTGGCGATCAAATATGGAGCAGACATGCCGTCTCTCGCTCGCGCCAAGGCCGACTTGGAACTACTGGTTGATGCGTTACGAGAGATGCTCAAGGTTTTTTTGCCCGCATTGGGATATCAGGTTACCCCGGCGAAATTTCGGATCATTCCGGTGGTCCCACGGTTTCTGATGGTGGCAGCGTTGGGGGCATTCATCGGCTCCGATCTGATGAAACTCGGGATGGCCGATTGGAGCATGTCGCAAGCGCGTGACGAATGGTTTTATCTCGGTAAGGAATTCGAGCGATTAGTTGAAAAAAACGGTCTTGCTGTTCCGGCCATACGAAAATTACTTGCTTACTACCGCAAGTAATATAGGCGCACGATAAAGATGAAATCCCATCAACGTATCGTGGCCGAGATTGGATATGTTCAACGGAGATAGCCATGTCTCAATTCATTCTCCAACTTTCTGATGTCAACGCGACGCTTGAAAACGTTGGCGGCAAGGGCGCTTCGCTTGCCAAACTTTCCAAGGCAGGTTTGCCTGTCCCCAATGGTTTCCATATAACAACCCAGGCCTACCGTCGCTTCGTTTCAGATAACGGTCTCCAGCCCCGCATCTTGGCAGCGCTTAATGGAGTCGAGGTTATGCAGCCAGCCAGCTTGGAATCAGTCGCTAGTCAGATAAGTGAACTCTTCGCAGGCGCGCAGATCCCGGCTGAAACCGCTGAAGCTATCCGTGCAGCGTATGCTGAGTTGAGAGATGCATATGTCGCTGTGCGTTCCTCCGCTACTGCCGAAGATCTGCCGGGGATGTCGTTCGCTGGCCAACAGGAAACATATCTAAACATCCGAGGCGAAGCAACGGTACTTGACGCGATCAAGCGCTGTTGGGCTTCGCTCTGGTCGGCGCGGGCAATCGGCTATCGCATCAAGAATGGAATTGACCAGAGTAGCGTTGCCTTGGCAGTCATCGTTCAGGAGTTGGTTCCAGCCGAGGCGGCAGGAGTCATGTTTACCGCCAATCCCATGAACGGCAAGCGCGACGAGATCGTCATCAATGCTGCTTGGGGACTCGGGGAAGCAATTGTCTCCGGAGCCGTTACACCAGACACCGCGAGGGTGGATAAGTCCACAGGCAACTTGCGAGAGCGCACAGTCTCCGTGAAACAAGTCATGACAGTCCGGACGGAAACGGGAACATGTGAGCGGCCCGTTCCCGATTCCAAAAAGAATATTCCGGTCTTGAATGATAAGCAAGTGACGGAGCTTGCGCGCTTGGGTTCCCAAATCGAGGCGCTCTACAAAATGCCGATGGATATCGAATGGGCATACGATGGAGGGAAGTTCTCCATCCTCCAGGCACGCCCGATCACCGCGCTTCCTGAACCGCAGTACGAACCGTCTATGGAATGGAAGCTTCCCGATCCAAAGGCGATGTATATGCGTCTTAGCCTCATTGAACAGCTTCCCGAGCCGCTCACACCCCTATTCTCCACAATGGCCGCGCCGATCATCGAAACTGCCACGCGCCGCCTGTTCGCTACGATGACAGGCGGCGCGGAGCTGAAGCCAGAACTCAAATTGTTTGAAACGATCAATGACTATGGATATATGACTGCAAATTTCGGCCGGTGGAATACCCTGAGGATGGCCGTGGGCCAGCTGGTTAGGATAAGATGGGTTTTCAGTCAATCGGAAAGTCGCTTTCGGCAGGCCCATGATCATTACCTTAGCGTGATTAAGAGTTGGGAGGCAAAGTCGCCAGAAGACTATGAGGCGGTCGAGTTGCTCGAAGGCGTACGCGCTCTTCTCACAGAAACGATCAACATGTACACCGTGTTGCAAATTGGGCCGATCGCAACCGCTCTGGGCAGCGAAACGATGTTCACCCAAATTTATAACCGCCTGATCAAGAAAAAGGGAGACCCCGAAGCATCGGTCTTTCTCATGGGCTTTGAATCGATGCCGATCCAGGCTGAGAAATCGCTCTATGATCTGACGCAGTGGGCACGTAGTCAAGACGAACTCGCGGCGCACCTAACTGCAACTCCCGCGGCTCAACTTGCCACGGAGATGGAGGGAGCTGATCCTCCTGGCGGTTCGGACATCAGCTTATGGGGCGAGTGGCGGAATCGATTTCGCGAACATCTAGCAAAGTATGGGCACTTCACCTACGATCTGGATTTCGCAAAGGCGGTGGCGGCAGATGATCCAGCACCTCTCTTGGAGACCTGCCGGATGTATCTGCTGGACAAAGCTCCCAACCCGCACGCACGAGTAGAGGCTCTTTCTGCTCAACGAGAGCAGGCTACTCAAACGATGCTGAAGCGGCGGCATGGCCCGCTGCGCTCCCTTTTCCGTTCCCAGTTGCAGAGCGCGCAAAAGTTTGCTCCGCTACGCGAGGATGGCATCTCGGATCTTGGTTTGGGTTACCCGTTACTTAGGAAGATGCTGCGCGAGTTCGGTTGCAGGCTGGCTAAGGCAGGCGCCCTTGAGCAGCCTGAGGATATTTTCTGGTTGAACGACAAAGAGGCGGAGGAGGCAGCCTGCGCACTTGACCAGAGTCGCTCGCCAGCATCAAGGAAGGCCATTGTTCAAGAGCGGCAGAGGATTTGGAAATCCGAACAGCGCGTATCACCACCGATGGTGCTGCCGGTTGGCTCCAAGTACATGGGAATGGATATCGAAAAACTTACCAGCGGCGGCTCAAGTACTGACGAGCATGTCATCAAAGGATTTGGTTCCAGTCAGGGCCAGGTGACCGCGCCGGCGCGTGTACTGCTTGGACCGCAGGATTTCGATCAGATGCGTTCGGGTGACGTGCTGGTCGCGCCGCTCACGACGCCAGCCTGGACGCCGCTCTTTGCCTTGGCTTCCGCAATCGTCACGGATGTTGGAGGGCCCCTAAGCCACAGTTCCATTGTGGCACGTGAATATGGCATCCCTGCAGTGCTTGGGACCGGAGTAGCCACACGGCGCATTCATAGTGGACAGACCATCACAGTGGATGGCAGTGCTGGGACCGTTACCCTCGCAGAGCAGAAGGCTTTCGAATAGAAGAATAGGGATCGATCTGCGCACATGGATTTATCGGTCAGGACATTTCTGGAAAGAGGTAATGAATGCGACCCAACCAATCGAGTCTGACCGCCATGAGTACTGCGGCTGTGCGTGCCCTTGAAATGGAACTACCCGCTAGAGAGCGCATTTGCAACGACCCCTTCGCGCGGGAATTTCTACCGACTTGGTTTTACGTTTTTATGAAGCGCATCACGGCCACCCGCTATGCACAAAGACATGCATCAGGCGATCTCGGCTTCATCGTTGCCCGCTGCCGTTATATGGATGATCTGCTGTCCGAGGAGTTGGATCATGGGATTCAACAATTGGTGATCCTGGGAGCCGGCTTTGATTCGCGCGCGTATCGGTTTGGAAGTTTGAAAGACGGAGTGAAGGTTTTCGAAGTAGACCATCCGGCTACTCAAAAGAACAAGCTCAAGAAGCTGAAGGGCATTTTTGGACCGCATGGTTTGCCCGCTTACTTGACATTCGTTCCCGTTGATTTCAGTCGCGATAATCTAGCCGCGTGCCTGACCGAAGGTGGTTACTCTGAGCAATTGAAAGCACTGTTCATCTGGGAGGGCGTGACGCCTTACTTGGACGCGCGCTCTGTGGACGGTACTCTGTCGTTCATTGCCAACCATTCAGTCCCTGGCAGCACCATTGTTTTCGATTACATGTGTGAACAGGCTCTAGCACCCAAACGGGATATCGTGATTCTGACCGTCTCGTTCCTC
>Ga0335079_10009073_pt1 | contig 11333 bp, 13 predicted proteins | sample Lox_Sample_33_FD_206719 | JGI IMG/M metagenome (GOLD analysis project Ga0335079, IMG submission 206719) | Soil microbial communities from Loxahatchee National Wildlife Refuge, Florida, United States - Lox_Sample_3.3 | ecosystem: Environmental > Terrestrial > Soil > Wetlands | place: USA... | reverse complement strand
CCTCCGCCGCTGCCTGACCTCGGGGCGCCGGGACAGGCGATGGGGGGCCCAGGGTGGTGACCCGCCCGCACGACGAGGTCTACGCGAGGCTGCCCCGCGGGCGGCTGGTCCTGGCCGGCGAACTGGGCGCGGGTAAGACAGCGGCGAGCGCCTGATGCGCCAGTTCAAAGCCGGCGCTATTACAGTGATCGAACTAGACGCAGTGCAGAGCAATCCGCGTCTGGCACTCGCCCAGCAGGGTACCGACATCTGCAGCGAGGCCGGGATCGAGTTCATCCTCGCCGTGGGCGCTGGCAGTTGCAGCGACACGGCGAAGGCCATCGGCATTGGCGCCGAGATCGACCACCCGCCCTGGGACCTGTACGAGGACTTTCACCACCAGACGCACGGCGGCGCTTACCGAGCGTACCCGCATCTCGCCAAGGACCCGATCCCGATGGGCGTGGTGATGACCAAAGGCGCCACCGGCTCAGATTTCGACCACGCCTCGGTGCTCAGCAATGCCGTCACGAAGGAAGAAGCCAATGGTCATCAACAAGATCATGTACCCCAAGTTCGCCGTGCACGACCAGAGCATGAGTGGCGCGATGGGTGGCCGGCCCGCGCACATGATCGAGCATGAGTTGACCGCGGCCACCGACATCATCACGGCTGGGGTATGGCGACCGTCTTCCCCGCCTGAATGCATTACGTGCTGGAGCTCATCCCCGAGAAGTTCGCTCAGTTCGGCGAACGGGTCTGGGGCCCGGACACCAGTGGCCGGTCGGCTGTCGACGTGGGTCGCGAGGCGATCGAGAAGATGGCCGGGTACCGGCGCTCGCTCGGCGTCCCGCTCACCTTGAGTGAGGCCCAGGGTCGATCCCGCGCTGATCCCCGGCATGGCCAGGCAAGCCGTGCGGTTCGGGTCGCTGTTCTCGACCAAGGCCCTCGAGGAGGCCGACGTGCGCGCGATCCTCGAAATGACTTGCTAGAACGGACGGAGGCAATACCATGGCAGAATTTCAACCGGCGATTCATCGTTACACGACCCCGCGTAACCTGCCGGTGAGCGTGTTCTTGGTGGAGACGGAACACGGCGTCGTACTGATCGACTCAGCGACCGCCGTCTCGACCAGCCACGAAATCCGCGCACTGATCGACGAACAGATTAAGAAGCCGCTGCTGGCGCTCCTGCTCACGCACGGGCACCCGGACCACTACGTCGGCGCGGGCGAGATTGTGCGCGGCCTGGACGTGCCGATCGTCGCGACCGAGGGGGTGGCGAAGTTCGCGCATTCTCAAGACGAGCACAAGTTCGACTCGCTGATCATCCCCAACTACGGCACGGACGCGCCGGCGCAGCGCATGTTCCCCAATCGCCTGGTCAAGGGCGGCGATGTGCTGACCTTCGATGGCGTCGACTTCGCGCTGCGCGACTATGGGCCGTGCGAGTCGGACGACGACTGCACCTGGACGGTCACGTCTGGCGGGGTGCAGCACGTATTCGTCGGCGACCTGATCTACAGCCACGCGCACGGCTACTTCCGCGACGGCCACGCACCGAAGTGGATCGCAGCGCTGCGTTCCCTGCAGAAGGAATACGATTACACGGCCGTATTCCATCCCGCCCACGGCGATGACTGCGGCATCGAGATGACCTGCTGGCAGATCGGCTACATCGAGGCCTTCCTCATCACGCTCCACTCGCTGCTGTGCGCCGGCGGGACCGTGCGGGATGCGCTGGACGACGCCGGGAAGCAGATCCTGATCGCCCGCATGCAGTCATACCTGCCCAGCGAGAAGCTGATCACCCTGACGAAGTATGAGCTGGATCAGACTATCCGCGAATTGAAGGACAGCCTGGGGGTTTAATAGTGTTTTGTGAGGGCGTACCGGTCCGGAAGGTAGCGGTCCGCGACGGACGGGGGACGGGGTGCTGGGCGGGTCGGTGTGGGATGTGAACGCGTTCTTCGGCGCCCTCGGCAGCGAGCGGGCGAAGCTGCTGACGCACGAGTCTGCCGACGGGGCGGACTGGATTCACGCCGTCGTCGGCGCCCGCCCGGCCGCAGGCGGAGATCTGCCCGGACGCGTTCGACGTGGCCAAATGGGCCAGGGACAAGCTGGACGAACTGCGCCGCCGCCGGATCGGCGAACTGCGTGCCGCCGGGCACGACGACCTTGCGGCCGCGCTCGGCACCGGCATGTGGGCGCTAGGGAAGAAGCCGGAGAACCTGACCGCGAAGCTGCGCACCGCCCTGGCGGCCATCGCCGCGGACAACAAGCCGCCCTACAAGGGCTACCTGATCAAAGAGCAGTTCCGCGAGGCATTCAGGGTCAAGGGCGAGGACGGCAAGGCCCTGCTGAGGGGCGTGATCGCCTGGGGCGCACCGCTGCCGCATCCCCGGGTTCACTAGGCTCGCGAAGACCCTCAGCGATTCAGGGACCTTATCTATCACACCCTCGACGGCGGCCCGTCCAACGGACGCGCCGAAGCGCTCAACGCCCCAGATCCACGCCCCTCATCACCAGGACCCGCGGCTTCCGCACCGCCGCCGCGCTCATCGCAATGGCGGAGTTCGTGTACGGAGGCCTATGCCAAGATTCGCCTTGCTGATCCGCAGGCCACCGATTCCTGAAAGCCTGGGAGAGCCTGAGAAGCACTGTTAAAGGGAAGAAACGGAAGCGACTCATGTTCGTGACTCAAGACAAGATCGAAAAACTTGACTTCGCGAAAGGTATCCTGCTCCAACGCCTGGCGCGAGGCGACGCGATTAGTGCCGTACATTGGGACTTCAGCGAAGGCGCCGAATTGCCGGAGCACGAGCACGCGGAGGAGCAGTTCGGCTACATCATCAAGGGCGGGTTCGAAGTGACGATCGGCGGCGAGACCTGCGTGCTGCGTGCCGGCGAGGCCTATTACGTCCCGCCCCACACCCTGCACAAGTTCGTCTCTCTCGGACCGACCCAGGCCATCGACGTCTTCACGCCTGTCCGGGTCGTCAGGTCGGCGTAGCGCACGGCGGAATGATCCAGAGACTTTGGTCGAGGAGAGATCAACATGGCGAGGAAAAAGAAGATCTTGGTCGTGGCGTCCAACTACGGCGTGTGGAACGAGGAGCTGCAGGCTCCCTGGGATATCCTGACGGCCGCCGGCCACGAACTGACCATAGCGACTCCACAGGGCAAGAAGCCGCTGCCCCTGGCCGCCAGCGTCGATCCGGACTTTGTCGACCCGGTGCAACAGTACAAGGTCAACATGCCTGAGGCCTGCGCTCGCATGAAAGCACTGCTAGCCACCGACGTTTGGGATCACCCGCTGAAGCTGGCCGACGCGCGCATGGGGGACTACGACGCCATCGTAGGCGTGGGCGGCCTCGGCGCGGACCTCGACCTTGCGAATAATCCAGCATTGCATCGTTTGCTGCTCGAGGGCTGGCACACGGGCAAGCTCCTGTGCTGCATCTGCTTCTCGGTCGCGGCGTTAGTGTTCGCCCGCGATCCTGAGCGCGGCTTCAAAAGCCTGATCTACGGCCGCCGGATAACTGCTCACCCACGCGCCTGGGATTTCAAGACCGACGTGACCTATCAGCTGTACGGGGCCGCGCCGGATAATCATGGGACCGACGTCATAACGCCGGGCTTTTTACTGCCGCTGCAGGATTTGGCCATCGATGCCGTCGGGCCTGGTGGCCAAGTGTTCTCCGACCCGCACACCAGCCGCGAGAACCCCTGTGTGATCTACGATCACCCGTTCATCACCGGCTGCTCGGTGGAATCGTCGATCTTGTACGGGCACGAGATCGCGCGTGTACTGGAAACGATGTAGGTCGTCTATTTACGGGAGACAAGCATGAATGTCAACGAGTTGCTCGTCAGGACGATCGAGTCGCTCGGCGTCGAGTGGGCTTTCGGCGGATCGGGGCAGGTCAACGCCAGCCTGATGATCGCGCTGAAAAATTCGAAGATCAAGACAGCGATCGTCAAGAACGAGCAAGCCGCCTCCTTCATGGCCTGCGGCTACGCGATGTTCAGTGACAAGCTCGGTGTCTGCTTCGCCACCGGCGGGCCGGGCGCGTTCAACCTGATGTCGGGGCTGGCCGTGGCGCTCAGCGATTCGCTGCCTTTGCTAGCCATCAGCGGCTACGAGGCCGCAGGCCTGATCGGCAAGGGCGCCCTGGCCGAGACCTCCGGCCTTGGTCGCACGCCCGACTCGCAGAAGATGATGGCTGCCACCACCAAGAAGACCTACATGCTCGGCAACCCCGACCAGACGTGCGACATCTTCGAGGATGCCATCAACACCGCGTTTGAAGGGCGTCCCGGCCCGGTGCACGTCCACATCCCGATCGACCTGACCACCAGCGAAGTAACGAACTACCGGCCGATCAAGATCGACGTCAAGCCGGTGCTGCCCAAGCACGAGATGGTTTGCTCGTTCGCCGAGGCGATCGCCCACGCGCTCGCGTCCCGCAAGCACCTGATGCTGCTGATCGGTTACGGCGCGATCCGCAGCCACACGGAGCCCGAACTGCTGCAGCTGGTTGAGCGCTACCAGATCCCTTTCGCGACGACCATGGACGCGAAAGGCGTGCTGCCCGAGAACCACCAGCTCTCGCTGGGAGTGGCGGGCACCATCGGCGACCCGGGCGCGAACGACTACCTGCGACATCACGCCGACTTCGTCATCGCGGTGGGCAACTCGTTCGCGCACAACGCCACCTGGCGCTTCGACAGCAACTTGTACGATGGCAAGCAACTCATGCACATCAACATCGACCGCAACGAGGTCAACAAAGTCTATGAGGCCGATTACGCAATGGTGAGCGACGCGAAGCCGGCTGTCGTGGGGATCCTGGAGGAGCTCTGGCGGTTGAACGCCGACAAGGGGCCAGCCCTGCCCATCATGATTGACAAGTGGCACGACCGCCCGATCGAGTATCAGGGCCCCAAGGTTCACCCCGGCGCCCTCTGTAAGACGTTAGCCGACCTGCTGCCGCCCGACACCTTCGTGCTGGGCGACGCGGGCGGACACATGCTCTGGCTGTGCGCCTATATGCAGCTGACCGGCCACCAAATTTATCAGAACCCCGGCAGCTTCGGGCCCATGGCCGTGCACGTAAACGGCGCGCTGGGCGTCAAGGCCGCCCACCCCGATCGCGTCGTAGTCAGTGCCTGCGGGGACGGTGCCTACCTCATGGGCGGCTTCGAACTGCTCACCGCCGTGCAGTACAACATTCCGGTGGTCTGGGTGATCTTCAACAACGGCGAGTTCAACATCATCAAGAATTTCCTGCTCCAGCAGTTCGGCGAGGCGCCGTACATGCAGTTCAACAACCCGGACTACGTGGCCTACGCCAAGGCCTGCGGGGCCCAGGGCTTCCGCGTCGAGAAGCTGGAAAACTTCGCGCCGGCCTTCACCCAGGCGTTGCAATCGAACCGACCCACGCTGATCGACGTCTCCGTCGAGTCCGACGTCTATCCGCCCTTCCAGGGCACCGGCATCTACGCCGCACACGAATAACGGGAGGCAACGGATGATCAAGCATTACTCCATGGCAAAGTACAAGTCCTTTGCGGAAGGCTGTTCCGCGAAGGAGAACATGACCAAGGCCAAGGCCATGACGCTCGCACTCAAGAACCAGATCCCGCAGCTCCTGCGCATCGAGGTCGGCTTCAACATGCTGAACGGCCCGACCGATTACGACGCGGTCTCGTACTCGGAGTACGAGAACATGGACGCGGTCATGGCGACGGTTAGACACCCGGCGCACGATGCGCTGATCGCTTTTCTCAAGCTAGTCACCGAAGCGAGCCACGCGGTAACGTACGAGGTGTCGTAGTCGTCCGCGTTGGCCCGCGCATGCGGCCCAGCTGCTACCAGGGAAAAAGGAACACTATGGACACTCGCGAAGTCGTGAACAAGTATTTCGAGTACGTGAACACCCACCGCTGGGACGATTACCTCACGCTGTTCGACGAGCACGTCGTAATGGACGAGCAGCTGATGGGGCACCTCGAGGGCCTCGAGGCCGTGGCGGGCGGCATCGAGGGCCTGCGTGCACAGCCCCAGTTCACCAACAAGCCGCTGCATATCGTCGTCGAGGGCGAAGAGGCCATGGTGGTCTGGCACATTTCGGCCCCCGCCGCAGTCCCGGGCGGCAGCCTCGAGGTGACTGGTGCCAACTATTACGTTGTGCGCAACGGCAAGATCGTGAAGTTCTCCAACTACCACGACACCGCGCCGTTCGCCCCAGTGTTCGCTGCCCAGGCCGCAGCAGCGGCTCCTGCGAAGGGGCCCGGACCGGAAGCTGTCGGCGAGGCCCCCGGGTCGCCAAGGACTTAGCGGATACAGCGGCGCGCGCGGCGAGCCTCCGCCCGAGTCGTGTGGCAAGCACGTGTCCCGGGCGTTAGGCCAGGGGTCTTTAAGCGGGTGAGGACTGGCCCTACGGGGGCGCGGGCTGCCGCGCGCAACGTTGACGCTATCCGGTCGCCAGCGGCGAGCCGTCCGGACTAGCACTGACGCTGCGCCCGTCCTGGCCCAGCTGGCCGAAGCACGCAAGGCCGTTACCGCCGCCGGCAGCAGCAAACCGGGTCGGCCGGTGGTGGTGGTCGACCGGGCGGCTCCTACCCCAAGACGTTCAAGGCCGTGCACGCCGGCACCTGGTCAGGCGCGTGCGCAGCCGCAACAACGGAAAGCCCGCCACCGGGCAGCAGTCCCCCATGATCCGGCGGCTGGCCCGCGGCGCCTTCCTGGACTGGCTTGACGCGCACGACCTCACCCTGAGCACCTGCCAGCAGGCCGATCTTGACCATTGGCTCGGCGCCGGACAAGCCGTGTACTGCGAGGAAGCCGGCCGGTTCATCCGCTGGGCACGCGCCAGCAAGCACGCCGCCGGCTATTTCGCCTCGGCCCCCAGATGGAACGGGCCCGCCCGCCTGCTCGACCACGAGGACCGCTGGGACATCGCGCGCCGGCTCTTGCACGATGACGGGCTCAAGCTCGAAGACCGCCTCGCTGGGCTGCTTGTCCTCCGCTACGCCCAGGGCGTGGCAGCGACCAGCCGCATGACCGTCGGCCAGATCCAGGCCGACGACGGCGACGTCCGTCTCCGCCTCGGTCGCGTGCCCATCCAGCTGCCCGAGCCGGTCGCCACGCTCGCCCCCGGTCGCCACGCTCGCCCGCGCCGTCGCGGCGAACCGCAAAGACCATGCCGCTATCGGGACCAGGGAGCCATCACCCTGGCATTTTCCCGGAGGCCAGCCCGGCCGGCCGATCAGCGGCCCGCGCAACCTTTCCTTCGAGACGGCCGCTCATGTGGTTACTCCTGTCCAGACTTTTCCTTCGAGACGGCCGCTCATGTGGTTACTCCTGTCCAGACGAGCCTTCGAGGAGGTCGGAACGGTTCAGTGCTCACCGGCACGGGCCGCGCTGAGCTGGCTGAGGAGCCCGGCGTTGTCCTCCAGGTGCCAGGACCGGACAATCCGGCCGCCTTGGAGGTGGTGGAAGTCGAACGCGGGGAACTCGACCTGCCGTCCGGTGGCCGGGACGCCGAACATCTCGCCGCTGTGGGTGCCGCGGGTGACGGAGCGCACCGCGACCCGGTCGCCGTCGCCGGAGACGACGATGTCCTCCTGGGTGATGGTCAGGTCAGGGAACACGGCGCGCAGCCACGCGAGGACCGGCTTGAAGCCCTCGGGCCCGGGGCCCTGCCCCGGTCGGGGCGGGGTGCTCTCCCAGCCGGGCGCGAGCACCTCATCCAGCAGGCTCCCGTCACCGGTGTTCATCGCTTCGTAAAACCGCCGCACCGTCGCTTCCGCGTCCACTGTCGCTCCTTCGCCGCTGTGAACCTGCCATGGAGGCCTACCGCTTTCGTAGACAGTTGCATTATGCCGCGCTTGCCATTCCAGCGTCAATACCGGACTCGTACTCACACGTACGGCAGCCAAGCTGTTTCTGAATTCTCCTCCGATTAAAATACACCTCGACGTACTCGAATATCGTTCGTTTCACGGCCTTCAGCCCGGCCCGCACGCGGAGATGGATGAGTTCTTTCTTCAGCGTCCGCATCAAACGACTCGGCGGCAGCGTTATCGAACCAGACGCCGGTGTGCCCGACCGGCAGGATGATGCCATTCGACAGGCACAGCCCGCGGAACTCCGCGCCAGTATACTGCTGGCTGCCGCGGTCAGAATGGAATACCACCTCGCCGGTCCCGGCCGGAGGTTGCGAAGCGCCATCTTCATGGCCTCGAGCACCAGTCCCTCCCGTATGTGGCCGACGACCGACCAGCCGATCATTTTCCGGGAATGCCCGTCGATCACCGTCGCCCTATACGCCCGGCCGCTGACCGTGCGCAGATAAGTGATGTCCCGTGACCAGCGCGCCTGCACCGCCGCCGACGACCAGCGCGCCCGGCGGTCCCACCCACCTGAGCATCAGGCAATATCAGCGCCCAACGGGGAGGTCATCGCCTTGCTTGTGATCTCGCCGTCCAAGACTGACCGCGAGGGCGTCATTCCGATGCTTGCGGAGTTGTTCGCTGTCATCACCGCAATAATCCGGCGGCATAATCGGGCCGCGTGCCACGGATAGCGTGAGCGCCTGCTCACCGCCACCGGTCCGGGTGCGACCGCCTGCCCGGTGCGCGAGCCACCGTCGCAGCCCGCCGACAGAAGGGATCGTCGGAGGTGATCTCGTTGCCCGGCGACACTCGGTGCACCGTGCGGCTGCCGCTGCGTGTCACGCGAGCTTCCTCAGCTCCTCCGGGTCCTGGTCAGCGTAGCCCTGGCTGACCTCGACGACCACGCCGTCGGGGTCGGTCAGCCAGACGGTTTTCCAGCCGGCGATGAACTTGTCGAACTTCAGCGGGCCCAGCGAGATCGGCAGGGCGCCGTCGGTCCTGGCCATGAACGCGTCCACGTCGTCCACCTGGAACGCGATGTGCCTGATTGTGCCCGGATACAGCGGCCCGTCGTCACGCGGGTCGAAGGCCTGGTCCGCGTGGGTGGCGAACAGCTCGAGATAAGCGTCGCCGCGGCGCAGGAACACTACTCTCACCCCGTCATCCTCGACCACCCTGGCCCGGTGGAACCCGAACCAGCGGCTATAGAACTCCTCGGTCTTCCCCTGGTCGCGGCAGTTGAGGCCGACGTGCGACCAGCGCAGGCTGGGCGCAGCGCTCATCGCGTCACCTCGCTCCACGTCGGCAGCGGGACGCCCAACTGCCCCATGAGGGTCACCAGGTCATCGACCGCCCACCGCTCCGCAAGCTTGCCGTCCTCGACCCGCCACAGCTCGTGCGTGTACCAGCTCAGCGGGTTGCCTGTCGGGGCCACGCCCAGGAAGGTGCCGACATGCCGCCCGGTCAGCCTGACCCGGGTGAAAACTCTGTCGTCGGCGGCAGCGACGTCCTCCGGCGTGGCGGTCATCTCCAGCGCCCCGATTACCGCGCGGAGATTATCTCTGTAAACAGCCAGGCTCGTGACATCGACCAGACCCGGGTGGTGGTCAACGAATTCCCGCGCCATGACCTCATCGAGCAGGTCGTAGTCGCGGTCATTGAAGATCTTCGCGAACCGCAGGTAGAGCTGCTCGTTACCGGTAGACGCTGTCATCTGGCACTCCTTCACGGTGGGTCCGTCCCGCGCTCCGGCGGGACCGCATGATGAGCGGCCAGAACCAGGCTCGAGGCCTTTTCCCCGATCATGATGCAGGCCGCGTTGGTATTGCCCGCGACGATGCGCGGCATAATTGCGGCGTCAGCGACGCGCAGTCCCTCGACGCCATGCACTCGCAGCCTGGCGTCCACCACCGCCATGTCGTCATCGCCCATTCGGCAGGTGCCGACCGGATGCCAGAGCGTCCCCGCGTTCTCGCGGATGAACTCGACCAGGTCGGCCCGCCTGGTCACGCCCGGGCCGGGCGCGATCTCCGTCTTGACGAAGTCGGCAAGCGCGCTGGTGCCGGCCAGGGCGCGGGCCATCTCGATGCCGGTGATGAACGTCGCAATATCGTCGCCGTGGGTCAGGTAGTTCGGCTGGAGGACCGGGGCATCGTGCGGGCTGGCCGAGCGCAGGGTCAGCGAGCCGACGCTGCGCGGCTGGACGATTACCGGGGCGAAAGTGAAGCCAGGACCCTCCCGGTCGTAGCGGGGGCTGACGAACTTCACCCCGCCGAACAGCATCTGCAGGTCCGGCGGCTCCTCCTTGTCGCTCGCCTGGGACCTTGTGAAGAAGCCGGTCTCGGCGATCAGGGTCGGCTCGAACGGATGCTCCTGCCTGGCCAGGTAGCCCACGCCGAGGATCATGTGGTCCTGCAGGTTCTGCCCGACTCCCGGCAGGTCAGCCACCACGCCGATGCCGTGCGCCGTCAGTTCCGGGGCCGGCCCGATGCCGGAGAGCATCAGCAGGTGCGGCGATCCGAACGCGCCGCAGCTCAGGATGACCTCCTGCTCGGCTTGGACCTGCTCGGCGCGCCCGTCCACCACGTACTCGACCCCGGTCACGTGGCCTGCGCGGCAAATCAGCCGCGTCGCAGTCGCGCGGTCGCGCAGCGTGAAGTTTGGCGCACCGAGGATAGGATAAAGATAGGCGACCGCCGCGCTGGCCCGAGTGTGCTCCCGCGTCTTGGTGGTCTGGTAGTAGAAGACGATCTCCTCCTGCTCCGCGCCGTTGTAGTCGAACCTGCCGCCCCGGTCGCGCAGGCCGATTTCGGTGCCGGCCGCGAACAGCTGCTTGGACACCGGTGTCGGGTCGGCGTGGTAGATCACGCTGATCGGGCCGCCGACGCCGCGATAGTGGGAGGGCCCGCCCTCGAAGTCCTCTGATTCCCGGAAGAACGGCAGGACGTCCTCGTAGCCCCATCCCGCGTTGCCCAGCGCCGCCCAGCGATCGTAATCGAGGCGGCTGCCGCGCACGTGCAGCATCGCGTTGATGGAGCTGCAGCCGCCCCAGACCTTGCCGCGCGCGACCGAGATTGCCCGGTCGTGCAGCCCACGCTGCGACTCGGTAACGTAGCCCCAGTCCAGCTCGCCGCCCGTCCAGAGCGCCAGCGTGGCGGACAACCTCTCCTGGTGTATCTCCGGGCGGGAGTCCGGGCCCCCCGCCTCGATCAGCAGGACTCGCGAGTCGGTCTGCCTGACCAGCCGGTTCGCGACGACACAGCCAGCCGACCCGGCCCCGACGATGATGAAGTCGTACACTCCGGCGGCGGACATGCTCAGCCGCCGCCCAGCGCCGCCTGATCGGCGGTCCAGTACGCACAGTCGACATCGGTGAAGTGCTCCGACCAGCGGTAGGGAACGTCGATGTCGTCCGGCAGGCGGTCATTACCCGCCTCGAGCGCCAGCACCGT
>Ga0335079_10009071_pt1 | contig 11334 bp, 9 predicted proteins | sample Lox_Sample_33_FD_206719 | JGI IMG/M metagenome (GOLD analysis project Ga0335079, IMG submission 206719) | Soil microbial communities from Loxahatchee National Wildlife Refuge, Florida, United States - Lox_Sample_3.3 | ecosystem: Environmental > Terrestrial > Soil > Wetlands | place: USA: Florida... | reverse complement strand
AGGAGCATTGATGCCAAAGCTCACGATGTTATCTCCACCCTTGGCGAAGAAGATCCCTCCTTCTTGAAAAGCGGCTATCGCGGCAACCGGCGTATTGCCGCCATCAAACAGGCCGACTCTGTTCGCGCTCACAGAGAAGATCAATTTGCCTGAGCGATCCACGACCTCAAAGGGCGCGACTACTCTGCGCTTTCCAATTGCGGTGCAGCCCAGCTTCTCCAGTTCGGCCAGTCGACGATTGATGTCCTCAAGGGTAGCTCTATCGAGTGTGATGCCGTCAGGGTTCTTGTCGATTGGCGGGTTCTGCTCAAATTCCCAAGTGACGTTCTCCATCATCAGGCTTCGTTGCCCGCTCGGGCACGAAGCGGTCAGGGCCACCATCCGCAACACGCCGTCCTGACCGGCGCAGACGTGAACGTAACCTCCCTGGCTATTCCCCGAAGCCTGGGCATAGATTGCGGCTCGGCCCAGCAGTAAGTTGAGGAGACATCCAATCACGAAAACAAGAAGAACCGTAGGTCTGTTCATGTTGTCGGCGACTCCAAATGATCAGATAACGAACTCCAAACCTCTATCTGCGAAGGATCCTGCGCTCCTCGCTTTCGAATCGAGATGGGGCTATGGCGTGCAGGCCGGCCCCGCCGCGCACCCCAGCATGTAGCTTGCAGGAAAGCCGGACTTCGGCAAATACAAGAGCTTCGGCGGAAAAGCCATCACGACGCCGTAGCGATTGTCGTTTGACTTCATCATGACTTTCGCGTTGCTGGCGGCATCGGTAAGCACCAGGAGCCCTCCGCCATTACCAGACTCCGTTAGTGACGCAATTCCGTGACCATCAGCGTTGAAGATGTCGAATGACCCTTTCCCTGCGTTGACCTCCATCGCAGCTCTCGGACGGCCGCTCCCATCTCCGATGACGATTGCGCCTGTCCCCGCCTTGGATTCACCGATGCCTGCGATCACTTTGTCGCTCATGGGAATCTTCAATGAGTAGTTCCCGGCTTCCTGCCTTCCCACATCCAGCCAGGTAAAGTCTCCCTCGGCAATTCGGAGATCAAGGCGACTATTGAGTGCGCTAATGGATGTTGTCACCTTCCCATCGGAGCTACGAGCAGCAAACGCTCCACCGTAGGCGGTCGCTCCCATCGCCGCGACCACAGTTCCACTGGGGTTGTAGAGTTGCATCCGGCCGGGTCCAATACTGAGAATCACCCTGCCCTGGTGGTCGACTACCTCGAATACCGAGGTCTTTTCAAGCTCTGCAATCCGGCGTTCAATAGCGTCAAGAGGATCGGATGGGGATTGATTCGACAGCGGCACGGGACCCAACGCATCATTACCGGGATCTGCCTTATTGATCTCCGGGCCCGACAACTCTATCTTTTGAGTTCCGCGTGGACAGATGCCGGAGGCCGGCGATCGCAGGATGGAATCCGATCCTATGCATACGGTCACGTCATTGCTCTGGCCGGCGGCCGTTAAAACACACCACGGCGCCACCGAAAGTACAAGAATGTTGGTCACGGTGCGAGTGATCTTCTTCTTGATTGTCATCATGTTTAGTCCCTCTGAGTGCTCAGGCCGCAAAGACGTTGTTCACAATTGCACGATTCAAAGAACGTCCAAGCCTGCCGTCGAGTCAGCCGATTACTTCCCGACAATCACGCTTCCGGGCAGGCCCAGACCCGGGGTTGGCACAAATTTGAATCCGAGTGGTCCTGCCATGACCTTCCCGTAGCCCCCCGCATCCCCGGCCTCGACCATGCCCTGGCCGCCGGCATTACCGATCCATAACTTGCCTCCGTGGTGCTCATCGCCTTCGGTCAACTGAGCGATCGGATTGCCGCGCGGAATCTCAATCACTCCGGCACCGTTTGCCGATACGGCCATGGTCGCCTTTGTTCCGCCCGACGGATCGAAAACACCCGCCAGACCGTCGCCATCTGAAGACACTCCGATTCCAGCCACCACTCCACCCGACCCTGAGCGTACATACAGTCTGTAGTTCCCGCGCCCAGCACTCTTTCCGAGATCAATCCTTAGATTGTTGCCCTCCTTAAGCGCAAGCCCGGTAACCTTATCGCCAATGCCAAAGTACGCGACATTGTTTCCTCCCGTTGCGGAGAAATTCCCACTTTGTCGATCCGTTCCAAATCTGGCTACGGGTTTGTCGCTGTTGTCGAACAGCGCCGCTCCGTAGGGGTCTACGATGAAGATTCGGGCGCCGTTCCGGTCCTTAAGCTCGAATGGCGCGACCACTTTGCTGTTGGCCGGCGCCGTGCAGTTCAAGGTTTCGAGATCCTTTAGCCGGCGATTCAAGTTATCCAGAATGGTTTTGTCTGCCGGCGTCAAATTTGCGGGGTTCTGGCCATTGGGTTTCCCGGCATCGACGTCGGGGCCGCCCGCTCCTTTGAGAAAGAGGCTCTGCGTCCCATTGGGACAAATGGCGCTGAGAGGTACCTGTCGCAATACATCCCCGCTGTCGGCGCAGACATGAATAGCGGGGTCCTGGCTCTGCCCGAGTGCGCTGAGGTTCACGACACCGGGGCAAAGGATTGTGGCGAGCCCATAACCAAACGTAATTGCGAACACGACCTTGAGAGACTTCATTGCGGTTCGCTCCAACGTTCTGCGTGGCGCCCATTCCCCTCCCACCTGAGTTCAAGGGCGTCGGGATTCCAAAACCATTTCCGTCCACGGCGTGCCCACACGACGCGCTCGCGTCCTGTACCGTCCCGGGCCACCACGCGATAAACGAGCTGCGAACGCGAAGTGTCCAGCATCGAAAAAGGCCCAAGCCGCAAATGGCGATATTTCATCCTCACGACCTTGCAGCCTGACCGCTCAACTTCGCTGCGAATTTCCCGGCGTGCGCGCCTGAACTGTCCCCAGCTCCAAAGCAAAAGTGCAATCACCAATACAGACCAAAAGCCGACTGCAACAGCGATACCCCATTTCGTGAAGACCGCAATGAATCCAACGAGTGCAGTGATCATCACGAGAGGAACGGCAAGGGCTTTCATATCCACGTCTTTGCCTGCACATGATTGCCGCCGTTCGGTCATCTCTATTTACTTCCCGTTCGCGTGACAATTGCTTCGGCCGCACTCTGCACCAGTGGCGTAAGCAAGTCTTCGCCATCGGTCTTGGCAGTGCGGCGTTCCGTCTTCGGGCCAAACTCGACTTTGCCATCCGCGGATTGCAGTCTGTATTCGAATGAAACTTCGTCTTTCGCTTTTGTGGATTGCGCTAGGGACGAAACCGTCTGAAGCCCGGCACTTGCTCCGGCGCGCGCAACCGTCGAAGCTGCTGAACCACCGTAAGGCAAGCTATAGGAAGAGGTGCCGGCCGCCTGGCTGAGGGCCTTCATGAAGCCATGGCCGCCTCCCGACTTCCGGCGAACACCGGCAATGAGCAATGGCTCGCAACCCTTTTGCTTGGCCTCTTCCGCAGCCAGCACCGGAAGCTTGGCCTCAAGCACGAGCGGCTTCATCGTCGGGCCTTGAAGATAGCTGGCTATCAGATCACTTACACCCTTTGCGGCATCGCTCGCGCTGCCGGGAACGCCCTCGACGGTGGGAGTCACAATCGCAATACACGCAGTTTGCTGCGACTGATTGGAGGCCGCAGCTTGTGCTGAAGATGTAACGGAGCTCCCGAGGACAACACCGCATAGGCCGGCAACGAGCATTCCGAAGCGAGTGATTAGACGAACTTTCATGTTTTCTCCTTGGTCGTTCGAAGAGGTCCCTGCGAATTTCTGCATTTGTTCCTGCGCCAAATCCCTTCTTTACGGTCTTTACCAACCCTGCTAGAATTCCGAAACTCCCCGCCGAAGCCTATGGCCACTTCGCATTGGCCAATTGATTTGTGCTCAGCGGCTTACCCATTGATGCGAACTGAATCGTCGATCAGCCGGGCGGGCTTTCGCGTGAGGCGAAATACTGCTTCTACGGCTGGCCCACGCCTTTCAAGCTCACTCAGTCATTTGTGGAGAGGCTCTGGGCAGGCGCGATATTACCTGGCGTTAAAATTTATTTTGTGGGCCGTTACGCTTGCGGCCAGCTACGGCCTTCTTCTACCGACACCGGCGACAGCCCAGCCGCAGTCATCTCAAGCGGCAAGCCCGCGTGGCGAGGCCTATGAGAAATGCAAATCCTTCTTCTCGGGACCCGCGAAAGATCTCCTGGACAGCGAAGAAAACAACGCATTCCTGAACTCCTGTGGGTGGAAATTTTACGACTACCACGAACTGCCTGAGGGGGAGAAGGCTTTCGCAATGGCCGGAGCCATGGCGGAACGGCGGCACGACCGGATCAAACAGGCGGATGCGCTCGATGGCACCGCCAACATGTATCGTTTTAGGTCCGAGTTCGACCAAGCGGACCGGCTTCTGCAGCAGGCGCTCGCCGTGGCCAAACAGGTCCAGGATGAGGACGAACTGTCGAAGGTCTATCTCTCGATTTCAAGACTTCGGTGGGACCAGGGCAAGATTGATGAAGCATGTGATGAGTACCTGCCGCGCGTTTTGGAATTGCTGCATGAACTGGATAACCCACTGCAGCTTGCGATTGTGAACAACAATTTGGGCACATGCTTTCTTCGGCGTGGCGATTACTCTGGGGCACTCCAACCTTTCCAGCAAAGCCTGATGGCATTGCAACAGATTGGTGAGGAGCTGAAGAGTGCGGTGGTCATCGACAACATGGGCCATTGCTATTGGCATCTGGGAGACTTTCCCAGGGCAATAGAAACTCTCCGGCAAGCGTTAGCCATTCGCGAGAAATACCAGGATGACGTAATCATTGCTCGAAGCCTCGACAGCCTGGGGAACGTCTATCTCGAACAGGGTAACTATGCTGAGGCGTTGAGAGCGCTGCAAGAAGGGGCCGATTTGCGCCTAAAAGCAGGGTTCCCCTTCGATGCCGCGGAGAGCTTAAACAACGTCGCTACCGTGTATGAGTCACAGGGAGAGTACGCCCAAGCCATCGTCTACTTCCGGCGGGCGCTAGCGATTGCGCAGAAGGCGGCCAACCGGGACCTTGCAGGGGAAATCAATGGGAACCTGGGTGAGACCTATCTCCTCGAAGGCAAGTCTGCCCAAGCCTCAACAGCTCTACAACATGCACTCGAAGATTCGCGCGCTGCCGACGACGCCGTAGAGGTAGCCCTGGCTCAGTATTTGCTTGGGAAACTTTATCTGCAGGGGGGCCATCTCGACTCTGCGAAAAAGGTCCTGGAGCAGGCGCGTGGTTTCTACGAAGCAAAGGCTGAGATCGTGGACTTGGGGAAAACTCTCGTCGAGCTCGCGGAGGTTGAACGCCGCAGCGGCCACCTGGACGAAGGCCTGACTCTTGCCACACGCGCACGGGAACTGGGAGACCGTGCGGGCACGCCCGAACTGACGTGGCGCTCTCTTACTGTTCTGGGACAAGTGAACATGGCCTTAGGTCGCCGCGAAGAGGCTGCGAAAGCGTTTGAGGACGCGATCGCAGCGATAGAGGAAAGGCGCACGCGCGTGGCGGGGAGTGAAGAAAATCGTACGCTCTTTTTTGCCGCACAAGTCACGCCCTACCAGGAGAGAATCGCACTGGCGCTGTCGTCAGGAAAGACTGAGGAGGCGCTCCACTACGCTGAGCGCTCGAAAGCAAGAGTGTTGGTGGATGCGATTGGCGCAAACCAAGTTCCTCTCGCAACCGCAATAACTGCAGACGAAAGGGAACAGGAAACGAAACTGCGAACGGCTCTGGCCTCCTTGAACAGCCAGATTCTAGTCGCCGCGCAGGCCAATCCTCCCGATGAGAAACGTCTGGCCGTACTGAAGCAACAGCGAGACGCAGCCCGCCTGAAATATGAAAGTTTTGAGTCCACGTTGTATGCGGCCCACCCTGAATTGGTTGTAAGCCGCGGAACAGCTCCCATATTGCAGTCAAACGAAGCCAGGACACTACTCCCCAGCCGCTCGGCGGCGATAATCGAGTACGCCGTGGTACGCGGTCAGACGTGGGCTTTCGTGATCAGCGCAAGCGGCATCCGCGCTTTCAGGCTTCCACTAAGCAACGCCCAGCTGGAACGGCAGGTCGAGCGCTTTCGTCAGCAGCTGGCGAGGCGCGATTTAGACGTCGCCGGGACGGCACAACAGCTTTATCAGAGTGTCCTGGGACCGGCCAGTGCGTTGCTGAAGGGCAAGGCTGACCTAGTAATCATTCCCGACGGAGCACTCTGGGACCTTCCATTCCAGGCGTTGCAGCCGGTTACGGGTCGTTACCTTATTGAAGACAGCGCCATTTCTTATGTGCCTTCGTTGACGGCATTACGGGAAATGAGGCGATACCGAGCGCCGGCAGAGAACCGGCCGACTCTCATGGCGCTCGGAAATCCCGTTATCAGCGGCAGTGTTGTGCAGCGTAGAAAGCTGGTTCTGATGGATGAGCACTTAGCTCCTTTACCCGAGGCCGAAAGTCAGGTCAGGTCCGTGGCCGAGATTTACCGTCCTAATAGTCGAGTCTATGTGGGAAGCGACGCGCGCGAGGATCGCTGGAAAGCAGAAGCGCCGTCATATCGAATCCTTCACCTTGCTACCCACGGAGTCTTGGACAACGCCAGCCCCCTATACTCTTACCTGGTGTTAACCCCCTCCGACGACCGCAAAAACCCGGAAGATGGCCTGCTGGAGGGCTGGGAGATCATGCGAATGCACCTTAATGCGGACCTGGTTGTGCTTTCGGCTTGCGAAACTGCGCGGGGCAAAGTCGCTCAAGGTGAAGGTGTCATTGGGCTTACCTGGGCATTCTTTGTGGCCGGGACCCCTGCGACTTTGGTCACGCAATGGAAAGTCGAGTCGGCCAGTTCCACTCAGCTTATGACCGATTTTCACCAGCGCTGGAAGGGCGGCCAGACTGGTGTTTCCAAAGCAAAGGCCCTGCAAGCGGCGGCGGTTCAAATGCTGCACAGCCGCGATTATTCACATCCGTTTTACTGGGCTGGATACATACTAGTTGGCAATGGAAGATAGCCGAGTTGCGGATCCGGTACTCGACAGTTACCTTTCGGCGCAACAGTCCTGTGAGTCGGACGAACTGGGCGGACTACTCTCATCGCGCGCCGAGCCAATTGTCCGGAAAGTGGTCTTCTGGAGAATTGGCGACTCGCGCGCGGACGCCGAGGATGTATGCGCGCAAGCAATTCTCAGCCTGATGCTGCACTTGCAGCGCTATAAAAAAGAAGGCCACGCTCCAATCCAGGATTTTGACGGGTATGCAGCGACCAGTGCCCACCATGCATGCGACCAGTACTTGCGAAGAAAAAACCCCGCACTTTGGCGTTTACACAATCGCATTCGTTACGTCCTCGAGCACGACGCCAGGTTTGCGCTGTGGCGCAGTTCGCACGGGGTGTGGCTATGCGGGCTTGCGAGGTGGAAAGCCCAACCGTCGGGCGGAACACCTCCGGCGTCGGGTGATCTTGCTGGATGCAACCATCTCTCCATGCCAGAACTTATCTCGCGCATCTTCCGTAGCAGCAGTGGTCCAGTGGAACTCAACTCCGTGGTTGAACTGGTACAAACCGTGACTGTGGTCCCGGGCCGTTCTCTTGAATCCTCCGACGAGTTGGAGCTGGCGGATACAAGGGCTGCTGTCGATACCGAAATGGAGCAGCGTACCTATGCGGCCGACGCGTGGAAGCAGATCCGGGAACTGCCGTCACGCCAGCGTCACGCGTTGCTCTTCAATCTGCGACATGACGCCATGAATCTGCTCGTACTCACAAGGGTTGCTTCTTTTAGAGACATTGCAGCTACGCTGGAAATTCAGCCCGAGGAGTTGGCTTCCTTCTGGAACAAGCTTCCGTTTGAGGACACAGAAATCGCTGAGAGACTCGGTTGCACACGCCAACAAGTGATCAATTTGAGAATGGCAGCCCGCAAACGGCTGGCAAACCGGCTCGCGGGTTGGAGGTAATAACCGTCTGAATCGCGCCTCTTAATATTATGGAGCCTAAGGACAAAAGCTTGCGATCGGTATGCATGAATGATGCCGAGATCACGGCGTTTCGGCATCGCGATCTCAACGGCCCACGATTTCTGGAATGTGCTGACCATATTGAACATTGTGATGCCTGCCGCGAAAAGTTGGCCCGGCAAGCAGACCTCGCTGCCGCTAGATCGCAGTTTGAGCAAGACCTGGCTCCTTTTGTTGATCATATTTCGGATGACGAAATTCAACTGTATGTCTCCGGCCAGCTCGGGCTGACAAGGATCCGCGAGTTAGACGGCCACCTCGCGCGCTGCGCCCAGTGTGCGGATGAAGTTCGAGACCTTACGGCATTCGTCGGATCGCTTAATTCGCGCCGAACATTTTTTCTGGCACCAAGATTTCTCACTGGTGTGGGCGTTGCCGCTGCCATGCTGATTGTTGCTCTCGCTACCTTTATTTGGCTTCGACAGCCAAGCCAAGTCGTCGCCTTAAACGATGCTTCCGGGAAACTGGCCCTCGATGCCCATGGCAGATTGACCGGCGCGGGTCCGTTGGACGCCGATCAACAAAGGACGGTAGTGCAGGTGCTCACGCAGCAGAAGCTGTCCCTCTCCGCTTCGTTGCAACCAATTCGTGGAACATCCAGTGCGCTCATGGGCGCTGCCGAGCGGCCCCTATTTCGGCTCGTATCACCGTTGGGGACTGTAGTGCAGAGCAGCCGCCCGACTCTGTTGTGGACTACAGTTCCCGAATCGACAGGCTACAAGGTCGTTGTGAAAGATGAGAGCGTCAACGCGAGGGTGGAATCTCCTCTGCTTCACACCACTTCCTGGACGGTTCCCACTGACCTTGAACGAAGCCACACTTACGTATGGCAAGTCGTATGTTCGCGTAAAGTAGGGGGAGACGTCATCGCGCCTGAGCCGCCGGCATCGCCTGCGAGATTCATCGTTCTCGATGAATCCACGAATGCGAAGCTGCAGCATCTTCCGCCTTCACATCTCGTGCGCGCGGTGCTGTACGCGAATGCCGGCCTGCTAGATGATGCGAACCGTGAACTGAACGCCTTGGAGAAAGTGAATCCAAAGTCGCCGCTCCTACGGAGCCTCCGCGATCAGCTCCAACAACTTCATACAAGCGAATAGGAATCGCGCCGGATCAGGAGTTACCACAGCCACAGTTCCGGCCACAGCGTTTCCCGAGTAGCTCATCGCATTGATTCCAAACTGCATTCACAGGGGTTGGACTGAGCAACTGATTCGTGGTCAGTTGTTCATCGAAGCCCACAACTCATTGAAGACAAAAGGGCGGCCACTTTCGGAGGTTGAATCTATAGAAATCGGGAAAGGAGGAAATTTGCTTGCAAGTCGCTGATTTTGAAGGTTGGTGAGCGCGGAAGGAATCGAACCTTCAACCTACTGATTAAGAGTCAGAGTAGCGCTCTCCTAAGTTGTTGGCGAGACACGCCTTACCCCTGGCACGCTCTTTACTTCGGGGATTTTGGGGGAGTCAGCATTGGGCAATCGTCGGATTCCCACATCGCCCATGACCGATGGACCGAAGGCGGCGCTTTGCGAATTCTACATGCCCGACTGATTCACCGATCTCTGGGCCGCCCAAATTAAGACTGGCTGTCCTGCAAACAGAGAGTGCAGAGCATTGGATATTGCAGGAGGCTTTCATAGGGTTCATAGAGTCAACTCTTGGGGTGAACCCCTGACGTGATCTCTCGCTTTATTGAATTCGTGGCGCGAACATCGCAATCCATTTTGCAAAAAATGGATCCTCGAACCGCATCCTTATTCTGCCGCCACCTTCTTCCTCCCGCAGGATGCCCCGGTCCATCAATGCTCCCAGGGACCTGCGCACGGTCGAGGGACCTTTGCCAATGGCACGGACCGCCTTGATCGATTGCAGATTGGATCCGCCCTCCGCAATCGCCAGAATCAGGGTCTTCTGCTGGATCGCAGTTAAGCCGTTCCAAAGCTGCGTATAAAAAGGATCGTACTGACGGACTAGCTGCTGGATCGCATTTTGAACGACAGATTCGTTCAAGATTGCGGGCTCGTTCGTTGGTTTAGCGCGAAGGCTTTCCCAGCAGGCATGAGCAAGCATTTGAACGTTGTATGGGACTTCTTCTGCAAGATCAAGGATCAGATCCGGGACATCGCGGTCAATTCGGAATCTCCCTTCAATAAAATTCTTTTCGAGAAAGCGAATGAACTCCGGGCGAGGCACCGAGCCGATAAACCGAGAGCTACCCAAACGATAAAAAGGACGCGCAGCATCTGTGATCATCGACGCCAGCAGCTGGGTCTTGGAGCCCGCAAAGACGTAACCGACACGTCTGTGGCGTTGGATGGCCGCGCGGATGTTAGCTTCAGCCGGCTTTCCCCCGATTTCGATAACCTTCTGGAACTCGTCGATCACCAGTCCCACTGGCCGATGCTTCTGTTGAGCTCTCGCGAGCGCCTCCAGTCCGTCCAGTGCCTGCAGCAAGACTGTGATCTGTCGATCTGGAACATCACTCACCGTGACTCCCAATTTTGCTGTCCACTCTCTTTCTGTCACGCTGAAGTTCAGTTCGGGGCGCAGAGCGGAGAAAAATTTCCGGATCTGGTCCCCAACCTTCTCTACACCGCCTTTCAACTGCTTGGCTGCATCTACCATGAGAGCATTCACGAGAAGGTCCAGCGACGGATAGCTTTCTGCATCATGACGAAGTACAACTGCATCCTCGACTTCAAGCCGATCCTGTGCTGCGCGCAGAATTGAAGTCTTTCCGTAGCGACGCGGTCCAATCAGGAACAGCTTTCCACCTTGCTCTATGGTCGCCTTTACCTCCGCGATCTCCGCCTCACGATCGACGATCTCCTCAACTCCCAGTTCGCGACCGAATTCAAATGGGTTTTTCATGGCACAATAATGTATCACACAATATTGTGTGGCACAACAGTGCGCAATGAAACAGCTCGTTTTAGCTTAGAACCTCTAACAAAACCCCGACCGGCGCCCGTCGTGGGTGAGCATCTGGCTGCTTCGTCGGCACGAAGGGCTTCAGTTTCCCGAACCAGCGCCCACCTCCTAGGCAATCCCAATGCATGTATTCGGGCGGATAGGTAAACGCTTGCCGACAAGTCGTTACTAATGCTAGGGCCGATCCTGTCCGCGGAGACCCATCTGCCTTTGAAAAGCCCTCTGTACCAAGCATCAGTGTGCGCTTTCTCTTAGTACACGGAACCGTGGTGATTGACGACGCGCGATTATCGGTGCTGTAGCTCCCGGCCAAGCTTTTTTTGTTGGGTGGCGAACACAATAAGCCGATCCCAGGCTTCATTGATATCGCAGCGCAACGATG
>Ga0335079_10009065_pt1 | contig 11336 bp, 11 predicted proteins | sample Lox_Sample_33_FD_206719 | JGI IMG/M metagenome (GOLD analysis project Ga0335079, IMG submission 206719) | Soil microbial communities from Loxahatchee National Wildlife Refuge, Florida, United States - Lox_Sample_3.3 | ecosystem: Environmental > Terrestrial > Soil > Wetlands | place: USA... | reverse complement strand
TAGCGCCGATCGTAATGAATGCGATGCGCGTTGAACGTCAGCGCGGAATAGCGAAACAGCAGCACGTCGTCCGGCCGGATCATGCGCTCCCACTTCGGCCCCGCAGGCGCGGGTGGCGGAGACGGCGGCGGATCGCCGGGCCTGGCATGCTCGCGATAAACGAGATCCTGTTCTTCGGTGAGCGCGATGCCCCGGGCGTCGTTGAATTCGTGGCAAACCACGACGAAGACCAGATGTCCCGTCCGGCCGTGTTTCTCCTGCACGTCGGCGATTCGCGACGTGCGCGTGCAGGTCTCGCCGACTCTCAGCGGCCGGTGAAACTCGAATCGCCCGCCGGCCCACATCCGCCGAGGCAGCGGAATCGGCGGCAAGAACCCGCCCTTTTCGGAGTGACCCTCCTGGCCAAGGTCCGATTGGCGGTGAAGCGACAGGAAGTAGAGCCAGTGCCATAGCGGAGGCAAAGCGTCGCCGGGCCGCGGCGCCGGCGCGTCGATATCGAGCGTCGCCGCCAGTGCGGTCATTGGAACGGGCGTGATCTGATCGGTGACCGTCTCCGTCCTCCCGATCCATTTCTGGAGTTCTGCGATGTTCACTTTGGTGGGCTCCGCGCTCGCCACATTACCACGCTTCCGTCTGCCTCGAACCGCGCGTGATACACTCCCGCTTCCCGAAAGGATCGCGGAATGTCCGCCGACGCCCAAACAAACACGAATTCCGCGGCTGAACCTGCGAATCCATCCGTCGCGGGCTGGCGCATGTGGATTCCTGTCGCCGTCATGATGACGTGCTCGTGGCTTTCCTACATCGACCGGCAAGCGCTCGTCGTGCTTTCTCCAATGATCCTCAAAGATACGGGCCTGAGCACGGCTTCGTACGGCGACGCGCTGTCCGTCTTTTCGATCGTCTACATGATCGCGAATCCGCTGTGGGGCTCGCTGCTCGACTATGTCGGGCTGCGGATCGGCATGCTCGCGGCCGTTAGCATCTGGACGCTGGCGAGCGCGTCGCACGCGTGGGTCGGAGGCTTTCTCGGATTCGCAGCGGCGCGCGCTCTGCTCGGTTTCGGCGAAGGGGCGACGTTTCCCGGAGGGCTGCGCACGGCCGCCGAATCGCTGCCGGTCGATCAACAGTCGCGCGGAATGGGGATCTCCTACAGCGGCGCGTCGCTCGGATCCGTCTTCGCGCCGCTCGTGATCACGCCGATCGCGCTGAAGTGGGGATGGCACGCGGCATTTCTGGTGACGGGAGCACTCGGCCTGATGTGGCTCGCGGTGTGGTGGGCGATCGCGCGTCCTCCACTGCTGCGGCCCGCGCAGGAAAAGAAGCGAATGGTTCCGTGGCCCAATATGCTCGAGCGGCGCTTCTGGCTGCTCGTCGCCGGCATGGGACTGGGAGGGGCGGCGCTCGGTCCCACGCTCAATCTCTGTCCGATCTATTTGAATCGCGTGCTGGGAGTTTCACAGGCCGAGCTTGGACGGATTCTTTGGATCCCGGCGGTTTGCTGGGAGTTCGGCTACTACTTCTGGGGCTGGATCAACGACCGCTACGTGCGCGAGAATCCCCGGCCCGTGCGGCTCTACATCCTGTTCGCGATTCTTGCGCTGCCGCTCGCCCTGGTCACTCGGACGAACTCGCGGATCGTCGCGCTCGCGCTTTTTTCCTGGGCGATGTTCATTGCCGTCGCCTTCATCGTGACGTCGCTGCACCTCAGCGCTCGCGCGTATCCGCGCGAAGACAGAGGGCTGGTCGCGGGCATTGGGTCCGGGGCGTGGTCCGCGGTGGTCGCGATACTGCTGCCGATCTATGGCCGCTGGTTCGACCGGCAGTTGTACGGGCTGACTTTTGTTTCGCTGAGCGTGATTCCGATCATCGGCACGACGCTGTGGTGGTGGATCGGCCGCACCAGCGACAATCGCGCCAGCGCTGCTGCGGCTTGAGCGCGGGTCGCTAGCGCATCACGAACGGGTTGGGAACGTTTCCCGCGACGTCGATCCAAACGCTCTTTGTTTGCAGGTACTCGCGGATCGCGTCGATACCGCTCTCGCGGCCAATTCCCGATCGCTTGTAGCCGCCGAACGGCGACATGTAGCTGACTGCGCGATAGGTGTTGACCCACACTGTGCCGGCTTCCAGTTGTTCGGACATCACCAGCGCGCGGCGGATGCTCTTCGTCCAGACGCCGGCCGCAAGACCATACACCGTGCCATTGGCGATCCGAATCGCTTCCTCTTCCGTGTCGAACGGAATGATGGAAAGCACCGGGCCAAACACTTCTTCCTGCGCGATGCGCATCTCCGGCTTCACGCCCGTGAAAATCGTCGGCTCGACGAACCAGCCCGAGCCGCACTCCGGCCGCTGCGCGGGTGCGCCTCCCAGCCGGCACACCGCGCCCTCCTCCTTTGCGATGCGGATGTAGTCGAGCACTTTCTGGTATTGCGGCTGCGTGGTGATCGGCCCGACCTGCGTGGCATAGTCGAGCGGATTGCCCATGCGTGCCGTCTTGGCTAGTGCCAGGAGTTGCTCGACGAACTGATCGTAGATCGGGCGATGGATCAGCGCACGGGAGCCCGCGATGCAGGTTTGCCCCGTGGCCGCGAAGATGCCGGAGACGACGCCCTTGATCGCGCCGTCAAGATCGGCATCGTCGAACACGATGTTGGCCGACTTGCCGCCCAGCTCGAGCGTGATCGGTTTGATGCCGCGCGCCGCAAGCCCGTAAACGTGCTCGCCCGTCTTGTCTCCACCCGTGAATGCGATCTTGGCAACGTCGCGATGCGTGATCAGCGGTTCACCCACTTCGGCGCCGTAACCGGTGACGATGTTGACGACTCCCGGCGGAAAGCCGGCGCGCTCGAACAGCTCGCCGAAAGTCAGCGCCGAAACCGAAGCAAACTCCGAAGGCTTCCACACCACCGTGTTCCCCGCCGCTAGCGCCGGCGCCAGCTTCCACGTCGCCAGCAGCAGCGGTGAATTCCACGGCGTGATTGCCCCGACGACACCCAGCGGCTCTTCGCGCGTGAAATTGAATACGCCGGGCTTGTCGATGGGAATCACGCGGCCTTCCACTTTGTCCGCAAGCCCGCCGAAATACCGATACCACTGGGGAACGTAGTTGACCTGCCCCTGCATCTCGGCGATCAGCTTGCCGTTGTCCGTGGATTCGATTTCTCCGAGTTTTCGCGATTCGGCGACGATTAGATCGGCAAGGCGGTGCAGCAGCTCGCCGCGCGCGGTAGCCGTCAGTTTGCGCCAGGCGTCGCCGTAGAACGCCGCCTTCGCCGCAGCGACAGCGCGATCCACATCGCCCTTCGTGCCCTGCGGGACCAAGGCCCATGGCTGGGCCGTGAACGGATTGACGGACTCGAACCACTTTCCAGAAGTGGGATCGACCCACTGACCGCCGATCAACATCTGATGCTTCTTCATCTTGGTTGCTTTCTTTCTGACGGCAACGCGCCGTTATGCCTTGGATTTGGCGGCTTCGAGCTCCGCAAATGCTTCGCGCGCAATTCGGAACGAGTCCACGGCCGCGGGCACGCCGCAATAAATGGCCACCTGCAAAAGCACTTCGCGAATTTCCACGCGCGTCACGCCGTTGGCCAGCGCGCCTTTGATATGCGCCTTTAATTCGTGAGGCCGGTTCAACGCGCTGATCATCGCCAGATTCAGCATGCTGCGCGTCTTGCGCGGCAGCTCCTCGCGACCCCAGATTGCGCCCCAGCAGTATTCAGTAACCAGTTCCTGCAGCGGACGATTGAACTCGTCCGCCGTCTTGAACGCGTTGTCGACAAACTCTTTTCCGAGAACCGAGCTGCGAATCTCGCGTCCCCGCTCAAACGTCTTCTGATCCATATCGTTGTTCCTCTCTTCCAGGTGGAGAATTCAGAATCTCGGAAAGCCAATGGGAATTCCCATCCGCCGTCACTTGTGCCCGATCTGGACCCCCGCGAATGCTTCGACGGTCCTCGCCATCGCCGTCATGTCCGCGTCAGGCCCCTCGGTCGCCGTCGAAATGGAAAGTAGCTGCCTCACGGCGCTGCCGACGACCATCGGCACGCTCAGCGCATCCGCCTCAGACATGCACAATCGAATGTCTTTGTTGAGCAGCCCGATCCCGAATCCGTAGCTGAAGCTGCGCGAGATCACATGCTGCTTGATTTTGTCCTGCGTCGCGCTGTTGCGCGCAGTCCCGGCGTTGAACACGTCGACCATCAGCGACGGATCGAGGCCTGCCTTCACGCCCATCGCGACTGCCTCGGATGTGATCGCCATCGCCGACGCGGACAGTAGATTGTTCAGCAGCTTCATCGTCTGGCCCTGGCCCGGCTGCGTGCCGACCACGAAGATCTTGCCGAGCACTTCCAGTATCGGCTTGACGATAGGAAGCGTGCTCTCCGGGCACGACAACATCACCGCCAGCGTTCCCTTCTCCGCTCCCGCAATTCCGCCGCTCACCGGTGCATCCACTGCGATGATTCCCTTCATCGCCAAGCCCTCGGCCACCGCCTTCGCAACGGTTGCGCCTGTGGTGGAAACGTCGATGAAGATCTTGGCGCGGCCGCCCGCAACGACTCCGTCGGGACCTAGCGCGACCGTCAGAACGACCGGCGGAGTGGGCACACTCGCGAAAACGATCTCGGCCGCGGACGCCACCGCTGCCGGAGACTCTGCGGCCTTCGCGCCCATCTGGACAAGCGGCGCCATCGCGGCCTTGCTGGTGTCGTAGATCGTGAGCTCGTAGCCCGCGTTGATCAGCCGGGCCACCATGCGAGCGCCCATTCTGCCGACTCCCACAAAGCCGATACTCTGCTGCGCCATTCTTATTTCCTCCGGTGCTGGCCGCGCGTGCGCGGAAAAAGTGCGTTTTTCCGACGCCGCATTATGCCCTATGATAGCGCCCGTAACAATTCACGCTCCGTGGCCGTGCGAGGTGCTGTGTGCAGATCGAGCCATTTGAAATCTTCGCCATTCGCTATGCGCATCTCGGCAGCCGGCATCCGGGTGAGAATTTCATGCTCGCCGATCCCCACGAATTCGCCTCCGATCTGGACTACTTCGTTTGGGTAGTGCGCCGAAGCGACTGCAGCTTTGTCGTCGATACCGGATTCGGCAAAGAGGCTGCGGCGCGCAGAAAGCGCGAATGGCTGCGCTGTCCGGCCGAGTCGCTGGGATTGATCGGAATCGATGCGTCGCAGGTGAGCGACGTAATCCTCACGCACATGCACTACGACCACGCGGGAAACCTGGACCGCTTTCCGCGCGCGCGCTTCCATCTACAGGACCGCGAAATGGCCTTTGCCACCGGCCGCTGCATGTGTCATCCGGTGCTGCGCGCGCCCTTCGATCTCGACAACGCGCTCGAAATGGTGCGACTCGCCTACTCAGAGCGGGCGGTATTCCACGACGGCGAAGCGGACATCGTGCCGGGGCTGAGCCTGCATCGCATCGGCGGACATTCAGCGGGCTTGCAGGTTTTGCGCGTATGGACCCGCCGCGGCTGGGTCGTGGTCGCCTCCGACGCGTCGCATCTCTACGCGAACTTCGAACAGCGCCGTCCGTTCCCTGTGGTCTACAACATCGCGGAAATGCTCGAAGGGTTCAACCGGCTTCGTCAGTTGGCGGATTCTCCCGAACACATCCTGCCGGGCCATGATCCGCTGGTGATGAAGTTCTATCCTGCCGCCAAGCCTGAATTGAGCGGCATCGTCGTGCGGCTCGATGTTGCGCCTGCGCGCCGCTAGGGGAGATTCACTCTCCGAACATTCCGGCGGCCGTGGCGCGGCCCGGACGTTGCTCCCGCTGTTTCTCAGACAATTCGCTCGCCCAGAGCAGGATGTCCAACACGCGCGCGCGCTCGATGTTCGTCAGACGCGTGTAGACGACCAGCAGACTTGCCAGCTTCGTGCGGCACTCGTCGAGAAACGCCGTGTCGCCTGACATGGCGGCCTCCGCAGTGGACCGCGGTGAACCTTCTCCCTGCTCGCATTCCTGCAAACGCGAGTAGCAGTGCGAGACGAGATGCTCGGCGCAGAATGACCGCCCGTCGAGCAGCAGGATCGCGTCCTGCGAACACCCGGTCTCCGCGCACATCTTCGATCTGCCGCCTGCAGAAAAACCGCCGGGTCGTGCCGGAAACTGTAGCGGATCCATCGATGTCGTAGGCCCCTCTTCTTGAAATCTGAATTGCATGCGCAGACGGATGAGTTGGTACGTATCGGTTCAGGAGGCTTTCGCTGCTCGCTTGCCCTTCGCGCCCCGTGTGACGAGCAGCGCCGCGGCGTGAAACGTCTGCACCTTCGCGCACACGTCCACTAGGGGGCTCACGATTCTCCGCACGCCTCTGAACTCTTCCCAGTGGTTTGCCGCCTGCTTTTCCGTCTCCCAGAATGTAAGGACGAGCAAATTGCGTTCCTCGTGCTGCGAGTGCGTTACCATCAAACCCGCGAACCCGGGGGTTTCTTTCAGCAAAGTGCTCACCGGCCCTTCGAGGCAAGCTGTCAGTTCGCGTGTTTTGTCAGGCTTGGCGATGAACCCAATGCTTCGAACCGCCCAGCTTGGCCGATCGAGCTTGTCGTCTGGACCAAAGCTCCCGGCCGGCAACAACACCTCGAAAGGAGTGTCGCAATCTCCCGGCTCTTTTGCCGCCGACTCCATTTCCATCACTTGGCCCTCCTGCCACTCGACCGACCCGTTCGCAGCGCGATCGAAAAGAACTGGGGGGCGACAGGCCGTCCGTTGTCTTTGGGTGACGGTTGGGGTAGGCGGATGGCCTGTCGCGTTGGGTTCGGTTTCTCGCCTAGTAGTGAACGAAGCATCAGCTTCGTTTCATTCTGGGAAAGCTTTCTTCGGGTTGCCGCAAGCTTACCGGGGCGACACCTGCACCGAGCACCCATAAGTCGGCTCGTTCATTGCACCTACAGAATGGGGAAGCTATACTTCTGCCCTTCTCGCGAGGGCAGCGTGGAATTCTTCGAGTTCGATGAGACCTACTTCCGCCGCCTCCAAAGCCGTGATCCAGCCACGGAGAGTCATTTCGTTTCCTACTTCAGCGATCTGCTGCACATCAAATTGAGGTCGCGCCTTCATTCCGTGCAGGCCATCGAGGACGTCAAGCAGGAGACCTTCGTTCGGGTTCTGGCAGCGCTTCGGAGCGAAGGCGGGATTCGTGCTCCCGAGCGTTTGGGCGCCTTTGTTAACTCAGTGTGTAACAACATCCTAATGGAGTTCTACCGCTCGTCCGCGCGAACCGGCCAGTTGGAAACCGAGGCTGTCGAGCCCTCCGACACAGCGATTGATCTTGACGGCTTCCTGGTTACGAAGCAGACGTGCCAACAGGTGCGGCAAGTGCTTGACCAGCTTCCAGATAGAGACAAACGCCTGCTGCATGCGCTCTTCTTGGAAGAGAAGGAAAAGGACCAGGTCTGCCGCGAGTTCAAGGTCGACCGCGACTATCTGAGGGTGCTTCTGCACCGCGCCAAGCACAGCTTCAAGGCCCTTTACGAAAGAAGCGCGGGAGCCGCAGACCGCCGCCCGATACCCGAGGGTTGTTGACATCACGCAAAGGCGGAGCGAAACGATTGGAAGTCGAGCCGCACTATAGGGAAGACGGAATATGGAACATTCTGACGCCATCCGCTTGAAAGCCGCCGAGCAGTACCTGCTTGGAGAAATCAGCGGGGACTTGCGTGCGGAGTTCGAAGAGCACTTCATGTCCTGCGCGGAATGCGCGGCGGACCTTCGCGCCGGAGTTATGTTCGTGGAAAGTGCGCGGGACGTATTTCGCTCGCAAGCCTCCGAATTGGTCGCTGCAAAGACTGCCGGGCCGTCGCGTGGTTGGCTCGCCTGGATTCTGCGTCCCGCGTTTGCCGTGCCCGCGTTTGCCGTTCTTCTGGCGATTATCGGATATCAATCCGGGGTCGTAATCCCTCGCCTGGAATCCTCGGCATCGAGGACCGCCGCTCCGCGCGCCCTGACTTCCTTCTCATTGATCGACAGCAACGCGCGCGGCGAAGGCGCGGCCGCATTCATTGTTCAACCCGATCAGCCCTTCTCTCTTTACGCAGACGTGCCGCCGCAGCCGTCGTTTCCCGTGTATACTCTGCGGGTTGAAAGCGAAGCCGGAGCCGCGCAATTCGCGGTCTCCATCTCCGCTGACGAAGCCAGAAACACGGTGCAGATTCTGGTTCCGGCTTCCCGTCTGACTCCAGGCCCGTACGCACTCGTTGTTCGGGGAGCATCCGGGTCCGGCGACGCGCAAGGCGCCGAACTCGCCCGCTACAACTTCTCGATCGCCTATGCGCACTCGAGCGGTTCCTCGAATCCATAATCACAATCATCAAAAGGAAGGATGATCTTCGATGAGCACTTCGGCCTCCAAGCAGACGTATCACTACAATGCCCACGGGCACGGTCTCAGCGGACAGTTTCATCGGCCTGTCGAACACCTGATCGAAGTGCAGGCGGGCACCTCACTTCCCACGACCGGAGGGCATGGCCACGCGCGCGTGGAAAAGTTCAGCTTTCAGGAGTTCGTCTCGTTCAAGGCAGCCTATTCCGCCGTGTCGGGCAGCCACAATCCCGTCGACGGCGCGTACACCACGCTGGTCACCTCGACCGTCGAAGGCCTGAACATTCTCGACGTTGTGACGGCCGACCGTGTGGTCGCTCGTCTGGCCACCCAGCATCCCTGGGAAAGCCGCGAGCCAAACGTCGTTCTGCTTGGCAGCAAGTTTGAGAATCTGCAGATCGCCGGCTGCCGTGTCGACGTCGAATTCGACCACGACTTCTTCCTTCGCCTGAAGACGTTCGACGCCCTGTCGAATGAACTTGCAAACAATCCCCAATTTCGGAAAATGGCCGAGGATCCCTTTCAGTCAGGCGAACCCGTCAAGCTGCCGGACCCGCGAGGTGTCTTGCTTTGCTCGCTCGTGAAAGACATGAAGACGACGTGCCCGGGCGTAACGCGTCGCGGACATTGCTTCGTCGTGCCCGAGTTTGGCCGAGTCTACGTCGCCGAAATGCTCGCGCGGCATGGCAGCCGCACGCTCACGATGCTTCGCCTCGAGATGGGCTCTCCCTCGAGCGGCACCGTGGTCGCCGCCCAGGCCACCGTCAATGGCAGTCCCTGGCCATAGGATTTCTCCTCGCCGCAATCGCGCTTGCATGCGCCGCATGCAAGCGCCCGCCATCCGTCCCCCCGGATCAGATATATAGGGACACCTGGCTCAAGCTGAAGCGCGGAGAATGGCAGGACGCTCTTCAGCAGGCGGATCTGCAGCTCCGCGCGTTTCCCGACCCCGCGGCGGAATGGAACTGGAGATTTCGCGCGCTGAAAGCCGAGATTCTGGTTCGGCAGCGGCGCAATCAAGAGGCGCTGGATCTGCTCCAGCCGCAACTGCCGGTGACGCTCGGCACCTCCGATCTCGCCGTGTGGCGCAAGATGTCACAGGCCGCCGCGGACGGTTTCCTCTCTCAGTTTGCCGATGCCGACGCGCGTTTGGGCGAGGCGCAAGCGCTCGCTGAAAAGTTTCATCCCGAGCTGCTCGGCGAAGTCGCCCTGCGCAAAGGGACTCTCTGTTTCCTCCGCGATGATTCTGCGCATGCCGCGCTCGCCTATCGCGATTCCCTTCGAATCGCGCGCGAGCAAAACGATCCGTTTCTGGAAGCGGCCGCGCTCGGCAGTCTCGGGCTCACCGCGGCGCAGCAGGAGCACTACGACGAGTCGATCCAGTGGAACACGGCCGCGCTGAGTCTCGCGCAGTCGATTGGCGCGCGCACGTCCGCCACCAAGACGCTCGGCAACATGGCGTGGAGCTACTTCGAGCTGGGCGACTACGAAAACTCCCGCGCGCTCTTCCAACAGGCAGAGGAATCGGCGGCGAAAGAAGGCAATCTCGGCGATCAGCTCCTCTGGCGCATCAATGTGGGCTCGGTCGACTCCTACCGGCGCGACTTCGGCGACGCGGAATCCGAGATTCGCAGCGCCCTGAACCTGGCGCGGCAGCAGGACCAAAATGTCGGAATCGCGCAATCGCTTCGCTCACTCTCGGACATCGACCTGGCGCGCGACCGGCTCGACGCCGCCGATTCAGAAAACCGGGAAGCGCTGCGCCTGTCGCGAGCCGCGCAAGATCGCAATGGCGAGCTTGCATCGACAATCACCGCGGCCCGCATTGAGGGCGGCCGGCACAATCGTCAGCGTGCCGTGCAGATCTTGAACGGCGTGATCGCCGATCCAGCCGCAACCCCGTCTCTTCGCTGGGAGGCACAGGCTCGTCTCGCCTCCGTCTACGCAGACGCGGGCAATCCGGCGGCCGCGGAGCGCGAGTTTCGCGGAGCCGTCGACACGCTTGAGGCGGCAAGGCGTTCAGTCCAGTCGGAGGAGCTTCGTATTCCGTTTCTCGCCAATGCCGCCGAGCTGTACGACGACTATTTGGAATTCCTCGTCTCCCAGAACCGCGCAGAGGACGCCCTGCGCCTCGCCGCTCTGACGCGTGCACGCACGCTCGTCGAAGGGCTCGGGCTCGATCCTGAAAAGGGGCTCGCGCGCCTCACGCCTGAAGACTGGAAAGGCGCCGCGCGGCGTCAGGACGCGGTGATTCTCTGCTACTGGCTCGGTTCGCGTCATTCCTATCTCTGGGCGATCCTGCCCTCGGGCCGGCTTAAGATTTTCTTCCTGGCCCCGGCCGAACAAATCGATGCAGCCGTGCAATCGTACGCCGGAGCGCTGCTCGGCCCGCGCGACGTCCTGCAAACCGCGAATTCCAGCGGAACCGCCCTCTACAAAATGCTCGTCGCTCCGGCGCAGGATCTGATCCCCAAGGGATCGCGCGTCGTGATCGTGCCGGACGGCAGTCTGTGCGGCCTTAATTTCGAGACGCTGCTCGCGCCCGAGCCCGTGCCGCACTACTGGATCGAGGACGCTACCATCACCTATTCGGATTCCCTGATCCTCGTCGCCGCCGCGCGTCGCGCCACGGCGGCGATGCACGGCAAGCTGCTGCTGATCGGCGATCCCGTTTCGCCCGGCAGCGATTTTCCCCAGCTGCCGCAAGCTGCGGCCGAAATGGCGAGCATCGAAAAGTACTTTCCATCCCCGGACACGCGCGTTCTATCCGGCAGCAGCGCGACGGCACAGGCATATGTCGATAGCAACCCGGGCCAGTTTGCGTTCATTCACTTTGTCGCGCACGGCACCTCGAGCCGCGCCCGGCCGCTCGAATCTGCCGTGATCCTGAGTCGGCAGGGTGACTCCTTCAAGCTCTACGGGCGCGACGTGGTGCGGCATCCTCTGAAAGCGGAATAGGTCACCAACTCCGCATGCCACGGCGTGGGAT
>Ga0335079_10009061_pt1 | contig 11338 bp, 7 predicted proteins | sample Lox_Sample_33_FD_206719 | JGI IMG/M metagenome (GOLD analysis project Ga0335079, IMG submission 206719) | Soil microbial communities from Loxahatchee National Wildlife Refuge, Florida, United States - Lox_Sample_3.3 | ecosystem: Environmental > Terrestrial > Soil > Wetlands | place: USA: Florida... | reverse complement strand
GCAAGGGAAAGGCGTCTTCATGTCTGCGAAATCTGACCGGCAGATTCAGCAGACTTCTTTTGGGCCATCACGCTTTTGTGATGCCGCACGTCCGCACCCTGGATCCAGAAGATCACATCTTCAGCGATATTGGTTGCGTGATCCGCAACGCGTTCCAGAGCCCGGCAGATCATCAACGCATTCAGCGCCTGTGGAGCAATCTGGCTCTGCTCCTCCATCACCTTCGTCAAAGCCTTGTAGGCGGCGCGATTCATGGTGTCCACGGCATCATCCATCATCAGTACGGCCCGAGCCAGTTCGGGGTCGGCATCGATGAATGATTGCAGACTCTTTCGCACCATTTCGGCCGAGAGCGCCGCCATTCGCGGAATATCCACTGGCAGATCAGGAACCGCCGCCATTTGCTCGATGTTGCGCACGCGCTCGCTGATGCTCTTTGCGGAATCCCCAACGCGCTCCAGGTCGGCATTGATTTTGATCACGCTCAGAATGAAGCGCAGATCGATTGCCGTCGGCTGCTCCATGGCAAGCAGATCGAGAGCTTCCTGGTCGATGTCGCGTTCCAGTCGATTGATGGCAATTTCGCTCCGGCTCACGAGGTCGCAGATGGAGAGATCGCGCACCCGATACGCTTCAATGGCGCGTTGAATTGCCTGTTCGGCCAGCCCGGCCATGACCAGCAGATTCTCCTTCAACTGGTCGAGACTCTGTTGGAAGCGAATCCGCGTCATCCAAACCTGCCCGTGATGTAATCTTCAGTACGCTTGTCGCTGGGGTTCGTGAATATCTTGTGAGTCGAGTCGAACTCCACCATGCGCCCGTTCAGGAAGAAGCCCGTTTTCTCCGCCACCCGGGCTGCCTGCTGCATATTGTGGGTCACAATCACGATAGTGTACTGCGATTTCAGCTGAAAGATCAGGTCTTCTATTTTCGAAGTAGATACGGGGTCCAGTGCCGACGCGGGTTCATCCATCAGCAGCACCTCGGGATCAACCGCCAGCGCCCGCGCAATGCACAAACGCTGCTGTTGTCCGCCGGAGAGGCTTGCCCCCGACTTCGACTTCAGATCGTCCTTCACTTCGTCCCACAGCGCCGAGTCTTTCAGAGACCGCTCTACGACCTCGTCGATCATGCGCTTGTTGCGGTAGCCGTTCAGCTTCAATCCCGAAGCGACGTTGTCATAAATCGACATGGTAGGAAACGGATTCGGCCTCTGAAAGACCATTCCCACGCGGCGCCTGATCTCCACCGGAGCCGCATCATGGTAGATGTCCATGTCTCCGATGCGTACGGTACCGGTCACGCGCGCAATCGGGTTCGTCTCGTGCATGCGATTCAAACAACGGACAAAGGTGCTTTTGCCGCAGCCCGACGGGCCGATCAGCGCCGTTGCATGATTCGCAGGAATGTTCAGGTTGATGTCCTGCAGCGTGTGGTTCGATCCGTACCACGCATTCAGGTTCGTCACCTCTATGCCGACGCCCACGTTCCCTTCTCTCCTTGCCCAAACAGATCCATCGTTCGAGGTTTGCGATTCCGCGCTCACGTCACCGTGAACTTGACTTAGCTTGCCCCTTTCAGAACTCCACGGCTGGTCACATACCGCACCAGCGAAACTGCAAGCACAATCAACACGATCAGTACCAATGCCCCTGCCCATGCCAGCCGATGCTGGTCTTCATATGGTCCTGTTGCATAAACCCAGATCTGCAGCGGCAGGGCCTCGATCGGCCGGCCCGGGTTCGTGCTCCAGAACGCATTACCCAGAGCCGTGAAAATCAAGGGAGCCGTCTCGCCGGCAACGCGCGCAAATGCCAACATGCAACCGGTGATAATGCCAGGCGAAGCAGTCCGCACAGTGATGGAGAGAACTGAGCGCCAATTTGGCAAACCCAGTCCGAGGGCTGCCTCGCGAATCATATTCGGCACCATCAGCAGCATCTCTTCCGAGGTTCGCGCGACGGTTGGAATCATCATGATTCCCAGAGCCACTCCGCCTGAGAAGGCTGAAAAATGCCCCTGCGGCACGACGATCAGGGAGTATGCCGCAAGCCCCATCACGATTGACGGCACGCCGTTCAGAACATCCGCAGTAAACCGGATCGCATTTGCCAGTTTTGTGCCACGTCCGAACTCCGCAAGGAAGATACCTGCTCCAATCCCGATGGGGACGCCGATGATGCTCGCTATGCCGAGCAGCACCCCGGACCCAACGATGGCATTGGCCATTCCGCCGCCCAGTTCCCCTTCTGGCGCCGGATTCTTGATGAAGAAATCCAGGTTCAAGGAACTTGCGCCCTTCAGGAGCAGATAGACAAAGATCGCGATCAGCGGCAATACCACCAGCACGGTGGCAAGGATCGCCAAACCGGTCACCAGGTGGTCCGTTGCCGTCCTGATCCCCGACCTGAAATTGAATGCGTTCGTCGAAATCAACGTGCCGTCCTAATCCCTGATACCTGCTTTTAGTGCACTCTCGCCGGCGCGCCCCGCGTCACCATCCACACCAGCACTCGCGCAAGAGCGTTCACGATAATCGTCACTATAAACAAACCGAGGCCAATCTCAATCAACGAGCTGCGATGCAGATCGCTCACGGCCTCCGCAAATTCGCTCGCGATCACCGAAGACATGGAGGCACCATTTGCAAGGAGCGATTTGTGAATCTCCGGCGTACTGCCGATCACCATCTGCACAGCCATCGTTTCGCCCAGGGCGCGACCAAGGCCGAGAATTACGGCACCCACGATGCCGATGCGCGCATTGCGCAGCACGCCCATCCGGATCATCTCCCACCGTGTCGCACCCAGCGCCAGCACGGCCTCGCGCTGCGAGTGCGGCACTGATGTCATTACCTCGCGCGTCAGCGACGAAATGATCGGCAGGATCATGATGGCCAGAATGACTGCAGACGCCGTGTAGCCGAGACCCGTCGGGTTATCGTTCGTGAACATTCCGGTCCACCCCAGGTACTTCGCGAGCAACGGATTCACATGCTCCCGCAACAGCGGTACCAGCACGAAGAAAGCCCACAGTCCGTAAATGATGCTCGGAATCGCAGCCAGCAGTTCCGTAATGAAGGCCAGCGGACCGCGAAGGAGTTTCGGACACATCTCGGTCAGGAAGATCGCAAGCCCAACTGCCAGCGGAACAGAAATGAGCAGGGAGAGAAACGACGTCACCAGTGTGCCGTAGACAAAAGGCCTCGCGCTGAACTCTCCGTTTACAGGGTCCCAATAGGTTGGCTGCCCGGTGTAGGGATTATGTCCCGGCGTCTGAAAGAAGAATTTGAAGCCGAATTTGTGCCAGGCCATTCCAGATCGCAGCATCAGTTCCGAAAGGATCAGGATGACAATTCCGAAGATGCTCAGGCCGCAGAGCACCATGAGCCAGTGAAACGCCCGATCTGCGAACGCTGAGTTTCCCCGCGTATTCAGAAACTTGCGGACGGCGGAAATCTCGCTCTTGGGCGGCTCTGCCACTCGTTCCGAGACCGAAACCTTTGGTGGAGATTGGGTTGGCGGTTGAGAGACGCGTATCTCTGGCACTTGGAGTGTCACCGTTTGTAAGGCTACCGGGCCAAGATGAATAGAAGGTTACAGCGTTGCTAAATCCAGTGCGTACAAGGCGCTTCCACGCCTAAAACCTTGGGCTGCCTCGAAAACTCATCCTGCACTTGCTTCGATGCTTCGAGAGACTCCCTTTCACGATCATCGTCGCCAAAACAATCTCGAAACAGCCGGGGATCGAGACTTTGCTCGAAAAGCCGCCTGGGTCCGATAAGCTTGTGACCGGGAAATTCTCAAGGTCAAATCATGCGCCGAATTGCTTTGCTTCTGGCTGTCGCCCTTTCGCCGTTTTCACTCGCTTCCCAAAGCAGCCTCTCTGCCGATGCACCTCATCGCGAATGGAAGGCGTCCTGGGTAACGCATCCCACAGCGCCACTGCGCGAGCCGCTCGTCCTCCATTTCCGGCGATCGCTCAATCTTTCATCGATCCCGGCCAGTTACATCGTCCGCGTCAGCGCCGACAATCGCTTCATTCTCTATGTAAACGGCAGCCGCGTCGGCGACGGACCAGCGCGTGGAGACCTCACCCACTGGCGCTACGAACGCTTCGACATCGCGCCTCTCCTCAAATCCGGCCAGAACCTGATCACTGCTACTGTCTGGAATTTCGGTGTTTTCGCTCCTATTGCCCAGATGAGCGACCGGACGGCGTTTCTGCTCGAAAGCGAAGCGACCGGAGACGCGGGTATCAGCACGCCAAAAGGCTGGCTGGTCAAGGAGGAGTCTGGACAGTACCCGCTGGGCCGCGACACGGTCACCCTGAAGGATGCATATTTCGCCTCCGGCCCCGGCGAGGAGCTCGATGCGTCCAAATACGACTGGAGTTGGAACACCGAGGCGGTCAGCTCGGGCTGGGTTGCCGTTGGTTCACCCATGCGCGACAGCATCTTCGCCGGCGTAAGTCACGCCCACTCTGCAGACAGCACCGGCGACAACCCATGGGGGTTGCTTCCGGACGAACTACCGCACATGGAGCACACGTCCACAGACGTGGGTCGAGTGAGGCAAACAGGCCTCGATGGTCGGAAAGGAGTGCCGTTGGCTCCTTTGGTGCAATCCGGGATTGAGAATGCAATGGCCAGCTTCCCAACGACACATCCCACAGTTCCTCCGTCAACGCATGCACACCTTGTCCTCGACCGCGAATCTCTAACCACCGCCTACCCCGAACTCACCGTCTCCGGCGGCAAAAGTTCTCGCATCGTCCTCACCTACTCCGAAGCTCTCTACGATGACAAAACTCAGAAAGGCGATCGCGATGCCCTCGACTACACCGATGCCAACGGAACGAAACACCCGCGCAGAGCCCTCGGCCTAACCGACACCTTCCTCCCCGACGGCGGCCAGCACCGTGTCTTCATGCCGCTCTGGTGGCGCACCTGGCGCTATCTCGATCTCGACGTCACCACCGGCTCCGAGCCGCTCACCCTCGAATCCCTCAAAGCCTGGTTCACCGCCTACCCATTCCGGGAGCGCGCCACCTTCCAGTCCGCCGACCCCGACCTCGCCAAGATCTGGGAGATCTCCTGGCGCACCGCCCGCGACGACGCCCACGAAACCTACATGGACACGCCCTACTACGAGCAGCTTCAGTACGTCGGCGACACCCGCATCCAGGCTCTCATCTCCTACACCGTCGCCGGCGACGACCGCCTCGGCCGTCAGGCGCTCGCCGCCTTCGACCAGTCCCGCATCCCCGAAGGCATCACGCGCAGCCGCTATCCAAGCTCACTTCCGCAGAACATCCCAACCTTTTCCCTCCTCTGGATCGGCATGCTCCGTGATTACTGGATGTACCGCCCCGATCCGCAGATCGTCCGCGACGAACTCCCCGGCACCCGAGACGTTCTCACCTGGTTTGCCAAGTACGAGCAGCCCGACGGCCTCCTCGAAGAGCTCCCCTGGTGGAGCTTCATCGACTGGGTCCCCACAGGCACCATCCCCACCTACGACACCCACGGCGAATCCTGCATCACCACGCTTCAATATCTCGGCGCCCTCATCGACGCCGCCAACCTCGAAAAGAATCTCGGCGATCCCACCCTCACCCAGCGCTATCAGGCGCGCCTCGATCACGTCCGCGCCGGAATCGCCGCCAAATGCTGGGTACCGTCGAAGAACCTCCTCGCCGACAACCCCGGCCAGAGAAACTTCAGCCAGCAGGCCAATATCCTCGGCGTCCTCTACGATGTCATCCCCAAAGACCATCAGCAGGACGTGCTCCGCCGCATGCTCGCGATCGAGCCCGGAACCACACCGAACGGAACCCTATCCGCCTCCTACTACTTCCGCTTCTACCTGGCTCGCGCTCTCGATCACGCCGGTATGGCCGACGAGTACCTAAAGTCCCTTGACCCCTGGCGCAAGCTCCTCCCACTACACTTCAGCACCTGGCCGGAGATTCCCGGTGACACGCGGTCCGACTCCCACGCATGGTCCGCGCATCCCATCTATGACTTGTTGACCCTGGTTGCAGGCATTGAGCCTGCGAGTCCCGGATTCGCAACAGTCCGCATTGCTCCGCATCTTGGCTCACTCGACCACCTGACCGCCAGCCTCCCCGCGCCCCAGGGCGAGATCCAGGTCGAGTACCAGCGCAGCGGCTCCGGCTTGAGGGCCACCATCGTTCTTCCCGGCACCCTCAACGGCCGTTTTTTCTTCAACGGACACGACTGGCCGCTGCAACCCGGTACCAACAAAATTCCGGCAGAATAGGATCAACCGGTTGACGGAGTTACCACTAGGAAAATCGATGTATTTCGAGAGATTCTGTGCTCCGTTGCTCGTCAAACGTGCTACAACTCCAACATGGCAAGAATCAAAACTACAGAGCCATCTGGACACGTCAATTTAAGAACACTTGCTGATCACCTGGAGCTTTCGCAAACCACAGTCTCCTTGGTTCTCAACAATTCTCCATCGGCGAAGTCCATTCCCCAGGAGACACGAGACCGTGTTCTTGAGGCGGCCACCCGCCTCAACTACCGGCCGAACTATTTTGCGCGCTCCCTTCGGCAAAGCCGCTCCATGTCGGTCGGCGTTCTTGCGCCCGACTTGAGCGAAGGCTATTTCACCAGCGTCATGAGCGGCGTGGTCAAGGAGCTCACCAGCGCTCACTATTTCTACTTCACAGCCTGTCATGACTGGAAAGACGAGCTGATTGAGCAGTATCCGCGCATGCTCGTGGAGCGCGCAGTCGACGGATTCCTGCTTCTGAACACTCCTGCTGACCAGCTCGCCGTGCCTGTTCCCGTCGTCGCAATTTCTGCGCACAGCGCCGTGCCGAACGTCACCAACATCGTTCTTGATCACCACCGGGCGGTAGAAATTGCGCTGCAGCACCTTTATCAACTGGGCCATCGAAGAATCGCCTTCATGCGCGGTCCGCGCGCCATTCCCGACTCCGAATATCGATGGCAGAGTATCCAGCAGGTCGCCGGCGAGATCGGACTGCGCATCGACCCCGCACTCGTTGTTCGCATCGACGCCACCGGCTGGTCGAGCAAGACCGGCCAGCACCCCATGGCGCCCGAGATCGGCTACAAGCCCATGCAGAGCCTGCTCGAGAAAACAAAAGATTTCACCGCAGTCTTCTGTTTCAACGATATTGCCGCCATCGGCGCCATCCGCGCTCTCAAGGACGTCTGCCTGCGCGTTCCTGAAGATGTGTCGGTCGTGGGCTTTGACGACATCCAGTCGGCGGCATATTCCACGCCTTCGCTCACCACAGTGCGCCAGCCACTGCTTGAGATGGGAAAACGAGGGGCGCAGATTCTGCTTGAGCGAATCGCCAATCGCGAGGCACCTTATCCCGCTGAGATCATGATGACCCCGGAACTGATCGTTCGCGAATCCACCGGCCCCGCCAACGGCCGTCACATAGCTTGAGTTCTTAGATCGCGCCGCAGAAGGACTGAAACCAGCGGCTGATATATACCTGCGCGTGCGCCTCTCCGCAGTAATGGCGCGCGTGCGGCGTGTCTGCGGCTTCCTTCGCCCATTTGAATACCGTGAGTTTTGAATCGCTGCAGTGAATTACTATCCAGCGAACAGGATGATCGCTCTCCTCGCCGCAGATCTCACATCGATAAATCGTGTCAATCACCAACAACCTCCGGGAAGTCTTTCCCTTGTACCCTGATCCCTGTCTTACTCCAGCATCTGCAGATCGAGCGGCGACTCCAACAGGCAATCCATGTTGCTGATCTCTGCTAACGCCCGCTTCAAAGCCGACGACCTGCATGGCTCAACCGTCACGACGAACGGCAGCGCCGAAGCTGGGTACCCCGCTTTCTGCACAATCGCACGGATATTGATCCGCTCCCGCGCCAGCGCACCGGTGATTTCTGCAACGATGCCTGGCCGGTCGACGACTGTGAAACGAATATAGTGCGGCACCACAAACTCTGCTCCGACTTTCGCCGGTACCGAAGGTATCGCTACCCGCCGCGAACCGTGCGCCAGCGCCAGCAGGTCGCTCACCACAGCTACTGCCGTCGGGTGACCTCCAGCACCGTGCCCTGAGAACACAACATCTCCGCCGTACTTCCCGGTCAGGATCACCATGTTCTCAGTGCCACGTGACCACGCCATGGGCGAATTCCGGTCCACGAGCATCGGGCCCACCGTAGCAGCCACCGCACCATCCACCTCTTCGGCCCGCGAAACCTGTCGTATGGTGCAGTTCAAATCCCGCGCGTAGCTGAAGTCTACCGGCGAAATGCTGGTGATCGGCTGCGGAGTAATCTCCTCCGGATCCACAACTACGCGCATTGCCAGCCGCATCAGGATCGCCAGTTTCGACCTCGCATCGAATCCGCCCACATCCTCTGTCGGGTCAGCTTCAGCATAGCCTCGCGTCTGGGCCTCGGCGAGCACTACGGCATAATCTGATCCCGCCTCCATCTTGCTGAGCATGAAGTTGCAGGTGCCATTCAGAATGCCTTGCATGCGTGTGATGTGATCGCCGGCAAGTCCTTGCTCCAACCCCGGAATCACCGGAATCCCGCCGGCAACCGCCGCTCCGTACTTCAGGTGGCCGCCCTTTTCCGCAGCGAGCCGCTCCAGTTCCACACCATGGAACGCGATCAATTTCTTGTTTGCCGTGACAACGCTCTTGCCTGCTTCAATGGCCCGCCGCGCCCAGGTGCCCGCAGGATCGAGTCCGCCCACAAGCTCGACAATCACATCCACATCCGAAGCAAGAACCTGCTCCCAGTTCTCGCTCCACACCACGCTCTGCGGAATCCAGTCAACCTTTTTCCGTACAACGTTGCGGTTATAGATGTGTGTGATACGCACGCCCTCGGGCTTCGATTCCAGCAGAATACGCGCCACCGAGCTGCCCACCGTTCCAAACCCAAACAGCGCAATGCGCAACGGCGGACGACCGTTCGACTCGGCAACAGAAAATGCCTTTTCCGAAACAGAGGTTTTCGCTTGTGACGGCATCAAATCCTTCAATCGGGATACGGAAATTCAGGATGAATCGATGATACCTGAACGAGACTTGAATTCCCGAATCGGGGAGATCACCAAAGTTCCTGTAACATGGTCCAAGGATGCGGCGCGCCCTTTCCATCCTGCTGATCCTGCTCTTCTCGGCAGGACCGCTCTCCTTCGCTCTCAACGCGAGCGAAGATGTTTCCCTACCCGCCTGCTGCCGCCGTCACGGTGCGCATCATTGCGCGATGGGATCGATGGAAGGCGCATCCGGCAATGCTGGTGACACCATCATCAAGACGCCATCGCATTGCCCGCAATTCCCCCAACGCGCCAATGCAAGAACATCAACATACGCCGCGCCTTCGCACTGCTCGTATTCTCACCGCGTCATCGCGTGTGAGACCGAGCGTTTTGCTCCTTCTGCAACCGGCCTGACCAGCATCCATCTCAGAACCCCCGTCCTCCGCGGCCCTCCCGCATCCCCTCTGGCATAGCTTTTCCCCCAATCGGCTTCCCCCGGAAACACGCGCGCACCTTGCCGCGCGCCGAGACCGCTTTTCACGTCGAGAGGTCATTGCCGCATGCGTTCTTCGCGTATCCTGCCCCTGTTCCTCATCGTTGCATCTTCCGTTCTCGCGCACGCCACCGTATTCGCCACCGTGCGCGGGATCGTTCACGACCCGCAGCATCGCCCTCTCAGCGGTGCGGCGGTTACTCTTCGGGCAGCCGACTCCGATTTCACCCTGCATGCCGTAACCAGTGCTGACGGCGCATTCGAAGTGCCTCGAACCCCCATCGGCGTTTACCACCTCACCATTTCAGATAGCGGCTTCGCTGATCTCGCGCAGACAGTGGTTGTCACCTCGGGCACCAATCCCGTGCTCCACTTCCTGCTGGACATCGGCGCTTCCACTCAGACCGTAGTGGTCCAAGGCCTGACAGACCCGGTGATCGCTACCGACACCGTGACTCCGACCACACTGGTCACTCGCAGCGATATTGATGAAACTCCCGGCGCCGGTTACACCCTTGGCATGCAGATGATCACGAATTATGTTCCCGGCTCCTACATGACCCATGACATGCTCCACATGCGTGGAGGTCACCAGACAAGCTGGCTCATCGACGGCGTGAACATACCGAACACAAAAATTGGCTCGAACGTCGGTCCATCGATCGACCCCAAGGATATCGACTCACTCGAAATCCAGCGCGGGAGCTATGCTGCCGACATGGGCGACCGCACGTACGGCGCTTTCAATCTCCTGCCCCGCAATGGATTCGAGCGAAACCGAGAGGCTGAACTGCTTATCTATGCGGGCAATCTCTATACCGGCAGTGCGCAGCTTTCCCTTGGCAATCACTCTGCCCGCACCGCCTGGTACACAAGCTTCATCGGTTCGCGGTCCAACTATGGGCTCGCTACACCGATCCCTGAGATCTTCCACGACGCAACCAACTCCGCCAGCGCCTTCGCTTCGTTGATCCGGAACCAGACTGCAAATGATCAGCTTCGCATCGACGGACAGTATCGCCACGACTTCTTTCAGGTTCCGTACGATCCCAGCCAGACTGACTACGAGTGCGCGTCCGACTACTACTGCTCGTGGGGCCTGCGCGACGGACAGACCGAAAACGACACCTTCGTCATCGCCAACTGGGTGCACACCTTTTCGTCGAGGGCACTCTTCTCCTTCGCGCCTTTCTATCATTTCAACCAGTCCAACTACGACTCGCCGTCCCCCGACTACCCGGTCGCCACAACTTGGCATCAAGGCTCAAACTACATCGGTGGACAGGCCGATGCGCACGACGAGATCGGCTGGAACAGTTTTTCGGGCGGAGCCTACACCTTCTACCAGGCTGAAAATGATCTGTTCGGCACGATCGTCAATGACGGGTCAGCTCCGTCCCAACCCAACACAAAATCCAAGGCGGGTGCGGCACTTTTCGAGTTCTACCTGGCAGACCACCTTCGCATTGGCCGCTACATCACCCTTCTGGGGGGCGAGCGATTCTCGATCTATCGCGCCGGGCTTAACGAGTCCGCAACCTATCCGCGCATCGGCGCCACCGTCGAGATTCCCCGTCTGCACTGGGTTCTGCGCGGATTCTATGGCCACTTCCTCCAACCCGCACCGGTCCAAACCGTCTCCAGTTCTGTCCTGAACTATGCCGCCGACCTGCCCGACGGCGAAAACACCTTTACGCCACTGCCTTCCGAGCGTGACGAAGAGCATCAGTTTGGCGTCCAGATTCCCTGGCGAGGCTGGACCCTCGATGTCGACAACTTCAAAACCCGCGTCAACAATTTCCTCGACCAC
>Ga0335079_10009059_pt1 | contig 11339 bp, 8 predicted proteins | sample Lox_Sample_33_FD_206719 | JGI IMG/M metagenome (GOLD analysis project Ga0335079, IMG submission 206719) | Soil microbial communities from Loxahatchee National Wildlife Refuge, Florida, United States - Lox_Sample_3.3 | ecosystem: Environmental > Terrestrial > Soil > Wetlands | place: USA: Florida... | reverse complement strand
CGGCCTGCGGATCTTGATCAAGCATTGGCTGCCGGGCAAGGTGTTTGACCGGCCGCAGGACATCGAGGTCCTGCAACTGGGGCTCTCCGGCAAGAAGATCGATCCCACCGATATGTACTGAGCGGCTATCGCGCTAGTCCTTCCTTGCCGTTTTCGAGCGCAACGAAGTCTCTTCGTGCAGAGTGCCACTCTTTGTCGTACGATAGAAAGCTCGCTCCTTGCTGGATAGGTCATCATAGTCACATGAACCCGCTAACTTGGGCAGAATCTCACTTCCGCCAATCTGTTTACCCTTTCCCCACGATTTGCCTCAGCCTTTTCCTGCTGGCCGGATGCGGGGCAAAGTCCGCCGCCGATAATGCGGTCGGTGGAGCGTCGCCGGCGACGCCCGTGCAAGTTGCCACCGCGCAGACGCAGTCCATCGCTGACACCACGGAATATCTGTCGATATTGAAGTCCCGGCACTCGGCCACCATCAACCCGCAGGTGGAAGGTCAAATTACGAAAATCTTCGTGAAGTCCGGCGACAAGGTAGCGGAAGGCGCTCCGTTGCTGCAGATCGACCCCCTGAAGCAGGAGGCCACGGTCAACAGCCAGGAGGCCACGCGCGTCGCGCAGGAAGCTAACGTGCGGTTCGCGAAGATCTCGCTGGAGCGCGCGCAGAAGCTCTACGAGGCGGGCGTCATCAGCAAGCAGGAGTTCGATAACGCCCAGACGGCCTACGACGCAGCTGTGGCGCAGTTGAAATCGCTGGAGCACCTGGTGCAAACACAGCAGGTCGAACTGCACTACTTCCGCGTCAGCGCGCCGATGGACGGCATCGTTGGCGATATTCCGGTGCGCGTGGGGGACCGCGTCACGGTGTCCACGCTGCTGACCACCGTCGACGAACCGGGTGTACTGGAAGCATACATCTACGTGCCCGCGTCGCGGGCGCACGACCTCCGGCTCGGGCTCCCGGTGAAGTTGCTTGACGAAAACGGGGCGACGCTCACGCAAACGGAGCTGACGTTCGTCTCGCCGCAAGTGGATTCCGAGACGCAAACGGTTCTGGCAAAAGCGGCCATCGGCGTGACGAAAGCCAATTTCCGAATCGCCCAGCAGGTGCGGGCGCAGATTACCTGGGGCATTCGCCAGGGCGTGGTCGTGCCGGTCCTCGCGGTGCAGCGCGTCAATGGACAGTTCTTCGCGTTCGTCGCCTCGAAAGAAGAAAAAGGCACGATGGCGCGGCAAAGGCTGCTCACCCTGGGCGAAACCATCGGAAATGACTACGCGGTGCTGGATGGTATTCAGTCCGGCGACCACATTATCGTTTCCGGGCTGCAGTTCCTGCAGGATGGGGCGCCCGTTGCCGAGCAGCTTCAGGAAAAGAGACCAGGTGCAAGCCACGGGACCGCTTCAGACTCCAAGTCGAAGTAGCTTCGCTCCACGGAACGAGACGTGAGTTCATTCGAGAGAAAGGCAGCACGCCACCTTGTTCGTTGATTTCTTCATCCGCCGCCCGGTATTCGCCACGGTTTGCGCGCTGTTGATCATTCTCGGCGGCGTCATTTCGATTCCTTCTTTGCCCATCGCTCAGTTTCCGCAACTGGCCCCGCCCCAGGTCATGGTTTCCAGCGTATACATCGGCGCGAACGCGCAGACCGTGGAGTCGGCGGTGACGATTCCGCTGGAGCAGACCATTAATGGTGTTCCAGGCATGCGGTATATCACTTCCTCCAGTGGAAATGATGGGACCAGCCAGATCACCGTCACCTTTGAGACCACCCGCGACGTGGACCTGGCCGCCGTGGACGTGCAGAACCGCGTCAACCAGGCTCTTGGCCGGCTCCCCAATGAAGTCAAGAACACCGGCATCATCATCACCAAGCAGTTCTCTGGGTTTGTTCTCGGCGCGGGACTGTATGCCGACAAGGGACAGTACGACAGCCTGTTTATCAGCAACTATCTGGACATCTACGTAAAAGACGCGCTGAAACGCGTTCCCGGTGTCGGCGACGCCATGATCTTCGGCGAACGCAAATACGCGATGCGGCTCTGGCTCGACCCGGCGCGGCTGGCGGAGCGCGGTCTGACCGCGACAAATGTCCTCTCGGCCTTGCAAGAGCAAAACGTTCAGGTGGCCGCCGGCCAGGTGGGCCAACCTCCCGTGCGAAGCGGGCAGGACTATCAGATCAGCGTCCGCGCTGTCGGCCGGCTCTCCGAACCCAGAGAATTCGACAACATCGTCCTGAAAACCGGTGCCGACGGTACGCTGGTCCGGATCAAGGACATCGGCCGGGCGGAGCTCGGCGCCGAGGACTACGGGTCCATGCTCAGGTTCAATGGGCACGACGCCATGGGCATCGGCGTCACGCAACTCCCCGGCTCCAACGCTCTCGACGTGGACCGCGCCGTCAAACTGGAGTTGGAGCGCCTGTCGAAGAATTTTCCGCCGGGCCTGAAGTACGCTATCGCGTTCGATACTACGGAAGTGATCGGCGAATCCATCAAGGACGTGCTGATCACGCTCCTCCAGGCTATTGGGCTGGTAATCCTCGTGATTTACCTGTTTCTGCAGGACTGGCGCAGCACCTTCATCCCCGCGATTACCATCCCCGTGTCGCTCATCGGGACATTTATCTTTGTCAAGGCTCTGGGGTTCTCGATCAACACGCTGACGTTGTTTGGGGTTACCCTTGCCACCGGCTTGGTGGTTGATGATGCCATCGTCGTCATCGAGAACGTGGAACGCCACATCATCGAGGGTATCTCCGAACCTCACAACGCCGCCAGCGTGGCCATGAAGGAAGTGGCCGGCGCGGTGATCGCCACGTCCCTGGTGCTGGTTTCCGTATTCGTGCCCGTGGCGCTTTTTCCTGGCACGACCGGGATTCTCTTCCGCCAGTTTGCGCTGACCATCGCCTTCTCCGTGTCCATCTCCGCCTTCAACGCACTCACGCTGACGCCGGCGCTCTCCGCCATCTTTCTGGGGCACCATCGCGAGCGGGCGAAGGGATTGATCTTCCGCGTTTTCAACCGCACCTACGAAGCGGGGGCGGCCTTCTACAAACGCGCGGTGCACACCGCGGCAGAGTGGAAGCTAGTCACGCTGGGGGCCTTCGTGGTCGCGCTGTCCGCCGTCTATTGGTTGTACAACTACGTGCCCCGGGGATTCATTCCCGAAGAGGACCAGGGCTACCTGATCGTGGTGATTCAGGCTCCGCAAGGAGCCTCGCTCGATTACACGCGGAACCTCTGCGGGCAGGCCGAAGCCATTCTGGCAAAGGAAACCGACGTGAATGGAGCTTTCTCGGTGGTGGGCTTCAGCATTTCCGGAAGCGCCCCCAACCGGGCCATGATATTCGTCAATCTGAACGACTTCCGCCAGCGAAAGGGCAAGGAACACTCTGGCGCGTTCGTGGTGGACCGGTTGCGCCGCCAGATGATGGCGATTCCGGGAGGCGTGGTCGTCCCGTTCAATCCGCCCGCCGTGGAGGGTGCGGCGGAACTGGGCGGCTTCACGTTTGAATTGCAGGATCTGGGAAGGAACACGCTGCAGACGGTGGCCGACACGGCAAACCGCGTGGTCGCGGCCGGGAATCGGGACAAGAAACTCGCCGGACTCTTCACCAGCTTTACGGCCAATGATCCGCAGATTCTCGTGCGCATCGACCGCGAAAAAGCCAAGAGCCTTCAGATCCCGTTCAGCCAGGTTACCGACGCCCTGCAGGTGTTCATGGGCTCGGTGTACGTGAATGATTTCGATTTCAATAACCGGTCGTACCGCGTGTATTTGCAGGCCGATCAGAGGTTCCGTTCCGAGGCAAAGGACATACGCTCGTACTATTTGCGCTCGGAAACCGGGAAGATGATCCCGCTCGACAATGTCGTGGAGATCGAGCAGACCGCCAATCCCCAGGTGGTTAGTCATTTCAACTTGTTCCGCTCGGCGGAAATTTCTGGCAGCGCGGCGCCCGGCGTGAGCACGGGCGAAGGACTGGCCGCCATGGAAGCGGTCGCGAAGAAGACTCTGCCGCGAGGGATGGCATACGAATGGAGCGGGCTGTCGCTGGAAGAGATCAAGTCGAGTGGGAAGGCCTTGATTCTCTTTGGGCTCGGACTGGTCTTCGTCTACCTTACACTTGCGGCCCAATATGAAAGCTATGTTCTACCCTTCATTATCCTGCTTGGCGTGCCTGTGGGTGTTCTGGGCGCGTTAGGCGCCTTGGCCCTGCGCGGACTGACCAACGACGTCTATTGTCAGATTGGCCTGGTTATGCTGATCGGCCTGGCGAGCAAGAACGCCATCCTGATCGTCGAGTTTGCGGAGCGAATGCAAGAGCGAGGGTTTTCCACTCTGGACGCTGCGGTGGAAGCGGCACGCATCCGGCTACGCCCCATCCTGATGACCTCGCTGGCTTTCATCCTGGGCGTGATTCCCTTGGTGCTGGCGGAGGGCGCCGGAGCCGCCGGCCGCAAATCGGTAGGAACAACGGTGTTTGGCGGCATGATCGCTGCGACCACGTTGAACCTCATTTTTATTCCTATCCTGTATGTCGTCGTCCGCAGCATCGTGCCGCTGAAATTGCCCGTCGAGTCGGCTCAGAAGGACTGAGCGCAGTCCCGACTTTACAGAGCGGCCTTCGCGTTGGCACGCGACTGCACAACCGTTCGGCACGCTGTGCAGAAATGGCTGGTCTTCAGGTCGATCCATTCCACCCCGTGCGAGGCGGACATCACGCACTGATAATCTTCGCAGTGGGAAAGCGAGAGGGTGTGCCCCAACTCGTGCACGGCTTCTTTCAACAATCGCTCGGTGAGCAGCGAGGGATCGGCGGGCAGTCCGTAGAATTCCTGGTGCAGCCGGTGAGCGGAAACCACCGCGCAACTGCCCTGAAGCTGGGCCTCGCCAAAAACAAAGGTCAGAATCGGGATATAGAGATCGAAAAGGGTCACGCCCAGCGTGTGGCAATCGTTCGGAGCCGCTCGCCGCACCAGAGTCCCCAGGATCTCCGTGGAGTGGTACTGCTGCCGGGTGACGTTATACGCGAACCCGGGGTCGGGCACGGGTTCCATGGTTTTGCAGGGCACCGCGAACTCACGGCTCAGCCCCCGGCAGAGTTCCGCGAGAAGCTCCCACGGGACCGACCCGAACGGCAACAACTGAATACGCTTCACAACGCCTGCGCCGCCTCCCGTTTCCAACCGTACTTTTTGAGCTTGTTATGCAGGGTCACCCGGTCGATGTCCAACACTTCCGCGGCGAGCGTTTGATTGCCCCGGCATTCCTGCAACACGGCCAAGATGTGGGCGCGTTCGATATCCTCCAGCGTACGCGCGGAAGGCTCGGCCACCGGCAGGCGCAGCGCGAAGTCCTCCTCGCGAATTTCCGGCTCCTGCGCCACGACCATGGCGCGTTCGATGGCGTTTTCCAGTTCGCGCACGTTGCCGGGCCACTGATAATGGTCCAGAAGGGACATCGCGGCCGGCGCCACCCGGGTGATCTTCTTGTTCATGGAGGCGGAAAATTTCCGGAGGAAATGTTCGACCAGAATGGGAATGTCGCCCTTGCGTTCCCGCAGAGCCGGCAACTGAATCTGAAAGACATTCAGCCGGTAGAAGAGATCAGGGCGGAAGTGGCCTTCGTCCACAAGCTGTTGCAGGTTCTTGTTGGTCGCGGCGATGCAGCGGAAATCGACGTGAATCGGGTGCGTGCTGCCGACCCGCGTGATCTCACGTTCCTGAAGAACGCGCAGAAGATCGGTCTGCGTCTTCAGGCTGATGTCGCCGATCTCGTCGAGAAATACCGTGCCGCCGTCGGCAACCTCAAAGCTCCCCTTCTTGCGGTATTGCGCGCCGGTGAAGGCGCCTTTTTCGTGGCCGAAAAGCTCGCTCTCGAGCAAGGTCTCCGTGAGCGCGCCGCAGTGAATGACGACCAGGGGATTGTAGTGCCGCGGGCTGGCGGCGTGAATGGCGCGGGCACAGAGTTCTTTCCCGGTGCCGCTTTCGCCGGTAATCAGGACGGTGGCGTCTGTGGGGCCAACGGTCTGAATCGCTTCAAACACGCGGACCATCGCGGCGCTTTGTCCCACGATTTCCTGCGGCCGGACAACCGAGGCGACCGTTTCGCGCAAGCGGACATTCTCTTCCTGGGCGCGTTTGTGGGAGAGCGCGTTGTGCACGGTGTGCGCGATGTCGTCCGGATCGAACGGCTTGGAGACGTAGTCGTACGCGCCGTTTTTCAGCGCGGCAACAGCCGTCTCCACCGAAGCGTAGCCGGTCATGATAATCACCAGCATGTCAGGATCGATCTCATGCATGCGGCGCTGGAGCTCCACCCCGTCGGTGCCGGGCATCTTGATGTCCACGAGCGAAAGATCAAAGTGCTTCGCGGCCATCCTTGCAAGAGCGTCGTGGGCGCTCTCGGCCACGGTCACGTCATATCCTTCTTCGCGGAACCATTTGTCCAGCGAGTCCCGGACAATCAGTTCGTCATCAACCACTAGCAAACTGGCTTTGGTAGCCATGACTTCCACTCCTCATCCCGCGATGCCGACTGGCGTGGCAGCCGGCACGGCACTGGACTGTAACGGCAACGTAACTGTGAAGGTGGTTCCCCGGCCGGGTTCCGATGCGACTTCGATCCGGCCGCCATGCCGGTCCACAATGTTCCGGCTGATGGCCAGGCCGAGGCCAAGACCGCGCCCGTGCTCCTTGGTCGTGAAAAACGGTTCAAACATGTTGGAGAGAACATCCGGCGGCATTCCCACGCCGTCGTCGCGCACTTCGATCTGGATATGATCAGCGTCCGGCCCTTTCCGGGAAGTCAACGTTAGATTCCCGCTATTCGGCATGGCATCGATCGCATTCATCACCAGCGCCAGGATGACCTGCTCGATCTGCCCGGGATCGCAGCGGACCATGGGCAGGTCCTTTTCGAGGTTCGGATGAAGCTCTATGTTTTTCAGCTTCATCTGGTGCTGCACCAGGCGTACGCAGCGGTCGATCACCCCGTTCAGTTCGGAGGGCTCCCGGTTCATGGACGTCGGCCGCGCAAAAGTCATCAGGTTCTTGACGATTTCGCCGCAGCGGCGGCTCTCCGATTCGACCAGATCGAGCATGCTGATGTTCTCGGCGTTCGGTTCAGTTTCACGGCTCAGGCGCTTTTTCAGAAGCTTTGCGTAAGTCAGAATCCCGGCGAGCGGGTTATTGATCTCGTGCGCGACCACCGCCGCCAGTTTGCCGATGGACGCCATCCGCTCCACGCGCAGCATCTCTTCCTGGGCGCCGCGCAGTTCGCGCGTCTTCTGTTTCACGCGCTCCTCCAGCGTGCGCGCCCACGCGTTGATTTCGCCGTGGGCCTCGTCAAGCTGGCAGCTCATGGTGTTGAAGGAATTCGCCAGCTCCTGCAATTCCCCGCTGGACCTCAGTTGAATCTGATAGCCCAGGTCCCCGGAACCGAGCCGTTTTGTGCCTTCGGTAAGCGCGCGCAACGGACCCGCGAGCATTCGCTGGACGAAGGCGACGCTCAGTACGGCCACGCCAAGAATGGCGAGAACCGTATAGAGGATCACCTGGCGCCGGCTCTCCGCGACGCTCTGCTCGGTCGTGGCCAGGGAAATATTGGTATCCAAAACGCCGAGCGTTTTTATTTCGGCCGGATGCGCGTGGCACTCCGCCTGGGAGCACGAGGGCGAGTTCTCAATCGGCGTGATGACGCCCAGGGCGCGCTCCCCGCTGGCAAGCGAGTACGTGCGGAAACTCTGCCTGCCATCCACAGAGCGGTACGCGGGCGCACCCGGGGGTAGCGTGTCGTGGACGGTGAAATTCTTGTCCACGGTCTTGCCCATCTCGGTGGGGTCGGAGGAGAAGCTGATACTTCCGCGGTCGTTAATGATGCGAATGCGGACCATCTCCGGCTCGTTGGCCATGTCGGTGATGATGTGATAGAGCCCGTCGCGTTGGTTCCGCAGCATGTAGTACGAAGTGTTTCGCTTGATCACGCTGCTCATGCGTGCTGCGTCGGCGAGCGCGGTGCGCTCCAGGTGATGACGGTGAAGCCGGATATTCAGGTAACCGAGAAGGCCAAAGATCACCGCCATGGACGACACAAGTACAACCAGCAGTTTCCCGCTGAGGCTCCCCGCGAGCTTCGTCCACAGCCGTATGGCGCCGGATTTGTCTTCAGGACTCGACATTGGAAAGCTCAGGCATTTCCGTTCGGAGCGTTTCCGGTTCCGCGATCAGTTCGGGTGCGGTGTCGTGGCTAAAAATGGGCAGGCACTTCACCGCGACGGCAAAGATAAAGAAACCGAAGGCAATGATGGCCAGGGTGACGACGATTTCCGTCCACTTCGGGATGTAGTGTTGTCCGGCGGCGGTTTCCATGCCGGTGATGGCGACGTTCATGCGGTTGGTGACAAAGCCCAAAAGACTGAGAACCGAAGCGAGATACAGACCCTTGGGGTGTTCCCTCACCTTGGGAATCAGCAGCAGAAGGATCGGCAGCACGCAAGAGAGTGAGATCTCCAGCAGGAACAACCCCGTCTCCCATCCGCGATGCGTGAGGAGACTCAAGGCCCCGCGGTGGAGGAGATCCTCAAACCGTACGACCGAGTACACCGCGAGCATGACGAGGAGCGTCCGGCCCAAGGATTGGATCAGGGGCAGCTCCAACTGCTTTCCGAAGTGTTTGGCGCTCATCGAAGATTCGAAGATGGTCATCGCCAGCCCCACGCAGATGGCGGAAAGGAAGAAGAGCACGGGCAGGATTGGAGAGTACCAGAAGGGATGCAGCTTGTTGGGAACGATCAGGTAGAGGCTGCCGAGAGAAGACTGGTGCAATGTGGAGAGCATCACTCCCGCAATCACCAGCGGGATCAGCATGATCTTCTGGAGCCGCATCAGCCTGTACATCTGGAAGCGCTCGAAGAGGACTCCGCAGAATTCGAGCGAGAGCACTGTCGAATACAACGTGACGCACCAGGCCACTTCAAACATGACCGACCGGGGGTTCCACATCACCAGCGGATGCCAGATGCGGTAACCGCGCCCAAGGTCGAAGAACAGAGCCACCACGACCAATATGTAACCGAGGAACGCGGTCAAGACCGTGGGTCTGACGATAGGCTTGAATTTTTTCAGATTAAAGAGATATACCCCGGCGGTCAGCGTGAAGCCGCCGGCCGCCAACATCACCCCGCACATCACGTCGAACCCGATCCAGAGTCCCCAGGGGAAGGCATCGGTCAAGTGGGTAGAGGCGCCCAGGCCGCGGAAGAACCGTAACGCCGTCGCATAGGCGCCAAGGACCAGCAAGATGGCGAATACCACTCTCCAGAACGTGATTCTCACTTTGAGCATGGATCTTCTCCTTAGGCCTTGCTGGGCTCCTCACGCCCTTCCGCTGCCGCCACCTCTTCCTTGCGGTTGCACAGCCACCAGATTCCCCCAAGCCCGACCGCGCCGATGGTCACTACATCGGGAAGATGAGAGAGAACGCGGTAGGTGAGTTCCGGGAGAGGTTGGCCGCCCAGGTCGGTTTTGTAGCCAAAGTTCTCAAAAGGCACGCTGGAGAGAAGCAGCACCGAGGTACCCCCGACCTCTTCCAACCCGTAGACATGATTCACGTACTGGCCTGGATTCTTGGCGATACGGTCCTTGGCTTCGGGAATCAACTCGTCGCGCTCGCCGAATTTCGTGGCGCCCGTGGGGCACGCTTCCGCGCACGCTGTGGGGAGGCCGTTCACCAGGCGCTCCGAACACATGTCGCACTTGCGCACCAGCGGCCACGTTTTGTTCCACTCGTATTTGGGAACAGAGAAGGGGCAGGCCATCATGCAGTAGCGGCAGCCCATGCAGCGCGACGCATCATAGATGACCGGACCTAGGGACGTCTTGCGAAGCGCCGCCACCGGGCAGACCGAGGCGCAGGTGGGATCCTGGCAGTTCATGCACAGCCGCCGCATGAACTTATCCTCTTTGCTCAACACCACCGTGAATTTGTGCTCGGACTGCAGCTCCTTGGCGATATTGTCGTCGTAAGGAAGGCCGTGCTTTTCCGCACAAGCCTGCTCGCACATCTTGCAGCCGATACAAAGCGTCGCGTCGTACAGAAGGCCTTTACTCATCGTGGCGCTGCTCCCTGGAGCGACGATCTCCCCCGAAGAAGGAGAGGCAGAGGCAAACGGGGGATGAAGGTTAGCTTCTCATTGTTGACAGTGCCAGCCTGAAACACACAGCACTGCCTGCCGCAGAAGGGCTACCCTGGCGAGAGATCATCCGGACATGGGCCAAACGACGTTTCTTGATGTCCGAGAACTGATTAGAAGTTCAACGCGATGACCGGACCAGAGTTGAATCCTTCTGCACGGTCGTTTGCCCAACGAGAGTATGAGGCAGAGAGCAGGCAGATTCCTGTGAATTGAGTCACTTGCGCCGGTGACAGTCGTCACCGACCACTGAGGGGAGTTTCAGCTGTTTAAATATCGAACACAAAGCATTTCCCACAGATGCCAAAACCCCGGCTCGTGCTTGCCGGGGCCCTGGGGAATGCAGGCTGATCGGGAGGAGGTGACCACTCAGGTCAGAAAGAACTCGCGTGTTACTTCCGCCCACTTCGTGGTCGGCAGGTGCATGGTCAAGTCGTGGACGGCCACGCCGCCGTCCTGGGCAACCGCACCCGCCAGTGCCGGAATTCTCATCTGCAGGCGGCCTGACGCTTCGGCCATCCACTTGCGCGCCAGACTGCCGTTGAGCAGGTTCCGGAAGCTTGTCGGGAGATCCGGCGAAAGAACCGACACGAACCAGCCCCTTCCATAAGGATCCGCGTTCAGCATGGAGACGTCCTTGGACATATCCTCGTTCACGCTGGTTACTTCGCCCTCGACTGGAGAAACCAATTCCGTTTTTTGCCCGTCGCGCGTAAGCGTGGCGAACTTCTGCCCTTGGCGAATCCACTGGCCGCGCTTCGGCAACGTGATCGCATCAATCTTGCCGACCAGCCGCGCCCCAAAATCATCTATTCCCACGCGCACCAGCGTCGGGCTTTCCTGCAGCGCCCAGGTGTGGCCCTGGTGATAACTCAAATTCGCGGGCAACTCGAAGCCCGCAACGATACTGGGCAGCAAACGCGGCGAAGTGGCTGCCGCTTCTCGCGCAGCCTCTGCCGTCTGGGTCTCTTCCTTTCCCTTCCTTAGATAATCGATGGTGAGGAAGATTGCGAACATCGCAAGCATCAGAATGACTGTCATGACCCGCCTCCTAGGTCCCACTCGGTTTCAAATCTCACCCTTTCTAATGGCAATCAAGGGACCAATGCGGCTCATGGTGCAGAAGCTACGCCTAAACCGTTTGCG
>Ga0335079_10009058_pt1 | contig 11339 bp, 10 predicted proteins | sample Lox_Sample_33_FD_206719 | JGI IMG/M metagenome (GOLD analysis project Ga0335079, IMG submission 206719) | Soil microbial communities from Loxahatchee National Wildlife Refuge, Florida, United States - Lox_Sample_3.3 | ecosystem: Environmental > Terrestrial > Soil > Wetlands | place: USA... | reverse complement strand
TGACAGTCGTGTTCGGGCGACTCGTTAGCGATGAAAGCTGCAAGTTATCGCCACTGCCCGTGATGATGTTAAACGGACGCCCCGAGGCGATTTCCAGCAGCGGCGCCCATGTCCAGTAGCTGAACACTTTGCTCATGAATCCGTCGCCGTGCAGTCTGCCGGTTTGATAAACACCGCTGAAAACGAAACGATGGCGCTGATCGAACAATGACGTGGAGCGATCGACCGCCGGATAGTAACTGTCTTGAGGAGTGAGCGTCGATTGCAGATCGGTCGAGTCGTCAATTGCATGCGACCAGGTATACGACGCGAGGAATTCGTAGTGCTCGTTGAAGCGCTTGCGGAGATTCGCGCTGAATCCGTGATAGATAGAACTACCGTTGGAGTAGTTGGCATCCATGTCACCAAATGGGACGCATCCGGCGAAGGTCGTGGGATCGCAAGCGTTAAAGCCAAGTGTCTGCGCCAACGCTGCAGCCTGCTGGATGCAGGGCAGGCCTAACGGACCAAGCGAGGCGTAAGCGCCAATGATCGATGGATTCAGTCCGCCTGGACGGAAGAAATTCATCAGCGACGCATCTACGAAGGGCAACGGACTCGTCGGCAGTCCACCGGGGCTGCAGCCGCTTACCGTGAACGGGCTCGCCGGCAGAGTCGCGCCCGCAACCGATGCATCTACCAGCGCAGCATTGAAGTTCGAGACCATCAGGTCGCCACGGATCGTGTTGGCGTTGATCGGGCGATTGAGATGACGTCCACCATTGAAGTTATAAGCGAGACTCAGCGCGTATCCGTCGCCGAGATCACGCTCAACACTCAGGTTTGCCTGCTGCGAGTAGGCGTATACGAAATTCTTTGCCTGCGGATATCCGAAGGGTTGAAATCCAAGCGGGAAGAAGGTCGATTGGCTAAGGTAATTCTGGTTCAAGAACAGCGATTGAGGAAAGTTCAGTGACTGGAACTGCTGCTGATTGGGTAGGAATCCCATGGCAGTAGCGGCAGCGGGATTCAAGGTCGCGGCGCAAGGATTCAGCGCGCTCGGAACGTTAACCGGTAACCCCTGGAAAATCGTAATAGCGTTGAGATTGCCGGGACTTCCGGGTCCGTTGCAGACCGACGTGCCCGCGAAAGCCAGCTGACCGCTGGAGGATCCGTCCGAAGCATCGCCAAGGAAGTAAAGCCCGAGCAGCGGATGGTCATAGAACATTCCATAAGACCCGCGGACGACGGTCTTGCCGTCGCCGTGTGGATCCCATGCAACGCCGAAGCGTGGCTGAATGTTATTGGCGTCGGTCTGAATCCCCTTCTGCAAGCCGAGAGTCTTGTAGGCCGCAGCCGCAAGCCCTTGCGGCGCCTTGAAGCTGGGAGGAATCTCAACGTCGTAACGCACGCCGTAGTTCAACGTCACGTGAGGACTGACCCGCCAGGAATCCTGCCAGAAAGCGCCGATCGGAATGTTCTTGAACGAGTCGCTCGGGCTGCCGAGACCTTGAATGAAGTCGCCGGGCAAACCCGCGCCGTATGCCTGGACGGCAGAGAGCTCCGGGAAATCAGGAAGCACTCCGGGAGCAGGATTAACGAACCCAAGATTCGTGGCGCCGAACGTTCCGAAATCGTAAACGCCTCCGTAATTGACGGTGAATGTTGCCGTCAGTGGCAGATAGTTGACGTCGACTCCGAACTTCGTATTGTGACGGCCGAGTGTCCACGAGAAATTGTCGGTGAATTGATATCGCTGCTCGACGCGCTGAATGTAGGAATAAGGTTCGCGCCCGAAGTATGCGAATCCGGGGATGTTGACGGCGGGATCAGATCCTCCAGGAATTTGTGTGTTGTAGAAGTACGAAAGGCCGCGTCGGGCGTACTGGAATCGGAATTCGTTAATCTTATTGTTGCCGATCGTCCAGGTGTCCTGGAACATTCCAGCGACATCACGATAGGTCTGCTCTGACGTGCGGGAGTAGGCATTCTGTCCGAACGGCTGATCCTGGCCGCTGACTTCAATGCCGGTTACCGTACTCGGGCTAACATTCGCCCGGAACGTCAGACGATGGTTCGTGCCGATGTTCTGGTCGAGCCGCAGTGAGTAAAGGCTGGTTCCTTCAAAGACCGGAAAGTTGCCTTCCTGCGAAACAAGTGTCTGATACGAACCGGGCACGAAACAAGGCGGTGCCGGGCACGACGTCGGGAAACCAGCAACTCCTGGAATCCCGCCAGTGAGCCCCACCGGCCACTGGCCATTCAAAGCCATTCCCGACGAAGCTCCCACCAAGCCGAGATACTGCGCCACTTCTCCTGCATACACTGGATTGGTGGCCGCGGTTGCGCCGACCGCCGGATTCGCAAGAAATCCGATCTGGTCTGGCGTAAGTTGCAGGTTTACGCTGCCTGCTGGCGCTCCGAAAAACGCAGAAGCATCGAACGGCGTCAGTCCGAAATTTCCTTGGCCGATGCTGGAAAATCCCGTTTCATGCCGGCGGGTGATCTCGTAGGAGAAGAAGTAATAGGTCTTATCTTTTTTGATCGCTCCGCCGAACGCAGCTCCAGCCTGCACGCGCGTATATGCCGGATTTGGCACCGTGCTGAACGGGTTCACGGCCTGGAAGTCGCGATTGCGCAAATATCCGAAGACATCACCGTGAAATTCGTTCGACCCGGAGCGCGTGATGATATTGACGACGCCACCCGCAGCGCGACCATATTCAGCGGCGTAGTTGTTCGTGATGATCTGGAATTCCTGTACGGCCTCCTGAGAAACCGTGGAGCGTACGCCATTGACAGAGTTGTCGGTGGCATCGGCGCCATCAACGTTGACCAGATTGGAACGCGCGCGCTGTCCGCTCATATTCAGGCCTGAAGTCGGCGCCGCTCCGGTATTCGGAGCATTGTCGCGGACCACTTGCGAATCGGTCAGCGTGAAATTGATATAGTTGCGTCCGTTGATGGGGAGATTGTCGATGCGGCGCTCCCCGATCGTGTCGGTCGTGGAACTACGCGAGGTCTCGACCAGTTCGGCCTGGGATGTAACCTCAACGACTTCTTTCGTGCCCGCGACCTCCAATGTAATGGGCAGTTCGACGAGGCCGCCGACGGTGATAGAAACTCCAGTGCTTTGTGTTCTGGCGAATCCTGCGGCGGCAACGGTTATCGTGTACGAGCCCGGCGGCAGCAACTGGACGCTGTAGCCTCCCTGGCCATCGCCAGTCGCGTTTCGCTCCACACCTTTGGCCATGTTCTGCGCCGTCACTGTCGCATTCGTGACGAAGCTTCCCTTTGTATCTTTAACGGTGACGTGGAGATCTCCCGTGGCGACACCACCTTGCGCCAGGCAATAGCCGGATAGCAGCAACACACAGAGTGGGACAAAAGCGAACTTAATCGTGCGAAACATAGGATTCTCCCTTGAACTCGCGAAGGCGAGCAGACGAAAGGACGCAGCACTCCGGCAGATTGCCGATGTAGTCACTCGAAGGTCGAACTGGTAATCGCCCCGGTGGTTTTTATAACAAATCCACGAACGAAAACAAGTGAGGAGTGGGCCGGGTCGTCCAGCAAGTAAATGCCAGCCGGAGTAGATGAATTTCTCAACAGATACACACGATGGCGCTTATCTTGCTCGAATTGCGCTTGGACGGTCCTTATGGTCGAACCGAAATCCGAACTGGCACCGCCGGATTCTGTAAGCGGCCTAGCAGCATCGCGGAACTGCTGAGCCGCTCGTATCCATTGAGCACTGGACTGGCGGCCAGGCTGGCTTGCGGCCACGCCATTGCCAGGTAAATGCGGAGGAGGGCAACCGTCGCATTGCGGCGGAGAAGGAGTCCACGGTCGATGAGTTGACGCGCAGCCTCGGCTGTTTGCATGTCTGGGCTGGCCAGAGCTGCCTGGCCAATCGTTACAAGCACCGAGGCGTTATGTCCGGCGACGCGGATGTAGGCTGCAGCCGCTCGCAATCGTTCGCGCTGCACCCGACGAAACTCTGCGGCGGGGAGGCGATGATACAGGTACTCGCTTTCGGCGACATCAATGAGATTGCGGAAGGCCTCAATGTCGATAGGCTCAATTTTAGGGGAGGGGTTGGAACTGGAGAGCTGAAGGCTGCGAGTAACAGTAATTCGCAGCAGCAAGATGAGCGTGACGACGGCAAACAGGACAAGAATGATCGCGAATGTCATTGCTGTAAAAGACGCTCCAATTCGCGGTTCCAAACAGCGAGAATGTCCGCAGAGGGCGGCAGGCCACCAGGTTTGACCCTAACTCTGCCGGGAACCAACAGATAGTAGAACCACGTTAAAACCGAGATATGGTAAGCGCCCATGTTTAGGAACGCGAAGACCATGCGCATGTGTTCCGAAGGATTCGTATTCGCAATAATCGCCCATGTGGCTAAATGCACACACGAGGAGATCCCAAGACCGAGCAATATACCGAATGACAGGCGCTCCCACCCGAGATGGAAGTGAGCGGCGAAGATAAAGAGGAAAATGATAAGGCCGGTCTCAACGAGGAACACCGTTTGTTCAACAATATGAGCGTCAAAAATAATATCGAATTTACTATCGGGGCGGGCAAAAGCTGCGACGACTGCTGCGACTAGGACGAGAATCGTCCCGAATCCAGTGAGAAGGTTTTTGCCGAGTCGAGCGATGGCAGGATATGGATTAAGTAAATGTGAGAAAACCTCGCCGATAACGAGGAATTTCAAAATGCTCTCAACGATCAGACCTACCCAGATTACGCGCCAGAACGTGGTGGGCGTTACGGAAGGGATGATATCGGCCAGGTAGGCCGCCAGATCTCCCAAGGAGCTTAGAAAAGCGAAAACCAAAAAAGCCCGAAACTTTTGGGTTCGATCGCGCCTCCACAATAGGAAACCAAACAGGATGAGAAGGACGTTGGGCGCTACCCAAAGATAGTTCCAAAGAAATGAGTGCGCCTGCAGCATCGCGATGGTGAGGCAATATACCGCGATTCGCTGCAGGCCGCAACGCGATCGTCAATTTGTTCGTTTTTCGTAAGACCGGCTAATTTCTTACTAATCGCAGCCATGTCTGTGTAAATATCGAATCAACCCGCGCCATCATTAGGGCTTGCAAAGGGTTGCTCCGCAGCCGGTGGTGCTTCCGCCGCCGCCGTCCTTCGACGCCAGGCTGGGGGTTACCATAGTACTCACGAACAGAACGGCCGCTCCGAGGACGAGTAGCACACGTTTCACGATAGTTCTCCTTTAGGGGGACAGCGATTTCGAACCGTGGTAGTGTCATGCCGCTGGGGCAATTTCGCCACGGCACGAAAGAACATGGGGCTGTTCGGAATTCGTAACAAAAATGACTCTGAAATCTGCCCTTCAGGATGTGAAAGAGACCACCCTTTCGGCCATTTCCGGCCTTTTGGCCAGACTGGCCTATTTGGGGTCGCTACGACGGGCTCATGGCCATTACGACCATTGGGGCATGGAACTGGTTCACGGGCGGGAGGCCTCGGAGAAGGCCCTCAAGGCAGCCCATTCCGAGGTTATAGGCCGCGTCCTACGAGCTCCTTTGTCATTGCTGGAGCAGGACTTGCGGGAGTCTAGCGAATTTACCGGTACGAGACCTCGAGAGTTCGCGGAGGACATGCAGGGCAGGCTGGAAGAACTAGTCCCTGACGGTCGTGAGAATACTCCATCCTCGACCCACCTCAATTCAGTGCTGCAGGCACTTTCGAGCCTGGAGCGGAATCGAGGGCGTGCCACTCGGTCAACTTCATAGCGACTCCAACCACCTGCCCGAGCACCTCAGCTTCCTGTGGATGCCGCAGGATGCGCACTGGCACTGGAGACAGAGGATGCGGCTGGAGAATGATGTCGTCCCGGCGCATGCTGCACCACGAGCAGGTATGCCCATCACGGGTTTCGACAAAATAGATCGGCCTTTCATACTCCGATCGCCACGATCCCTCAACCACCCGGTTCCTCGATTCGTCCACCTGAATAAAGCTGCCCGGCGGCAGGATCGGGTACATCGTGAAGTCCTGCGTGCCAACGTAGCCATAGGTGTAATCCGTATTGGCAAGCTGCGCGAGATAAGCAAAAGGAACGAGTCCCCACTGCTCCACCATGCGGCCGAGATTCGCGGTGCGGCGCTCGTCGAAGCCCGGATCCATGCGGACCGGCACCTGTACGGACGACAGACCAGCAAGCGCGTCCGAAACATGAGACTTCGGCGGCGAAACCAGTCCTAGATCCGTGGCTGTGTTGTTCAGGTCGACTCCATACCACGAAATCAGTTCCCGCAGATCGCGTCGATAAATGATCGATAGCGTATAGAGCCGGTAGATGCTCGGCAGAATGCCCTTCGTTTCAATGTCGGATAGGCGGCTGGGAGGAATGGAGAATTCCTCATTGCGATACTTTTCCGCGATACGCGCGCTCGAGTTCTCCACATCGCGCATAGTGAGGCCAAGTTTCTCGCGGAGAGTCCGAAGGCTTTTTCCAGCTGGGAGCATTGAACATCGCCCTCTGAATCGTGACGCAAATCATACCAAAGGCCGCTTTAAGATGCATCGCGTTTCGCAGGAAAAATTCTCGCGCCGGTGTGTTACGAAATCCGAACGCGCTGAAAGCCTTGCCAGTAATGGGAATCAAGCCGAAGGCTCAACGGAATGCAGCACTGTTTGCGGTGATTGTAAGACTGTGATCGTCGGGTAATTGTTCGGAATTCGTAACAGCGCCCAATGTCTCCCGCGAGTTGGAAGCATGCCTCTACATTGCTGCCGCGCTTACCAGGAAACATAAGGATGACAATTGTCACGCGTTATGCGTGATGGATGGCACTGGTTTACCAATTCGCCTTGCGCGACGATGCAACTACAGAATAGGAGCATCAAGCATGAGGCGAATGGATACGTTGAAAGAACCGGCCTTGGCCGCGACGGTCGAACGAGCCCGACCCACTGACGTGATCCGCTCCAATGGCGCGGTTGCGACCCTGGAGCGCGTAAGCAAGAACTACGGCTCCATACGGGCATTGAGCAGCGTCGATTTTCAGGTACGTCCGGGAGAAGTAGTTGCCCTGCTCGGTCCGAATGGAGCTGGCAAAACCACTGCCGTGAAACTCCTCCTCGGACTTCTACAACCGAATTCCGGCAAAGTGCGGGTTTTCGGAGGCGACCCCACGAATCCTGAAAACCGGATGAGAACCGGAGCAATGCTACAAGTCGGTCGTGTTCCAGAAACGCTCCGCGTCCGTGAGCACATCGACCTCTTCTCCACCTATTACCAGAAACCGATGCCGGCCACCGCCGTTCTCGCTGCTGCCGGACTCGAGAAGTTGAACGATCGGAAATTTGGCGACCTCTCCGGAGGACAGAAACAGCGTGTGCTGTTCGCTTTGGCTCTGTGCGGAAATCCGGATCTGCTGTTCCTCGACGAGCCGACAGTTGGCTTAGATGTTGAGGCGCGCAGAATGCTGTGGGAAGAAATCCGCCAACTGGTGCGACGCGGTAAGACGGTGTTGTTGACTACACATTATCTACAAGAGGCCGATGCTTTGGCGGATCGCGTCGCGGTGATTAACAAAGGCGAAATCATTGCGGAAGGAACGCCGGCGCAAATCAAAGCACAGACTGCAGGAAAGAAAATCCGCTGCATCACACAGGTTCCGCTCGCGTCGCTCCGCGATTTGCCCGGGGTGAGCGAAGTCAAAGAGGATCGCGAAGCGATCGAGATTCATGCCGTCGAGGCAGAACCTGTGCTCCGCGAATTGCTGGCGTGGGACAAGACGCTCTCGGGACTCGAGGTTACTAGCGCCGGACTGGAAGATGCATTTCTAGCCCTGACGCAGGAAGGTGCTGCGAGCGTGAATTAGCAGGAAAGTTAAAACCGCAAGCTTGAACTTGAGATTCATGAAGGAGACGCGATGAGTACCGCAGCGCTGACATTGACAACAGGCCAGATGCAGAGATCGCTGGGACACACGTTGACGATCTATTTGAAAGAGGCCAAATACGAATTCTTCAAATACCTTCGGTTGCGCGTCTACACGCTATCGGTACTGAGCTTTCCGATCATGTTCTACATCTTGTTCGGGCTCGTTCTGAATGCGCATGAGGCGATCGGCGGCATGCGCGTTCCCACCTACCTCATTGCAACTTATGGAACCTTCGGCGTGATGGGAGCGTCGTTGTTCGGCACAGCTGCCGGACTGGCATCTGATCGGGGATTGGGCTGGTTGGAAGTGAAGCGGGCGAGTCCGATGCCTCCGTTCGCATACTTCGCGGCAAAAGTCATTGTGAGCATGATCTTCAGCACGATTATCGTGCTGGCGCTCTTCGCTCTTGGCTTCGCGCTCGGTGGCGTGCGCATGCCAGTTGTGACTTTTCTCTCTTTGCTTGGAACGCTAGTGCTTGGCTCGCTTCCTTTTTCGGCAATGGGCCTGGCATTGGGATATTTCACCGGCCCAAACTCGGCCCCTCCGACGATCAACCTGATTTACTTGCCGATGTCCTTCTGCAGCGGATTATGGGTGCCATTCATGTTCCTGCCGAAAGTTGTGCAGAAGATTGCCCTGGTGCTGCCTTCGTATCACCTGTCGCAGCTGGCCTTGGAAACGGTTGGAGCTGGTATGCACGAGCGAGTGACTGCGCATTGGGAAGTAATGCTGGCCTTTACCATGATCTGCCTTGGGGTGGCACGAATCGGATTCCAACGCGATCAGGAAAAGATGTATGGATAACAATTTCAGGTTTCAGATTTCATGCTTCGCGCAGAAATTTGAAAACATTCCTTGGAAATGAGTTTGAGTATGAGCCGGGAGAACAAAAAATCGATTGGTCTTGCCACTGTCCTGATGATGTTCGGTGTGTTCGCAATGTTTGCGGGACTGAAGTCTCTAATCATACTGGTGCCGGCGGCCATACTGATCTGGTATGAAGCGCGACCGCATCTGCATAGTGGCCGGAATTGACGGCTAGGGTGAAAATAGAAGCATGCCTCTGCTCACATACGATCATGTGGAGACTTGCTCCACGGCTCCGCCGTGGAAGTTGAAGCCGTGGAGAACCATCTTCAGGGACAAGGACCATGGCTGGAGTCCTCTGCTTTGGGTCTTATATCTGGGCTTCTTTTTCGTCGACCCAGTCTTGAGCCATGCCAGTGCCCGGATGTGGGCGCTCGACATTGCAGGAACGCTCGTGTTCCTGATGCTCTATTTCGGGCTCTTTGCCCTGGAGAATCCCAAAGTCTTTGTGCACATCGGTGGAATGGTGCTGCTCGGCATGCTGTTTATGCCGATCAACCAGGGAGCATCCGCATTCTTCATTTATGCCGCGGCCATGCTGCCATTTTGCGTTGATACCAAAAGGGCTGCCGTCCTCGGCCTGGCTGCTGTTGGGACCGTCGCCGCAGTTGAAGGTCTGATCCTGCATAGCAACGGCTGGGTTCTCTTTTACTGCGCCCTGTTCCCGATCATCATTGGCGCCGGGAACACCTTCTTTGCCGAGCGCAACCGCATGAACCGCAAACTGCGCAAGGCCAACGAAGAGATTGAGCATCTGGCCAAAGTCGCAGAGCGCGAGAGAATCGCCCGCGACCTGCATGATGTGCTGGGACACACGCTATCCGTCATTACTCTGAAATCGGAGCTCGCGGGAAAATTAATTGACCGCGATCCGCAGCGTGCTGGAAAAGAGATTCGCGAGGTAGAAGAAATTTCGCGGAAGGCGCTCGCCGAAGTGCGGGATGCGATCCGCGGATACCGCTCAAAAGGACTTTCCGCCGAGTTAGCACACGCCAAGGCGACGCTTGAAACCGCAGGAGTGAGTGTGCAGCTTGAAGCGGCGACAACGCTTCAAATACCAGCGATGCAGGAAAGTGTGCTGTCGCTGGCGGTGCGCGAAGGCGTGACGAACGTTGTCCGCCATGCGCGAGCTGCCACCTGCCGGTTAAGGCTCGAGCAATATAACGGGACATGTCGTCTTGAGATATCGGATGACGGCCAAGGATTTGTAAGTGTGGAAGGCAACGGGCTGCGAGGCATGCGCGAGCGCGTCGAAATGATTGGCGGCACACTCGAGCGCAACAACAAATCGGGCACGATGCTGGTGATCACGCTTCCCGTCAAAGACGTTCCACTCAAAGTCGAAAGCGGAAAAAATTGAACCCACTGACAAAAGAGGGCACGCGCGACAACACGAAGGAAGGACGCAAGTGTATTCGCGTTGTGCTGGCTGAAGATCAGGGCATGGTCCTCGGCGCGCTGGCCGCATTACTCGACATTGAAGGCGACATTGCCGTGATTGCGCAGGCACGCAATGGAAAAGAAGCTCTCGAGGCGGTCCTAACCCACAAGCCGGACGTCTTCATCACCGACATCGAGATGCCACACATGAGCGGTCTGGACGTCGCGGCAGAGTTGAAGCGTCGTCGCACCGGCACTCGCGTGGTAATCGTAACGACATTCGCCCGCGCGGGATATCTGCGCCGGGCATTGGAAGCAGGAGCGTCGGGCTATCTGCTCAAAGACATGCGTGCCGAAGAACTCGCTGAAGCCGTGCGCCGTGTGCATCAGGGTCTGCGCGTGATCCATCCAGAATTAGCCACGGAAGCCTGGGCCGAAATGGATCCCCTCACCGACCGTGAACGCCAGGTATTGCGCCTCGCTGGAGAAGGCATGGCTAGCGTGGACATCGCCAGCGAACTCGGCCTCTCCGACGGCACGGTGCGAAATTATCTTTCGGAAGCGATCAGCAAGTTAGGAGCGAGTAATCGCGTAGAAGCGGCACGGATCGCCAGGACGAAGGGATGGCTGTAACTCAGTTGCACCGTGCCTACCGCCCGGCCGCTTGAGAGAACTCCATCGCTGCTTCAGCGAAGCACAGTCGCCGCGCACGATTCAGAACGAAAAGCAGCGCCCCGCAAATCGCCAATCCCATCAAGCCGTAGTTCGCTGCCTGGATCGCGTCGTGATGGTAAGCCTCCGCCGGTGGAGTATCGGCATAGACCCGCACGCGTAAGCGCCCTTTCAATTCCGGAAAAAGGTAGATCGGAATCGATGTTCCAATCGGAACGCGCTCGTCTAGTTCTGCCTCAGTGCGCGGCCGAGGATGCAGATAGGGATACAGGCCCATCCACTCGCGCTGGCCGTCCACCATGCCACTCGCGTACATATCTATGCTTTTTGAGTGCTTCTGATAGTAGACGCGCGTCACCTGAAAAGTTGTGACATGGTAAGGCTGTCCTTCATACCGATGCCAGTCATTCCAGGAATTCATAAAGATCACGAATCCAAACAATCCGAAACAGACGCAACCTAGGAAAGAGAGGGCCATGCCGATGCTGACCGCGCGAAACAGTAAGGGGC
>Ga0335079_10009056_pt1 | contig 11341 bp, 10 predicted proteins | sample Lox_Sample_33_FD_206719 | JGI IMG/M metagenome (GOLD analysis project Ga0335079, IMG submission 206719) | Soil microbial communities from Loxahatchee National Wildlife Refuge, Florida, United States - Lox_Sample_3.3 | ecosystem: Environmental > Terrestrial > Soil > Wetlands | place: USA... | reverse complement strand
AAAGGCAGCCTGACAGCCTGCCAAAGGTTAAAACGCAAGCAGGAAGACGGGGCAAAGCAGGGCACGGACAGAGATTCAGGAGGGCCAGCGAAGGCTTGGGAGCCAGCTTCCGGCTGAGAGCGAGTTCCAGCGTGCCACTCGTCCGTGATCCCCGGCACCCGATTGCCTGGCGCGCCGCCAGTGCTTCGACGTCAATTCCGGATTCCGTCAGTGACGCGTGTCGATGTAGTCGTTGTAATCGTTGTAATCGCCCAGCTCCTCGCGCTCGCCGGTCTCATAGCTCACCTTGGCCGCGCGGACATGCTCGCCGCCCGGGCTGACAAACGGGCCTGGCAGCGGCATCCGCGGAGGCCGAAGTCAAAGGCCACTGCTACCACGGCTGGGCCTGAGCTCCGCGGACCTATTCCCCGCCTCGCGGGGACCTTGGACCCTCTGCATGAGGGGGCGGGTAGCGACACGATGCATTACGGGATGTGCGCCGAGGGAGGCGCGTCAGCATGCTTCCGCCAATTCTGCCCGGGGGACCGCCGTACCGCTCGGATGAGGACCCGGAACGCGAAAGGCGACTGGAGCAGCTCAGCCAGGGCTACGAAGGGTCGCCGTGGCTGACCTTGCTGGTCAATTTCAGCGGCTTCCTGGCAGTCTTCGCCGGGTCGTTCGTTGCGATGTTCCTGCTCGGCAACCTGGGCAACGGCGGCGCGTGGATCCCGTACGCGCTGCTGCTGGCCGCGCTGGTGGGGGCTCACGCTGGTCTGCGCGCGGTGCGGCACCACCGGCGGCGGGCCGCCGGCCACGGGCAGGCCGTGTCTGCGCCACCAGGGAACCTGGCCAGGTGGGGGCGGCGGCACCGGTTGCCGCTGCTCGCGCTGGCCCTGGCCGCCGCCACCGGTGCCGGCTTGCTGGTTGCCTCACCGTGGCAGCGCCCTGGTCCCGCCCCGCCCTCGGTGGAGCGGGCGCTTGCCGCGGTGCTCGATGCGGGCGCGCCGGGCCTGGTCGCCCAGGTGCAGGACGGCGCGCGCTCGTGGACCGAGGCCAAGGGGCTCGCCAACCTAGGCCGGCGGGCGCCGATGCGGCCCGCTGACCGGTTCCGCATCGCCAGCCTCACCAAGACCTACGTCGCCGCCGTGACGCTGCAGCTGGCCGCCGAGCGCAGGCTCGGCCTGGACGACCCGGCCGCCCGGTACCTGCCCGGCTTGCTCCGCGACGGCGCACAGATCACCGTGCGGCAGCTGCTGAACCACACCAGCGGACTGGCCGAGACCGCCAGCCTGCCCGCCGTCCAGGACGCCCGGGACACCGGCGCCATCCCGCCCCGTACGCAGGTCCGCCTCGCCGACGCCCACCCCCGCCGGTATCGCCCATGGTTACCGGCCGGGTTCGGCGTCGGCGCGGTGGACGTCACCGAAAGTGTCGGCGGCGGCGCCTGGGCCGCCGGCGCGATCGTGTCCACCGCTGGCGACGTCGCCCGGTTCTACGCAGCCCTGCTGTCCGGGCGGGTGCTGCCCGCCACCTTGCTCGCGCAGATGCGCACCACCGTCACGCCCGCACAACCGGGGTACGGCAACGGCTACGGGCTCGGCCTCATGCGCTTCGACCTGCCTTGCGGCCCGGCCTGGGGCCACCAGGGCACCCTGTTCAGCTACACCGCGATGGCGTTCGCGGCTCCAGACGGGCACCGGGTCGCGGTCGTCCTTGTCAACGGGTTCACCGGACCCTCATCGGGCAATGTGTTCGCCGCCATGAAACAAGCCGCCGAAGCTGCCTACTGCCACAGCTAGGCTGGCCAGGAAGCCGAGCGGCGACACGCCGCGAACGCTTGCGATCGATAAGTGAAGAGTGTCCAGAATCGGCGTGTGCACACACGTCCGGACCCTGGAGCCCGTCATGATCGCCGACCTGGACACTCTCCTGACCGCACTTTACGTGGAGCTGACCGACCGGATCATCCCCTCCCGCGGCTTTAACCGCCGCGGGCCGGGCAAGCCGCCGGAGGTGACCGACGCCGAGCTGGTGTGCCTGGCGGTGGCGCAGGTGCTGCTGCGCTATGACGACGAGCTGCGCTGGCTGCGCGCCGCCGCGAAGCACGTCGGGCACCTGTTCCCCCGGCTGCTGGGCCAAAGATAAGCGAGTACAACCAGCGGCTGAAGGCCAGCGCGCCGCTGATGCAGGCCGCGCTGCGGTGGCTGGCCGAGCACACGCCCGGATCGGCGGAGATGGTGCGGCTGATGGACGCCACCCCTGTCCCGTGCGGCCACTCCGCGCTGACCGTGAAGCGCTCTGACCTGTACGGGTGGGCCGGCTACGGCTACTGCCCGAGCCATTCCCGCTGGTACTGGGGCAGCAAGCTGCTGCTCATCGTGACCTGCGAGGGGACGGTGACCGGGTTCTGCCTGGCGAACCCGAAACTGTACGGCGAACGCGAGCAGGCCCGGCAGAGGCTGACACACCAGCCGGCCGCCCGGCCGGCGCCGGGCACCGCCGTGGTCACGGACAAGGGCCTGTCCGGCGAACAGACTGAGCAGTTCTTCGCCGGGCCGAACCTGGGCCTGACCCTGGTACGCCCGGCCCGCAAGGACGAGAAGGCCCCCCGGTACTTCCCGAACTGGCTACGGCAGCGGGTCGAGGCGATCATCTGGACGCTGAAGAACCAGCTCGGCCTCGAACGCCACGGCGGCCGGGTCCCCGCCGGGCTGTGGGTCCGCATCGTGCAGCGTCTGCTTGCGCTCAACGCCTGCATCTGGCACAACTGGATGATCGGCGCACCAGTCAAGCGCTCCCTGATCGCCTACGACCACTAAGCCCTGACCTGCCCATATTTCCCGGTTAACGATCTAGAGGCCCTGATCGCCGAGAGCGAGCCCGGCTGGCGCCAGCTGTACAACGAACTCGGGCTGACGCCCTACCAGGTCGTCTACGAGGAGCTGAGCAGCCCAGATGGCTACGAGCTAACAATCCGGGGCGTGCTGGCACATCTCGGACTCGCGGATTACCAGGGCCCGATCCCGTCCCCCCAGACCCGCCGCCAGTCCAACGACCTGAACGAGGCCTGGCTAGCCGCCTACCTCGCGGACAGGACGGTGTCCCGAGGAGTCGTCGCCGGCCAGGCCGCAAATCCGTTAATGAACGTCGTGTCAGGTACCCTCCGACCCCAGAACGGGCACCGTCATACGCTTCCCCATGACCAAAGAATGGCGGGTATGTCTGGTCATCGATGGCCGCGGAGGCACCGTAAAGAGATCCTATTATCGCGATCTTCTGCGCAATCGCCTGGGCGATGACGTTACGGTCTCCGCGGAGAAGATGCACATTTTCCTGTACACGGGGTCAGCGGAGGCCGCCGACGAGGCCGCGCAGGTGGCCCGGGCCGTGCTCGAGGAGCAGGATCAGCTCGCGGATATCCGGCTCGAGCGCTGGGATCCGTCCGGCGGGGAATGGCGCGACCCCGGCGAGCCGGCTGAACACGAGGAGCGCCCGGCGCCAAGCCGCCTGCGAACGATGGCGGCCGCATTCGTCAAGGAGGCGGGTCAGGCCCTCATGTGGGTTGACTTCCCCTAGACCAGGCCGACGGGGGCGGTGACGATGCGCGACCGCAGGTATTCGCCGAGGCCCTTGGCCTGGGCGTCGGGGCGGGTGGTGGCGGACACGCCGGGCGCGAGCAGGCCGGGTACGACGAAGTTGAGGGCCAGGAGGTTCGGCAGTTCGTAGCGCTCGACCGGCAGGTGCGCCGCCTCGGTGAGCAGGCCTTTGAACCTGTCCGCGGTCAGGTAACCGGCTAGCCACGCGTACGCCTCGGGGCTGACGGCCCACAGGCCCACGTTGGCGGCGCCGCCCTTGTCGCCGGACCGCGCGCCGCACAGCCGGCCGAGCGGGACGTCCCGGAACGGGCCGGGCGGCGGGGCGGGAACGGCGGGCCGAGGGCCGGGGATCGGCGCGGCCGCGGCGTGCGAAAGATCGGATGTATGCCGAACGGCCCGGGTTTCACCGTCCGCCAGATGGACCTGCTGCGTGACCACGGCGGCCGGGATCACCGCGGGCCAGTAGACGCCGAACGCGCTGGCCGCGGTGGGCGGCGCGGTGGTGTGGAAACCGGCGTAGCCGGCCAGCGCGAGCTCGACCGCGGCGTTGGAGAACGCACGGCCCACCTTGCGCTCGTCGGTGTCCTTGACGGTGATCCGCAGGTGCGCGGTGGCCTGCTCATTAGTCGGCGCGTCCGGGTGGTCGAAGCGGAGCAGGCGGACGTCGAATTCCCCGAACTGTCCGGTGCCGCCGAGCACCTCGGTCAGCAGGGCGATGGCGTGCTCGGCCTTCTCCTCGATGTCCAGGCCGGTCAGCACCATCGTGGTGGTGTTGCGGTAGCCGCCGAGCATGTTGAGCGCGACCTTGAGGGTGTCCGGTGGCGGGCTGCCCCTGGTGCCGGTCAGCGCGACCCGGTCCGGGCCCTGGAGCGTCAGCCGGATGGTGTCGAAATGCGCGACGACGTCGGGGTTGAGGTAGGCGGGGTCGCCGATCTCGTAGAGCAGCTGGGCGGTGACGGTGCCCGTCGAGACGACTCCCCCGGTGCCGTCGTGCTTGGTGATGACGCTGCTGCCGTCGTCGGCGACCTCGGCGATCGGGAACCCGGGGTAGTGGCGGTTGGTGATCTCGGCCGGGAAGCTGTAGTTGCCGCCGGTCGCCTGCGGACCGCATTCGATGACGTGCCCGGCGGCGACCGCGCCCGCCAGGGCGTCCCAGTCGTCCCGGCGCCAGCCGTGCCACCAGGCGGCGGGCCCGGTGACCAGGCTCGCGTCGGTGACCCGGGGACAGACCACGACGTCCGCGCCGGCCTGCAGCGCCGCGGTGATGCCCCAGCCGCCGAGGTAGGCGTTGGCCGTGACCACGGGCAGGTCCGCCTTGGCCAGCGGGACCCCCGTGTCCAGGTTGACGAGATCGTGGCCCGCCGCCTGCAGGTCGCCGAGAACCGGGATCAGGTCGTCGCCGGTGAGGTAGGCGACCTTTGTGTTCAGGCCGAGCCGGCCGGAGAGTTCCGTGAGCTTCGCGGCCAGGCCCGCGGGGTTGAGGCCGCCGGCGTTGGCGACGACCTTGACGCCCCGCTCCAGGCAGGTACCGAGCACCTGCTCCATCTGCCGCAGGAACGTGGTCGCGTAGCCGAGGCCGGAGTCCTTCTGCCGCGCCTTCCACAGGATCAGCATGGTCAGCTCGGCCAGGTAGTCGCCGGTCAGCACGTCGACAGGGCCCGTGAGCATCTCCCGGGCGGCGGCGAGGCGGTCGCCGTAGAACCCGGAGCAGTTCGCGATGCGGACCGGCCTAGTCATCGGCGGACCTCCGTGGGGGCCGGCCGGTACCCGCCGCGCCCGCGAAGGCCTGGGCGATCGCCATCCACTCGATGGCCGCCGGGCCCCTGATGTCCAGGGCTAGGTCGTTGCGGTGCCTGCGCTGGGTAACCAGCAGGCAGAAGTCCAGCGCCGGGCCGCTTATCCGGTCGTCCGCCTCGGCGGGACCCCACGTCCATACGGTGCCATCCGGGCCGGTGAGCTCCACCCGGATCTCGGCCGCGGGCACGCTCTTGCCGTGCACGGCGTAGCTGAACGCGCGGGCGCCGACGCCGATGTGCGCCACGTGGCGCAGCCGGTGCGTGGGCTCCCGGGTGACGCCGAGGGCGTCGGCGATGTCCTGGGTGTGCGCCCAGGTCTCCATGATCCGGGCGGTCAGCGACGACGCGGCGCTCATGGCCGGGCCGAACCACGGCAGCCGGGCTCTGGGGTCGAGATTCTTGAACGTGTTCAGCAGGTCGGCGCGGGCCGTGTCGAACCAGTCGAGCAGCTGAGCTCCGCTGAGGTCGCGGAACCGGACGGCGATCGAGTCCGGGTTGATGCCGCCGCTGGCTTCGGCCCCGGCGAGTTCGGCCTTGAACTGCTCCGGGCGGAGCGCGGACTGCAGCGTGACCTCATCGAAGTAGGCGAGGTGGCTGATCTGGTCGGCGATGTCCCAGCCCGCCGCGGGTGTGGGCGTGTGCCATCCGGCCTCAGTCAGCCCGGCGACCAGCGCGCGGGTGACCGCCGACTCGGCGGCGAGGTCGGCGGCCAGCGCGGTCATGTCGGCGGGCACGTCAGTGCTCCGGAGTTTCGAGTACCGCGAGGACCTGGCCGGTGCTGACCTGCTCCCCCGCCTTGGCCCGGAGTTCGGCCAGCACGCCGTCGGCGGGCGCGCTGACGGTCTGCTCCATCTTCATCGCCTCCAGAACCAGGATCGGCTGGCCCGCGGTGAGCACCACGCCGGGTTCGGCCAGCACCCGCAGGACCAGGCCGGGCATCGGGGCCAGCAGCGACCCGGCGGGAGCCAGCTTGGCCGGATCGCCGAACCGAGGGGTCTCGGCCAGCGCGGTCGAGCCGTCGCTGGCGTCGACGTAGGTGTCGGTGCCGACGCGGTGGACCCGGTAGACGCGCCGGGTGCCGTCGATCTCCAGATCGACCTGGTCCGGGCGGGCCGCGAGGACGAGCGCCTGCAGGGAGATGCCGTCGACCTCGGCGTCGACGCGGTCCCCGCGGATCCGGTAGGTGACCTCGCGGGGCTCGCCCGCCGCGGTGTAACTGACGCGCTGCGGAGCGGAGAAGACGTTGCGCCAGCCGGACGGCATCGTGCCGAGCACCGGCGTCTCGGCGCGGTGCCAGGCCTGCCGGGCGAGGGCCGCGGCCAGCGCGTGCGCGGCGCCGGGTTTCGCGGCGCCCGCGGCGAGGGACGCGGGTTCGTGCCGGGTCAGGTAGCCGGTGTCGGTGCCGCCGGCCACGAACTCCGGCTCGCGCAGGATCGCGACGAGCAGGTCGCGGTTGGTGGTCACGCCGTGGATCGCGGCCCGGCCGAGCGCGCGGGCCAGTTGCCGGGCCGCATCGGCCCGGGTGCGGCCGTGCGCGACCACCTTGGCCAGCATCGCGTCGTAGTACGGGCTCACGACCGAACCGTCGCGGAAACCGGTGTCGACCCGGATGCCCGGGGCCGGCGGGAAGGCGAAGCGGTGCAAGGTACCGGTCGTGGGGACGAATCCCGCGAGGACGTCCTCGGCGTAGAGCCGGACCTCGATCGCATGGCCGCTGATCCGCGCCTGGCGGGCCGGAGCCGGCAGCGGCGCGCCTTCGGCGATCCGCAGCTGCAGCTCTACCAGGTCCAGGCCGGTGACCTCCTCGGTGACCGGGTGCTCGACCTGGAGCCTGGTGTTCATCTCCAGGAAGTAAAAGCCCCCGTCACGGTCCAGCACGAACTCGACGGTGCCCGCTCCGGTGTAGCCGATCGCCCAGCCGGCCGCGACGGCCGCGGCGGCCAGCGCGTCGCGAAGGTCATCGTCGACGGCCGGAGACGGGCACTCTTCCACGATCTTCTGGTAGCGGCGCTGAATCGAGCACTCGCGCTCGAACAGGTGGACCACGTCGCCGTGGGCGTCACCGAGGATCTGGACCTCGACGTGCCGCGGATCGGTGACGAACCGCTCGAGGAAGACCGTGCCGTCGCCGAACGCGGAGGCCGCCTCGCGGCGCGCGCTGCTGACCGCCTCGGCCAGCTCCGCCGGGCCGTTGACCAGCCGCATACCGCGGCCACCACCGCCGAAGGCCGCCTTGACCAGCAGCGGGAAGCCAACGGCCGCGCCCGCGGCGGAAAGCTGGTCCAGGTCGGTGATGTCGGTAACGGTAGCGCCGGGCAGGACGGGCACGTCCGCCTCCGCCATGATCGCTTTCGCCCGTACCTTGTCGCCCATCGCCTCGATGGTCTCGGGCCGGGGACCGACAAAGGTCAGCCCGGCCTCGGCGCAGGCCCGCGCGAACCCGGCGTTCTCCGAGAGGAACCCGTAGCCGGGATGGATCGCGTCCGCGCCGGCGGCCACGGCGGCGGCGATGACCAGGTCGCCGCGCAAGTAGGTGTCGGCGGGCGCGTCCGGGTCGGAGTAGACCGCGACGGTGGCGATGCCGAGCGCGTGCGCGGACCGCATGATCCTGGCCGCGATCTCGCCGCGGTTGGCGATCAGGAGCTTGGTAATCGCGGGCACCCGCATCACATCCGGAAGACGCCGAAGCCGCGGCGGCCGGTCACCGGGCCGCTGTGCACGGCCGACAGGGACATGCCGAGGACGGTCCTGGTGTCGCGCGGGTCGATGATGCCGTCGTCGTAGAGCCGCGCGGTGACGAAGAAGGAGTGCGACTCGGCCTCGATCTGGGCCTCGATCGCGGCCGTGCGGGTCCGGTCCGCCTCCTCGTCGAACGGCCGCCCGGTGGCCGCGGCGGACGCCCGGCCGACGATCGACATCACCCCGGCGAGCTGGGCCGCGCCCATCACGGCGAGCTTGGCGCCCGGCCAGGCGAACATCAGCCGCGGGTCGTAGGCCCGCCCGGACATGCCGTAGTTGCCGGCGCCGAACGAGGACGCCATGTTGATCGTCAGGTGCGGGACCGCCGAGTTGGTCACCGCGTTGATCATCTTGGCGCCGTCCTTGATGATGCCGCCCTGCTCGTAGCTGGCGCCGACCATATACCCGGTCGTGTTCTGCAGGAACACCAGCGGCGTGTCGGCGGAGTTGGCCAGCAGGATGAACTCGCTGGCCTTCTTGGCCTCCTCGCTGAACAGCACGCCCCGGTGGTTGGCCAGCACCCCGACCGGGTACCCGTGCACCCGCGCCCACCCGGTCACCAGCGAGGTGCCGTACAACGGCTTGTACTCGTCGAACTCGGAGCCGTCCACCACGCGGGCGAGGACTTCGCGCGGGTCGAACGGCACCTTGACGTCAGCGGACACGATGCCGAGGATCTCGTCCGGGTCGTAGCGAGGATCGGCCGCGGGCCCCGGCGGCGGGCCGAGCTTGCGCCAGTTGATCCGGGTCATGATGTCACGGCCCAGCCGGATCGCGTCGAGCTCGTCGACGGCGAAGTAGTCCGACAGCCCGGACACCCGGGAGTGCATCTCGGCCCCGCCCAGCGACTCGTCGTCGGATTCCTCGCCGGTCGCCATCTTCACCAGCGGCGGCCCGCCGAGGAACACCTTGGCCTGCCCGTCCACCAGGACCGAGTAGTCGCACATGCCCGGCACGTACGCGCCGCCGGCGGTCGAGTTGCCGAAGACCAGCGCCACGGTGGGAATCGCGAGCCCGGACAGCTCGGTGAGCTCGTGGAAGATCCGGCCGGCCGGGACGAACAGGTCGGCCTGCGTCGGCAGGTCCGCGCCGCCCGACTCCACCAGGTTCATCACCGGCAGCCGGTTGACCCGGGCGATCTCCAGGGCACGCAGGGTCTTGCGCAGCGAGTACGGGTTCATCGCACCGCCGCGCACGGTCGGGTCGTGCGCGATGATCACGCACTCGACGCCGGAGATCACGCCGATCCCGGTTACCAGGGTGGCCCCGACGGTGAATTCGGTGCCCCAGGCGGCGAGCGTCGACAGCTCGAGGAACGGGCTGTCCGGGTCCAGCAGGAGCTCGATACGCTCCCGGGCCAGCAGTCGGCCCCGGTCGCGGTGCCGCTGCTGGTAGCGCTCGCCGCCGCCGGCGATGGCCAGCTCGACCTGCTTGTCCAGTTCCTCCAGCACGGCGAGCTGCGCGGCGCGGTTGGCGCGGCAGGTCTCGCCATTCAGGTCGAGATGCGAGGTGAGGACCGGCACTCGGCTCAGCCCTCCTGGTAGTACTTCGCGTGCTCGGAGCGCACGACGTTCTTCTGGATCTTGCCGGTGGAGGTCTTGGGCAGCTCGCCGACACCGATGACCGCCTTGGGCACCTTGAAGCCGTCGAGACGTTCCTTCAGGGCGGCGATCAGCCCGGCGGGGTCGATCGTCTGGCCAGGCTTGGGCACGACGAACGCGGTGATCGCCTCGCTCCAGCGCTCGTGCGGCAGGCCGACCACGACCGTTTCGGCTACCCGCGGATCGGCGGCGTAGATCGCCTTCTCCACCTCGATCGAGGCGACGTTCTCCCCGCCGGTCTTGATCACGTCCTTGTGCCGGTCGGTGAACCACAGCACGCCGTCGTCGCCGAAATAGCCCACGTCGCCGGAGTGGAACCAGCCGTGCGCGAACGCGGTGGCAGTGCTTTCCTCGTCGCGCAGGTAGCTGGACATCGTGCTCGGACCGCGGTAGACGATCTCGCCGGCCTGGCCGGACGGCAGCAGCGCGCCGTCCGGCCCCATGATAGCGACCTGGACGCCGACCAGCGGGGTGCCGACGGCGCCCATGTGGGAGAGCTGGTGCTCGGGCCGGAACAGCGTGGTGCACGGGCTCATCTCGGTCTGCCCGAACAGCAGCGCGAAGTCGCAGCCGAACCCGGTCAGGCAGCGGCCGATGAGGTCGTCGGGCATGGGCGCCATCGCGTACACCGCACGGCGCAGGCTCAGCAGGTCACGGTCGGCGAAGCCCGGGTGGTCGAGCATGGCCCGGTACATCATGGGCAATCCGAAGATCTGGGTGACCTGCTCGCGCTCGATAAGGTCGAGCAGGGCGGCGGGGTCGAATCCGCGCATGACGTAGATGGTCGCGCCGACCATGACCGCGGGCGTGCAGAAGGCGTTCAGCTGCGCGGTGTGGAACATCGGCATCATCGCGGCGAACCGGTCGTCGAAGCGCCAGCCCGAGTCCAGCGCGCCGGACATCGACTCCAGGTAGATCGCCTTGTGCGAGCCGACGACGCCCTTGGGGAAGGACGTGGTGCCCGAGGTGTACAGGTAGCTCAGCGCGTCCCCGTCCTCGACAAAACACTCCGGCTCCGCGGTGTCGCCGTTCGCGGCCAGGGCCTCTAGGTCCGCCGGAGCGACGAGCACGTCGGTGACCTCGGGCACCTTGGCAACGGCGTCCCGCATCGCGGTGACGAGCTGGGACTCGATCACGATGCCGCGGGCTCGCGAATGGCCTAGCACGTAGGCGACCTCGTCCGGCCGCCAGCCCAGGTTGACGGGCACGCAGACCACGCCGAGCTTGGCGCACGCGAAGTAGACGGCGAGGAAGTCGGCGCTGTTGCCCGAGGCCATCGCGAGCGCGGCACCGCGCTCGTACCCCAGGCCGGCCAGGCCGTGCGCGAGCCGGTTGACGTAGGCGTTGAACTCGGCGTACGTCAACCGGCGGTCGCCGTCCACCACCGCGAGCTGGGCGGGCCGGCTCGCGGCGGAGCGGGTCAGGCTGTCGCCGACGTTGATCCGGCCGATGAGATTACGCGCGAGGTCCACGGCTGCTCCTGTTAATACGAGCGGGGCAGGCCCAGGCTGTGCTGGGCGACGTAGTTGAGGATCATCTCCCGGTTGACCGGCGCGATGCGCAGCAGCCGCGCCAGGCCCCAGTAGGGAATGAGGCCGTACTCGCTGGCCAGGCCGTTCCCGCCGTGTGC
>Ga0335079_10009055_pt1 | contig 11342 bp, 11 predicted proteins | sample Lox_Sample_33_FD_206719 | JGI IMG/M metagenome (GOLD analysis project Ga0335079, IMG submission 206719) | Soil microbial communities from Loxahatchee National Wildlife Refuge, Florida, United States - Lox_Sample_3.3 | ecosystem: Environmental > Terrestrial > Soil > Wetlands | place: USA... | reverse complement strand
TGCGGTCCTGGCCGCGCCAGTGACGCCGGCAACTAGCGGCCTGATGAATGCCGACCGTCTGGCCGCTATGAAATCGGAGGCCTGCCTCATTAATGTCGGACGCGGACCGTTGCTTGATCACGCCGCGCTGGCCGACAGCCTGCGCAGTCATCGGATCGGCGGCGCCGCACTCGACGTCTTTGACAAAGAGCCGCTGCCATCTGATTCGCCGCTGTGGGATGTCGAGAACCTCTTCATCACGCCGCACACCGCAGGCCTGACGGACAAGCTCTGGGAGCGCCACTATACATTGTTCTCGGAAAACTTAAGGCGTTACCTCGCCGGCCAGACCTTACTCGCCATAGTGGATAAGCAGACAGGCTACTAGCCCGACGGCTCTGACCAAAAAAAGAAACTGCTGGTCGAGAAACCGGCGGTTCCAGATCTTCGAAGCCTACTTCTGTCGCTTCGCTGCAGATTCATGTACGGGGAAGCGGCCTTCATCATCGTAGTAGCGCTTCACCGGATGGTCCGACTTGGCGTTGGGCACCGGCTTCTCGCCCTTGGAGCTGAAGCGTGGAGCGCCCGCTGCCGGAAGCAAGGCCTCCTTGGTCGTCGCCATGAATTCATTCAGCAAGCCACCCGAGGGAGCTTTCGCCACGGCAAATACTCCGAACGGGTTTCCGTTGGTGTAAGACACGCTGATGTAATCGGCCACCATCGGCCCGAGATCGGAAACTGGCAGCCAGCTCAGTTTCATCGGTCCTGCGATCTGCACCCCGGAAGTCCAGGTCTGGCCTCCGTCCTGGGAATCCGAGAAGCCAACGTCCAGTTGGCAGGAATTTCCGCAGTTGGAGACTGGATAGAAGTAATACACCACGGTGAGGTGCCCCGAGGAGCCTGAAGTCGCCGGATCTACGGCGATCCCGGGAATGAAATGATCGACCGTGCTGCTGACAGGATCAATCGGAATGCGCGACACCGCCGACCAGGTCTGTCCGTCCGTGGATGTGCTCATCACGATATCGTTCTCTGCACACCCGCTGCGGAAGCGGCAGTCCGGCCACACGACATAAACTTTTCCTGCGGCATCAATCTCGGCTGAGGGCATGTCGAAGCCGTTGCGCAGGCCACCCGCTTCGGCGTGACTATCAATGTTCGCGATGGTCACACTTCGCCCCCATGTATTGGCGCCATCGGTTGACACAAACGCATCGATACCCCCGCCTTCAAAAGGCACCACGACCGTGCCGTTCGGTTGCACCACGGGCTGTCCTCCCAGCCCTCCGGCGTGGTCGGCGGATGGCTTCCCCGCACTCCAGGTGAGCCCGCCGTCGGTGGAGGTGCTCATCAGCACGTAACCCGTGCTGGCCGCCGCATCCCATTCCGTATAGCAGTGCCCGTAGTAAGGACTGCTGGAGTTGTTGTCGCAAACAGTCCAATTCTTGTCGTCATTGTGAGTTCCATCCACCAACACCGGTTTGCCCCAGTGGATGCCATCCGTCGAACGGCTCACAGCCACATCGCCGACGGGATTCACCAGAGGCAGAGTGGAGATCAGCCACACGGCATGCTTGGCATCGTAGGCGACGGATGGATCGGCGGCGCCGTAGTAGCGGCCGTTCCTGTAATTGACCGTAAGGCCCGGCAAGTAGCCGTAGGTCCAGGTGTTTCCCCCATCGGTCGAAGTGGCGAAGCCGACGTCGGCGCTGCCCCAGCCGATGGAACCAGGCCGCCGGGCAACGTGAAATGCGCTCACGATCGTGTTTCCCCAGGCAAATGTGTCGGGTTCCACTTCCGTGCGATGATCGCTATCGCTATTGGTGAATTTGTCGACGCTGATCTTCACCAGCGTGAACTGGGCCTGCGCCGGTACAACCAGCAGCACGCCCACCGTCACCATCAGCCCCACTGCCAGCCACGCGAATGCCGACTGCGCCTTGCCTGGGTATGTCCGAATCATGTCCAGTGTCCTTGTGGTTGATATACGTTAACGGAAATGCTAGCGGCCAGCACTATACCCCGTAGTAGTAGCTCTGTCTATGTGAAGAAGTTTGCATCCAACCTGGGGGCAGAAGGAGAGAATCGGCCCTGTGGAAGGATCGCGAATTCCTGCGCGAAGTGTTCCATGCGGAACATCCCAAAATGGGAACAGGTTGATGACACAGGAAGTTAGCAGCCATGCCGCTGGCCTTGTCGCGGCCCTGCGTTACCCACGAAAGTAGACTTGACAATCCTCGGATATTACTCGGGAACAGAACCTATGAACGCTCCCGCCCGAAACTGGCCCAACTGGCGTCGAAGCTTGTCGCCCTTCTGCTGGAGCTCATGTCTGTCACGCAATACTTCGATTGCGAAATGGGTTGCGCGTGGAAAGCGCGACCGGGCCGCCACTACCGCCTGTTTCAGGTTGCTCGCACCTTCGCCGTGGATCGGTACCTGGACCTGGAACAGAATGTACAGACCGCTTTCCGCAGGCAACTGGGCAATTTCTGAGTCAACGAGAGGATGCAGTTCCTGAAGCGACATTGAGGAGCATCATATAGCAACCTCTCGCGCTCGAGCGCTCCTCATGCTGATCCGGAACGCGCCGCCACGTTTCGCGCATAAGATTTTCGTATCGCCCGCATAACCATTTTCGATTTCCCTGTTGAGGCGATCAAGGCTAATGTCAGTCACTATGTGGGGTGTGAAATGAAGCGTTTGAATTCAGCCTACCTGGTTCTGGTTCTCTTCCTGGTGCTTCCCGCCGCTGCCCAGCGGTCGTCGTCGCAACCCAGCGCGCTGTTCTCACGGAAGGCCAGCGTATTCTCGGGAACCATCAGCGACGATGGCCATTTTGTCGTCGCTGATCGTGATCTCGAAGTGTGGACGGTTATCAATCCCGAGGCCCTGAAAGGGCGGGAAGGCAAGAGCGTGACCCTTCAGGTGCAAACCGTCGCGGGGGCACACGAATTGCGTGTGCTTTCAGTGCGCACGGCCAGTCGCGAAAATGCTACATCGCTGGCAAAGTGGAGCGATTCGGCCTTCCGCCGCTAGGCAGCCCGGAACTAGCGCGGCCAGAGCCAACCAAACGTGCCGGCAGTCAATAGACCGTAGACCAGCCCGTCAACGACTTCCTTGATGGTTGGCGACCAGCCCTGCCCCTTCCAGATGCCATCGCTCAAATGCCCCAGGCCATAGGCCATGAAGCCGGCGGTTCCAGCCACGCGGAACACCGTCAGGTAGTGCACCCCTGGCGGCAGAGTGCGCCCCGTCAGGTATGCGACAAAAATCCCGAGCACCACGCAGTAGAGAAACCACTGAATGAGGAACTTCGGCATAGCCGGCACGCCGCTGGGACGGATGGTGAGAAATCCCACCGGACCCTGCTTGAATTTCTCCATGATCGCGGGTGACTTCATGTCGTTATGGCTGCAGTGAGGAAAGAGGTAAAGGCCAGGGGTCAGGTTTGCCCCGCGCAATCCTGACAGCACCTTCTCTTCGTCCGGCAGCTTGCGAAAATCACTGTTGTGATACTTCAGGGCCATGTGCATGATGGAGCTGGCGACGAAGACGATCACCGCCGACAGCAGGATGGGAAGCCAAAGATCAGCCAGAGGAACCATGCGCAGCCTCCTCAAAGCGAAAGGTTGACGGCGCAAGGAGGCTACGCCTACCGGGAGTCTGCGGTCAAGTTCAATGTCCGGGAGGTGACGCAGGGCCCGCTCCGCGTCCTCTAGTCGCGCAGCACCTGATGCACCAGATGGATAGCGATCGATCCCTCGCCCACGGCTGAGGCCACTCGCTTGATATTGCCCGCCCTGACATCCCCCACGGCGAATACTCCGGGGCGGCTGGTCTCAAATACGTACGGTGGGCGCGGCAGCGGCCAAGCTGCTGCCCGAAGGTCTTCGCTGCTGAGATCGGGCCCAGTCTTGACGAACCCCTTTTCATCCAGGCTGACGCAACCGTCCAGCCAGTGCGTGTTGGGGCTCGCCCCGGTCATGAGGAACAGGTGCCGAATTTCCTTCGTTTCCAGCACGCCCGTCTCGTTATTACGCAGTTCCACTCGCTGCAAACAACCGTTGCCTTCGAGGGCGTGGACCTCTGTCCGGGGATGCAATGTGATCTTGCCGTTCTCCTCGATGCGGCGGATGAGATAGCGAGACATGGTATCGGCCAACTGGCCCGCTCTCACCAGAATGTGTACATGTCTGGCAGTTTGCGCCAGAAATACCGCGGCCTGTCCAGCCGAGTTGCCCCCGCCTACGACGATCACCTCGTCGTTTCCGCACAATTGCGCTTCTACGAGCGTCGCACCGTAATAAACTCCGGCGCCTTCGAAGCGAGCGAGATTGTCCAGGCGAAGGCGCCGGTACTCTGCACCCGTGGCGATGATGATGGTGCGGGCGAGCAGGCGCTTTCCATCGTCAATTTCTACTCCGAAGGGCTGCTTGTCGCAGCGCAGACGCGTCGCGCTGCGGGCGATCATGACGTCAGCGCCGAACTTCTGCGCCTGGGTGTAGGCCCGGCCGGCAAGCTCCTGGCCGGAAATCCCCGTGGGGAAGCCGAGATAGTTTTCGATCTTGGAACTTGATCCCGCCTGACCACCGGGGGCGTGCGTTTCGACTACCAGAACGTCGAGTCCCTCCGAAGCCGCGTATACGGCCGCAGCCAGGCCTGCCGGCCCCGCTCCCACCACGATGACATCGCGCATCTGGCTCTCGTCGATGCCTTCGTTGAAGCCCAGGCAGTCGGCCACTTCCTGATTAGTCGGATTGCGTAACACGAACTGGCCCCGGCAAATCACGACGGGTATGTCCTCGGTCCGCACATGGAAGTGGTCAAGCACCTTCTGCACGTCGCTATCTCGATCCAGATCGATGTAGCGATAGGGATGTCCGTTGCGCGTCAGGAATTCCTTGATGCGCAGGCTGCCGGGCGAATGGGTCGAGCCAATCAGGAGCGCATCGCCGTATCCCAGGTTAACCAGCTCCACGCGGCGAAGAATGAAAGCGCGCATGAGGATTTCGCTGAGATCAGCGTCCGTCTGAACCAGTGACTGCAGGCTTTGCCGCGTCAGTTGAATGACGTCGCCGTCCTCCCGCATACGGGCCCGCAGAAGGCTCCCTCGCCCGGAGAGCATATTGACATCGCCAGTGAACTGGCCGGCCCGGTGCACGGCAACGAGTTCTTCACCCGTGCAGGTAGGGCGCAGCACTTCGATTTCCCCCGACATCACCACAAAAAAGGGGGTGTTCTGGTCGCCCTGCTCCACCAGCACCTTTCCACGGGACAGCCGCCGCTTTTCTCCATGGGCGGCAATGCGGCTGATCTGCGCGGGCTGCAAAACGGGGAACACAAGTTTTTCCGGAGCCTGTGTCGTAACGCCTGGGGGAAGGGAGCTCATGATGCACCTGCTTTCGGGAGGGCTTTGGCAGAGTATGTGCCTCGGCTAAGGTTTCTATTCTAAACAGTCCGAAAGGGTTTCGCCTCGGAACGGCAAACCCGGCAAGGACTGAGTTACTTTCCGTAGCCGTCGAGCACCAAGTCTTGTGGGGTGTTTCTGGTAGAATGCTGCGACTTCAGTGGTACTTCAAATTGGGGCCGACATCGTGATTTCCATTTCTCCGCGACTCTCCAGAGCCGTGCTGTGTCTACTGACAGTCTTTGCCTGGGCGGTGCTCGCCAACGCCCAGGGTCTGAAGACCATTAACAACCCGGGCGGGGGAAAGATCGTCTACGGTCAGGTGGAGGGCCAGACCACCGAGGCGGGAGCGATGGGCGCAGTGCTGCACTCGCTCCACGACCAGTTCGGCGACCGTCCGCAAGTGGGCAAGCTGTTCACCGTGCATGGTACACAATCTGTCGCATGTTTCTTCAGCGTGAATATGCGCAAGCAGGGCGGGGGACAACGGGCTGGGATGCTCATCGTGGCAAAGGCTACCACGGACCACGTCGAGGCGGCAGTAGTTTCCGATGACTCCGCGCATTTCTCTACGTCATTGAGCCCGATGCTCAAAACCCTCTTCGGCGTATGGCATCCTCTGGAGGCGGCGCGCGCCACCACTGCAACTAACTCTTCGAACGGCGGGGCAGTGCCTCCGCTGAAGAGGTTTGTGCTTCCCGATCGCTCCGCCTGGGTGAGCTTGCCCGATGGCTGGCAGGTATCCCCACAGAGCGGCGGTGGAACCATCATGGCCCAAGGGCCAAACGCGGAGACCGTGGGCATGGGGATAACATTTCTGGCGTCAGACATGAACAATCCCTACGTGCGCCAGACCTATGCCACGGTGCAGCGCGGCGGGCTGCAAGGCACATCTTACGCGCAGGCCAATTACTACGCCTACGGCGGCGATCCGGGACGTACTTTCACTGACCTGGTGCAGATGACCCGCCAGCGCTCCGGCATGCAACCCGCCGATATTCATATCGCCAACGAAGCGCCCTTTCCCGCACAAGCGCCCATGCACTGCACCCAGCTCACCGGCCAGATGGATATCAAAGACGGCAAAGGCATGCGGGAGATGAACACCGTTTACTGCATGACGCCGCCGATGCGCATGGGGAGCTGGCTGAGCACGGCATATCACACCACCGTTCCTTTGCAGTTTGCCGACAAGGAACGGGCCACGATGATGGCCATCCTGCAGAGCTATGGCGAAGATGCGAACGTCGTTCGTAGCCAGGCTTCCGCGATTGCCGCCCCGGCCATCGCGCAGATTCATGCCATCGGCAAGGCAGCTGCCGATCAGGCCGCCGCTGCCCACGCCCGCAACGACATCCAGAACAGCAGCGTTTATCAGCACTGGGATGACATGGACCGGCGCAGTCAGGAATTCAGCAACTATCAGCTCGGCTACAGCGTCATCTCCGATGTGCAAAACAACGCTCATGGAACCTTCTGGAACTCCGACGCCGACGCTATCGTGCGCAGCGATCCGCAGCGCTACGAATACGTCAATGCCCCCGACTATTGGAAGGGAATTGACTACTAGCTGAAGCAGACCGCGCTCAGCCCCAAAAGAAAACGCCCTCTGGTTCCTCACCAGAGGGCTGCGGTATCGGCGGCTGCGGCGCCATTACCGCCGGAAATAGCGCGGACCATAGTACGGGCGGTATGCGTACGGCCGCGGGCACCAGCGTCCGCGATAGTAGAAACCCCCGACCGGAGGCACATAGGCACCGGCGAACACGACTGGGCGCCGATAATACCCATACGGGTAGGGACGTGGATGCACTACCACGAAGCCTGGCCGCGGAACCACCGGCCCGACGCGCACTCCAACCACGACTCCGGCACTCGCCTTCGCGGGCTTCGCCAGAGTCATCGCCACTGCCAGACCCAGCACCGCAAGTATCGTTCTTTTCTTCATAATCTCGAGCCCCCTGCTCGATTATGGAAACACTCCCGGGAGGGTAAAGTTGCGTGGCAACCGGCCTGTTTTCAGATGCCATCACAACTGGGCGAACTTGACCGCGCGCTGAAAGTCGCGCTGGGCCTATCGTGAAAGACCAGAACCATCCTGATCTCGGCGTCGCTTCCCGGACAATTACTTGCACCCTGCCTCTACAATAGGTGCATGCACCGACTGTTGTTTTGCGGCCTTGTCTTCTTCGCCGCGCTCTGCTCGGCGCAGACGCCTTCCAATATCGCTTCCGAGCCGCATCATCACCTGCTCTTGCAAAACGACCACGTACGCGTCTTCTCAATGACACTCGGTCCAAGGGAACAGATTTTTGTGCAGCACGAGCATAATTTCCTCTTTGTTCCTTTGCAGGATGGCGAACTGGTCATGTGGTCGAACGGCGCTTCCGCTCTCCCCAGTTTTCACTTTGCCCGCGGAATATTCCATTTTTGGCTGGCGTCGCAGGCCAGCGGCATGCGCAACGATCAGGCTACCGACTTCCGTGCCGTCATCGTCGAGTTCCTCGAGCCCAAGGTCTCCGGCTACCAATACGACTATCAGGGGGGCGGGTGGGATTACGCGAGCGGCGCCATCAATCCGCCCGTCATACCCGATGTAAAGTTCGTCGACACCATGACCCTGGGCCCGGCCACCATCTCCGATGTTCAGCTTCTCGCCGGGGATGCTTTTCCTCCGCCGGCGAAACCCGCGGCCGAACTGCTGATTGCCGATGGCGACATTGATCTCAACGCACAGGCCGACACGCGCATCCGCAAGTCCTCAGGCGACGTTCTCTGGATTCCCGCCGGCCGCACCTGGCCCTTAACCAACGCCACGCACGCTCCCGCCCGTTTCGCCGTCATTCAATTGTGGAAAGATGCTCAGTGACGAATTGCTAGACGTGGCGCGGGTGCCCCATCCTAACGGAGCGTTCTTTGCGTGCTAAGGGGGAAAGTCAATGTGGCGCGGGCGCCCTCGCCCGCGAGTGGGGATTGCAAGGGCGATCCTACAGTTAATTGTCAATTTATTCCTCGCGAGCAACGGCGGGCCGCATGCAAAACCCGCACCCGCTCCGCAGACAAAAATCCCCACCCAAGCCGAGCTTGGGTGGGGCACTTCAGTTCCTACCTTCGCGGGCGAGGGCGCCCGCGCCACACGTTCCTAGTACATGTCACCCATGCCGCCGCCGTGGCCGCCGGGCATCGGAGCATTCTTCTTCTCTTCCGGAATCTCCGAGACCAGGGCTTCAGTGGTGAGCATCAGGGCCGCGATCGAGCCGGCATTGGTCAACGCCGTACGCACGACCTTGGTCGGGTCGAGCACGCCCGCCTTGACCAGGTCTTCGTACTCGTTGGAGAAGGCGTTGTAGCCGAAGTTGGCGTCCCTCGCGTCCTGCACCTTGCCCAGAACGATGGCGCCTTCTTCACCGGCATTCTCGGCGATCATGCGCAGCGGCTCGGTAATGGCCCGCTTCACGATGTTGACGCCGATCTGCTCGTCGCCTTCCACCTTCAGCTTCTCCAGGGCCGCAACGCAGCGCGCCAGGGCCACGCCGCCGCCGGGGACAATGCCTTCTTCCACGGCCGCGCGCGTCGCATGCATAGCGTCTTCGACACGAGCCTTCTTTTCCTTCATTTCGGTTTCGGTCGCGGCGCCGACTTTAATCACCGCCACGCCGCCCACCAGTTTCGCCAGCCGCTCCTGCAGCTTCTCGCGGTCGTAGTCGCTGGTAGTCTTCTCGATCTGGCTGCGGATTTCCTTCACCCGGCCTTCGATCTCCGCGTGCTTGCCCTTGCCTTCGACCACCGTGGTGTTGTCCTTATCAATGGTGATCTTCTTGGCCTGGCCGAGATCGCTGACCTGCACGTTCTCCAACTTAATGCCCAGATCTTCGGTGATGGCCTTGCCGCCGGTCAGGATCGCGATGTCCTGCAGCATGGCCTTGCGGCGATCGCCAAAGCCGGGAGCCTTGACGGCTGCCACCTGCAGCGTGCCGCGAAGTTTGTTGACCACGAGCGTCGCCAGGGCTTCGCCTTCGACGTCCTCAGCGATGATGAGCAGCGGCTTGCCGCCCTTGGCGATCTGCTCCAGTAGCGGGAGCAGGTCCTTCATCGAGCTGATTTTCTTCTCGTGGATCAGGATGTAGGCGTTCTCGAGCACCGCTTCCATGCGCTCGGGATCGGTCACGAAGTACGGGGAAAGATAGCCGCGGTCAAACTGCATGCCCTCGACCACTTCCAGCTGGGTTTCGAGCGTCTTCGACTCTTCCACGGTGATGACGCCGTCCTTGCCCACCTTCTTCATGGCCTCGGCGATGATACGGCCGATGGTCTCATCGTTGTTGGCGGAAACCGTGCCCACCTGCGCGATCATCTCGCCGGAGACGGGCTTGGAGAACTTGTCCAGTTCGCCCTTGTCGCGCGCGCCTTCCTTGTCGAGCTTGCCGCAGATGATCTCGACGGCCTTCTCGATGCCGCGCTTCAGCGCCATCGGGTTTGCGCCCGCCGCAACCGTCTTCACGCCTTCGCGATAGATCGCCTGGGCGAGAACGGTAGCGGTTGTCGTGCCGTCGCCGGCCACGTCGGAGGTCTTCGAGGCCACTTCGCGCACCATCTGCGCGCCCATGTTCTCGAGGCCATCCTTCAGTTCGATTTCCTTGGCTACGGTGACGCCGTCCTTGGTGATGGTCGGCGAACCGAATTTCTTTTCGATCACAACGTTGCGGCCCTTGGGGCCGAGCGTCACTTTCACGGCGTCGGCCAGAAGGTTAACGCCGCGGAGAATCGCCTGCCGCGACTCCTCTCCGTGTACGATTTGCTTTGCCATATCTTGTTTTCTCCTCTGAAATTTTAAGAAGTCTTGTCAGCCCGAGGTACGCCTACCGGCGGCTTCCTGCGGTTTCCTTCTTCGTCACGCCGGTGACGATGCCGAGCACCTCGTCTTCCTTCATGATGATGAAGTCTTCGCCGTCCAGCTTGATCTCAGTCCCGGCGTACTTGCCGAACAGAATGCGATCGCCTTCCTTGACGGCCAGCGGGAACACCTTGCCTTCGTCGTTGCTGCGGCCCTTGCCAACGGAAATCACTTCGCCCTCCTGGGGCTTGTCTTTCGCGCTGTCGGGGATGATGATGCCGCCGCGGGTGGTGTCGGCCTCTTCCAGGCGCCGGACCAGGATGCGGTCATGCAGTGGGGTAAATTTCGCCATGTTTGCCACTCCTTTCGCTGAGTTCTTTGAACTTCGGGTTAGATTGCAGACAAACCTACTCGCCAAACTTCCCTCAAAAACCTGTTAGCACTCATTATTGGCGAGTGCTAATTCTAAGTTGGGGGCTTTATCGCTGTCAAGCGGTGTGACTTTATGGCTTGTAACATACTGTGTCTTCAGCGACTTACAAAGCAGCCGGCAAAATGCATATTCGCGCATGACAGCCTGAGCGAGACGCGCATAGAATTGCCTCCTGATGAAAGGGATTGCTTTCAGCCTCGTCATGCTCCTGGCGTTTTGGGGGGTTGTCTACGCGCCCGACAAGAAGAAAACCAGCGACCAGGATGAGCAAGGCGACGCAGTACTGAGCTTCGTGGTGCTGAGGGACTACAACGGCAAGGCTGTCCGCAACGCGGCCGTCGTCCTGCATCCTCTGGAAGACGACGGAAAGCAATCCAAGGGCGGACTTGAATTGAAAACGGACGCTGACGGAAAGGCGACTTTAGGCGGGGTCCCCTATGGCAAGTTACGGGTGCAGGTATTGGCCCCGGGCTTTCAGACCTTCGGCGAGGACTACGAAGTCAACCAGCCGAACGTGGAGATCGTCGTAAAGTTGAAGCGTCCGACCGGGCAGTACTCCATCTACGAAGAACATCCTGGCGACAAGGACAAGAGCCCGCCGCCAGACCCCAACGCGCAGCCTCACCAGGACTGATCATGGATTACCTCCTAAAAACCGAGCCGTCCGAGTATTCGTTTGCAGACTT
>Ga0335079_10009053_pt1 | contig 11342 bp, 9 predicted proteins | sample Lox_Sample_33_FD_206719 | JGI IMG/M metagenome (GOLD analysis project Ga0335079, IMG submission 206719) | Soil microbial communities from Loxahatchee National Wildlife Refuge, Florida, United States - Lox_Sample_3.3 | ecosystem: Environmental > Terrestrial > Soil > Wetlands | place: USA: Florida... | reverse complement strand
CGGGCGCTGAGCATCGCGCAGACGCGCACCGTGCTGCTGCTGTTCCTCGGCTACGCCTCCTGCTACTTCTGCCGGGCGAACCTGCCGGTAGCGACTCCACTCCTCATCGAGGAGCTCGGCAGCCGCGGTCTGAGCCACGACGCGGCCATGCTGAGCATCGCCTGGATGGGCTCGGCCGGCGTATTCGCATATGCGCTCGGCAAGTGGTTCCTCACGAGTCTCGGTGACTACTGGGGCGGCAAGCGCAATCTGCTGATCGCGACCGGCGGCGCCACGGTCTTTTCCCTGCTGTTCGCCGCGAGCGGCTCGCTCCCCGTGTTCACGCTCGCCTGGATCCTGAACCGTCTGTGCCAGTCGATCGGCTGGTCGGGGTCGGTCAAGGTGTCCTCCCAATGGTTCCACTATTCGCGTTACGGCGCCGTGGTCGGGTTCCTCAGCTGCAGCTATCTGATCGGCGATGCGATCGCGCGCCCCAGCATGGGACTGCTGCTCGAGCACGGCGTGTCGTGGCGCGGGCTGTTCGTGTTCGGCGCCGCCGTCGCCGGTACCCTGTTCGTGGCGAATCTCTTCCTGCTGCGCGACTCCTGCACCGATGAGGGGTTCCCCGAGGCGGTAGCCAACCCCGGCAACGTGTTCGCCACGGCCGAGCCGCCCCGGAGCTATCTGACCCTGGTCCTGCCGCTGCTGCGCACCCGCGCCTTCCTCATGGTCTGTCTGCTCGGATTCGCAACCACCATGGTGCGCGAGACCTTCAACACCTGGAATCCGACCTACTTCCACGAGTTTCTCGGCGCCAGCGTGAGCCGCGCCGCCATGATGTCGGCAGTGTTTCCCGGAGTCGGCGCGCTGGCGGCGCTGCTTGCCGGCTGGGCGAGCGACCGCCTCGGGCACAACTGCCGGGCCTTGCTGCTCCTCATCGGGCTTGCAGCCAGCGCCGTGGCACTTCTCATCCTGAGTCAATTGCAGCCCGGCACCTCCGGCACCGTGCTGCCGGTCGTCATGGTCGGCGTCGCCGCCTTCTGTCTGCTCGGACCCTACGTGTTCCTGCCCGGCGCCTTCGCGCTGGATTTCGGCGGCAAGCAGGCTGGCGCCGTGGCCTCAGGCCTCGTCGACGGCACGGGCTACCTCGGCGGCGTCGCGGCGGGCAGCCTCATGGGGTGGCTCGCGGTGCACTACGGCTGGGGTGCGATGTTCTGCGCGCTCGCGGCGGTCAGCACCCTCGCGTCCCTCGGCGCCGCATATCTGTGTGTCCTCATCATGAGGCCGGCGGCCCGGCCGGCGGCCGCCACATGAAGATCGCCAGCCTCGAGACCTTTACCAACCAGTTCGTCTGCTTCGTGCGGCTCACGACCGACTCAGGCGCCGTCGGCTGGGGGCAGACCTCCACCTACAACGCCGACATCACCGCCGCGGTCTTCCACCGCCAGGTCGCGCCCTGGGCACTCGGCGCCGACGCCCTGGACATCGATGCGCTCGTGCAGCGCATCGAGGAGCGCGAGCACAAGTTTCCAGGCAGCTACCGTTGCCGCGCCCTGGCCGGCCTCGACACCGCGCTCTGGGACCTGCGCGGCAAACTCGCGGGCAAGCCCGTGGTGGAGCTGCTCGGCGGCAAGCCGGGGCGCCTGCGCGCCTACGCCTCCTCCATGCGCCGCGACATCACGCCCGAGCAGGAGGCGGAGCGCTTCCTGCGCCTGCGCGACGCGCACGGCTTCGATGCCTTCAAATGGCGGGTGGGCGCAGAGTGCGGCCACGACGTCGACGAGTGGCCCGGTCGCACCGAGGCAATCGTGCCGCACGTGGCGCGTGCGCTCGGCGAGCGTGTCGCGAAGCTCGTCGATGCCAACAGCGGCTTCTCGCCGCAGCGTGCGATCGAGGTGGGGCGGCTGCTCGAAGCGGAGGGCGTGAGCCACTACGAGGAGCCCTGCCCCTACTGGAAGCTCGCCGAGACCCGGGAGGTCGCCGCGGCACTCGACCTCGACGTCACCGGTGGCGAGCAGGACTGCGAGCTCGGCATCTGGGAGCGCATGATCGAGATGCGCGCCGTCGACATCGTGCAGCCGGACGTCATGTACATGGGAGGCATCGCGCGCACGCTCAAGGTAGTGGCGATGGCGGCGGCCGCGGGGCTCCCGGTGACGCCCCACAGCGCCAACCGCTCGCTGGTGACCCTGTGCACCATGCACCTGCTCGGTGCGATCGCGAATTCCGGCAAGTATCTCGAGCTCTCGATCGAGGGCGAGGACTACTACCCCTGGGAGCGCGGTCTGTTCCGCACCGATCCCTACCGCGTCGAGGATGGCCAGGTCACGATCCCCTGCTCCCCGGGCTGGGGTGTTGAGATCAGTCCCGAGTGGCTCGCCGCGGCGACTCACCAGCGCAGCAGCCTGTCCGATTGACGGTCGATCGGCCACAATGCACGCCTCACGACAAGCAGCGTCCGTCTAAGGAGCGATTTTCCGCATGCAGCCAGAAGAGGTGCGCACCGCCGCACAGGCACGGGCCATCGTCGAAGAGCGCGGCCTGACGCACGTCAAGGTCGGCGTGTTCGACAACGACGGCATCCTGCGCGGCAAGTTCATCGACCGCGCGAAGTTCCTGTCCGCTCTCGAGAAGGGCCTGGGCTTCTGCGACGTGGTGCTGGGGTGGGACTCGAACGATCAGCAGTACGACAATGTCACCTTCACCGGCTGGCACACGGCCTTCCCCGATGCGCCGGTGCGCCTCCTGCCCGCGACCTGCCGCTCGCTGCCGCTCGAGGGCAACATGCTGCTGTTCCTCGGCGAGTTCGCCGGCAAGGCCGAGGAGGTCTGCCCGCGCGCGACCTTGCGCCGGGTGCTGTCGCGCGCCGCCGCGATGGGCTATGGCACCGCCACCGCGGCGGCGGAATACGAATTCTTCGTCTTCAGCGAGACCCCGGCGAGCGTGCGCGAGAAGCACTACCGCAATCTCACCAACCTGACACCGGGCTATTTCGGCTACTCGGTGCTGCGCAGCGGCGTGCACGCCGAGCTCTACCAGGCGCTGCTCAAGCTCGCCGACGACATGCGCATGCCGATCGAGGGCCTGCACACCGAGACCGGACCCGGGGTCATGGAGGCGGCGCTGCATTATACGGAGGCTCTCGAGGCCGCCGACCGCGCCGCCCTCTTCAAGACCTTCGTCAAAGTGCTGTGCCAGCGCCGTGGCCTCATGGCCACCTTCATGGCGAAGTGGTCGCAGCAGCTGCCGGGCCAGAGCGGGCACCTGCACGTGTCGCTCGCGGCCAGGGACGGCTCGGCGCTCTTCTACGACGAGAGCAAGCCCCACACCATGTCGGACGAGATGCGCTGGTTCGTCGGCGGCCAGCAGGCGCTGATGCCGGAGCTGCTGGCGATGGTGGCCTCGACCGTCAACAGCTATTCGCGCCTCGTGCCCGGCTACTGGGCGCCGACGTCGGCGACCTGGGGTGTGGAGAATCGCACCTGCGCCCTGCGGGTGATCCAGGGAGGACCGAAGAGCCAGCGCGTCGAGTACCGCATCGCGGCTGCGGACATCAACCCCTATCTCGCCCTCGCAGTCGCCATCGGCTCCGGGCTCTGGGGGATCGAGCACCGCATCGAGCCGGACGAGCCGATCACCGGCAACGCCTACGACAGAAAACTCCCCGCCAGGCGCCAGCTGCCGCGCACGCTCACCGAGGCCGCCGAGCGCCTCGCGGCTTCGAAGGCGGCGCTCGAGCTCTTCGGCAAACCCTTCGTCGAGCACTACGCCGCGAGCCGCGAATGGGAGGAGCGCGAATTCCGCCGTGCGGTGACCGACTGGGAGCTGATGCGCTACTTCGAGATCATCTGATGACGCTCACGACCATCTCGCCGGTCGACGGCCGCGTCTATGCGCAGCGCACGCCCGCGAGCGCCGCGCAGATCGATGCGGCGCTGTCCCGCGCACACGCGGCGCAGGTGAATTGGCGTCGCAGCCCGCTCGCAGAGCGCGCCGCGATCGTGGAGCGCTTCTGCGCCGAGTTCGAGCAGCGCAGCGGCGAAATCGCCAGGGGTCTCGCCTGGCAGATGGGGCGCCCGATCCGCTTCGGGCCCAACGAGGTGCGCGGCACGCTGGAGCGCGCGCGCTACATGATCAGCGCGGCGCCCGGCGCGCTCGCCGATCTCGATGCGGGACCGAAGACGGGATTCCGCCGCTTCATCCGCCGCGAGCCGCTCGGTGTCGTGTTCACCGTCGCCGCCTGGAACTACCCGTACCTGATCGCGGTCAACAGCATCGTGCCGGCGCTCATGGCCGGCAACGCCGTGCTGCTCAAGCACTCCGCGCAGACGCCGCTGTGCGCGGAAGTCTTCGCCGACTGCTTCGCGGCGGCGGGGCTGCCGGCGGGACTGTTCCAGGTGCTGCATCTCTCGCACGAGGACACCGCGCGCGTGATCCGCGATGCGCGCGTCGATTTCGTCGCCTTCACGGGCTCGGTTGCCGGCGGCCGTGCAGTACAACGCGTCGCCGCCGAGCGCTTCATCGGCGTCGGCCTCGAGCTCGGCGGCTGCGATCCGGTGTACGTGCGGCACGATGCGGACTTGAGCCACGCGATCGAGAACATCGTCGACGGCGCCTACTTCAACTCCGGCCAGTCCTGCTGCGGGCTGCAGCGCATCTACGTGCACGAGAGCCTCTACGAGCCCTTCACCCTTGGCGCCATCGAGCTCATCCGCCGGTACCGGCTCGGCGACCCGCTCGATCCCGAAACGACACTCGGGCCGCTGGTGCGTACCGCCGCGGCGGACGCCGTGCGCGCGCAGATCCGCGCCGCGGTGGACGCCGGCGCCCGGCCCGCAATCGACGAGCGCGACTTCCCGCGCAGCCAGGCGGGGACGCCGTACCTCGCGCCGCAGCTGCTCCTCGATGCACCGCCCGACTCCGCGGTGATGCGCGAGGAGATCTTCGGCCCGGTGGCGGGCGTCGTGCGGGTGCGCTCGGATGCGGAAGCCGTGGCGCACATGAACGACAGCGCTTTCGGCCTCACCGCCGCGGTGTGGACGGGCGATGCGGCGGCTGCCGAACGCCTCGGAACCGAGGTGGAGACCGGCACCTTCTTCATGAACCGCTGCGACTACCTCGATCCCGCCCTCGCCTGGGTGGGCGTCAGGGACTCCGGGCGCGGTTGCACACTCTCGGTGGTCGGATACGAGCACCTGACGCGGCCCAAATCCTTTCATCTGCGGGTGACGACGTGAGCGCGATCCTCAAAGCCAACTGGAACTACCCGACCACCGTGTGGGCGGGCCCCGGCCGCATCGCCGAGCTCCCGGCGGCCTGTGCGAAGCTCGGTATCCGCCGCCCGCTGCTGGTCACGGACGAGGGATTGCGCGCGGCGCCCATGGTGCAGCGCGCGCTCGGCCTCGTTGCGGGCACTGCGCTCTTCGCACGCGTGCGCGGCAATCCGGTGGCCGCCAACATCGAGGAAGGCCTCGAGGCCTACCGCGCGGGCGAGCACGACGGCGTCATCGCCTTCGGCGGCGGCTCCGGGCTCGACGCCGGCAAAGTGATCGCCTTCATGTCGGGTCAGACGCGGCCGCTGTGGGATTTCGAGGACGTGGGCGACTGGTGGACGCGCGCCGACCCCAGGGGCATCGCGCCGGTGATCGCGGTTCCCACCACGGCCGGTACCGGCTCCGAGGTCGGCCGCGCGGGCGTCGTCGTCAACGAGGCAACGCACCAGAAGAAGATCATCTTCCATCCGCAGATGATGCCGGGCGTCGTGATCTCCGATCCCGAGCTCACCATCGGCCTGCCGCCGGCGATCACCGCGGCGACCGGGATGGACGCTTTCGTGCACTGCTTCGAGGCGTACTGCGCGCCGGGCTTTCACCCGCTCGCCGACGGCATTGCACTCGAGGGCATGCGGCTCATCCAGGCCTACCTGCCGCGCGCCTGCGAGCAACCGACGGACATCGAGGCGCGCTCGCGCATGCTCGCGGCCGCGAGCATGGGTGCCACGGCCTTCCAGAAGGGATTGGGCGGCGTGCACGCCATCGCCCATCCCGTGGGTGCGAACTTCAACACCCATCATGGCCTCACGAACGCGATTCTTCTGCCGTACGTGCTCGTCTACAACCGTCCGGCGATCGCTGAGCGGCTGGCGGTGATCGCGCGCGCACTCGACCTCGCGGGCGAGCCCTTCCGGGCGGTGTTCGACTGGGTGCTCGCGTTCCGCGAGCGCCTCAATATCCCGCACACACTCGCCGAGATCGGTGTTCCGGAGAAGAGCGCCGAGCTCATCGGCCGCGAGGCCGCGATCGATCCTTCGGCCTCGGGCAATCCCCAGCCGGCCGACGCTGCCGCTTACGCGCGCATCTTCCGCGCTGCGGTCAAAGGGGATCTCGGCGTCACGGTCTGACGGGCCCTTCGTAGGTTGCCGCGAACACCTCGGCCCGGCAGGGATACACATCGCCGGCCACGCCGCGAATGATCCAGTCGGTGAGCTCGGCCCGCAGTGTCCCTCCCGCTGTCGGGATGAGCATCTGCTCCCCGTGGAACCAGCCCCGGTCGATCCACGCAGGCAATTCCTCGCGTTTCCCGACCGGCAGGAACTGCCAGGCCTCGACGACGACCGGCTTTCTGCGCCAGTGGCTCATGGCATCCTGCCGAGCTCCTCGACTGCCGTGCGCCACAGGGCCTCGGTAGCGGCCGCCACGACGCGGCCGTCGCTCTTCATGTCGAGCGGCTTGCCGCGCCAGTCGCTGATGCGCCCGCCGGCCCCCTGAACCACCGGCACGACGGCCATGTAGTCATGGGGCTTCAGCTGCACCTCGATCACGAGGTCGCAGTGACCGCTCGCGAGCATGCCGTAGAGATAGCAGTCCCCGCCGTAGCGGCGCAGCGCCGCGCGCGCACTCAGCGCCTCGAAGCGCTGCCGTTCGGCCGGATTGAAGGTCTCGGCCGTGGTGGTGTAGACGACCGCGGCGTCGATGGCGCGGCAATCGCGCGCATGCGCCTCGGTGCCATTAAAGAGAGTCCCCCGGCCCTCGCACCCAACCCAGCGCTCAGCGAGCGCCGGCGCCTCGACCACGCCGAGCACCGGCCGCTCTCCCTGGCAGAGCGCAATCAGCGTGCCGAACAGCGGGAAGCCGGTGATGAAGCTCTTCGTGCCGTCGATCGGATCGAGCACCCAGGTGAACTCGCCGCTCCCCTCGGCGGCGAACTCTTCGCCGCGGATGGCGTGCGCCGGGAAGGCGGCGCGGATCATGCCGCGCATTTCGGCCTCGATGTCCTTGTCGGCGGCCGTCACCGGGCTGCCGTCGCTCTTAGCTACCACGGCGAGCGGCGTGCGAAAACGGCGCACCGCGGTGCGGCGTGCGGCGTCGGCGAGCTGCTGCGCGAGGATGAGCGCCGCGGCACAGTCGGGATGGGCAGCGAAACTCATGCGCAACGGCTCCGCGCATAGGGCAGCACCTGGTGCGCCAGCCAGTTGCGCAGCTCCGCAAGCTTGACCGCTTCGTCCTGCAGCGCCGGCCCCAGACCGTGCCGCCACGTGAGGCGCCGGTCGTGCGGGTCGCGCATCAGCATGCGCAGCTCGGCGGCGAAGGCCTCGAGCTCTGCGCGACTCTCGAACAGCCCTTCAGCGACCAGAGTCGTGCCGTAGCGCAGCGCCGTGGCGGCGATCTCGTTGAAACTGTACTCGGGGTGGTATTGCACCCCCCAGAAGGTACCGCGGCCGTGGCGCAGCTCCAGCGCCTGCACCCCCATGTCGTTGCTCGCGAGCACGCGCGCGCCCTCGGGGAGCGCGGTGATGTCGTCGCGGTGCACGGTGATCGCCTCGAAGACCTGCGGCTTGCCCTCGAACATGGGATGCGCGCGGCCTGCTGCCGAGAGCTCGATGCGGCGTGCGAAGCCGAACTCGCGTCCGCGCGGGTTCGGACGCACCCGGCCGCCCGCCGCACTCACCGCCACCTGCATACCCCAGCAGCTGCCGAAGAACGGCACGCCGGCGGCGAAGGTGGCGCGCGCCAGCTCGATCTGCCGCTCGATGTGCGCACCGCCATCGTAGACGTTGAGCGCCGAGCCGGTGATCGCCACGCCGTCGTACGCGGCGAGACCCTGTGCGTCGGCGAACCGCACCTCGCCGTCCGCCGGCCGCACGATGTCGCAGCGTACCGCGGTGAGCGCCTCGAGCGTGCGCACGTAGCCCTCGCCCGAGGGCGCACCGCCGGCCGCGACCTGCTGCTCGCGGATCGCGGCCCGGTTGCCGTCGATGACGAGTACGTGGGGTGTAATCACGTCACGCACTTTCCGCTACTGCTGCGGGAAGACTCAAGCCCCTGCGCCCGAGGAACGCACGCAGCAGGTCCGGACGGTCGGTGGTCATGCCGTCGACCCCGAAGCCGAGGAGACGCTCCATGTCCGCCTCGCTGTTCACGGTCCAGGGAACGACCCGCAAGCCCTGCGCGTGGGCCTCGGCGACGCGAGCGGCATCGAGATCCTTGAAATCCGGGCCCCAGATCGTGGCCCCCGAGGCCTTGACCAGCCGCACGACCGAATTGCCGAAGCGCTTCGGGTCGAGGCCCCCCAGCCAGGGCGAGGGCTCCGCCGCGGCGATGCGCACCGTATCGTCCCCGGGCTGCTCCTCGGTGAGCGCCACGGTGGCCACCCCCGGCATGAGCCGCTGCACGGCGCTCAAGACCCGCCAGTCGAAGGCCATGACGCAGACCATGGCGGCCGTGCCGGTCGCCTCGAAGTCCTGCTTCAGTGCCGCAGCGAACGCCTCCGGCGTCGCCGTGAGCTGCGGCTGCTCGGGGAGGGTCTTCACTTCGACGGCGACCCGGACGCGACCGCCCGCGCGCGTACGCGCCAGCCTCAGCACGTCCCGCAAACGCGGGATGCGCTCCCCGTCCACCGGCTGTTGCTGCGGGAAGCGCGCCGCATAGGCGGTCGCGGGGTTCAGCCGGCCGACGTCATAGGTCTGAAGCTCGGCGAACGTCAGGCCCACGATCGGCGGACCGGTGGCGGCGAGAAAGCGGCCCCGAGCGTCGCGCGTGAGATCGGGATTGAGCTCGGGGTCGTGTGTCACCACGACCACGCCGTCGCGGGTCAGCGCGCAGTCGAGCTCGAGCGTACTCACCCCGAGTGTGAGTGCGCCGGCAAAGCCCGCGAGCGTATTCTCCGGCCACAGACCGCGTGCGCCGCGATGGCCCTGTACCTCAAGCACGGCGCCGGCTCCGGCAGGAGACGCTCACACGACAAGCGATTGGGGCGATGTTATATTTCCAGGCGAAAATTCGAGCCGCGAGCAGCCTAGCTCGCCAAAAACTTGCCTGTCAACGCGACGGCAATCGGTCCTTAAGGGTACAGAGCCGATGATCTCCGCCTCCGATCGATGTTCCACGCGCGCACGCCTCGCGCGGCGCGCGCTCACGGCGTTCCTGGCCGTCGCGCTCTGCGCCACGAGCGCCCGTGCCGATGATGCCAAAGTGCTGCGCATCATCAGCTGGGCGAGCTACGTGCCCGCCGACGTCATCGCGCAGTTCAGGAAGGAGACCGGCATCGAGGTGCAGGTCACCCTGTCGAACAACGAGGAGATGATCTCCAAGCTCCGTGCCACGGGCGGCGCCGGCTTCGACCTCGCGCAGCCCTCGCAGGACCGGATTTTCGGCGCGCAGCAGGAGTTTCGGATCTATAAGCCCCTCGACACGAGCAAGGTGAGGCTCGATGAGTTCGTGCCGGAGCTGCTGGACGCGGTACGGAAGAACGCCACCGTCGACGGCAAGCTCTACGGCCTTCCCTACGTGTGGGGCACCGAGGGCCTGATCTACAACTCGACCCGCACCAGAATCAGCGACTACGCCGACCTCTGCAAGCCGGAGCTCAGGGGCCGCACCGCCGTTCGCCTGAAGCGCCCGACCCTCATGGCCTTCGCGCTCGCCTCGGGTCACGATCCGTTCGCACTCTATAACGACACCAGGGCCTACACGGCGCTCATGCAGCAGGTAGGCAAGACCCTCGCCGCCTGCAAGGCGAACTTCCGCTTCTTCTACGACAACAAGGACCAGCTGCTGAACGGCGTGCGCTCGGGCGAGATCTGGGCGGCGATGATGTGGGACTCCGGCGGCTGGCTCCTCAACCGTGACAACGCCGCCATCAAGTTCATCAACCCGCGCTCGGGCGCGATCGCCTGGATGGACACCTTCGTGCTGCCGGCGCGCGGGCGCAATGATGCCGGCGCCTACGCGTGGATCAATTTCGTCATGCGCCCGGAAGTCGCCGCCCTGGTCGCCAGGTCGATCGGCAACTTCACCGCCTCCAGGGGCGCCGACAAGCTGATGGATCCGCGGCTGCGCCAGCAGTTCGCCGATACCTTTCCGGACGGCCTGAAGAACATCAAATGGTACCCGGCGATCCCGCCGGGGCTCGAGGAGATCGAAGGCGAGGTCCTCGACCGGGTGAAGGCGGCCGATTGAGCACAGCGCAAACCGCGGCGCCCGACCTCGAGATACGCGCCGTCAGCAAGCAGTTCGCCGCTCACCTCGCGGTGAACGAGGTGACCTTCAGCGTCGCCCGCGGCAGCTTCTTCTCGATACTCGGACCCTCGGGCTGCGGCAAGACGACGCTGCTGCGCATGATCGCCGGCTTCCTGCAACCCGACCGCGGCAGCATCGCGATCGGTGGACGCGACATGGCGAACGTCGCGCCGAACAAGCGTCCGGTGAACATGGTGTTCCAGCACCTGGCGCTGTTCCCGATGATGTCGGTGGGCGAGAACGTGGCCTTCGGGCTCGCACGCCGCGGTGTGGCGCGCGCTGAGCGCAACCGGCGCGCCGCGGCGATGCTCGAGCGCGTCGGGCTCGCGGGCTCTGCAGCCAAGCGCGTCGATCAGCTCTCGGGGGGGCAGCGTCAGCGGGTCGCCATTGCGCGCAGCATGGTGCTGGAGCCGACGCTGCTGCTCCTCGATGAGCCGCTCGGTGCGCTCGACCTCAAGCTCCGCGAGCACATGAAGGTGGAGCTCAAGCAGCTGCAGAGCGCCTTCGGAACGACTTTCGTCTACATCACCCACGACCAGTCCGAGGCGCTGGTGCTCTCCGACCACGTCGGCGTCATGAACCGCGGCCGCTTCGAGCAGCTCGGCACGCCGCAGGAGCTCTACTACTCGCCCGCGACACCCTTCGTCGCCGGCTTCGTCGGCGCCAACAACAAGATCCCCGGGCGCGCGCAGCGCGTCGACGGCGGCATCGTCCGGCTCGGCACCGACCAGGGCTGGGTGGTGCACGCGGCCGCGCGCGGCGCGGTCGCCGCCGGCGCGGCGGTCGAGGCGTTCGTGCGCCCCGAGGCCGCGACGCTCGCGCGCGCCGTGGAGGAACTGCCACCCG
>Ga0335079_10009048_pt1 | contig 11348 bp, 12 predicted proteins | sample Lox_Sample_33_FD_206719 | JGI IMG/M metagenome (GOLD analysis project Ga0335079, IMG submission 206719) | Soil microbial communities from Loxahatchee National Wildlife Refuge, Florida, United States - Lox_Sample_3.3 | ecosystem: Environmental > Terrestrial > Soil > Wetlands | place: USA... | reverse complement strand
TCGAACGCGGCAGCTTGATGCGTGCACATGGCCTGCCAAAGAAGACTCGCGCCGCGTGTCCGGATCCGGTAATGCGCCGTACAGAGGACCGGCGCTTGCTTTCCATCCGCATGGAGAAGATATATGAAACTGGCAGGAGTGTTGTTCGCGGCGCTGACGGCCTTGTGTGCGCAAGCGCCCAATCCAACTCAGCAAAACGTGCGGACCCCGGAGCCCGGGGAGTCCGCCCCTGTTTTTCGAGTCACGGTCGTGGCCCGCACGATCAGCGCAGTCAACTATCACCATCGCAGCGGCACGACACACATCGATTTTCGCGGTACGGAACTGATGCCGGCGGCGCGCGGCGAAGCCAAGGTCGATAGCCAGATGGGATCGACGAAGATCGACGTCCATGTGGACCGCCTGGCTCCCGCGAATCAATTCGGTCCCGAGTACCTGACTTACGTATTGTGGGCCATCACGCCGGAAGGGCGCGCCCAGAATCTGGGGGAACTCGCGTTGAGCGGCGATCACAGCGGCTTGCTGGCGACCAGTTCGCTGCAGGTGTTCGGTCTGATCGTGACGGCCGAGCCCTACTTCGCGGTGACGCAGCCGAGCGACGTGGTCGTAATGGAGAACTTCATCCGCAACGATACCACCGGCACGATCGAGCAGGTGGAAGCCAAGTATGAGTTGTTGAAGCGCGGGCAATACGTGCTGGACCGCGCGGCTTATCAGCCGGTCCGCATCAATCCCAAGGGGCCGCTACAACTGGCGGAAGCGGAGAATGCCGTCGAGATCGCGCGGCTGGCCGGTGCGGACCGGTACGCGGCCGATACGTTCCAGAAAGCCGTCCTCTCGCTGCAGAACGCGCAGGCCTTCATGACCGGCCATGGCGGCAAGGCCGTCGAGACCAACGCGCGCGAAGCGGCCCAGATGGCGGAAGACGCCCGCCTGATTACGTACAAGAAGATCGAGGAAGAGCAGTTGGCGCGCCAGCGGGAAGGCGCCGAGCGCGACCGGGCGAAGGCGCGGGCAGCCGAAGAGCAGCGCGCCGCGGCGGAACAGGCCCAGCGCGAGGCCCAAGCCGCGGCGGCTCAAGCGGCGCAGGATAAGGCTGCGGCGGATGCCTCCCGCGCGGCCGCCCTTGAACAGCAGCAGCGGGCCCAGGAGGAAGCCGAACGCGCCCGCCAGGCCGCCGCGCAGGCCGATGCTCAGCGCCAGCAGGCCGAGGGCGAAAAGGCCAAGATGAGGGAACGCCTGATGCAGCAGTTGAACGCCGTCCTGGAGACCCGCGAGACGGCTCGCGGCCTGATTGTGAACATCAACGACGTGCTGTTCGACTTCAACAAGTACACGCTGAAGCCCGGCGCCCAGGTGACCATGGCCAAGGTGGCCGGCATTCTGCTGACGTATCCCGGGTTGAAGCTGCAACTGGAAGGACACACCGACAGCATCGGGGGCGACGACTACAATCTGAAGCTGTCGCAGAACCGCGCCGATGCGGTACGCGACTTTCTGGTCCAGCAGGGCGTGCCGATGGCGAACATATCGGCGGTCGGGTTGGGCAAATCCGATCCGGTGGCATCCAACGACAATGCCGCAGGGCGCCAGCAAAACCGGCGCGTGGAGTTGGTGGTTTCGGGAGAAGCTATCGGGGCGCGGATCGGGGACTCGGCGTCACAGTGAGTCTCGCGCGCACCGCCCAGGTAGTAGGCAACGTTTGCTTGGTGACAAGGAGAGAAAAATGGCAAGTAAGAACTGCTCGGTATTCGGCGTTTACCACGATCGGCCCGCCGTCGAGGAAGCCATCGACGCTCTGCGCGCGGCCGGTTTTCGCAGTGCGGACATATCCGTACTGTTTCAGGAAAACCAGGGCACGAAGGATTTTGCCCACCAAAGGAACACAAAGGTGCCGGAAGGGGCGACGGCTGGAGGCATCGTCGGCGGCATCACCGGCGGCGTGTTGGGCTGGCTCACCGGCGTAGGCTTGCTGGCGATACCGGGCCTGGGCCCGCTGATCGTGGCCGGACCGATCGTGTCCGCACTGGCTGGCGTAGGCGCCGTGGGCGCCGTGGGAGGCGTAATCGGCGGCCTGGCCGGCTTGGGCGTGCCCGAGTACGAGGCGAAACGATTCGAGGGGCGCATCAAGCAGGGGTGCGTCCTCATGTCCGTGCACTGCGACAACGACGACTGGGTGAAGCGCGCCCGGAACCTGCTGCGGCAAACCGGCGCGGAAGACATCGGCTGGGCCGGGGAGTCCAGCGCGGATTTCGAGGTAAGCGATAAACCGAAGCTGCGGGTCCGCAGAGCGGCCTCCGGAGATCCCTTGTCGGGGCCGGACGAGGCGCTCGTGACCGATGAGCGCGCAGGCACGCCGCAGCCGTAACAAGAAGGCGCGGCCCCGCGCTGTGCGCGGCGCCGCGCCTGTCGCAGTCTATTGCCGCCGCCGCGCGGCTGTAGCGGCGGCGGGCTTCTGTACAGCGGGGTAGATCACGATCTCGACTCCGCTGCCTTCGTCCGACCGGCTTTTGCCCAGGCCGAGCGTCTTGATCCGCGTATCGTCCAGCCGGAAATTCTGAACCAGGTAATCGCGCACAACCGTGGCCCGTGCATCGGTCAACTGGCGGGCCTTGTCCGTGTCGCCCTTCATGCCGGTATAGGCCGCCACCACGGCCAAACGGAACGGGGCGCCCTCCAGGAATTTCCCTGCTTCGCTCAAGGTTTTCTGATTTTTCAGCTTCGCCGAATCCGGTTTGTCGAATAGGTTTGCCGCGTCGAACGTGAACTGCTTTTCGGGCGTTGCCCCCGGCAATTGCGCGATCTCGTGTTTTGCCAACTCGTCGGAATCCTCGTACCCGCGCTTCTTGAAAAAGCCGCGCAGAAGAAAGTTGTGCTTGAGGGCTTCCATGTCGTCTTGAAAGGCGGCCGTTCCGGCATTGACATGCTCATAGATCGCCTTGTCGTTCAGCAGGGCGCCCATCGTCCCGGTTCCCTGGTTGAGCTTCGCTGTGATCGACGTCAGGTTGCCGGACGACTGATCGATGTTCTGTACGGCGTCCTGGGCGGCGTCGAGAATCTGGTTCGTCTTCTTGAGCAGATCCCCCATCTCGACGGGAGCTTCTCCGCCGATGGTGTCGCCATCCTTCACCTTTTCCGCGTCTTTGGAGCCGAACGAGATTTCCACGTACTTGTCGCCGACCAGACCTTCGGCTTCGATGGCGGCGACCGAATCCTTCTTGATCACATCCCGGGTGCTTTTGTCCAGGTCCATCGTAATTCTAACCTTCTGGTCGGACCTTCCGGGCAAGTTGATGCTCCGCACCGTGCCTTCGTGAATGCCCGCCACGCGCACTTCCGCGCCGCTGCCCAGCCCCACGACATTCTTGAACTCGGCGCTCAGCCGGTAGGTGTTCCGGAAGAGAAACTCCCGGCTGCCGATCAAAAAGACTCCGCCGGCGAAGATCAACAGGCCGGAGGCCACAAACATCCCCAATCGAAGAGTTCTCGGCATATCGTTGTCCTTAGGAAGTACCCCGCAAGAACTGAGTCACAAACGCGTCCCGGCTTTTTTCGAGATCGGCGTAAGTGCCCTCGGTGGCAATCCGGCCATCCCGCATGAGAATCAAGCGATCCGCGAACGTTTTGGCCCCATGCACGTCGTGCGTCACCACCACGGCCGTCATCTTGCGCTGCTTCTTCAGATTCAGAATCAGACGGTCGATCTCCGCGGCGGTAATCGGATCCAGCCCGGCGGTGGGCTCGTCAAATAACAACACATCCGGATCGAGAGCCAGGGCGCGCGCCAATCCCACTCGCTTCTGCATGCCCCCGGAAAGCTCCGACGGCATTTTGTGCAAGTCCCGATCCATGCCGACATTGGCGAGCAATTCCTTCACGCGCTCGCGGCGCGCGCCGGCGGACATTTTGGTATGGCGGCTCAGCGGAAACGCGACATTCTCTCCGACCGAGAGCGAGTCGTAAAGGGCGCCCTGTTGGAAGAGGAATCCGATCTTCTTGCGCACCTCGTTCAATTGGTCCGCTCCCAGGCGATTGATTTCCTGCCCGTGCAGCCAAATGGATCCGGAGTCCGGACATTGCAAACCGATAATCAGCTTCAGCAGGACGCTCTTGCCTGTTCCGCTGCGCCCCAAGACCGCCAGGGTTTCCGCCCGCGCCACCTGGAAGCCGATCCCGTCTAAGACCTGTTGCGCGCCAAAGCTCTTTTTCAGATCCTTCAGCACAATCGGCGGCGCGTTCGTATCGTTGGTCGTTGCCGTGTTCATAGCCGTCTCACGGATACAGCAGGATGATCAGCCGCACGAGCACGACATCCGCGAGAATGACAAACAGCGAGGAAAGTACGACGGAGCTGGTTGCGGCCCGCCCCACTCCTTCCGTGCCTCCAGTCGCGCGCATTCCCTGGAAACAGGCCACCAGCCCGATGATGAACCCGAAGACCGCGGTTTTGAACAGGGTCGGAAGAAAATCGCTGAAGGCGACATCCTTGAACCCGTTGTCCAGAAAGAAGCGCAGAGAGACCGGCTGCGCCAGCGTGTAGGCGATCCACCCCATGAGGACGCCGCAGAAATTCGCCACGAGCGTGAGCAGGGGCAGCATGCCGGCACAGGCCAATACCCGCGTAGCGACCAGGTATTTGAAAGGATCGACGGCGGAGGCCTCCATGGCGTCGATCTGTTCGTTGACCCTCATGGAACCGAGCTCGGCGCCAATGCCGGCGCCCACCCGGCCGCTGACGACCAGCCCGGTGATGACCGGCCCGCTCTCCTTCAGGATCGAAAAGACAATCACCGCCGGCAGCATCGACGCGGCGCCAAACCGGTCGAAGGCGTCCCGGGTTTCGAGCGAGAGCACGACACCGATGGCGCCTCCGGCCAGCGCCACCAAGGGCAGCGACTGTGCCCCGATCGAATCGCATTGCCGGATGAGCTCCCCGATTTCGTATGGAGGGAACAGCGCGCGGCGCACCAGGCGCAAGAAGAACAATGCCAGTTCGCCAAACCACTCCAACAGAGGAACGAGCACATCCCTGACCGCCACGAGCGGATTCCGCCCCTGGCCGGCGGTCGCGGACCACGCTCCCGAGACGGCGGCTCCAAAGAGGATTGCGACGGTGAACCACATTACGTAACCTGCCGTACTCTCGCGCGGCCTGCGCGCGCAGCGATGCAACCAATAAAACGGCATGCCATTCAGGGGCCAAACCGGCGCGGTCACCAGCGAAACTGAATCTCCGGGACGGCGGCGGCTTCGCCAACTCGTGCCTTAGGACACAGGAGGGTGCTGCCTGAACCCGCGGGCGTGGACCGGCGGGAGCCGTATTCAGCCGCTCTTTGTCGCCGGTGTAGTTGTCTGGACCTTTTCGTAGCCCGGACACGAGAGCACTGGAAGGCGCGGATACTTGGGAAAGTGAGGATCGCTGGCCGAAAGCGTGCAGCGGCAGAACACGGAGCCGCGGCTGGAGCGGATCGCCTGGACATGAGCACACGTGGCGCAAAGGCCGGCCGATCCGTCGATGGTGATCCGCTGGTTCATGCCAATCGCAATCCCAGTGTACGGCGGCTCACGTTCTGAAAGCGGCGATCCCCCAACGCCTGCCGCCGGCGCGGGCGAAAGACGCACGGAGTCGCGGCGCGTGCCGCCCCCCCGCACTGACATCCGGCCTCGTTTGGAGTAGGCTTGTCAGGGAGGGCGCGTTCGCGCGGGAGGGAAGCGGCCCGCGCCGGGCGCACCCCAAAAATCATCAAGGAGACGAACACATGATCAAATCCGTTTTGATGCTGGCCGCCGTTGCCACCGCTGGCGCGTCGATCGGTTTTGCGCAGCCCAGCCCGAAAGCCGAAACGACCGCCACCATCGCAGGGAAAACCCTGACCATCAAGTACTCGGCGCCTTCCGTGCGCGGCCGGAAGATTTTCGGCGAGGGAGGCCTGATCTCGCACGAAAAGAACTTTCCCGTCTGGCGCGCGGGCGCCAACTCCGCCACGGCTTTCCAGACCGATGCCGATCTCGACATCCAAGGACTCCACGTGCCCGCGGGCAGCTATACGCTTTACGTCAATCTGGCCGATCCCGAGCAGTGGGAGCTCATCGTCAACAAGCAGACCGGCCAGTGGGGTCTCACTTACAAAAAGGAGATGGACTTAGGCCGCGTGAAGATGGAAATGAGCAAACCGGCTGCGCCGGTCGAGACCTACAAGATGACGCTCTCCGGCACGGGCGGCAACACCGGCAAGCTCCAGTTGGAGTGGGAGAAGCATGTTGCGTCCGTTACGTTCACGGTAAAATAGCGTCCGCGGTTTCCGCATTCGCGCGGCCAGGGCGGTCCGGCGCCCGCCATCTCGGCGGCAGTCGACAAGTGCTTGCCTACCACAAGCTTGCCGGAACATTTCGTTTTAGCGTAACGTATCAAATTACGGATGCCCTTTTGCAGCCAATGCGGAAACCAGGTGGACACCGGCGATGTCTACTGCGCGCGGTGCGGCGCCCGGCAGCCGGTCCGTTCTCCTCCATTACGCCTCGCACGGCATCCATCCTGTGCTACGTTCCGGGACTCGGCTGGATCGGCTCGATCGTGGTGCTGGCGTCGCAACGGTACCGGAACGACCGCATCGTCCGTTTCCACGCCTTTCAGGGCCTGTATCTGTTTGTGGCCTGGTTGATCGAGGACTGGGTGCTCACGCCGATCTTCTCCGGCATTCCGCACGTCCACCTCGACGGCATTATCAAAGCGGTGTTGCTGTTCATGTCCATCTTCATGATCGTCAAAGCCAGCCACCAGGAGGCGTACTCGCTCCCCATCATTGGCGAGCTGGCGGAGAAATCCGTCTCGGAAAAATAACGGATCGTCGAACAGCGGTTCCGGGCCGCCAGCATCCGATGGATCGGCCGCTCCAGTAGCCCCAAGCAGGAGCCGGCGCGCTACGTGATATCGTGAGATACGGTGTCTTCGCCTTTGAACTTCCACCTGGAACGCTATGACGGCCCGCTGGATCTCTTGTTGGATCTGATCCGCAAGCAGCAGATCGATATCGCGGACATCCCCATCGCCACCATCACCCAGCAGTATCTGGATTACCTGGACAAGGCGCGGGAGTTGGACTTCGATCTGGGAGCGGAATTTGTCTACATGGCCGCCACGCTCATCCATATCAAGTCGCGCATGCTGCTGCCGCGCGATCCGGAACTCGCCGCGGACAATGCGGCGGAGGACCCGCGCCAGGAACTGGTCGAGAAGCTGCTCGAACATGAAAAGTTCAAAAACGCCGCCGAAATGCTTCAGCAAAAACGCATGATCGAGGAGAACGTCTGGTCAAACCCGCAGATCGCGCAGTTTGTGGCCGAAGACGAAGATCCGGGTCTGGCGATCACGCTGTTCGACTTGGTGAAGGCCTTCGGCGAGCTGTTGGAGCGCGCCAAGAACCGGCCGGTGTATGAAGTGGCCGATGATCCTCTACCTCAAATCGCTGTTCCTGGAAGCGGGCGCGAACGAGCCGGTGCATATCATGCGCGTCTTCGAGGAGCAGCGCAGCCGGCGCGCCATGATCGCGCTGTTTCTAGCGGTGTTGGAGATGGTGAAGTTGCAGGCGGTCGTGGTGGGGCAAGCGGATCTGTTCGGCGAAATCGTGCTGCGGAGACACCAGATGTTCGACACGGTTTTCGCGTCGGAGCAGCCGGTGAGTGCGATCGAAAAGGAATATCGGTAGCGATGGATGAGTTGGAGGAGATGAAGGCGGCTGACCCGGAGACTGCCGAGGCCGACGCGGAGACGGGGAGACGCGGGGACGCAGAGACTCCGGAAGTGCCGGCGGACGACCTCTTGGCCGCGGTGGAGACGCAGGGCGCCGCTTCCACGGAAGACGAGCAGTTGAAGGCCTTGCTTGAAGCCGTCGTGTACGTGACCGAGGAACCGCTTTCCCTGGCGCAGATCGCCGCGGCCCTGGTCCAACCGCGCGACCGCGTGCAGAGGCTGCTGGACGAGCTCGTTACCGAATACGATCGGCCCGGGCATGGCGTAACCATCCGCGAGGTGGCGGGCGGCTACAAGATGACCACCAAGCCCGAGCACCATGAGACCGTCCGCAATTTCGTCCGGAGCCTGAAGCCTCCGCTCAAGCTGTCGCTGCCGGCGCTCGAGACGCTCGCCGTGATCGCCTATAAACAGCCGGTGACGACGCCGGAGATCATGGAAATCCGCGGCGTGCAGGGCGCCAGCGTGTTGAAGACTCTGTTGGACCGCAAACTCATCGCCGAAGCGGGCCGGAAGAACGTCATCGGCAAGCCCATTCTCTACAAGACCACCAGGGAGTTCCTGGTGCAGTTCGGTTTGAAGGACCTGAGCGAGCTGCCGTCGCTCAAGGAATTCGAGGATATCCGGCGCATGGCCATCGACGGCGAAGCGCCGGAGCCGGCCCCCGCGCCGCCACCGGAACAGAGCTGATGGCCGAAGAAAGGCTACAGAAGATCCTGTCGCGCGCCGGCATCGCCTCCCGTCGCAAGGCGGAGCAGATCATCCAGGAAGGCCGCGTGACGGTGAACGGCGCCGTGGTTACGGAGCTGGGCAGCAAGGCCGATCCGGATCGCGATCACGTCAAGGTGGACGGGAAGCTGCTGCACGGTCCCGGACGCCTGATCTATCTTGCCCTGAACAAACCCAACAACGTGATGACGACCGTATCGGATCCGCAGGGCCGGCCTACCGTCATGGAGCTCCTGCATGGAGTGAAACAGCGTGTCTACCCGGTCGGCCGTTTGGATTATCACAGCGAAGGGCTGCTGCTGCTGACCAACGATGGAGAGCTGGCAAACGCCATCACGTCCGCTTCCACGCACATCCCCAAAACCTATTTGGTGAAGGTCAACGGGCCGCTCACCGCGGCGCAGGAGCAGGAGTTCCGCGAGGGCGTGCCGCTCGGCGGCCGGCGCACGGCTCCCGCGGGTTTGAAGCTGACGCGCCGCGCCCAGAATCCGTGGTATGAAGTGCGCCTGATCGAGGGACGCAAGAATCAGATCCGCGAGATGTTCAAGCATTTCGGGCGGCTGGTGGAGAAGCTGAAGCGCGTCCAGATCGGGTTCCTGGAGCTCGGTCCGATCAAGCCGGGAGAGTTCCGCTACCTCACGCCCGGCGAAGTCGAGCGCTTCCGCAAGACCGTGGCGCGAAGGGCGGCGTCATGACCATTCCGGAGTTGCTCAGGACCAGCCGCACCATCGCCGTCGTGGGGCTTTCGAGCAAGCGCTTCCGCCCGAGTTACGGCGTCACCGAGTACATGCAGCGCAACGGATTCCGGATCATTCCGGTGAATCCCCTGGAAACCGCCGTACTCGGCGAGAACAGTTATCCGAACCTGGATGCCGTTCCGGACCGCGTCGATATCGTCGATATCTTCCGGCGCCCGGAATTCGTGCCCGATATCGTGGAAGCGGCCATTCGCATCGGCGCGCGCGCGGTCTGGATGCAGGAGGGAGTCATTCACGAAGCCGCCGCGGAGCGGGCCCGCGCGGCGGGACTCATGGTGGTGATGGACCGCTGCATTCTGAAGGAGCACCGGCGTATGGCGTTCGCGGAGTAAGATCAGGCCAGATCTTTCAAGCTCTCGTAGATGAGCTTCTGGGTGCCCTCGTACGGCCCTCCCTGCCCTTCCCACTCCATGGAGAAGTAGCCGCGGTAGCCGGCCGCCCTGGCGATGGCGAAGGTCTTGGCCATATCCACCCGGAAGACTTTTCCGTTCTCGACCTCGGAGTCCTTCACGTGCGAGATGTTGTAGGCGTGGCGGAACATGGCGTCCACCGCCTTGTAATTGAAGTCTTCGTCGCCCTTCAACATGGAATTGCCGAAGTCGGGTAGGCCGCGCAGCCACGGGCTGTTTACGGCCTCGATCACTTTCACCAGGAAGAAAGCGTCTTCGGTGGCCAAATCGTCGTTCTCCAGGTTGATCACGATGTTCTTGGCGGCGCCGTACTCGGCGACTTGCTTCAGGCTTTCGGATGCGCGGCCCACGTCCGGCGCTGCTCCCCGGGCGCCCTGAATGTGGACGCGGATGCTCGGCGAGCCGATGGCCACGGCGGCGTCCACCCATTTCTTGCTGCCCGCGATGGCGCGGCTGCGCTTGGCGTCGTCGGGATCATACAGGCTGGCACGAACGCTCGCCGGAATGTTCACGATGTGCGAACGGGCCTTCTCTACGGCGCTGCGCACCTCCTCCAGGTACGCCGGCTCGGTGGACGGGAAATGCTCGCTGAGCGGCTCGATATTGTGGATACCGAACTTGTCGACGACCATGGCTGCGAAGTCCGTCAACTTGATGCCGGGGTGACCGGGCCGGTCCATGAAATTGCGGAACGGATAGGAAGCGACGGCCAGCCGGTCGCGGGCGGCGGTGGGAAAAGGGATCTCGGGGGTGACGGCTTGCGCGCGGGACGCGGCGGCAAGGGCGGCGCAAGTCTTCACGAAGTTCCGGCGAGTGAGGGATGGCATAGCTAGATTTCAGCATAACGCGGGGGTGGCAGGGGTCGGCCGGCGATTGACATCTGATGTCCAATCTATGATCATCAAACATCATGCGGACTACGCTGGACATCGAAAACCCTATTCTGCGGGATATCAAGGCGATCCACAAGGCGGAGGGCCGTTCCATGGGGGCCATTGTCTCCGAGTTGCTGGCCGATGCCTTGGCCCGGCGTGGCGCGCCTCGCGCTAGACGCAAATTCCGTTGGGTGTCGCGTCCCATGAAAGCGCGAGTGGATCTCGCGGATAAGGACGCCGTGTACGCGGCCCTGGATGCCGATCGGCGATGAGCTATTCTGTCGACGTGAATGTGCTGCTCTACGCCTCGGACCGATCCAGCAAACTCCATGAAGCGGCCAACCGCTTCTTGGAGTCCTGCGCGGCACGCCCGGACCTATTCTGCCTCGCATGGCCGGTATTGATGTCGTACGTGCGTATCGCCACGCACCCGCGCATCTTCGACGCTCCGCTGTCGCCGGACGAGGCGTTGGGCAACGTAATGGCCCTGCTGGCGCTGCCCCATGTACGGGCCGTGGCGGAACAGGATGGCTTCCTCGAAGTCTACCAGCATGTCGCCGCCAACCTGGTCTCTCGCGGGAATGCCGTCCCAGACGCCCATCTCGCCGCAATCCTTGTCCAGCACGGTGTGCGCACCCTATACACGAGAGACCGCGATTTTCGAGGTGCGCGACCCGTTCTCCTGATTCCGGCCCGGCTGCATCCCCGCCGCGTGGCGCTCAAATCCGGTAGACTGGCTGGTCATGGGAATTCACTCCTCCGGCCGCCGCGGCGGCAAGCGCGCGGAGTCATCCAACGCCCTGCAATGTTCGTTCTGCCACAAGAG
>Ga0335079_10009047_pt1 | contig 11348 bp, 7 predicted proteins | sample Lox_Sample_33_FD_206719 | JGI IMG/M metagenome (GOLD analysis project Ga0335079, IMG submission 206719) | Soil microbial communities from Loxahatchee National Wildlife Refuge, Florida, United States - Lox_Sample_3.3 | ecosystem: Environmental > Terrestrial > Soil > Wetlands | place: USA: Florida... | reverse complement strand
GTCCTCGTGAAATTGATCCTGAAGCCGGCGGATTCCGCCACGCTCTTCAAGGGACGCCTCGGGGTCGCCAAGCGCGCGGCCTGGTCGCGGCCCATCCGCCTGGACCAGGTCAAGGCAGTCGGAAGGACCGTGGGAGGCACGGTGAACGACGTTCTCCTTACCGCGGTCTCCGGGGCGCTCCGGCGCTATCTCCTCCAGCACGGTGACCGCGTCGATGGCATCGAGATCAACGCCATGGTTCCCGTGAACCTCCGCCCCCTTTCCGAGGCGGACCAGCTCGGCAACCGCTTCGGTCTCATCTACCTCGCGCTCCCCGTCGGCGCCGACGACCACGCCGAACGGCTGCGGCTCGTGAAGGCGCGAATGGACGAGATCAAGAGCTCACCCCAGCCCTACGTGACGTTTCAGATCCTCAACGCGCTCGGGCTGGCCCCCGTCGAGGTCGCCGAGCTCGCCGTGAACATGTTCGGGACGAAGGCGACGGCCGTGATGACGAACGTGATCGGGCCGAAGGAGCCGCTCTACTTCGCCGGCGAGAGGATCCGCACGTGGCTGGGCTGGGTGCCGCAGTCGGGCCGGATGGGTCTCGGAGTCTCGATCTTCAGCTACGACGGACAGGTGGTCGTCGGCGTCGCGAGCGACAAGGGGCTCGTCCCCGACCCGGAGTCGATCGCGACCGCGTTCGAGGAAGAGTTCGAGGCGCTCGTCGAGTGGGCCGGGCGCAGGATCGACTCGCCCCCGGATGCGGGGCCGCACGCGAAAACGGGCAAGAGGCTGAAGACCGGAGCGCGCTGAACGGTCGTTCCACCGGAAGCGGCCGCTCGTGGGTTTACGATGCCCCGAGAAGGGGCCGGGTGAGATGTCGCGACGCTTCCGGATCGTGATCCTTTTCCTGGCTCTCTCCGGTGCGGGCCCGCTTCTCGGCCGCCCGACGCTCTACGACCGCACCTACGTCTCGCCGGCGGACGGTGCCGTTCGCCTCTACGAAGTCCGGACGCCCGCCTCGTACGACGGCACTTCTCGAATGCCCGCCGTCCTCTTTCTGCACGGCAGAGGGGGATCGATGACCTCGTTCCAGTCGGACGGGTACGAGGCCGAGGCGGACGCGCTCGGGTTCGTCCTCGTGTTCTGGCAGGGGCGCTTCGATCCCACGATCTCCGCGCTTTCCACCCAGTACGTCGACGGCGTCAACGGCATTCCCGACGAGACCGACGTCCTCGCCTGCCTGGCCGACGCGCTCGCGTCGTTCCGGATCGATCCGGACCGCGTGCACCTCGCCGGCTTCTCGCAAGGAGGGAAGGGCGCGCTCCTGATCGGGCTGAAGAACCCGGACCGCTTCGCCTCCATCAGCGACGGTTCGGGTCCGTCGGATGCCTTCGAGGGGCAGATCTGGTCTCCGGAGTTCCCCGATTATCGCGCCGCGGCGGGGGGTGATTTCACCGGCGCCTCCGGCGCGGTGCTGGCCGGCTGGTTCGCGCAGTCTCCGCGCTTCTATCTCGGCAACGCCCGAAACGTGCCTCTCTATCTGGCGCACGGCACGGCCGATGACGTCGTCCCCGACTCGACGGCGCTCTTCCCTTACCGCAACACACACCACATCGCGGACACGCCGGGGTTCCAGGACGCCCGGGGCTCCGTGCCGACTCTGTCGGAGCTCCGGCTCCAGGATCCCGGCGGCTACGTCTTCCAGACGTCCTACCCGGCGGGCGTCGACCACGTGGAAGAGCTCGTGCTCGCCCCGGAACCCCTTTTCGATTTCATGCGCGACAAGATCCGGACGCATCATCCGGACCGGGTCGTCGCGACGACGTACGACGCGAGGGAGCGGGGCACCTACTGGGCCCGGCTCGGGAGGGTCGACCCGCCGGACGGAACGCCTGCGGGGTTCGACGCCACCGTCGATCCCGCCGGGAACGCGCTTTCGATGAGCATCTTCGGCGGCCCGAGCGTCGAGGTCCTGGTCGGGGACGCCGGGCTCGACCCCTCGCAGCCATTGACAGTGCACGTCACCGGCGCGCTCGAGCCCGTGCGGCTTTCAGGCTCGTTTCCGGCGCGGCTCCTCGTCCTGCGCGACGGAATCCTCCTGAGCGAGGGAGCGTTCTACAGCCGGATCGGCTCCGACGTCGTCCTTTCCCCTTTCGACGGCTCCTGGGGAAAGGAGCTGACGGTCGAGCCGGGGCCTCTGGGAGCGCTGTCCGAGAGCGATCTTCTCGTGCCGGCGCTGGTCGACGCGCAAGGTCTTTCGGGCGCGGCGTTCAGCACAGAATTGACGCTGACGAATCTCTCTCCGACCCAGCTCACGGTCGAAGCGTTGCTGCTGGACGGGTCGAACGCCACGACGTCCATCGAGATGTCGGCGTTCGAGACCCGATCCCTCACGTCGCGCGCTCTTTTCACGTCGTTCGGAAGGCCGGGCGGAGCCGCTCCCCTTCGGCTTCGGATCGTGGGTGGAATGCCGGGCGTCCTTCTCGCCTCCTCGCGCGTCTTCAACACGGTCCCGGGCGGCGGAACCTACGGGCTGTCGTTTCCGGTCCTCTCCGCGAGCGAGTCCGTTCTGAATCCGGGCGAAGAGGCCGATCTCCTCGGAACGGTGGATGCGCATTCGGCGCGCATGAACGTTTCCCTGTTCGCCCCGTTCGAGGACGTGACGGCGCTCCTCGAGACGTTCGATTCCCCGGGCGCGGCGGCGTCGAGCCGCACGCTCACCATTCCGGCCGGATCCCGGATCCAGGAAAACGACGTGCTCTCGGGCGTGCCGGACCCGGGCCGCGTCTCGGTGTCGATCCTGACGGGCCGGGCGCAGGTCTACGGAACGGTGACCTCGAACGCCTCCACGAACGATCCCTTCCGCAGTCCTCCGCTCCTCAGAAGCACCAGCGCGACGTCCTGGACGATTCCGGCCGTGGCCGCCGCACCCGGCCGGGACGGCGCCGTCTTCTCGAGCGACGTCTTCCTCGGAGCGCCGCCCGGCGGCTCGGACTCAGCCATCCCGGTCGACCTGACTTACCGCCCGCGCGACGGAGGTCTTCCCGTGACCGCGACGACCTCGATATTGCCGGGCGCGACGCGCGTCCTGTCGGACGTCCTCGGCAGCATCTTTCCGGCGTCGGCCCCCGGCTCGGGTGCGCTCGAGATCCGAAGCGGCATCGGCATTCAGGTCCTGGCCGTGACGCGGAGCGACTCGTCGGCGGGCCCCGCGTCGCAGGACGTCGTGTCGATTCGAGGGGGCGACGAGATCACGAACGTGTCTCCCGCCGCCTTCGTCGGAGTGGCCGAGTCCGGCGAGGCCCGCTCGAACCTCGTGCTCGTGAACGAGGGACCGGCCACGACGGTCGACCTTCGGATGCTCTCCGAAGGGGGAGTCTTCGGAGGACGCGTCTCGGTCGATCTCGGCGCGGGCGAGATCAGGCAGCTCGATTCATTCCTGCTGCTCGACGCGCCGAGTCCCGAGGCTCTCGTGACGTCCGGCACGCTCCTCGTCATACCCGCGCCGGGGGGACGGGTCGTCGCGTCGGTCGCCCGCATCGACAACCTCACGAACGATCCCGTCGGGATCGCGCCCGTCCCGATTCCGAAGGCGGCGACGATTCCATAGCGGATCCGTCACGCCGAACCGGCACTTCGTCGCGGCGAGACGAGCTTTCCTCCCGCGGCTTGAAACCCTGGCAGGGACGACGCGTAGGCCGGGGCATGAACATCCGAATCTTCCGGCCCTCTGCCGTCTTTGCCCTCGCGCTTCCCATCGGGCTTGCGGCCCATTCTCAGACGCCCTCTACGCTCTCCGTTCCGCCGGACTCTCCGCGCTGGGATCTGCAGGGACGAGCCAGGGTGGATGAATATCAGGGCCGCAAGTGCCTGTTCCTCGACGGCGGAGCGGCCGTCTTGAAGGACCTCGAGATGCGCGACGGCGTCGTCGACGTGGATGTCGCGACTCGGGCAAGCCGAGGGTTTTTCGGCTTTGATTTTCGGATCGCGAACGACGGCGGCAACTGGGAAGAGGTCTATCTCCGCCAGCACAAGTCCGGGCTTCCCGACGCCATGCAGTACACGCCGGTTCTCAACACCGGCCGCAACTGGCAGATCTACAACGGGCCGGGCTTCACCGGTGCGGTCGACATCCCGAGAGACGTCTGGTTCCACCTGCGCCTGGAGGTGGTGGGCGCGCAGGCAAAGCTCTACGTCAAGGACATGGACGAGCCCGCGCTCGTGATGAACGATCTGAAGAGCGGCGTCCAGAAGGGCCAGGTGGCCCTGTACGTTCTGACGGGCGCGAGCTATTTCTCGAACTTCGAAATACGGACGACCCCCGACGTCCCCTGGGAGCGGCGCCTGCCGCCGATGCCGCCGGATACGCTGACCAGGTGGAGCCTGTCGCCTTCGTACGATGCGCTGGCACGCGATCTGGAGCGTCCGCTTCCGCCCTCCGAGAGCGCGGCCATGCGTTGGCAGGATGTGGAGGCGGAGCCGCCCGGCTTCGTGGTCCTCTATCGCTATCGCGAGGCCCCGCATCCACGCGTCTCGTTTCAAGGCGATTTTTCAAAGCGCCTGGAGCCTCAGCCGGGAATGAAGGTCGTGTACGCGCGGACCATCATCCAGTCCGACCGCGACCAGGTGAAAAAGCTCACCATCGGCTACAGCGACGACGTCAGCGTGTTCCTCAACGGCAGGATTCTCTACCGTGGCCGGAGCGCCCAGGGCTTCCGCGACCCCGGGTTCCTCGGAATCGTCAACCCCGAGAACGACGCCGTCTACCTGCCGCTGAAGAAGGGCCGCAACGAGCTGCTGCTCGCGGTCAGCGAGCTGGGGGGCGGATGGGGCTTCATCTGCCGGCTCGAGGCGACGAGCCGAAAGACGGCCGCCAACCCTTGACGATGAAATCGACGCCGCCCTTGCGGGGATGTGGCGATCGTTGACTTCGGCGGGGCTTACGGGAACACTTCGTCTACACGCATGACGCGGGTGGGTTGGGTTCCAGCGTTCGCTCTCGGTCTCCTCGCGATCCGTCCGGCCCAGGCCGACGTCCGGATGCTCGCACCCGCGGCAGGCGCGATCGTGAGAGCCGGGGAAATCGTCGAGATCCGCTGGGCCGACGTTCCCGAACCGAGCCGCGAACTCGAGCTTCTTCTCTCGCTGGACGACGGCGGTGACTTTCCCGTCCGTCTGACGGACGAGCTGCGCTCCGGCACCTGCTCCTACACGTGGCAGGTCCCGAACCTCCCGACGGCTCACGCACGAATCCTCGTCCGGTTCGAGAATGATGGCCGCGAGGACGAGGGTGAGGCAGGACCGGCCTTCACGATCCTCGCCGACCCCGTCTATCCCGTGGAGACGGTCAGATTCCACCGCGGCGAACTCTGGCTCGGGAGCGGCCCGGCGAGCGGGGAACTTTCCGGTTCCGCGTTCGGGGACGGGCGCAAACCCGGGGTCTTTCCCCTCGTTCCCCTCGCGGAGGCTCTCGCCTCCTCCCGCAGAGAACCCGTCATCCGGCTCTCCGAAGACTCTGCACCCGCCGCCGCGGCCGCGAGCGACCCTCCTCGCGACACGACCTCGGACCCCTTCGGGCTCGGGTTCCTCCAGGCGATTCCGCAGCGATGCTGAGACGCCGCGGGCCGTCCTGAACGTCCTGCAACCCGAGCCGAAGCGGGCCCGCGAATCTTGGATTTTGCGTGCCTGACTCGGGGAGTCGTCCTGCCGCGTGAACTCCGGATGGAGGAAGACAATGCGCGTCACGAAATCAGTCCTTGCCTGCGTCGTCGCCGTTTTTCTCGCTGAAACGTCGTCCGGCCAGACGACCGACACGGCGACGATCGACGGGCGTGTCGCGGAGCAAGCCGGCCGGGCCGTCGCAGACGCAACCGTCGAGATTCGGCAGCCTGGTTCGGCATTCCATCGGTCCGCTCTGACGCGCGTCGACGGGACGTTCGTCATCGGGCAGATACCCGTGGCCGCCGGCACGATCCTCGAGGTCAGGCGCGCCGGGTTCCAAACTCGCACCGAAGGGCCGTTCGTTCTCCGGGCCGGAGAGAGAGCGCGGTTCGACATCGTGATCGCGCCGGAAGCGGTTCGAAGTGAAGTGACCGTCTACGGCACGACCGGCGGAGTCCAGTCGAATTCGTCGCAGCTCGGCGTCCGGCTCGACGCGCAGCGAATCCAGAACACGCCGCTGCTCGGCAACAAGCTGACCTCGCTGCCGCTTCTGGACTCCGCCGTGCGGCCGGCCCGCGGCACGGGAGACATCTTCCTGAACGACACGTTGTTCGTCATCGACGGCGGCGGCCGCCGCCAGCCGGACTATCGGATCGACGGCGCGACAGCCAACGACTCCTGGGGACGTCAGTCGATCTTCACGAGCCTGCCCGTCGAGACCGTCGCCGAGATGACGGTGCTGACATATGCGCTGTCCGCCGAATACGGCCGATCGGTTGGCGGCGTGATCAACGTCGTCACGCGCTCGGGAGCGAGCCGGTTCACCGGAGCGGCGACCGCGACGTACCGGCCCGCGGAACTCGAGGCAAAGGCGCCGGTCACGAACGTGGAAGCCAACGACGTCCTGAAACTGGGCAATGTCTATCTGTCCGGACCGATCGCGGGCAGTACCTACTTCTTACTGGACGGCCAGTACGCCGACCAGACGCGCCGCTCCGGCATCACCTCACCTCTCGTGGGAGCGCCGTCGTCCTACGACGGCGAGTATCAGGACACGGATTTCTTCGGGAAGGTCGATCACGATCTTTCCGACGGCAACCGCGCGACCTTGCGATTCAGCTCGCAGGTGTTCCATGACACGAACCCCCAGGACGCCGTGGGAGGTCTCAATCAGCCGTCGACGGCCAGAGTGTTTCGCCGCAACACCTATTCGGGCCAGCTGGCGGACTCGGCGGTCCTGACGCCGGACGTCTTCAACGAGGCTTCGCTGGAAGCCAACGTCGGCTCTCCGATCACGCAGTTCGACCCGGTCGATCTGTCGACCCAGTACGTCCGGCCCGGAGTGTCGACCGAGGGGACCTCACAGAGCGCGCTCCTCTCCAATCACGAGGTCCAGATACTCGACACCGTCACGCTCTCGAGCGGGAACCACTCCTTCAAGTTCGGCGGCGACGCCATTCGTGTCTCCGCCGGAGGCAACAGCAAGGAGTTCGGCGGGCCCTTTACGCTCGGCCAGTTCACGTTTGCGACCGGAATCTCGCCCTCGATTCCGACGTCTCAGCTGTCGATCAACGACGTGACGAAGTACGTCCAGGGCTTCGGAAACGCGGCGTACGAGGCCGACGAGACTCTCTGGTCGCTGTTTGCACAGGACGACCTCCGGCTTCTCCCCGATCTGACCTTGAACGTCGGCATCCGCTACGACCGGCAGACGCTGACGGACGCGACGACCGACTTCTCTCCCCGGCTCGGCTTCGCGTGGAATCCAGGCGGAGACCCGCGGACGTCCGTCCGCGGAGGATTCGGCATCTACTACTCGGAGCTTCCCGCGAACATCACCGCCGACTGGACGATCGGAGGCCCCGCGGGAATCTACAGCTTCAGCGCGACTCCCGGCCAGCTCGGCTTTCCACCCTCCCTCGAACCGCTGCCTCAGTTCCCTCCCGGGGCCGCGCTCCCGCCGCGGAACATCACGATCCGGCCCGGAGAGGCTTCGTACTATTCCCAGTTCTTCGACATTTCGGCGCTGCCGGGTTATCAGGACAAGCTCCTGAACCCGCGGACGGACCAGGCAAGGCTCGGTGTCGAGCACGATTTCGGTGACGGCTGGTTCGCCAGCCTCGATGCGGTTCACTCCCGGACGGTGGACCTCATCATGACGATCGACCTCAATGCTCCGAGCGAGTTCATGAGAACGGCCCAGGGCCAGTCACGCTCCGGCGTGGCGGCCGACGCCACGAGGCCGATCACGCCCGTCGCGAACGGTTATCGGATCATCGCGTGCGACTGCAACCTCGGGGAGGCCAAGTACGACGGTCTCCAGTTCAACCTGCGGAAGCAGTTTTCCGACAAGGGCGCCTTTTTCGTGAGCTACACCTGGTCGCACAGCCGGAACAACGTGGAGCCCGACGCACCGGCAACGGCGCCGAACGACGTCCACGAGCTCGGGCAGGAGTGGGCGAACAGCCTCATCGATCAGCGTCATCGATTCGCGGTCTCCGGCTGGACGCGTCTGCCGCTCGGGTTCATGGGCGGCGGAGTCTTTTCGGCGGCCTCCGGGCGTCCCTACAACATCCTCACCGGCAGCGACAACAACGGCGACGGCTCGAGCACGGACCGGCCCGTCGTCGACGGCTCGGTCATCGGGCGGAACGCCGGACTGGGCGCGTCGACCTCCTCACTCGACCTCTTCCTCGCGCGGAAGTTTCCCCTTGGCGACGGCGCGTCGATCACCCTTCGCGCGGAGGGGTTCAATCTTACGAACCGCGAGAACGTGTACCTCTACAACGCGACATACGGAAACGGGGCGACGCCGCTGTCGACGTTCGGTCAGCCTCTCGGCGGGGTCACGAGCGTCGATCCGGGGCGTGCGTTCCAGTTCCAGGCACGAGTCGCCTTTTGAAGACGACCGCGCTCGAGGCTCGCACGGTCAGCAAGAGCTTCGGGTCCGTCCAGGCGCTTGATCAGGTGAGCTTCGCGGTGCATGCGGGTGAAGTCACGGGTCTCATCGGGCCGAACGGATCGGGGAAGACGACGCTGCTCGAGTGTCTCGCGGGGTTGCTGCCGGTCGACGAGGGAGAAGTCGTGTCGTCGCCGCGCTTCTATCTCCCGGACGCGATCGGACCGTGGAAGGACGAGAGCGCCGCGTGGGTACTCGACTTCTTTCGCCGCTTCCATGGCGCGGCGAAGAAAAGGGCGGACGACCTCTCGCGGGCGCTCGCGCTCACGGCCTTCCTTCCGCGGCGCATCCGGGAGCTCTCGAAGGGGCAGGTCAAACGCGTGGTACTCGCGCTCGGGCTGCTCGTTCCGCGCCCGGTGCTTCTCGTGGACGAGCCGCTGGACGGGCTCGACCTCCGGCAGGCCCGCGAGGTGACGAACCTGCTACGCAAGGAGGTGAATGAGGGTCGAACGCTCCTCGTCGCAGTGCACCAGCTCCCGGACGCCGCCCGGCTTTGCGATCGCTTCGTCCTCCTGCAGGCCGGCCGCGTCGCGGGCGCCGGCACGCTCGCCGAGCTGCGCGATCTGGCGGGGCTGGAGAGTTCCGAAAAAGCCGAGCCCGGCGGCATTCTCGAGGACGTGTTCCTTGCTCTCACCTGAGCTCCTGAGGAAGGACACGCGCGAGCTCTTCATGTCGCGCGCGTTCACCCTCCACCTCCTCCTCGCCGGCCCGCTCGTTGGACAGGCGTTCGTCACCGCGGTGCGCGCGTACGCGGAAGCGAGTGGAGGAGGCGGGAACGCCGCGCTGGCCGAAGGGCTGAGTCCCCTCGACGGCATCCTCGTGCCGACGTTCGGCGCCTACGACCTGATCGCGACGTTCGTGTTTCCGTTCGTCGCGGTGCGACTCGTCTCCGCCGAAAAGGAGAGCGGCGCGCTGAAGCTTCTCCTCCAGGGACCCGCGGGCCTCCCTCAGCAGCTCTTTTCGAAGGCGGCGGCGCTTCTCGTCGCCTGGCTCGCCGCGCTCCTGCCGGGACTCCTCGCGATCGCGCTGTGGGCCGCATACGGTGGACACTTTTACGCGGTCGAGGTGGCGAACCTGGTGCTCGGACACCTCCTTCGCGCGGGTCTCGGCGCGGCCGTGGCGATCGCGGCCGCCGCGGCGATGGACGGCGCATCCTCGGCGGCGATCGTGACGCTCGCGTTCACGGTCGGCACGTGGGCGCTCGACTTCGTGGCGGCGGGTCGCTCCGGCCCCGTGCGCACCGCGGCCGAGTTGACGCCGGAGGCGCTCCTCCATGTCTTCGAGAGAGGCGAGCTCGACGTCTCGTCGACGCTCGCCGCGCTCGTCCTCACGGTGGGAGGCTTCGCGGCCGCGGGCGTCTTCCTCGCGCCGTCGGCGCCGCGCGTGAAGGCGGTCCGCGGCGCCCTCGTCGTCGGCGTCGCGGCGCTTGCTCTTCTCGCGGTCCGTGGGGTCCGCGCGAGCTGGGACCTTTCCGAGGACCGCCGCAACTCGTTTTCTCCGGAGGATGAGGCGGCCCTCGGTCCGCTCGGTGCGCGGGGCCTCACGGTGCGTATTCACCTCGCGGCCGAGGATCCTCGCCTCGCCGACTACGAACGCGGCGCCCTCCTGAAGCTGCGCCGCGCGGTGCCGGCCCTCCGCGTCGTCTACGTCGCCGCGTCCCGGTCGGGCCTCTTCGAGAGCGACCCCCGTTATGGAGAGATCCGCTACGAGCTCGACGGCCTCCGGGCGACCACGCGCGCGACGGGCGAGGCGATCACGCTTCAGGAGATCTACGGGCTCGCGCGCATCGCGCCGCCGGCACGCGCGGTTCGCCCGTCACGCACCGGCTTCCCTCTCGCCGTGGCGCCGCGCTTCGCCGACACGCTGTTCTTCATTGTCTGGCCCCTCGCCGCGGCCGCGTTCTGGCTCCGGGCGAGGCGCCCCTGGAGGTCGACATGAAAATCCGGCTCGTTTCTCTCGTCTCCCTCGCTCTCACCGCCGCCTTCTCCGCCCCCGGAGAGGCGCCCGGCTATAAAGCCGGCCCCGAGAGCTTCGTTGCCATCGTCGGCGACTGGCAGGTCGTGGAGGACGGCGGGAAGAAGGTCCTGCGCGTCGACGGGCGGACCTGGAAGCGCGGCAACCCTGCCGCGGGGCTCGCCGACAAGGCACGGGCGATCTATGGCGCCAAGCACGAGGAATTCATCGATAGCGTGACGGCGTTCGCGTACTTTCCATACGCGGTTGCGAAGGACGCGCCCGACTTCAGCGACGGCGAGATCCGGCTCCGCTTCAAGCTGATCGGCGGCGCTCTCGATCAGTGCGCCGGCATCCTCTTCGATTTGAGACCGAACGGCGACTACCTGACGGTCCGCTTCAACGACAAGGAGGACAACCTGGTCCTCTGGACGTTCAACAAGGGAAAGCGGAGCTTCGTCAAGCGCGGCGTCCGCGACGTGCCGCTCCCGATGCAGGAATGGCACGCGATGTCCATCACAGTGTCGGGGACGAGGCTTGAGGCGTCCCTCGACGGCGAGAAACTGATCGACTTCACACTCGCGAGTCCCGTATCGGGCAAGGTCGGCGTGTGGTCGAAGTCGGACAGCGTTTCCGAGTTCGACGAACTGGAAGTGCTGCCGGCCGGCGGCCTCAGCCAGAAATGAGTTGCGCCTCGTGCCGGACCGCGGCCGGCGTCCTCACGGGCACCGCGTACGGTCCTTCCTTGATGAAGGCGACGCGCGGGGCCGCGCCCTTCCGCCGGGGGCTC
>Ga0335079_10009046_pt1 | contig 11348 bp, 6 predicted proteins | sample Lox_Sample_33_FD_206719 | JGI IMG/M metagenome (GOLD analysis project Ga0335079, IMG submission 206719) | Soil microbial communities from Loxahatchee National Wildlife Refuge, Florida, United States - Lox_Sample_3.3 | ecosystem: Environmental > Terrestrial > Soil > Wetlands | place: USA: Florida... | reverse complement strand
TGCAAGTTGTTGAAAACAAGCGCCCGTAGCTCAGTTGGATAGAGCGTCTGGCTACGAAAAGAACGCACTATTCTATCCTCATAGAATCAATCATTTACACAAAAAGGCGGACGGCTGCGACCTCGATGCAAATCGCTGCGAGTCGCGGTTGCCGCTCCCAGCAGTTCCACGGCCTCTCGTCGGTTCATCAGGGGATCAGACATGCGCGGATTCTAGCCCTCCTTTCGGCCCGGTCGCAAGCAATTACGACCGCGTGTTCCGTGCACTTCGGCCAGCGCCTGCTCGAACACGTTCAGCCCTTCATGAATCTGTTCATCGGTGGCAATGAGCGGAACCAACAAGCGGATCACATTGCCGAACGTCCCGGCTGAAATCATGAGAAGCCCGTTGCTCTGACAAACAGCGAGCACGGTTTGGGTTTCGACGTCCGCCGGTTCCTTGGTATTGCGATCGCGGACCAACTCGACAGCTCGCATTGCGCCGAGTCCGCGGATATCGCCGATGAGAGGGAATTTCGCCCGCCAGTCGCGAGTGAACGATTCGAAGAGCCGGCCGATCTGTTCGGCACGCTCCCGCAGGTGGAGCGAGTCGACGGCCTTGAGAGTCTCAATGGCGGCCGCGCAGGCCACCGGATTGCCGCCGAAAGTACCGCCCAACCCGCCGGGGCCGGGGGAATCCATGATCTCCGCTCTTCCCGTGACCGCGGCCAGAGGCAAGCCCCCCGCGATTGATTTCGCGGTCAAAATGAGATCGGGTTCGACTCCGAAGCGTTCGCAAGCAAACAGCGGTCCGGTCCGGCAAAAGCCCGTTTGAATCTCGTCAGCGATGAGGAGAATGCCGTGATCACGACAGTTGCCGGCCAGCACCTCGAACCACTCGGGAGGGGGTGCAATGAAGCCTCCCTCACCGAGCACCGGCTCGAAAATCACCGCGGCCACGGCTTCGGCGTCAACGTGTCGTTTGAATATGGAGTCGATGGCCTGCGCACATTCGATCTCGCACGCTGGATAGCTGAGATGATAGGCGCACCGGTAGCAGTTGGCGAACGGCATCCGGTAGATGTCCGGTGCGAACGAGCCGAAGCCGGTCTTGTAAGGTTTGGACTTTCCGGTAAGACTCATGGCCAACCATGTACGGCCATGGAAGGCGTCTTCAAATGCGATCACGGCCTGACGTCCCGTGTAGTGCCGGGCGATCTTCACTGCGTTCTCCACGGCTTCCGCGCCGCTGTTGACGAAGAACGTCTTCTTGGGAAAATTTCCCGGCGTCCGCCGGTTCAATTCCTCTGCCAGCTGGATGTAGCCTTCGTACGGAGTCACCATGAAACAGGAATGGATCAGCTGCTCCGATTGTTGCTGAATGGCTGCGACGACCGCAGGCTGGCAATGTCCGGCATTCTGGCAGCCGATGCCGCCCGAAAAGTCGAGGAACCGGTTCCCGTCGATATCCTCGATCGTCGCACCCTGAGCGCGCCGCACAAAGATGGGCAAAACCGAGGCCACTCCTCTCGGCACGCTGGTCTCGCGGCGCTTTTGGAGTTCCCTGGAAAGCGGACCGGGGATTGCCGTCGCGAGATGTATCGTTGATTCAGTCGTGAGTTTCATTTTATCGAGTCGCCGCTGAAAAGAAGCCTTCGAAATATATAAAACACGGGCACGCCAATCAAGACGATAACCATTCCCGGGAAGGTGGTGGAAGGACGATAGACACACAGAACCGCCAGTATGCCGCCTGCGGCCAAAATATAGAGCGCCGGGATGACTGGATACCCGAAGGCGCGATAGGGTCGCTCGGCCTTAGGTTTCAGGCGGCGAAGGCGAAATACGCCGGCGATCGTGAGGATGTAAAACAATAGAGCCGCCGAGACGACGTAATCGAGCAGGTTGCTATACAAATTGCCGTAGGATCGCGTGGATGGATCATACGTTCGGAGAAGCACTAATACCGCCGTCCACAAACCCTGCATCTTGAGTGACGAGCCGGGAACACGGGACTGGTTCAGGGCGCCGGCCCGCTGGAAGAACAGACCGTGTCTGGCCATCGCGTAGTATGCCCGCGCGCCCGACATTAACATGCCGTTCATGCACCCGAATGCGGAGACCATGATGGCCAGAGCCATCAGCGCCGCGCCTGCCGCCGGCAGGACAGTTTGCAGCATGGCTCCAGCCACGCGATCGGAAGGCGCGTGCTGCACCTGGTCTATTGGCAGCACCACGACGTATGCCAGGTTGACCAGGAGATAGAGTCCGATCACCACGAGCGTGCCCAATGCCAGGGAGAGCGGCAGGTTGCGCTGCGGGTGTTTCACCTCTCCCGCCGTAAACGTTATGTTGTTCCAGGCGTCCGCCGCAAATAACGAGCCCACCTGCGCCACACACATGGCGACGAATAGCCCGAAGCCCATAGTCGGCAACAGTCCTCCTGCCAGGGCCGTGTACCCTCGCGGTGTCCATGCGTCAGCAAAGTTCGCCTTCACGGTGACGGCGTTCCAGCCGATGAACAGTCCCAGAACAATCACTCCGATCAGGGAACCAAGCTTCGCGGAAGTGAAGACGTTCTGCACGATCCTACCGTACCGGATACCGCGAGAGTTACTCCATGTAAGGAGCATGATCAGCACCACCCCGACAAGCTGGGCGGTGGAGAGCGAAATGGCGTAGGTGCTCGTGATATGAATTGGCCCGATCAGATAGTTGGCCTCGCTGACTCGTGGCCAAAGAACGCCAAGATATCGGGCAAAGCCCACTGAGACGGCGGCGACGGTGCCCGTTTGTATTACCAGAAACAGCGTCCACCCATAAAGGAAGCCACACAAGGGCGACCAAGCCTCGCGTAGGTACACATATTGCCCGCCCGCGTGCGGCATCATTGCTGCCAACTCCCCGTAGGAGAGCGCCGCGGCAACCGTCAACAGGCCGGTAATGACCCAGGATGCCAGCAGCCATCCGGCGCTGCCGACTTGCCGGGACATTTCCGCCGCGACAATGAAAATGCCGGTTCCGATCATCGAACCGGACACGATCATGGTGGAGTCGAAGAGGCCGAGGCTGCGGTGCAGCTCATGCGCCGAACTGCGATGGGCCGCGGTGGTGGGAGAGGTTTGCATATAGGCGGCGGTGGTCTCTCAGGTATAATTGAAACCGCGCGATTTACAGATGACGCGGCCCTGATGCCCAAGCGGCTTCCACAAGGCTCCAAATCGGAATTCCCTCCCAAGTATTTGACGGTTGGAGAGACAGCCCGCATTCTTGGCGTCAGTCCTTCCACTCTGCGCTTGTGGGAAAACGAAGGGCTGATTAGTCCGGCGCGCAGTGCGGGCCGCTACCGTTTGTACAATCACGAAATCCTCAGTGTGCTGAAGCGCATCAAGTTTCTGCGCGACGTCCAGAAGTTGGGTGTGCCGGGTATTCGGAAGGTGCTCAACGGCGACGGTGCTGCCGGCAACAGCATCCTTCCCCACGAACCCGCCATTGGGCCGAAGCTGCGGAAGATGCGCAAGAGCCTGAACCTCGGTATTGCGGAAGCCGCCAGCCGCGCCGGAATTTCGTCGGGGTTTCTGAGCGCCATCGAATTGTCCAAAGCCAATGCCTCCGTTGCCACTCTGCATCGTCTGGCCGCTACCTATAATTCAACAGTCCTGGAGTTCTTCGATCTTCCCAGCCAGGCCCGGCGCCTGTTGCGGCCAGGGCAGCGAAGGACACTACAGACCGACTCCGGAGTGGATATCGAACTGCTTTCCATCGGCAACAAAATGCTGGAACCGATGCTGTTCCGGGTGCCCCCATCGGCCGGCAGCGACGGGTCGTATTCGCACGTCGGTGAAGAGTTCATCTACATGCTGAAGGGCACTCTCGAAATTTGGCTGGGGGAACTGGAGTGCCACCTGTTGCGCGCAGGCGACAGCTTTTGGTTCGAGAGCAACGTAGGCCACCGCTGGTTCAACCCATCGGATGAGGATGCCGTGCTGCTTTGGATCAACACGCCGGTGACATTTTGAGCGCATCGGATTCAGTCCGCTCCCTTTGGTCGCGGCTCGGTAAGGTCATCCGTCTATCCGCGTTCGTACAGCACCTTGCCACCGACGATCGTCATATCGACTTTTAGGTTTAAGACTTTCTCCGGCGAGATGGTTAAGAGGTCTTCCGGCAGCACGATCATGTCGGCCAGCTTGCCCACTTCCAATGTTCCCTTGATCTTCTCCTCCCTGGTCAGGAATGCGCCACGCTTCGTATACATGGTGATGGCGTCCTTCATGCTGACGGCCTCCCCCGGGCCGTATACCTTGCCGCTTTCACCTTTGCGCGTCACTGCGGCGTACAGTCCTACCATCGGTCCGATGGGCAGGTTGTCGCTGCCGAACGCCATCACAATGCCGTGCTTGATCGGAGTCGTCAACGCGTTATTGGTCTGCAGCCGCTGGCCTTCCAGCGTCTCCACATAACGGCCTTCCAGGTTGTAAGTGAAGTTTGGTTGCTGGGCGATGTGGATCTTCTGCTTTGCCATCGTCACCATGGTCTTCTCCGGCGGAAGCACCGTAAAGTGGCAGAGATAATGCCGATGGTCGTTCCGGGGATAGTCTTGCAACGCCTTGTCGAGCGCATCTACCGTCATGGCGATGGCCGCGTCGCCAATGGCATGGATTCCGAATTGCCAGCCGAGTTTGTGGCCCTCCTCGATGTTGGCGTGGATCTGCTCCAGGTTGAAGAACGCCCGCCCGCGGAATCCAGGCTGGCCTTTGTAGTCGACGAGCGACCATGCCGTCGGGCCGGTGAACCCTCCGTCCGCCGCCATTTCTCCGATCGAGCCGACACGTAGCTGATCGTTGCCGTCGCCGGTCTTTTTTCCGAATTCCCTGAGTTTGGCCGCGCCCTCTTTCGCGTGTCCCGCTGGTGACGGGTAGCCGACCTGGACGGATGCGCGCGGCAACTCCGCGCCGTGTTTCTGGTACAGGAACTCCCACTCGGCATAGGAACCCACCACATTCGGTTCCACCGACGAGCCGGCTTCGATCACGCTAGTGATACCGAGTTTGAGCTGATCGCGAACGTTTTGGAGCAGGCTCTCGCGCACGTCCGCCGCCTTGTCCCTGGGCACGAGCCTCATGTAAAGATCGTTGCGCTCGCGAATCACGCCGTTCGGTTCGCCGCTCGCGTCGTGTTCGATCAGTCCGCGCTCCGGGTCCGGCGTGGCCTTGTTGATATCGGCCAGTTGGAGAGCCTTGCTGTTGCCTACCGAGCTGTGGCCGCCAGCCCGGGTCAGCACCACAGGATTGTTCGGCGCCGCAGCATCCAGGTCCCCACGAACAGGCTTTCGCTGCTCGGTGAAATGATATTCATCCCACCCTGCGCCGGTGATCCATTCGCCCGGTCCCAGTTCCTTGGCCTTGTCCCGTACCTGGTCTTTGAGCTGCGCGAGCGAAGTGGTGTCGTTCAGATCGATATAGCGCCGGGAGTGTCCGCCCAGGTGGATGTGGGTGTCGTGAAATCCCGGCATCACCATTCGTCCGCGAAGGTCGATGGTGCGCGCCGCTGTATAGCGATTGCGCAGTTCGTTCCCGCCCACCGCGGCAATCCGCCCATCTTTGATGACGATCGCCTGGTGGATGGAAAATGCGTCATCGACGGTGACGATCCTGCCGTTGTAAAGCACCAGGTCCGCCGTGTTGCCTTGCGCCTCGAGGAGTGAGGCGCCGCCCAGTGAAGCGGCGCTCACTGCGCCGATAAACTCTCGTCTTGTGAATGCCATCAGTCCCTCACAACCTAGAAGTCAATGCGCAGCGACAATTGTCCCACGCGGTTGCCGCCGTTCTCCGCGGTTTGCACGGTTTGTGTCACACCGAAGTTGCTCGCGGACGACACATCGGTAGGGGGCGCCAGGAAATTCGGGTGGTTCAAGATGTTGGTGAACGTGGCCTCAAAGCGCATCCTCAATTTTTCCGTGAGCGAGAAGGTCTTGGAAAGCCCACCCGACACCGTCACCGTTCCCGGGCCTTCGCAGATGCCCACGCCCGCGTTTCCAGGCCGCCCAGCCCCGGCCGGAGTCAAGGTAAACGCGGCGAGGTTGAACCAGCCGTTCGGCCCCGGATTCGAAACGCTGCAGTTCCCGATCCGGTCCGGCCGCACCACCGCCGCCCGGCCGACCTCGTTCAGGTTGGCCTGGCTGTCGTTCGGATTGCTGTCGAAAGGCGTCTCATATGGCCCGGTTTGCAGCAGAGTAATCGTGCTTAGTTGCCACCCGCCCAATACTGCGTCGACAGCACGGTTGGAGTGTGCCAGGAATTGCTTCCCGCGCCCGAATGGCAATTGGTAGACTCCCGTGAGCAGAAAACGGCCGCGGCGCACTCCCCCATCGTTGCCTCGATCCAATCGGAAATTGAACCGGTCGTTAACGCCCGTGAGGCCGTTAGGGCCAGACACGTTGCCCTGCTCGATCCCGAACGCTGTCGGTGCATCGCCGTTGCCGTCCGTCAGGTCCTTGGCCCAGTCATATGTGCCCTGCAGATAAAATCCCGACGCCATCCGGTGAGAGACCTGTATCTCCAGGTCCTGATAATTCGCAAACCCCCAGTTTCCCAGTTGGATGATAGGCCCCAGTTGCGTATAGGGGGCGCTCAGCGGATCATACGGCACGGTACTTGCCCGGATGGAGTTCTGGTCTGTATCGACGCCGAGCCGGTAGGAGTTTTCCCCAATGTAACTGACCCGCGCGTTCCAGGTATCTCCCAGTTGCCGCTCCACAGTCACGTTCCACTGATTCGACATAGGGTCTCGATAGTGAATCTGCTGCGCCACATAGTACTCATACGTGCCGACGATTTGCGGTATCAGTCCGCCGTTGCCGTATGCAACCGAAGGGAGTTGAAAAAACGGCTTCCCGTTTTGGTCGGTGCCATTCACATAGAAGAGAGACGGCGTGCTCGCCAGTCCGGTCATCTGATAGGCTACTCCGCCCAACTGAGGCACCGTGTACAGGCCAAACCCGGCACGAAAAACCGTCTTGTTCCCGAAAGGCCGCCACGCAAAACTGATGCGGGGATCGAAATCCTTGTAATAGGTATCGCGCAATCCCTGTGGCAGGCCGGCTTGGCTAGCCGTTTGTACGGGCGAACAGGGCAGCGTGGCCACCACACCCGGGCAGGCGTTGATTTGATACAAGACTTGCGCCGCCGGAGGCAGAACTTTGGCGGCGATATCCGGGTAAACCATGCCCCCGTTGGCGGGATTGAAATTGGCGATGTTGCCGTTCTTCTCCGAGAAGGGCGGCTGTAGTTCCCACCGCAATCCGAAGTTCAAGGTCAGGGTCTTGGAAATGCGCCATTCATCCTGCGCGTACGCAGCGAAATGCTGCGACTTCTGATCGATGGGCGGACCGATGTCAAACACAATATTGGTCGCCGGCAAGCCGAGGAGCAGATCCGCGAAGGAATTGCCGCTGAACGTGCCGTTGAAGCTGAGAGACCCGAACTCATCGTCCGCGCCGAAGGTATTCACGCGCGAGTAAGACACAGTGCGCCAGTCGACACCAAATTTGGCGGCATGGTTACCTTTAATCCAGGTGATATTGTCGGTGTATTGCAGCGTCCGGGAATGCGAGGGCCCCAGATCGCCATGTCCTATGCGGCTGAAGCCCGTTCCGGAACCAAAGTTAAAACCGGTAAAACCACCATCGTTTCCTGCATGGGAGAGATCCAATCCGGTCAGACCGAGATCCGAGGCTACCGATCTGCCGGAGAATGGGAGCGTTTGGTTCAGAGTCAGGTCGCTGTATCCGAAGCGGAATTCGTTAATCAGGCTGGGGGTGATGGTAAAGCTGTCCGCTACCAGCAGATTCCGGTCCGACTCAGTGTTGGTGACTGGCGGCAACAACTGAGAGATGCTACCGGCCGTTGCGGCAGTCAGATAAGGCAAGTCCTTCCAAGACCAGCGCCCGTAGATCTGGTGCCGGGTGCTCAGGTTGTGATCGATGCGGACATCGAACCCGTCGGTCCGGTTCGTCAACGGCAGCAGCGACCTCTCATTCCCTGTGGTGGTACCCGAGTTGAAGTTTGGCGCCGGGTAATACTGCGTGAGCAACTTCTGCGCGACTGGATTCAGTTCGGAGGCAGGAATCTGGTTGTTCGGAAATGGCAATCCGGTAGACGGATCGACCGCCGGCTTGCCCGGCACACCATTCAGATTCCCGGCTACCATCGCCGCCGTCGGCACGTTATTGATGACTAACTGCGACCCGGGCCGCCGGTTGCCTTCGTAGTCGACGAAGAAGAATGTCTTGTTGTGGCCGTTGTAGAGCTTGGGAATGATCACCGGGCCGCTGAGGCTGCCGCCGAACGTGTTGTAGACTTTGGCCTGTTTGACGTCGGAACCGTACGTGGTGGCATCCAAAGCGCGGTTCTGCAGATATTCGAACGCGCTGCCATGCACCGCGTTTCCTCCGCTCTTGGTGGTCACCGTGACGTCGCCCGATGCCGCAAGTTCCGCGTTGTTGTTAATCGCCGACACCTTGAACTCACTCAAAATTTCCGACGACGGATACATGTTCCGGGCTGCTGCATTGGCCCCTACGTTGACGGCGGAGGTACCGTCCACGCTGTAGTCGGTCATGAATGGCAAGGAGCCGGTCAGGGCGATGGCTCCGTTCTGGTCTTGTTGCACATTCGGCAGGGCGACGATAGCGCCTAAGGGGCTGGTGGAGGAACCGCGGTAGTTGGCTGGCAACTCCATAACCTGCTGGTTGTTCATGGTCGACGAGATGGTCGCGTTTTCCGTATTGATCACCGCGCCGAAAGCTTGCACCTCCACGGTCTGCTGCACCGCGGTCAAACCAAGCGTCAAATCGACGCGCCGTTCCTGGCGCGCCTCCAGTGCAACGTCGCCGACGCGCGCCGTCGCGAAACCCGCCTTGGTGGCGGAAATCATGTAGCGGCCGGGCTGCAGGTTGAGAAACTGATAGAAGCCGGACTCATTGGACGTTGTCTTGCGCGTCGTGTTCTCATCCAGGTTGGTGATTTGCACTTCGACGCCGGCAACGGCGCCGCCCGACGCATCCTGGGCCGTACCCAAGATGCTTCCGAACGTAGACTGTGAAAACGCCGGCGCACACGACAACGCACACCAGGAAGCTGCGAGCAACCAAAAGCGACTCTTTTTCATTTTGTGGACCCCCTTCGAGCAAGATCAAAATGTGCGACCGATCGCCTCGAAAGCATCAAAAAAATGCAAGGCTAGATGCGAATTTGGGACCGGATCTTGAAGCAGCACGGCTTCCTTAGCGTTGAAGTATGGGGTCCTGTCACGCCTTTGTCAAGGCGCGTTAGGTATCAGCTAAGTCTATAAAAATCAACACTGTACGGGGAAATTGAAGCGGTTATCAACCGGTATATGACCGTGCCGGAGAGGCGCGAAACGGCGTAAAAGCCAGCGTGGACGCCCTTTTAGGCCAGTGCTATAATCCTTGCATGTTTTTGGGCACAACGGAGCCTTCGGCTCAGGTTGAGCGCGTACTTCAAAGCGAAACACTTCGCGCATCAGGCGTTCTTCAGCGGTTGTTGCGATACCTGGCGGACAAAGCGTTTTCGGGCGAAGCCGATCAACTCAAGGAGTACACCATCGGAGTGGACGCCTTCGGAAAACCACCAACCTACGATCCGCGGCAAGATGCAATTGTCCGATTACAGGTGGGACGGCTGCGCCAGAAGTTAGGCGAGTATTACCGGACCGAAGGCAAGAATGACCCTGTGGTGCTGGATCTTCCCAAAGGGAGATTCAAGTTGAAGTGGGAGATGCGCGCGACCGAGGAGCCCTTGCCAGAAGCGGTTGCGGTTCCGCAAGACAAGCCCGAAAGCTCAGTGCACTGGCGGCGCGCAGCGATCGTTCTCGGTGTGGCTTCCTTGATCCTGGCATCCTGGGGCGCCTATTCCGCTGCATTGCTGTGGCGCGCGCATCAGGGTCAACCCGGTTTGTCGGCGTGGACCCCGGATCTCGAGCGGCTATGGCGTCCATTTCTGGCATCCAAGCGGCCTCTGGTGGTCGCCATCGCCGATCCGCTATTCATCGGACTCGAAGGCACCGACGTCTACTTCCGCAAGATTTCTCTGCGCCGCCCCGAGGATGCTGCCGGTAGCCCCGAGGTGTCGGCGCTGCGGAAATTACTGGGTAATCCCAACATCCAACCCACTTTCAACTTCGCGCCCACCGGTGAAATGTTCTCCTCCTTCCTAGTGGGGAAGCTGCTGGGCACGCGCCGGCAAGATATCTCTTTGGCGCGCAGCAGCCAGGTCCCGTTGCAGGAACTGGCTGAGAATAACCTGATCCTGATCGGTCCGGAGGCCGTGTTCAACCAAAAGCTGCCGGGGATGCAACTGGAGCCGGAACTGGCACAGGGCCCCAAAGGAATCCGCAATCTGCACCCGCGCCCCGGCGAGCCGGAAGTGTTCCTGGATCAGCCTGCCGGTTCCGCTCCCAATGACGGCGAGGTCTACGCGCTGATCTCGCACGCACCCGGTCCTCTAGGCAACACGAATATCCAGAGCTTCACCAGCAATCGCACCTGGGGACGGCAGGGAGCCATCCAGGCCTTCACCGACCCCGCCCTCGCCCGGACGTTGGTGACGAGATTAAGCAAGCCTTCGGGCGAGATTCCGCGATACTACCAGATCGTCGTGCGGGTGAAATTCCGGGACGGCCTGCCGACGGATATCGCGTACGTGCTGCACCGTGACTTGACGCCGCTCTAAGAGCGTAGCGGGGGGTTGCAATGACCGTGGCAGACTACGGTACCACGATAATCCCGCCCATGGTGACATCGTTGTGAAGGTCGATGGTCTCCTCGTGCTTCAGCGTGGCAGCGTTCCAGGACTCGATCTCAAACCCCGCACCATAGAGGTAAAGATGTTTCCCATCGCTCGAAATTCCGAAGCTGAAGCGCGGCCGGCACGGGAACTCCGCGGTCATGGTGCGCTGGTTCTTGGTCAGATCGAAGGCCCAGAATTCGCAGCGCCGGTTGCCATGTTCTCCACTGCTGATTACGCTGTACCCGGTCTTGCGGTCCGGCGCAACCTGGATTCCCATCATGCCGGCGGGCGCGGGACCGATCTCCGTGAATTGGAATTCCCGCGAATTAAGGTCGAAGCGGGCGATCCCAAACTGGCGGCGGTGCACGATAGGATCTTCCGCATTGAATAGCGAGATGAACGCGCCCTGCTCAAAGAGCGTCCCGAACGTGGCGCCGATACCAACGGCGGTCAAGTCGGGGAAGTCGGGTTTCGCCAAATCGATCTTGTCAACCACCTGGAAGTTGCTGCTGTCCAAAATAGTGACCTTGTCGCGGAACTGGTACAGATACTTCCCATC
>Ga0335079_10009045_pt1 | contig 11349 bp, 6 predicted proteins | sample Lox_Sample_33_FD_206719 | JGI IMG/M metagenome (GOLD analysis project Ga0335079, IMG submission 206719) | Soil microbial communities from Loxahatchee National Wildlife Refuge, Florida, United States - Lox_Sample_3.3 | ecosystem: Environmental > Terrestrial > Soil > Wetlands | place: USA: Florida... | reverse complement strand
ATGGCGGCGAGCAGGGCGCGCAGGGTCCACCGGTAGTTGTTGGGGTTCGCCAGGTTCTGCGCCTCGCCGCGTTCCGGCGGAAACGGGGCCGGACCGTGCTGGCATCCGGCGAGAAAGTAGATGCGCGTGGTGGGCGGCAGATCCGCGTCGGCGGCCCCGTCGACGGCGGTGTGGATCAGGGACGCCGAACGCCCGTAATATTCATAGGACGTATTCGTGTAGAAGATTTTCGGCGTGGCTTCGGGCGGCGTGGCGTGCGCGAGCAACCCGTCGGTGATGCCGGTGTCCGGATCGGTCTCCGCCAGGTCGGTGAAGGGAAAGATATCGGTCGGATAAAACGTATTCAGAAATGCGTGGCCGTCGCGCGAGGGCTGCGCAAAGCGGTGATTGAAGCTGCCGCGCCCCGCTCCGGCGACATGCGCGATCAGGCCGTCGAAGACGCGCCGGCTTTTCTCATCCCGGTTGAAACCGTAGTAGACGAAGGTGCGAAGGAAACGGCCGCTCTGCGAGACGCCGAAGCCGTAGGCCCGCTTGATGAAAAAGCGGTGGTCGCCCAGAATGGTGTCGTTTGCGATGCCGTATTTCAAGAACGAGATCAGGTCGCGCACGGCCGCCGGTCCCAGACCTACGATCGCGGGATCGGTGGACGTATAGACGAGTTCGTAGATCCTGCCGGGCTGGAAACCGGCGGGCATCACGATGTGCGTGCCGTTTTCGATGCGCCACGCCGCGCGCGGGACCGCCTGGCGCGGACTGCCGGCATGATCGCGGACCGTCAACGTCAAGCTGGGGTCGTCCGGGTTCGAAGCGGGATACGCAAGCTGATTGCGGTCGCCCAGCGATTGCCGCGTTTCCGGGTGATCGACGATGATCTCGGAGCGCACCAATCCGGTGACGCCCTTGGCGACGGGCGCGTAGAGCCGCATGAATTGAGTAGCCGGGGGCACGTCGAATTCCCAGCCGAGCCACACCAGCGTGTAACCCTGTTCGAGCAGGAAGCCATCCCCGAGATCCTTTTCCGAGCGCGGATCGAACGAACTCGCGAGGTTGAAAGCTCCCAACATCGTCTTGCCGCCGCGGTTGACGACGTCAAACAACACAGCGTGATTGCCATGCTTGGGATCGCGCGGTTTGAGTACATAAAGATCGGCCGAGAACTCCACCAGCCCGTCTTCATTGCGCGGGGCTTTGGCGAGATCGGTGACGATCCGGTTGGCCGGCAGGTTGGGATCGACCGCGAAATACGCTTTGCCGGCGATGCGTTCGTAGGGTCCGGCCGGGCCGAAAGGCTTGCCGTCCAAAACGTCGCTGCGTTCGGAAACTTCGATGCGCAGCAGGGCCGCCGGCAGGAGGATGGGGATGCAGAGGGATAAAACCCACGCGCGTTTGAGCATGCAGATATGGTAGATCAGCCGCGCCGATGGCGGCGTGGAGGATCTTCGCGGCTCACGCCACACCGCTTGCCGGCGGGCGCGGCTGCGGCGCATTGCCTACCGCGCGCGGTTCGCCGGCGCGGACCGCATCGACTGGGCGGCGCATTGGAGATACATTATAAAGGTGCCCGAATCTCCGCGGCCCGCGCGGCCGGGGCCGGGCGCCAGAAAGGCATTGACATGCAAGAACGTTTGTCGCGCCGCGAGCTCTTCCGCAACGCCGCCGTCGGGAGCGGGAGCCTGCTGGCGGCGCAGACCATCCTGCTTGCCCCGCAAGCGCTGAACGCCAGCCCCAAGCCGGCGCCGCCCAGCGACCGCGTGCGGTTTGGCATGATCGGCATCGGCATGCAGGGTTCGGGTCTGCTGGGATCCGCGATCGGCCTGCCCGGAATCGAGTGCGCCGGCGCGGCCGATCTGTACGACGGGCGCCACGCGCTGGCCAAAGAGATCACCGGGAACGCCAGTCTGCCGACCACGCGCCGGTACCGGGAACTGCTCGACCGCAAGGATATCGACTGCATCGTCGCGGCCGTGCCCGATCACTGGCACATGCGCGTGGTGGTGGACGCTTGCAACGCGGGCAAGGATATCTATTGCGAGAAGCCGATGTCGCACGCCGCCGCGCAGGGCTTCGAAATGGTGGAGGCCGCCGAGCGGAACCGGCGTATCGTGCAGATCGGCTCCCAGCGGGTCAGCTCCGTGCTCTGCGCAAAGGCGCGCGAACTATACCGCAACGGGGCCATCGGCGACGTGGAGATGGTCGAGCTGACTTTGGGACGCAACGATCCGACGGGCGCGTGGGAGTATCCGCCGCCCTTCGATCTCTCGCCGGAGAACCTGGACTGGGAGACCTGGCTCAACGATGCGCCGCGGATTGCGTTCGACAAGTTCCGGTTCGCGCGCTGGCGCTGCTGGAAGGAGTACGGCACCGGCGTGGGCGGGGACCTGATGGTGCACCTGATCAGCGGCATGTTGTTCACGCTCGGATGGAACGAGCCGCCGCGCTCGGCATCGGCGCTGGGCGGCATCTTTCGCTGGAAGGACGGGCGCAACATGCCGGACCTGCATGCCGTGCTGTTCGACTATCACGGCGTTCCGGTTTACGTCCGCCTGGGCCTGGGCACGGAGACGCCCGAGTTGGCGCGTTTCATGGGGCCGAAGGGTATTCTCGACGCGACGGAGTTCGATCTGCACCACTCCGCGCAGACGGGCGAGGATACCGCGCCCAGCTATTACTCGAGCGGCTTCCCGGCGAAGATGCGCGAACAATACGCGGCGCAATGGCACGCCGAACACGATCCCGCGATCGGCCGCGAGCCGATGACGGATCAGACGATTTACAGGGGCGACGATTGGGACGACATCCGGCCGCACCTTTGGAACTTCTTCCAGGCGGTTAAGACGCGGAAGCCGGTCGTGGAAGATGCGGTCTTCGGCAACCACGCCGCCATCGCCTGTCACATGGCCAACGAATCGTATTTCCGGAAGAGGCCGGTCTCCTGGGACGGGGCTTCCCGCAGCATCGTTGGTTAGAGCAGGGCGGGCGCTCGCGCTGCGGGCTGCAGCGGGTGACGGAAGGCGGGTGGCGGGAGGCCAAAGTGGCCGCGTGGCGCGCGCTTCGGCGCGCCGCATTTCGACTAGGGGTTGAAGCCGGCGGCTGCGCGTTTTCGGGAAACCCGAGAGCGGAGGTTGTCGACCAGGCGGGACGGCGGTTCGGGACCGGCTAGACCCGTTCTGCGGTTCCGCTCCGGCTAGACCCGCTCCGGCGGTACCGGACCGGCTAGACCCGGACCGGCGAGACCCGGACCGGCGAACTTAAGTTCGCCGCGGCAAGCTTGCGCCACCGATGCCGGGCGTTCGTGGTAAAAACTCTGTATGGTCGGCTGGACCGGGAAATCCGCCCGGCCATGGAGAACGCGCGCCAGCGGATAATATCTCTCGGAGATGTCGAATCCGCCCTGCCACGTTCGACTGAGGATCAGGGAAACACAATGACCGGCAACCAAACGAACGACCCGTTATTCCGCGAGAACGTGATCACGTTCTTGCACGACCTGAGATTCGCCGTCCGGTCGCTGGCCAGCGCCAAAGGACTCACGATAACGGTGGTGCTGACGCTGGCGCTCGGCATCGGCGCCAATGCGGCCATTTTCACGCTGGTGCGCGGCGTGCTGTTGAGGCCGCTGGCGAACCGCGACGAGGACCGCCTGATCTATATCCGGCAGAGCGCCCGGGGCGCCGGCATTGAGAACGCCACGTTTTCGGTGCCCGAGATCCAGGATCTGCGGGCGCGCGTCAAGACGCTAAGCTCATTCGGCGACTTCTCCACGATCGGGTTCTCGATGATCGGCCTGGGCCAGCCGCGGGAGGTCCGCGCGGGCGTGGTTGGCGGATCGTATTTCGAGGTGATGGGGCTGCGCCCGGTGCTCGGCCGTCTGCTCGACCAGCGGGACGATGGTCCGAATGCCGCAGGCGCGGTGGTGCTGACGCACCGCTTCTGGACGACGGTGCTCAAAAGCGATCCGTCGGTGCTCGGCAAGACGGTCAGGCTGGACACGCGCCAGGGCGCCATCGTTGGCGTGCTGGAGCCGTCGGTTCCGTATCCGGCGGAAACGGAGATTATCGCCAACGTGGTGACCAGCCCGCATCATCTTTCGGCAACCATGGTGACCGGACGGGTGCATCGCATGACGGAACTGTTCGGCCGGCTGGCGCCGGGCGCCACGCTGGAGTCGGCGCGCGCCGAGTTGCGGGCGGTGCACGGCGCCATGATCAAACAACATCCCGCGGAGTATCCGGCGAAGGCGGATTTCCGGATCGACGCCGTGAGGATGCGCGACCAGATCACCTCGGGCGCGCGGACGGTGCTGCTGGTCCTGCTGGCCGCGTCGGTGCTGGTCTTCATCATCGCGTGCTCGAACGTGGCCAACCTGATTCTGGCGCGGACGGTTCGGCGGGGCGGCGAGCTCTCGATCCGCGCGGCGCTGGGCGCAAGCACGGGCGCGCTACGCCGGATCCTGCTGGCGGAAAGCCTCCTGCTGTGCGGCGCCGGCGCGGCGGTGGGCGTCGCGAGCGCGGGACCCATGGTGGCGCTGCTGGCGCGCTATGCCGCCCGTTTTTCGGTTCGCGCCCTCGATCTGACCATCGACGCAAGCCTGCTCTGGGTGGGTGCGCTGCTGGCGATCGTCGCGGCAGTGCTGCTGGCATTCGTGCCGCGTCTGCCATCGTCAGCGGGGGCGCATGGATACGGGCTGGGGAGCGCGAGCACGCGCGTGACCGGCAGCACGAAGCGCCGGCAGCGGGTTTTCGCCGTGACGCAGGTGGCCGCATCTTTCGTCTTGCTGGCCGGCGCTGGCATGCTGGTCAAGACCCTGCTGGCGCTGCAATCGGCGCAGACCGGACTCGACACGCACCACGTGCTCGCCATTAACGTGCCCGTGATCTCGTACGGGCGGACTCCCGAACAGATCGTGGGCTTCTACACGGAAACGATACGGCAGATCAAGCAACTGCCCGGCGTGGACGCGGTCGCCGTAGGCAACTCCGCGCCGTGGCGGGACGCCGGCACTTTCAGCTTCGGACTGGAGTTTTCGGCCGACGGCCACAAGCATGGTCCGGGCGAAGAAGGTCCGCGCGCGCGATTCCGCATTATTTCGCCGGGCTATTTCGCGTCGCTCGGCGTTCCGATCGTAGCCGGACGCGACTTCGACGAGGCGGACCGGCGGGGCGGCGAGTCCGTGGTCATCGTGAGCCAGACGCTGGCGCAGCGCATGTTTCCGAACCAGGATCCGATCAACCGCCACGTGATGTGGACCGATCCGGTGATCAAATTCATCGACGTGAGCCCCGCGCCCCGGCGCATCGTCGGAGTCGCGGCGGACATCGACGATGAGAACGTCGTGCCCGCTCCGGCGGTGACGGTTTATCATCCCTTCGCGCAGCAACAGCTTTGGGGCGGCCGTCTCTTCGTGCATGTGCGGTCGAATCCCTACGCGCTGGTCTCGCCGATCACGCGCATCATCCGCGCCAAGTCCGTCGAACAGCCGGTGGAGCGCGCGGCCACGCTCGAAGACATTCGCGCGGAAGTGCTGACGCCGGACCGGCTCAACGCGGTGGTATTCGGCCTGTTCGCCGCGGTCGCGCTGGCGGTGGCGGTAGTCGGCGTAGCCGGCGTGCTGGCGTTCTCGGTCAGTGAACGGACGCGGGAGTTCGGCATCCGGCTGGCGGTCGGCGCACAGCCGCGGCACCTGGTCGGGGGCGTGATCGCCGAGGGCAGCTTGATGGCGGGGGCCGGCTTGGTTGCCGGCGCGGCCTGCGGGTTCGCTTTGGCGCGATTGGCGGGCAGCTATTTCGAGGCCGTGCGGCTGCCGGGCGCGACGGTGGTCGCTGGATCGGCGGTGGTGCTGCTGGCTGCGGCGGTGGTGGCCTCGCTGTGGCCGGCGATGCGCGCGGCGCGGGTCGATGTCATCCAGGCGTTGCGGGCGGATTGAGGGGAAGCGGCGTTACCGGATCACCACATCAGGATTAATCCGATGGAGCGCCAGGCGACATAACCGAGCGGAACGATTTCGGCAAAGCGCACGCGGGCGGGATAGAATCCGAAGCGGATCGCGAGCGCGCAAGCGACTCCCATCGCAACCCAGTACGGATTGAGACCGCCGGAAAAGCCGATGGTGTAGCCCACCAAAGCCGCATAATACGCGAGCGGCCAGTTGGCGGCGAGCGCCCCGGCGAAGCGCCGCCACACCAGCACGGGGGCCGCTAAGAGGATGACCAGGGTGATGGAGTTAAACAGCGTGAACCGGAAATACTCCATGCGCTCAGCGTAGCGCAATGGCGCCCATGCGGCCGTTGCGATAGTCGTCGACCGCCTGCACGATCTCCTGGCGCGTGTTCATGACGAAGGGGCCGTAGCGCGCGACCGGCTCGCCGAGCGGTTCGCCGGCGATCAACAACGCACTGGAGCGCCGCGCCGCGCCGGCGGGGTTGGAGAGCGTGACCGCGTCGCCATCCCGCGAGAAGACCGCCATATGTCCGGCCGCGACGGCGCCGGAGTTCGCGCCGAAATCCATCTCCCCGTCGATCACGTAGGCGAAAGCATTCCAGCTTTGCGGCACGGGCTGTTGGTGGGTTGCGCCAGGCTCGAGGGTGAAGTGCAGAAAAGCGATCGGCGTGCGTGTCTGAATCGCCGCGTGCGCGCCCAGCGACTCTCCGGCGAGGATGCGGACCGCGACGCGGCGCGCGGCATCCCAGGCAGCCGGAATCCGGGACCCGGGAAGCTCCTGGTATTGCCGCGCCGCCATTTTGTCCCGGCGGGGCAGATTCACCCACAATTGAAATCCGTGGAGGCGGCCTCCGTTGCGCTGCAATTCGGATCCGGGCATTTCGGAATGCACCAGGCCGGCGCCGGCGGTCATCCATTGCACGTCGCCCGGCCCCAGTATCCCGTGGTTGCCGCACGAATCCCGGTGCTCCATCTGTCCTTCGAGAACATAGGTGACGGTTTCGAAGCCGCGGTGCGGATGGTCCGGGAAGCCCACGTGGCTGCCGGGCGCAAGTTCGAGCGGGCCCATCTCGTCGAGCAAAAGAAAGGGGTCGATATCCTCGATCGCACGCGCCGGGAACACGCGCCGGATCGGCACGCCGTCGCCTTCGACCGTCTGTAGGGCCTCGACGATGCGCGAGACCGGGCGATACTTCGTGAGAACTTCCATATAGAAATTGGATGCGGGAGGGCTAAAAAGGATGCCGGGGCCCGTTATCCCGAAGCAGCGCGTGGCGCAAGCTTGCCGGGCGGGAGTTCAGTCCCGCTGCGCCGGCGAACTGAAGTTCGCCGCGGCACGCTAAACGTGCGTCACGGTCGGAAGCGAAACGTCCAAATCCGCGGGGCGGGACTTCACTCAAGCCAACCGGCGAAGCTGAAGTTCTCCGCAGCACGCCAAAGCGTGCGCCACGTCAACGGGCGGCCTGGGACGGAGCCGGATGAGGGCCGATTTTGCCGGCTGCCGCGTTCGCCATCCGCAAGTGGTCTTGGCATGCCGAACCGGCGGGGGCCAGCCGCGCGCATTCCTGCAATTCGGCAATGGCAAGTTCGGGCGATCCAAGCTTGTAGTAGGCCCAGCCGAGCACACCGGCCGCGGCAGGCGACGCGGGCATCTGCTGCCTGGCCATGCGTGCGAGAGAGAGCGCCACGTTGATGTCGCCGCCGTGCTCCAGGTAAAGGTACGCCAACTCATCGGCGGCCTGGGGAGATGCCGGATCCACCTGGTGGGCCTTTTCGCAGAGCTTCGTCGCTTCCTGCCAGTTGCCCTCCTTGAGGAACTGAGCCTCGAGGGCCAGGTAATTCCCAACATTGCGGGGACTGGCGCCGATGGCGGCGCGCAGATCCGCCTTGGCCTGGTCCACGGCGCCCCTGGCGAGATCGATATTGGCAAGCAGCGTATACGCGTCCGGCGTGTGCGGATCGAGCGCCAGGGACTGCCGGACACTGGCCTCCGACTTCTGCAGATCCTTCTGGGCGAAATAGGCGACCCCCAACAGGAAGTGCAGTCCGGCATTTCGCGGATCCTGGCGAAGCAGGATGGAAAGCTGCCCGGCGGCCTCCGCCGACCGCCCCTGTCGCGCGTACAGATTCATCCGCACCGCCCACGCAGGCAGATCTGCGGGAGCGCGCTGGAGCGCCTCCTGAAGCAGCGCTTCGGCTTTCGGTCCGTCTCCTTTTGCGAGCCGGGCCTGCGCCGCGGCGACGTAGGCGGGCACTTCATTTGGATTCGTTTCGAGAGCGCGGTTGGCCCAGCGGAGGGCTTCGTCAAAATCGCCGGTCCGCACCGCGAGACCGGCAAGCGCCGCGGCCGCCTGGCTCATTTGGGGATCGAGTTCGAGCGCGCGGGACAAGGAGGATCGCGCGGCGCCGGAGAGGCCCATGGCTCTTTGAGCGCTCCCGAGGAAGTAGTAAGCGGAAGCGGATTTGGGATCCGCCTTGAGGGCGGTTTCGAGCGCTCCGGCGGCCTCGCGGTAGTTCCGTTGCGCAATCAGGATTTGTCCTTGCAGGAGCAGCGCGCGCGGATCTCCCGGGTTGGACTTCAGAATCTGCCGATCAAGCGCGGCAGCCTCGTCGGTGCGATGCAGATCCACCAGCGTCTCGATGAGACGCAGCTTGACAACCGGGTCGTTGGGCCGCGCGTCCAACAGCGAACGGAACTCGGCGGCGGCTTTGCCGTTCTGCCTCGTCGACCGGTAGAACAGCCCCAAAGCCTGATAGGCCTGCGGATCGGCGGGGGCGATGGTTTTCAGTTGCGCGCAAAGTTGTTCCGCGTCGGCCAGGTTCCCGCGGGCGGCATAGAGTCGCGCCAGAAACAGGCGCGGCAGGACGGCGTGGGAATCCAGGCCGGCAGCCGCGCGAAGCTCGGTCTCAGCCTCGGCGTTTTTCGCCTGCGAGAGATAGAATTCGGCCAGCGCCACGCGGGCTTCGACGGATTTCGGGTTGGCCGCGGCCGCCTTTTGGTAAGCGGCTTGCGCTTCCGCCCGCCGGCCTGCCGAAAGATAAACGGCTCCCAAAGCGGCATAGTGGCCCACCTGGCGCGGTTCGAGCGCGATGGCGATCTGGAATTCCCGAATGGCGGCCGGCAGATCGCGGGCCGCGGCATAGGTCTGGCCGAGGAGGGCGTGCGCCCGAGCGCTGCCGGGATCGGTCCGGAGCACTTCCTGCGCGGCCGATTGCGCCTTCGCATAGTCCTGGCGGACGAGGAGCAAAGAGCCGAGATCGAGCCGCGCCGCGGCGTTGCGCGGATCGAGCGCCACGGTTTGCGACAACTCCGCCAGGCCTCTCTCAACCTGGTGCAGTTTCAGATAGGCGTCCGCGAGCCGGTAGTGCGCCGCGGCGAACCGGGGATCGATGCGAAGCGCGTTCCGGCATTCGATCACCGCCTCCTGGTACTTTCCGGCTTTGAAGTATTGCGCGGCGCTGTTGAGATACTTTTGCTTCTGGCGGTTGGGGTCGGTGGAGCAGGCGGCCTGCAGCAGGATCGCCGATGCAAGAACGCGGGCTAAGAAGGTTGGCTGCACAAAACGTCGCACCGAAACTCCAAGTTAGAAAAAGACGGGAGGCCGGCCGGGGGCTCCTCCCAGGGATCCCGCGGTTAACGCGTGGCGGCTGCGCGGCGCCGGCGAAGAAGGAAGACCACCAGGAGCATGGCCGGTAAGTCGACGCCAAAGAGTGCGAGGAACGACGGCTCCGGAGTCGTCACCCGGAGGAATTCCTGGGGCGGACCGCCGCCTGCCGGCGAATAGACCAGGACGTTGGAGAAATCGCTCAGAGGCATGTCCGAGGCCTCCGTGGAGGCTTCCAGCAGCGCGTTTGACGCGGCGGTCAAATTGATCCCGGTGAGATACTGCAGTGGATTGTCCTTGGGATCGAAGAGCTGCCATATCGCGTATTGAATGTCGCCCGCGCAGTTCGCGCCCGCCACGCAAGTGAGAGCGGTAGGGTTAACCAACTGTTCCGCCAGCCATGCGGCCTCGGCATAGTCCTGCAAAGTGACACCCTTGCTCTGCATCCAGGTTTGGCTGCCGGTACCGAGGCTCGCCACGTTATAGACGTTGGCCGTCCAGGTTTGGCCGACCGTGCTTTCGTCGGCGAAGTCGTCGCAAATGATCGCCACATTCGTTTCCGTGCCGATGGTGGCGTAATAAGGACCGACATAGGCCGGTCCCAGGATGTTACTGCCGGCGCCGGTAAGAGTCATGGTCACGGAGCTTTGAGCGAAGCCAAGGGGCGCCAGGCACATCAGGGCTAAGAGGCTCAAGGGCCACTCGACTGCGAATCTGTTCCTCATCGTAATCACCTTCGAGGGTCAGCGGCTGAACGGCGCGGCCACTCCAAAAGACTTATAAGGGAAGGCGCCGGCTAAGGAGATATCAGTCACGAGAACGGCTGCCCGGCGCTGTCCCTGTTCAGCACTACTCAAATGCAAGTTTAGGATCGGATCGGATTGGGGTCAATAGTTCCTAAGACAGTACAGTTTGTAGCAGCCAAGTACCGGGAATAGTACCAAGGTTATTGCGCGCCGGGCAGATTCTGTGAACGGGTCCGGCCGCTACCGGCGGGGGACTGACAGTCCTCGACCTCGCGCAACAGGGCCGCGGAGCGCGGCGGCAGCTCATAGGGCTGCGCCGCGCGCACCACGCGCCTTTTCTCCATGTCCGGCCGGGAAGTATCCAGGCAGACTTCCCAGGCGGCGCCATCGTGCAGCTTCGGCATATAGAAATCGATGGGTCCCTGGTGCGGATTGAGGAGCAGGAGGAACGAGTCGTCGGCGATCGTTTCGCCAACGGCATTGACATCGTCGAGGGTCCTGCCGTTCAAGATCACGCCGATGCAGCGGACCCAGCCGGCGTGCCACTCTTCGGCGGTCATCTGCTGGCCGTCGGGGCGCACCCAGACGATATCCTGCTCGCTGGTTCCGTCGACCTCGCGCAGCGCGGTGCCGGGGCCGATTTCCCGATCCTGAAAGAACTTGCGCCGGTGCAGGTTAGGATGCTCGCGGCGCAACGCCACCAGCCTGCGCGTGAAGTCGAGCAGGGTGCGGCGCCGGTCGTTCAGGTTCCAGTCGAACCAGCTCGTCTTATTGTCCTGGGCGTAGGCGTTGTTGTTGCCGCCTTGGGTACGGTCGATCTCATCGCCGGCGCAGATCATCGGGACGCCTTGCGACAGCAGGAGCGTGGTGAGCAGATTGCGCTTCTGCCGGCCGCGAATCTCATTCACTTCCGCGTCGTCCGTCTCGCCTTCCACGCCGTAGTTATAAGAGTCATTGTCATTGGTTCCGTCGCGGTTGTCTTCCCGGTTGGCCTGATTATGCTTCTCGTTGTAAGTCACCAGGTCGTGCAGGGTAAAGCCGTCGTGCGCGGTGATGAAATT
>Ga0335079_10009044_pt1 | contig 11350 bp, 13 predicted proteins | sample Lox_Sample_33_FD_206719 | JGI IMG/M metagenome (GOLD analysis project Ga0335079, IMG submission 206719) | Soil microbial communities from Loxahatchee National Wildlife Refuge, Florida, United States - Lox_Sample_3.3 | ecosystem: Environmental > Terrestrial > Soil > Wetlands | place: USA... | reverse complement strand
CGTTGGCTGGCCAGGTTGCCGCATCCGTTCACACCACAGGATCGAGAAGACTGACTCAGATTCTGGACCGTCCTTTAAGCGACGGATGCTGTTTGAGGAAATTATCCGTGAGAATCTCGATCTCGGCCGCCCCGACATGGTGCAACTGATCTTCGACCGGCGGGTGAGCAAGCGCACGCCGGGACGATTCCGGACCCGTGTGCTGACCGACGGGGTGATTCCCTCTCTGCATATCGACTACAAGAACTCTCGCATCAAGCAGTATTTCAAGCAGGTTCCGGAGGTGCGCGAAGTGGGCGCCCGCACCGAAACCACCATCAACAACACCCGCGATTTTTCCATCGGCAAACGGCTGTGTAACCTGCGGCACTGCGGCAGGTCGGCTTTTCCGCCAACCGACGTATTCTCGAAGTCGAACGCCTCAGCCAGGACTGCGCCGTCGGAGAAGAAGCGATGCTGAAGTTGAATCGGCCGGTGGAGGTGGACGGACAACGAGCTTCCGCTCCGCGGATTACCGACCTGCGCGTACTGGCGCTCTGGCATCTGCTGGTATGGTACCGTCTGCTGCCTTGCGGTTTCGCCAATCGAGATCTGCGGGAACAACTCGCAGTCCTCACCGGGCAGGAGCCCAATCACATTACCCAAGGCAAAATGACGTACGACCTGAGGCGGTTGCGTCTACACGGCATGATCGAGAGAATCCCGAAGAGCCATCGATACCAGGTAACGGACTTCGGCTTCCGTGCGGCCCTATTCTTCACCAGGACACACGCCCGACTCTACCGTCCCGGGTTCGCCGAAGTGCAGCCAAAGCTGCCCAACGCACCGCCAGTCGATTCCGACATACGCGGCACCTTGCCAACATCGAGGCCGAAATCGACCGGCGCGTGCGCGACGCCAAGCTGGCCGCTTAAACTTGACTCAAAGACCAAAACTTTCAAGATCAAGAACTCTAGTGCGCCGCGGCGGCTTCGATCGCCTCATCGGCGCTCGGACCGTAGATCGAGGGAACCTTCGCGCCCATGGGCCGCAGATAGGCGGAAAGCTGGCCGCGATGGTGGATTCCGTGCGACATATTGAGGCTCAAGTAGGTGATGGCCGGGTGGGTCCAGGTCGCGAACGTGATGTCTTGGGCCAGTTTGGCCCCAGGCAGGTCGGCTATCTGGGCCATCAGCCCCGGTACGGTCTCCTGGTAGAATGCCAGCACCTCCCCAGGCGTCTTGAACTCCTGCTGTTTCCACTCGAAGGCCCCGTTGATCACGCCGCGAAGGAAGAAGGCGTCGGCCAGTGCTATGTGCGAAGCCAGCTCCAGGCCGGTCATGCACTTCTCGCTCGGTTTGTAGTTGCAGGTATCCGCCGGAACGGCGGCCAGTACTTTACACGTGGTGGCATACTCGCGCTGGAGTTGCGGGAGAATGTAATCGCATAGTCCTTTGGCAGTCTCTTCAGTCATAGTCTGAGCATAGTGCGAGAGTTCGCGGGGGTCAAATCGGCGCGATCTCCTTCTGCGGACGAGGGCCTGTCAAAGCATTCGTTGTGTCGCCGAAATCACATTCCGCCGTAGGACGATATCGAAGCTCCGCGAAAAAGAGATTGTACGTTAACCCCGCGGCGATATACTGTCGGACCAGGGAGAAATCCATGTCTCTGGGACGAAAAGTGGCAGCGGAGTATGTCGGCACATTTTGGCTGGTATTCGGGGGCTGCGGAAGCGCGGTCCTCGCCGCCGGTCTGGAAAAGGTAGGGATCGGCTACCTTGGCGTAGCTCTGGCGTTCGGATTGACGGTGATGACCATGGCCTTTGCCATCGGACACATTTCCGGGTGTCATTTGAATCCGGCGGTATCCGTCGGGCTGCTGGTGGCGAAGCGATTTCCCGCCTCCGACCTGATCGGCTATGTGGTGGCGCAGGTGGCCGGCGCGATCACCGCCGCGGGTGTCCTGTACGTGATCGCAAGCGGCAAGGCCGGCTTCGACCTCGCGGGAGGATTCGCCTCCAACGGGTACGCCGAACATTCGCCACAAGGCTATTCCATGATGGCTTGCCTGGTGGCGGAGGTCGTGCTGACCTTCATGTTCCTGGTGATCATACTGGGGGCCACGGACCAACGCGCGCCGGCGGGCTTCGCGCCCATCGCGATCGGTCTGGGGCTCACGCTGATTCACCTGGTCGGGATTCCGGTGACCAACCTTTCGGTGAATCCCGCGCGCAGCACGGGGCCGGCCTTGTTTGCGGGTGGATGGGCCATCCAACAGCTCTGGCTCTTCTGGGTGGCGCCCCTCGTGGGCGCGGCGATCGCCGGCGTCGCGTACCCGGCGATCGCGGGCGAGCCGGAGCCGGTCCGAAAGGCCGCGGCAGCGTAGCCCCCGGCCTGTTACTCGTACCGCAAAGCGATCAGCGGATCGACCTTGCTGGCGCGCCGCGCGGGAATGTAGCAGGCTGCCAGGGTCACCGCCAGCATCATCGCCGCCATCGCGACAAATGTCGCGGCGTCCACCGAACTGACGCCGAACAGCAGGCCGCTCAACGTTCGCGTCAAAGCGAACGCGCCCAGCGCTCCGATCAGGATCCCGGCCATCGCCAACCGTACCCCCGCCGCGCTGACCAGCCGCACCACGTCCAGCGATTGCGCTCCCAGCGCCATGCGCACGCCGATTTCGTTGGTGCGCTGTTCCACCAGGTACGAGATCACGCCGTAGATGCCGAGCGCCGCGAGCAGCAGCGATACGGAAGAAAACAGCGTCAGCAGGAGCGTGAGAAAACGCGGACGCGAACGCGCGGAGACCATAACTTCGTCCATCGTCCGTACTTGGGAGACAGGAAGGGCGCGATCCAGCCCGCGAATCTCGGCGCGGATGGCGCTTGCCAGGGAGGATGGATCGCCCTTCGTGCGCACCACCAGGTACTCGTTGCGAACCGGCGACTGGTGGTACGGAATGAAGAGCTCGGTTCCAGCGGGCTTGTCGAGTCCGGCGTTCTTCATGTCCGCGACCACGCCGACGATCGTGCGCCATGGGGAATCGGGGCCGCCGGTCTTCACGCGATGTCCCAGCGCACTCTCGTGCGGCCAAAACGTTTTCGCCATGGTCTGATTGACGGCCACCACGGGCGGCGCGCTGGCGCCATCCGATTCGCTCAGTAAGCGGCCTTCCACCAGCCGGGCGCCCATCGCTTCAAAGTACCTGCCGCCCACGAAGTTCCAGTAGTCGATATTCTGAATCGGCCCGTTCGGCACGGGGACGAAGTTCTCGATGGCGGTGTCGTTGGCGAGGAGCGGGGTTTCCGGCGGAAGCGCGCTTCCAAGCGATGCCGAAATCACCCCGGGCAGCGTGTTGGCGCGTTCTTCGAGGGACTGGAAGAAGCCGCCGATGGCGGGTGGATCCTTGTAGGCCGAGGTCGGCAGAGAAAGCCGCATGGTGAGCAGGTGATCCGGGTCGAAACCGGCATTCACCTCCTGGAGTTTCCAGAACGCCTTCACCATCAGTCCCGACCCGATCAGGAGAATCAGAGCGAGGGCCAGTTCGACCGTAACCAGGACGGCGCGGAAGCGGCTGGCAGCCACGGCACTCGTGGTCCGGCCGGCCGCGGCCTTCAACGTGTCGTACAGCGAGGAAGGCTTCATGTGCAGGATGGGTGCGAGTCCGAACGCAATGCCCGTGGCCACCGACACGGTCAACGTGAAGAGCAGCACCTGCCAGTCGATGTCGATTTCGCCTGCCCGCGGGATGCTGCCGGCATTGGTGGCCACCAGCAGCCGCAGACTGCCGAACGCCAGGAGCGTGCCCAGCGCAGCGCCCGTGAGTGAGAGCAGGATCCCTTCGACCACAAACTGCCGGAGCAGCCGTAAAATCCCGGCGCCGATGGCGGCCCGCACGGCGATTTCCCGGCGCCGCGCCTCCGACCGCGCCAGCAGCAGGTTGGCGACATTCACGCACGCGATCAGAAGCACGCACACCACCGCGCCCAGCAGCACCAGCATGGTTTTCCGCACTGTGTGGACCACTTCATCCTGAAAGCCAGCCAGCACAATGGGATGGAACTTGGGGCTGAACGGGTGCATTTTCTGACCGAGTGTGTCCAGCGAGTGTTGGGCATAGCGTAGCATTTCGGCATCGGCTTGCCCCATCGAAACGCCCGGCCGCAGGCGGCCCACTACGCTCAGAAAGTGACTGCCGCGACCGCCCGGTTTGGAGGGGTCGATCTGCAGAGGCACCCAAATCTCCGCGGGATTCAGATCGCCGGGGGGAAAGGCAAACGCGGACGGCATCACGCCGATCACCACGCACGGATTGCCATTGAGCCGGATATCGCGGCCGAGAATGCCCGGATCGCCCCCAAAAGCGCGCTGCCAGAGGCCGTACGAGAGCACCGCGGTGAGCGGTTGGTTGGGACGGTCATCGTCGGGGGTCAGGAGGCGCCCCTTGACCGGCGTGATCCCCAGCATGGACAGCATGCCGCCGGTGACAAATGAAGCCTGGGCGCGAACCGGTTCGCTCGTCCCAGCGAGGTTCACGCCCGTATTGGCCCAGGCTTCGAGGGCATCCCATGAATTGGTGTCCCGCTGCAGGTCCAGCAATTCCGGCGGAGAGACCGCGAAATGATGCAGGCCGCCGTTGGGGAAGGTGGGGAACTCGGTGAAGACGCGGACCATGCGCCTGGCATTTTCATACGGCAGCGAGCGCAGCAGCACTGCATTCACCACGCTGAAAATGGCGGTGGTGGCGCCGATTCCCAGCGCCAGGCAGGCCACGGCGGCGGCTGTAAAACCGGGGTTCTTGGCCAGCATCCGGATGCCGTAGCGGACGTTTTGCGAAAGCGCTCCCATGGTGTTAACCTCCGTAAACTCGGTTAGACGGGCAAGCCGCGGATTCGTGTTGGCGGATCAGCGGTGCCCCTGTGCCGCTTCGGGAATCTCCGCACCGAAGATCTCCACGGCCAGTGTATTCAGACTGTTGGTCATGCGATCGGCCTCCACATTCGTCAATGCGTAGCGGTCTTCCCTGGGATCGCCCACTTCCACCAGGGCCTGATAGTCTTCGCGCAGGTCGGGCAATTCCGCCGGCGTCAGATCGGCTCCGCGCAGCACGGCTGCCAAATAATAGAGCGTCACGTCCACATGGCTGGCAAACGTGCGAAATTCCTGGCGGGGAGGAACCGGCCGGCTCCGCACCAGGCCCGCCTCCAGCGACATGGCCGCGTGGATGAAGCGGTGTGAGTTGGCGAGCACGCGCTGGAGCGCGGCCACGCGCTCCGCGGAGATTCCGGGTTCCGCGGCCAGCCGCGTCACCGAGGCTTCGGCATTCGATCGACCCAGCCGGGCGGCCTGCCGGGTGCGGTCCCGTTCCCCCGCCAACGGCCGCTCGGGAAACAGGTAAGAATCCCGCACGGCCTGAAAATACAGGCGGTATGCATCCAGCATGCGGGCGATCGCTTCGGGCGCCTGGGCGCGCTCCCAGGTGGGCCAAACCTGATACGCACCCAGGGCGATGATGCTCCCCACCAGGGTGCTCAAGCCGCGCGCGGCGATCACCGGGCCCGGCGCGATCCCCGTCATGGCGAACAACATCACCACCAGGCCCGTAAGATTGATGGCGAAGATGCCGTAATTGGCTGGTCCGAAGCAGCGAAGCAGAAAGGTGAACAGTCCGATCAAAGCTACCGCGATACCGCCCAATGGCGAGACCACATGGAGCAAGGCGGTGGATACGGCCAAACCGATCAGCGTTCCGACGGCCCGCAGCACACCGCGGATGAAGGTGGTGGTGAAATCGGGCCGCAGCACGATCGGGACGGTCATGGGAATCCAGTAAGGCCTCGGCCAACTCACCCAATGCGCCAACATCTCCGCGAGGATCAGCGACGCCGCCAGGCGAACGGCGTGACGGAACACTGCCGAGTCGAGGTGCAGATTGGCCCGCAGGACCGCCCGGACGCCCACCAGCCGGAGACTCCAGGGATTCGATTTTTCCTGCCGGTCGAACTGCAGGCTGCCGGCGGGCGAAACGTGCAGCGCCAACTCCAGCGCCGAACGGAGTTGCCCGGCGAGCGCGTCCGCCTGCCAGCGGGCGTCGCGCAACATTCCCGCGTAGCCCGGCTGGTGCGCCCAATGCCGGAGCATGACCGACAGGGCCCGTAGTTCCTCGAACTCGCGCGGATGGAGATGGGCGGGCGCCAGTTCGCGGGCTACGAGCGACTCGCCCACCGTGGTCAGCACATGTTCCGCGATCCCCAGAATGCGGTCCAGCATGGCGGCATCTTCTCCGGCTGCGGACTCGCGGCCGATTCGAACGCGCAGGCGCGCGAGCGCGAGAATCGACAGGCGGATACGCTCGGCCTGGCTCAGCAGGGCGAGACAGCGCTCCGCCTCGATCGAGCGGGACCCACTCAGAGCCGCCAGGACGGTCTGCGCCTGCGTGATACCCGCGCTCGCAGGAGGCGCGTCCATGACCTTCGGATCGGCCGTTGCCGCCTTGGCGAGCTCGAGGTAAAGCCGGCCAAGAACGCGGCGCTCCGGCAGGTATCCGCGGAACGGCCAGAAGGCTAACGCCAGCAGGGTTTGGAGCAAGCCTCCGCCCAGAGCCGCAAGGCCCGAAGCGGCGGCCTGCTCAGGTGTCATCGACTGCGCCAGGAATACGATCAGCGTCACCAGCGTGACGTTGGCGATGTCGGTGGCCTCGGTTCCCAGCGCGACCATCATTCCCGCGGTGAAGCCGCAAAGTCCGATCAGCGGCGCCGCGAGCGCCTGGTGCTGCCCCGCAACCCCGCCTGCCACCACCGCCAGCGCGCAGCACACGCTGGCACCCAACATGCGCCGCAGCCGGTGGCGATACGGGTCGGTCCCGTCCGAAAAGGCGACGTTGAGTGCGCCGGTAGCCCCGACCAGCCCGCTCGAGATATGCCCCGCCGCCACGCCGATGGCCAGCGGCACGGTCACTCCGGCCGCGTTGCGCAGCGCCACCCACGGAGCCACCTTCGCGGATTCATAGCGAATGACGCCGCGCCAGAAAGGGACACGCTCCGGGGCTGGGCTCGGGGTCATTGTATCCAGGATAGCGGGGGCCTTGGAGTCGCGGTCCTAGTACCGAATCTCTGCCTCCCGGCCGCTGAGCGGAGGCGTCGCTGCTAGAATCGATGCGGACGATCTATGCCTCCTCACAATCCGCATCACACCAATCACCCGCATCACCCTCATGCCAATCAGTGGAACGGCCCTCAGCCCGCGCCGCGCGCTCTTTGGGCGTTGGTCCATGCCAATTTTCCACAAACGCGGTTCGACGGAATCTATAACCAGCGCAATATTGCCGGAACCAATACACCCTCGCTGCATGCCGAAGGACGTGCTTTGGACATCGGCCTGAGCGCGAGCAAGCCGACGGAAAAGACCATCGGCGACGGCCTCTTTCAGGCATTCATCGACGTGGCCGCTGAAATGGGCGTTGAAGAAGTCATCTGGAACCGCCGGATCTGGTCCACACGCAATCCGCACATTCACGCGTACCATGGGCATAGCCCGCACACGGATCATGTTCACGTGGGCTTTACGAGAGCCGCGAGCCAGCGAACCAGTTTTCCCAATTCGCTGCAGGTCAAGATCGGCCAGTTGCGCACCGGGCTCGAGGACCTGAGCAAGGCGTTCAGCAATGTGGGCTAGAGCGGCATGGGTCCTCAAACGCGCCCTCGTTCTGACAGCCGCAGCCGCGGCCATCCAGGCACAAACGCCCAACCCAAAGCCCGACAGCATCTACACCAGCCTGTCCGAACACGACTGCAAATTGCTCAGCGTGCAGGAGGAAGGCGCGAACTCGGCTCAGCGGTGTCCAGGAACCGGCGGCTTTTCCGTTCTCGTCCTCGACTCCGATTCGCGGCAGTCCATCACGCTGGTATCCGCGGATGGAAGGAAGCACCCGCTCCGCTTCTGGGATGTCATTACGCACAGCTTCTCGAGCCTCGGACCCAAGGCCGAATGGCGCGTCAGCGGAGCCCCGCCACGGCCTATCGCCCTGATCGTTCGCGTGAATGCAAACGAAGATGCCGATAGCGCGGCTGTGACGTCGTACCTCGCCGTGGCCAAGATCACGCCATCGGAGGTTTGCGTGGTTGCCAGGATCCGGCCATCCGCGGATGCCAACACCAAAGCGCGCGAAGCGGCGGACAAGGCTGCCGGGGCAACCTGTCTGAAACCGATGGAATAGGCAGTTGCCGTTTCGGCAGCGTGCCGCCCTGAGGTGTAGACTCTGTCTATGGTCTTCACCAAGCGCCTCCGCGAAGGCGTCCGCCGTGGAGAGATCACGTGCAGCGTCCGCATCTGGACACGCGCGCATGTGAAAGTGGGCGGCCGTTACAAAATGGACGAAGGCGCGATTGAAGTGGATTCCATCGAACCGATCGGCCTTCCGGATATCACTACCGAATTGGCACGGGCGTCAGGATTCCTCGGCGTTGTCGATCTGCTCAAGGTGGCGAATCATGGCCGCGGCAGCAGGATTTATCTGGTACGGTTTCATTACGTGCGACCGCGTACCAGGCGCAAGTCGTGATCGCCGGTTCCTTGGTTCTGAATGTGGACCCCATCGCAGCCTCGTGGACTGGTAGCCCAGATGTTTTATGTGGCCTCCCTGGTCCTAGGTATCCCGTCGGCGCTTTTGTTTGTGGTTTCGACGTGGGGATCCGTGCAGCTTCACTTTTCGGCGTCGCCGAAGGCTACCTCCGGGCCACCGACTGGTAATTCGATCATCGACGGACTGACGGCGGGCGCAACCTTGCTCGCCCAGGGCTTTTCATTCGCGGGTAACGCCGCCGGGTGGGTGTTGACAGGCGCTGCCGTTGCGTCGTTTGTCCTCACCGCGGCCGCCGCCATTTTGTTCATGACCTCCCGAGGCCTGAATGCGCTCAGCGCTTGGGCGCGAGTCCTGGGAATTGTATTGGCGCTGGCGCCTCTGTTGTCTTCCATCCTGCTGGTTACCTCAGTGGGAAGGCCGCTGCCAATCGCTCTGGGGGCGGGCGGCGCGCTCCTCGCCGGTTACACGATATGGGTGTTGGGCTGGCGTTTCGCCTGATACCGATCTCCACCAATATCGGACCCTTTACTCTGTTAATCTATTCTTTATGACCCGCCGAGAATGGTTGCAAACCACCGCTCTTTCGGCCTGTGCGCCCGGCGCCTGCGCGGCAGGACTGTCACACGACTGCTGCACGCTGCCGGAGATGCCTCCGGGCGCGGCGCGCATCGAGCCCGGCCTGGTCGTCATAGACCTGGCCCGCACCCCTGAACTCGTCCAGACGGGCGGTGCTGTCAAAGTGGTAGACTCCGCCCGCAAGCTTCAGATACTGATCGCCCACCCCGCCAGGAACCAGTTCGTAGCGCTGGATCAGAAGTGCACGCACGGGGGCGGCCCGCTGACGTATGTCCACCGTCACCAGCATCTGTACTGCACCTGCTGGGGACACGCGAAGTTCGCGCTGGATGGCACCGTATTGCGGTGGCCGAACTCGCAGAAACCGCGTCCGCTGCGCGCTCACGCCGTGGAGCGGCGCGGCGGGCTTCTGCAAGTTCACGTGGAGGATTTAGCGTGATTCCTGCGTTCCTTCTATTGAGCAGCGCCGCGCTCGCCCTCGCCCAGCCGCCCGAGTTCGTCACGATACCCGCCGGCTCGTTCATTATGGGATGCGAATCGGCTCTGCCGTGCTCGAAGACCCTCCCGAAAAAGCTGGTAACCATTGAGCGTCCGTTCCAGCTTTCCAAATACGAGGTGACGGTCGGACAGTTTCGAGCCTTCGTGAAAGCCACCGGATATGTCACCGACGCGGAAAAGGCCGGTGACGCTCGAACCTGGCGATCACCCGGCTTTACGCTCTCCAAACGCCAGCCGGTGGTTTTCATGACCCTCAACGACGCTGCCGCGTACTGTAGTTTCATCGGCGCACGTGTCCCGTTCGAAGCCGAGTGGGAGTATGCCGCGCGTGCCGGGTCGGCCACTCATCACTATTGGGGTGAAGAGATTGACGGCCGGTATCTTTGGTATTTCGATAACACCGACGAGCGTCCCATGCCGGTCGGACGGAAGCTGCCCAACGCGTGGGGCTTATTCGATATGGAGGGCAACGCCATGGAGTGGGTTCGCGACGCCGGTCCGCACTCCAGCATCACGCGCGCCGGCGCAGGCTCTCTGCGCGGCGGATCGTACGCCATGTGTCCGGAGCCGTATCCGCCGAGCCAAGGTATCCGGCAACGGTTCATCTGGCTGGGCCCCACATTCCCCGGCTCCGAAAACAGCAACTTTCGTCGTGACGAGCGGCGCTTCGATTTCGGCATTCGCTGCGCCAGGTGACCGGCAGTCCGGCCGGCACCGACCGGCCTGGGGCCCTCACGACTCCACGATCCCGCGATGGAGAGCGGCCACGGCCGCCTGCGTCCGGTCGCTCACGTTCAGGCGGCTCAGCACGATGTTCACGTGCCATTTGACGGTACCCTCCGTGATGCCCAGATGGGCGGCAATCTGCTTGTTGCTGAGGCCTTTGACGATGAGCCGCAGGATGTCGAGCTCGCGCGGGCTCAACTCCGAGCCCGGGAGCCGCTCCGACAGGCTCTTCAGCACCGGCGGCGGCAGATAACGAACACCCGCGTGCACGCTGCGGATGGCTTCGAGCAGTTCGTCGTGGGCCATGCCTTTCAGCAGATACGCCTGCGCGCCCGCGCTCAGGGCGCGGTGAATGTCTTCGTCTCCCTGATACGTGGTCAGCACGAGAATGCCCGCTTCCGGATTGATGGCGCGGATGGCGCGAATGGCCTCCACACCACCCATTCCCGGCATGCGCAGATCCATGAGCACGATGTCCGGCTGATGCTTCCGAAACAGCGAGACGGCTTCCCGGCCGTCGGCCGCCTGCGCGACTACGGTCATATCCTGCTGCCCGCTGATAATGGCGGCCAGGCCGTGGCACACCACTGGATGATCGTCGGCCACCAGCACTGTAATCGTCGCGGGCTTGCTCATATCCGCATCCTCTCCGTCTCCTCCCGCAAATGACGTGCGCCCAGGGGAAGCCGCGCCACTACGGCCGTGCCCCCTCCCGGGCTGCTGTGTAACTGAAAACTGCCGCCTAATTGCTCCATGCGCTCGCGCATTCCCAGAATCCCGTAGTGGCCGCGGCTTTCCAGGTCCCGGCTCGCGGGAGTGAACCCGCGGCCATCGTCCACCACCTCCAGGCGCAACTCCGCCGCCTCGAAGCACACGCGAATGCTGATCTGGCGCGACGCCGAATGCGTCACCGCGTTGCGAACCGCCTCCCGCGCCACCAGGAACAGACTGCGCGCGGTTCCGGAGTCCAGATGCACCGGCGATCCGGCCA
>Ga0335079_10009042_pt1 | contig 11352 bp, 11 predicted proteins | sample Lox_Sample_33_FD_206719 | JGI IMG/M metagenome (GOLD analysis project Ga0335079, IMG submission 206719) | Soil microbial communities from Loxahatchee National Wildlife Refuge, Florida, United States - Lox_Sample_3.3 | ecosystem: Environmental > Terrestrial > Soil > Wetlands | place: USA... | reverse complement strand
CGACCGGGATAACCGGGCTGCATAGCGGCTTTGTCAGCGGCCGGTTGGTCGCCCATGCAGAACGTTTCCATGACGAACGGGCGTCGGGAACCCGCCAGCTCGGCCCCTGGCTGGTCGCGGTGTTGTAGGCGTATGAGCCCATCCGTTCCGGGTCGGTCTCGCCTGCGGTCCGCTGATGCACAGAAGAAGGGGACAAGTATCCGGATTGCTGATTCCGCAGAACGACCGCGGGACCCGAACGCCCGGGTATATAGCACTGCTGTGACCGCGGTAGCGCAGGCCTGGCATTCCCGTCTCGGCTATGTTCCGTACCTCGGCAGGCAGGCGGGGCTTCAGCAGAAAACCTCAACATCCTTAACTTCATGTAGCCTGTAGGTATGCGCGAGATGGGCATCCAGGAAGCCAGGCCCGTGCTCGGCGATCTGGTCAGAGACGCCCAGCGGCACGGGATCGAGACTCGGCTCACCCGTAACGGCCGCCCGGCCGCGATGATCGCCCGGCTGTCCGGCATCGAGGTCAGCGCAGCGGAATGCGAGAAGGCCCTGGCCCGCTATGCGGACGATCCCGGCATGATGCTGACGGGCGCCGAGCAGGAGGCGGTCAGGATGGTGCGGGCGGTGCTCACCAGGATCGCGGATGAGGAACGCGATGCCCGCTGAAGCCCGGCGCGCCGCGAGCGCATTCCGGGCAGTCGTCACACGCCTCCGCGGGCGGCGGACAGGTGAAGGCCGCGCAGCAACGGATGCGGGACCAGAAGCGGCGCGGATCCAGGCTGCTCTGGACATGCACGAGCTCGGTGTCCGGCTGTACCGGCAGCGGATGCACCGCGAGCATCCGCGCGCACAGCGGCGCGAGATCGACGGCATGGTGCGGGCATGGCTGGCTGAGCCCCCGCGCAGCGGGCACCTCCGCCTGCCCTCCAGAGAACGAGACCGTGGCATCCGCTGAGTCGGCACTCCGCACCTCAGTCGCCGACCTGAACGCGGTCGGAGTACGGTGGGCACTCGTCGGCGGCCTGGCCGTGTCCGCCCGCACTATCCCCCGGTTCACCAAGGATCTCGACTTCGCCATCGCCGTGGCTAGCGACAGCGAGGCGGAGGAGGCAGTGCACAGGCTTCGCTCACGCGGCTACTACCCCATCGAGGTACTCGAGCAGGACTACGTGGAACGCCTGTCCGGCGTCCGGATGGCACGCAACGGCTCAGACGTGCTCGTAGATCTGCTCTTCGCCAGCTCAGGGATCGAGAACGAAGTCGTAGCGAGCGCCGACCATCTCGAGGTGCTGCCCCGCCTGACTGTCCCGGTCGCGACCACGCCTCATCTGATTGCGCTCAAGGTACTGGCCGGGCGCAACCAGGACCTCACAGACCTTGGCTACCTCATCCCGTCAGCGTCATCCGCCGAACTCGATGCCGCCCGTGAAGCAGTCAAGCTCATCCAGGCCCGCGGGTTCAGCCGGGGACAGGATGTTGCCGCCGACCTGGAAACCCTCATCGCGGACGCGAACCGCTGACAGCCGCGCCGCAACCTGCGAGGTCGGTTTCGCAACCCAGGCCCGTGGAGCCGGCGGTCGGCACGCCGTCCGCCGGAGCTGCAGAAACGATCAGGCGGTCCAGCTGGCTACGACCGCAGATAGCCGATACCGGCGGTGACCAGCCACGTCGCGGACTCGGAGGTAAGGTTCCACGGGCGCGACCGCAGAACCTGGCGAAGGAGCTTGCGGTCGGCCACCACGGGCGGCTCGCGTGGCAGGCGTTTCCTGAGCTCCCCGCCCTGTCCCCAGTGCGTGTCAGCCGGATCCTCAAGGGCCAGCAGCAGCCTGTCGACCAGGTCAGGCCAGCGGGGATGACCCCACCAGTGCGGGCAGACCAGCGCGCCGTGCGCAGCGGTCCGCGCCATGCCGAAGCGCGCTCCCCGGTCGGCGGCTTGCCTCGCGAATCCTCCCAGCCGCAGGCTGGCATCGTCTTCGTACTCCGGCAGGTCACCGCGGGCAAGCTCGGCCAGCGTGACGCCGGTGATCAGCCTCCGGCTCGGGTTCACCAGCCACCGGAACACCCGGGTCGCGAGCCATTCGACATCCTCTGCGGCGACATCGTCGAGCGCCGATAGCGGCCCGGTGGCGGTCAGGCCGGTCTCAGTCATCCAGCGATGCAGGATCTGGCGGGCACGCCAGGTCATATGGCTGTTGACCCGCATCATGTCGCCGTCATGCAGACGGCCCTCGGCGTGCCAGTCCTCAACGCACGTGTTCCGCCATGCGCTGCTGACCAGCCCCAGCGCCGCCAGGTCAATGACCGGACCCAGCCTGCCCGGATCGATGACGCCTCGCTCGCGGAGCATTTCGGCGATAAGGCGTCCTTCACAGTCAGGGCTGACCTCATCGGCGGTCATGGCTCACGCATCCTTGCCCCTGATTCCGCACGCCAGCACGCGCTCAGCCCCGCGCAGCCTGATCCAGCTGCCGCCTGTCGAGGGGAACGATCCGCAGGCAGTCCAAGGGCCGGGTCCTGGTGGGATGGACCACCTCGAGCCATTCCGTGCCGCCGAAGGTCGTCAGGCATGCCCGGACCGGCCTGAAGTACCGCAACCCGAACCCGGCGAAATACGGCGTTTCCCTATCACGGATATCAGCTCCGTGAAGATGGCAGCGGCCAGGATCGATGCCACGCTGTTCCCAGTAGCGGACGACCGCTGCGGCCGCCCGGTACAGCGGACTCGAGGGTTTCCACCGGCCCGCAAGGTGCTCTGCGGCGATACGGCTCGTTATCGGGCCCTCCGATAGTACGACGCGGTCAAGCCCGATGGCCTTGCTGCTGACAGCCGCGCAGAGGACCTCGCGATATGGGCGGGGCACCCATGCGTCGAGTCCTTCGAACTGCGGCAGCATGGAATCGCGCGGCGCCCGTCCCGCCGCAGGGTCAGCCTTGATCGCGTGCAGGCGTTTCAGCCCGGTAGCAAGGCTCTCGCCCCTGCGCCAGAGCAAGGTCAGTTCGAAATCTGCCTGCTCAAGGAAGTTGAAGGTGAACTGGCAGCCACGTTTGCCGGTGGCGAGCCGCTGGCGCATCAGCGCGTTAGGATCGCGGCCGTAGGCAAGCGAACTGACGAAATGCGAGCACCACTCATCGTCGTTCTCGTGCTCTACATCGATGTCGAGGTCGTGCGGATCCAGCGCGCCGCGGGCGAACGAGCCGAACAGGTAAACCTCGGTGACCAGGCTCAGCGGCCAGTCCTGCTGGCCGTCATGGGCACTTCGCAAGACATGCTCGGCAAGCCTGACGGCCCGGTCCCGCTGCACCATTCGAGTCTGCCACGCCTAGCCCACCGTTACTGCCGAAAGTAAGCATATAATCACAAACGAGTAGTACCGGTTACGTCCGGGCGGCTGCTCCAGCGTACGAGTCCTTGCCAGGACCAGCCTCACCCGAAGACGCCGCGATGCCTGGACGGCGAACGCCTGGAGACGGGTAAGCGCGACCGCGGGGCGCCCGGCGCGGAGCCTGCCGTCGCGTTCAGCGATGCCGCCGCCGACCGCTCTTGCGCGGCCGGGCAGACCGTGACCTGGCCTTCTTCTTCCGATGAGGGGCGGTCACCGTCGCCTGCGCTGCCGGGCGTGCACGGCGGGCCGCGTGCGCCACTTCGGGGTCCGGGTGCTGGGACAGCGGCCTTGCGAGGAGCGCGAAGGTGCCGGGCGCCGCGCGCGCGATCACGGCGAGCAGAGCCGTAGCACCGCCGGGCCAGCCATCCGCCGCGCGGTCGAAGGCTTCCCTCAGCTCTGGCGGCAGCCATGGGTCACTGCCAGGATCGGCGCTGGTCATCCGGTGAGCGAGGAACGCCGCGTGGCTCACCTCCTGGAGCTCGCCCGCAAGGAGCACGGCCCGGGCGGAGGCGGGCACGTCTGCCTCATCGGACGGGAGGCCGCGCAAGCGCAGTGCCCGCTCGGCGAAGGCTCCGATGACTCCGTCCGGCACGGCACCACGTAGCACCTCGGCCGGTGCGGCGCCGAGGTCGACCAGGCGCATCAGGTGCGCAGGCGCCAGGACCCCGTCATCGGACGGCGGCGCGCTCAGCGCAGGCAGGAGCGTCTCCCAGCCGGCCGCGCCGCGGGCCGCCAGCCAGTCGCGCAGCACCTGCCGCGCCGCCGCTTCCGGCCAGTTGCCGACGGCGCCGGCCAGCTGCCGGGCGTCCCAGGACAACACCTCGTCCCGGGTCGGGAACGACGCCGCCGCCTTCTCGTCCAGTTCCGTCGTGCCCAGGATCAGCGCGTCGCGCACCAGCGCCGAGCCCAGCGGCGTCAGGGCGATCGCGTCACCGGCGCGGGTAGTGATGCCGAGCCCCGCCAGCCGGTCGACGACGCGAGCCAGCCGGGAGGCGGCGGGCTCGAGTTCTTCACGGTCCTCCTCGGTGAGGCCGGGGATGCCGGTGAGCTGCGACAGAACCGGGATGGCGGGCAGCTGGTAAGGCCCGGCATCCGCAGCGGGAGCATCGGGTGCGGCCTCAGTTTCCGGGGAGAGGATCCATTCCTCAGCCACTGCCGCCTGCCATGCCAGGGACTGCGGGATCCCGGCATGCTCGTAGAGGGAGTACAGCAGCAGCAGGTTCTCGCCGGGGAATTCCTCGGCGGTCTCCTCGTCCTGTGCCATCTGGGCGAGCAGCGCGCCCAGCACGTCCAGGGCCAGTCCGGCCAGCTCGGCAGGCGTGCCGTCTGCCCAGATCTCGGCGGCGGTGCCGGGCAGCAGCAGGCCTTCCCCACCGCGCCGCAGGAAGCCGCTGGCCAGCGTCATATCCAGCAGCGGCAGGTCAGCGTGTTCGGGATCGGCGGCGGTCGCGGCCAGCGATGCGGGCAGCGGCGCCGCGCGGATGGCGGCGGCTACATCCCGGGCGGTAGCAGGCAGCGGCGCGGGAGCCAGCGGGACAACGCCGGGCCCGAACATCTCCAGGTGCGTGGCGGCGAGTCCCTCCACCACATCCAGCAGCGGTGCCGGCCGGTCCAGGCCAGGCGCGAGCCGGGCGGCCCGCCCGCGCAGCAGCGCGTCCAGCCCGGCCGCCGTCCAGCGGTCCGCCAGAAACCCGGCCTGGGCGTCAAACCACAAGCCCGCGGCCTCCTGATCCTCCGTGTCCCGCGGGGCTCCCGCGACCAGCGGCACACTGTCGTGCCCGGCCAGCCGCTCGCGCAGCACGACCGACTCCAGCTGGCGGGCCAGCAGCAGACGGGCCTGCCGCGAGCGCTCGCCGATCAGTGCCCGGACGAACGCCGCCGAGGCGAGCGGGACCACCCCGGAACCGTCAGCGGCCGCCAAGCCGAGCGCTGAACACCGCTGCGGGTAGGGACGGCCCGCCATGGCGTCCACCCAGGCGCCGACGGCCTGCGGATCGGCGGCGTCAACGCCCTCGGCCCGCAGCAACTGGCTGTACAGCCGCGCCCATGTAACGCGGCGCGGGCTGGTCATCGCCGACTCGAACTGCGGCCGCAGCGTCTCGACCTCGGCAATGAGCCGGTCCCGCCGCTTGGCGTTGAGTTTGCCTGCCGCATGCGTGTGGCCGATGAGCGCGACCAGCACGGCCGGGTAACCGGCCAGATCGGCCGGGATGGCGCTGACGTACAACGGCAGCAGGACGAGCATCAGCTCCTTCACCAGCTCAGCCGCTGGTTCAGGCAAGCCGGTGCGGTGCCGCGCCCCGGACAGCGCCAGCAGGCCGACAACGGCCTCAGCCGCCCGCGGCTCCAGTGGGTCGCCGTGCCGGCTACCCCAGTCGAGAACCGGGGCGAGATCGAGGTTGAGAGGCGCAAGGCTGTTCACCTGGGCAGCCTAACCACCCCCATGGCCAGCAATCCGTACATCAGATCAGCCAATTCCGCACGACACCGGGTGGCTGCCGTGACGACCGGTCCGGTCGGTCACTTGAGCGTGTGCGTCGCTCCGCTCATCACGGAAGGCAGCCCGGACCCGCCCGCACAGCCCAGCTGACGAAGCAGCTGGCTCATACCTGCCGTCCAGCCATAATAGGCCAGGCAATGGGTCAAATAACGAACACGTCGCTGGATAACCGTGGACGCTGGACCAGTACGTGTTACCCTTATTGCATGATTTCCCCGATCCGGGGAAATCGCACCGGTTTCGGTGACCGAGTCCCCCCTCGGACACGTGCTTACGCACATGCCGACAGCCCAGGCACGTAGGCGTCATGCATCGCGGGGATTTCAGGACGAGCGCGCCGAGGAGGAAGGCGCCGACGGTCCACGGGGTGACGACGCCGAGGCCCTACCTCAAGGTGAGCGGCCAGGCCCTTCACTTCGATCGTGGCCTGGGCGTCCAGGCTGGCGAGCAGGGGGCCGATCTGGTCCAGGTGCCGGGTGAGGGCCGGGTTGGAGATGATGTCCGCGACGAGCGGGAACGGGCACAGCACGCCGAGCACCAGGCCTACGGCGGCCGCGGAGTCGCGTACTGCGGCGGCGAGCCCGAGGCTGAGCAGGGCGATAGCCCAGCTGCCGCGTCACCTGCCGCGCAAGGCGCTGATCCGCGCTGACACCGCCGACGGCACGCATGAGTTCCTGACCTGGCTAACCGCCCGGTCAGACCTGGTCCGTAGGCATGATCCACAGCTCGCCGATGGCGGTGTGGCGGGGGCGGCTGACCATGTAGGCGATGTCCTCGGGGACCAGGACCTCGGTCTGTTCGTAGAAGGGGTCGATCATCTCGTCGCGGATCTCGGGCTTGTTGTGCGAGCCCAGCTCGGTCGCCACGCCGCCGGGCTCGACGAGGCCGACGCGGACGTGCCGCTGGGTGACTTCCTGGCGCAGGGACTCGGTGAATCCGTTCACGCCGAACTTGGTGAGGCTGTAGACGCCGTAGCCGTTCCACGCGACGCGGCCGGCGATCGAGCTGATGCTGACGATGTCGGCGACCCGGCGCGGGCCCTGTTCGGCGGCCTGCAGCAGGTACGGCAGGGCGGCGCGGGTGGTGTAGAGCAGGCCCTGGATGTTGACGGCGATCATGCGGTCCCATTCCTGCGGGTCCGCGCCGGCGATCGGGCCCAGGAGCATCAGGCCGGCGTTGCTGACCAGGATGTCCAGCCGCCCGAATCGCCCGGCGGCCTGCTGGACGGCCGCGTCGGCCTGGGCGCGGTCGGTGATGTCCGCTTCGACGGCCAGCGCGGTGCCGCCCGCGTTCTCGATGCTGGCGGCGAGGGCCTGCAGGCGGTCGCGGCGGCGGGCCACCAGCGCGACGCAGGCGCCGTCGTGGGCGAGCCGGCGGGCGGTGGCGGCGCCGATGCCGCTGCTAGCGCCGGTGACGAGCGCGGCGGTACCGGTTAGTGGTGGTTCCACGGGGTGTTGTCCTTTTCTCCGGGTGTCCTGCGTAACGGCATGCGGCGGGTGTGATCCCAGGTGCTGCATGCCGGGGGTAGCGATGGCCGCCGGTTGTCTCTGTGCCTGGCTGGGTTCCGGTGGGCGGTGGCTCAGGCGTCGTCATAGGCGAGGTTGCCGGACAGGTCGCGGTAGGCGCCCGCCTGGGCCAGGAGGGTCTGTGCCTTCTGCTCGACGGCGGCGACCGCGTCGGCGCCGGCCGGGAACCGCAGTGGCGGCTCGTCCTGGCCCGCCAGCTGGATCAGCGCGCCGGCGAGCCTGGCGGGGTCGCCTCCCTGCCGGCCGTTCATGCCGCTCCAGGCGGTGACGGTCTGCCGGGTGCGCTCGGCGTAGTCCGCGATCGACGGCTCAGCGTACGTCGTTGACTGCGGCGTGAGCAGCTCGGTGCGGAAGAAGCCGGGCTCGACGAGCATCGTGCGGATCCCGAACGGGGCGACCTCCGGGGTCAGCGACTCGATCCAGCCCTCCACCCCGAACTTGGCGGCCGCATAGGCGGTGCAGAACTCCTGGCCCGTGATGCCGGCCGTCGAGGAGATCGCGACGACCAGCCCGGAGCGCTGGGCGCGCATCACGGGGAGCACGGCGCGAGTGACGTTCAGCGGGCCGAACAAGGTGGTCTCGACCTGCGCCCGGAAATCCTGCGGGCTGATCTCCTCGAAGAACCCCGCGTAGAAGTTGCCGGCGTTGTTGACCAGCACGTCGATCCGCCCGAACCGTTCCACGGCCGCCCGGACGGCCGCCTCGGCGGCGGCCGGGTCGGTGACGTCGAGCTGGACGGCCAGCAGGTCGTCGTCCTGGCCCAGGGCCGCTGTGACGGTGCCGGTGTCACGCCCGGTGGCGACCACGGCGTGACCGGCCGCGAGCGCGGCCCTGGCGATGTCGGCGCCCATGCCGCGGCCGGCGCCGGTGATGAGCCAGACCTTCTTGTCCTTCATGTCAGTACCCGTCTTCCTGGTTGGCGTGCCGCACGCCGCGTCATCGGCGGCGGCACTGCCTACCGAACCAGCCGGCCCGAGCTGGTGGCAGACCCTGATGAGAGGGTCACTGACAGGGACCCCCAGCCAGACGGGACCTCTCGTACAGTTGAGAACATGGCAGGCACCAGCGGCGCGGGCGACATCCGCGGCGACGTCCGCGGCCAGATCGGGGCGTTCCTGAGCACCCGCCGGGCCAGGATCAGCCCCGCGCAGGCCGGGCTGCCCGTGTACCGCGGCGAGCACCGGCGGGTCCCGGGCCTGCGCCGCGAGGAGGTCGCCGTCCTCGCCGGGATCTCGACGGAGTACTACACCCGGTTCGAACGCGGCAACGCCACCGGCGTCTCGGACAGCGTCATCGACGGCATCGCGCACGCGCTGCAGCTCGATGACGCCGAGCGGGCGCATCTGCTCGACCTGATCCGGATCGCCGACCGCACCCGCCGGCCGCGCCGCCGGACCGCCCCGCAGCACGTCCGGCCCGCGGTCCAGCGCATCATCGACTCGATGACCGGCACGCCCGCGCTCGTCCTCAACGGACGCCTGGACATCCTGGCCGGCAACGCCCTGGGGTACGCGCTGTACGCACCCGTCTACGCCGACCCGATCCGGCCGCCCAACAACGCACGCTTCATCTTCCTCGACCCGCACGCCACCGAGTTCTTCCGCGACTGGGAAAAGGTTGCCAGCGACACCGTCGCCATGCTGCGCGCCGAGGCCGGCCGCGATCCGTACGACCGGGGGCTTTCGGACCTGATCGGGGAGCTGTCTACCCGCAGCGACCATTTCCGGGTCCGGTGGGCCGCGCACAACGTCCGGATCCACACCGCCGGCGTCAAGCTCATCCGTCACCCGGTCGTCGGGGACCTTGACCTCCCGTTCGAGTCCTTCCCGATCCCCGGCGAACCCAGCCAGAGCCTGCTCACCTACACCACTGAGCCCGGTTCGCCCTCGCACGACGCACTGAGCCTGCTCGCCAGCTGGACCGCCAGCACTGCGCACGACAGCAAAACGAGCACGCACGGCAACGCCCAGCAGTGCCCGCAGCAAGACCCGGGATACGACACGCGCAACAGATCCGCTTCCCGGCCCGACGAAACCTGAGGGCCGAACTTCGGGGCAGCCAGCCATCCCGGCATGCAGGACCCGCCGTCCCGGATGCGGGCCTTCACGTTTCGGGGTGCAAGCGCCGGACCAGCCCAGCGATCGTCACCCGTGCCAGCAGGCCTGATGGCAGCGGCGATGAGCAGGAGCCGACAGTTAGCGGCCAGAATACGGGCAGGCTCGCACTCGAACTCCAAGTGTGAGCGAACCATGCAGCGGACCCGTGAGCAGCACGCTGACCAGGCACTTCGCCGCCGAGATCATCCGACCCGCCGACCGTAAGCTCCGATCGCGACGGAGGCTGCCGTCCGTTGTGATGGCGTAAGGACTGCGAGCTCGAGATTCATCGATTTTGGCATCACCTGCGATGCAGCATCGGCTGACGGCGGCTGGATGATGATGAAGGCAACCTAAGCCGAGCTCGCGGGGCTGAGTGCGAGCATTCTGCCCGATACCCGACGAGTTCCCTTGAACGAGAGGACAGATATGACCACGGTGCTTGACCGCTTCCGCCTCGACGGCAAGGTCGCGATCGTGACTGGGGCCTCCTCGGGCCTGGGGGTGGCGTTCGCCAAGGCGCTTGCCGAGGCGGGGGCAGACCTCGTGCTCACGGCGCGCCGCGTGGAGCGCCTCGAAGCGACGCGCGCGGTTGTCGAGCAGGCCGGCCGGCGTGCAATTACGGTGGCCGCCGACGTGGCACTGCCGGAGAACGCCCCGGTGGTCGTCGAGGCAGCGATCAAGGAGTTCGGGCATCTCGATGTTCTTGTCAACAACGCGGGGAAGGGGACAGCGGTGCCGGCCACACGCGAGGCACCCGCGCAGTTCCGCGAGGTGATCGACATCAACCTGAACGGCTGCTACTGGATGGCTCAGGCCTGCGGTCGCGTCATGCAGCCTGGCAGCGCGATCATCAACATCGCCAGCGTCGCCGCGCTCGGCGCCCTCACCGGATTCCGGCTGCTCGACATCACCCCGTCCAGTGCGCCGATCAGCGAGTTGCCGCTCGCGCTGATCCCGGCGGCGACCGTGCCGCTGCTGTTCGCGCTGCACATCACGTCCGTCTCCGCGCTCGCCCGAACCTCACGACCGGCGCCGTCAGCCGCCGGCCTGTTCAATTCCGGCGCCACGCCGCGCGCTGCCATGACGTCAGACCCGGCATCCCGCGCCCGATGAAACAACCCAGCGCAACCCGCGGCTCGGCCCAGTCCGAGCCGATACTCAGCGTCCGCGGCCTGGTTAAGCGCTACGGTAGCCGCGAGGCGGTCGCGGGCATCGATCTCGAGGTGCGACGGGGAGAGATCTTCGCCTTCCTCGGTCCGAACGGCGCGGGCAAGACCACCACCGTTGAGATACTCGAAGGCTTCCGGCCGCGCACACAGGGACAGGTTTGCGTCCTGGGGCACGACCCGGCCACGGCCGGCAGCGGAAAGACGTCGCTGCTGCGCGCGTGGGCCGACCGTCCCGGTCAGCGGCACCGGCTCGTCGTCCTGCAGGTCCACCGCGACCAGCACGACGCCCAGGATTTCTGGCTGGCCCTGCTCAGCGCCGTCCGGCACGCCAACGGCGCGGCGAGCGGTGCCGAACCGCCGGCCGCGACGCTCGCCTTCAACGGGCGGGCGATGGTCGACCGGGTGCTGGCCGAGCTCGCCGAGCACAGCGGCCACCTCATCCTGGTCATCGACGACCTGCACGAGCTGAGCTCCCCGGACTGCCTCGCCCAGCTCACCCGGCTGCTGACGAACCTTCCCGGCGGCGTGCATGCCGTGCTGGCCACTCGCCGCGATCCCCCGCTGCGGCTGCATCAGCTGCGCCTGGCCGGCGAGCTGGCCGAGATCCGCGCGGCGGACCTGCGCTTCACCGGTCGCGAGACCCGCGAGCTGCTCGAGGCCTCGGGTGTCGCGCTGTCTGAGT
>Ga0335079_10009041_pt1 | contig 11353 bp, 13 predicted proteins | sample Lox_Sample_33_FD_206719 | JGI IMG/M metagenome (GOLD analysis project Ga0335079, IMG submission 206719) | Soil microbial communities from Loxahatchee National Wildlife Refuge, Florida, United States - Lox_Sample_3.3 | ecosystem: Environmental > Terrestrial > Soil > Wetlands | place: USA... | reverse complement strand
GAGCCGGCAGTGCGTCGAAGCACGTCAGACTTGAATCGGGGCGACGCCTTCACTCGCGGCAGGCGCCGCATCGCATCGCCAATTTCTTTCTCGGTCATGATCTCCTCCGATCCACCACGGCTCGAGCTCGACCCGGAGCAGCGCGCGCGCACGCGAGATGCGCGACTTGATCGTTCCGATCCTGCAGCCCAGAGCGCGGGCGATCTCCTGATACGGCCATTCTTCGATTTCGTAGAGCACGAGCGGCGCGCGGAACTTCACCGGCAGTTTGTCGAGGGCAGCGGCGACTTTCGACCGGATCTCATCGCTCGCGACACGGTCCGTCGCTGCTTCGGATGACGGATGCGCCGCGGTGAGCATCGGCAGAAGAAGCTTCCAGCGGCGTTCGCGACGGATCTCCGAGATTGCGGCATTCGTGGCAATGCGAAACAGATACGGTGCGATCGAGTCCTCGCGGCAATTTGCGATCGATCGATACAGCCTCACGAACGCGTCCTGCGCGATCTCCTCGGCCCGGTCGCGCGAGCGCGTCAGGTGCCACAGGTAGTTGACGAGCGAGTCCTGGTAGCGATCGACGAGCTCCGCGAAGTTGTCCGCGTCCATCCGTGCCTCTGAGACATGTACGCCGCAGCGGCGGATGGGTTCCCGCGCCGTTGTGCCTTCTCCGTCGACAGACGGTACCCGAAGGACGGATGAGGACGACCGGACGCTGCACACCCCTCTCGCGAAGGAGAGGGCACACGCGCTACCGGGTGCTTTCGAGCGATTTGATGCGGGTGGCGACGTCGCGGTAGTTGGTGTTCAGTCCGTAGACTTCCATGAACGCCTTCTGCGCGTTCTCGTTGTCGCCGACGTCGACGTACGCCGATCCGAGGTCGTAGAGAAGGCCGAGGTGCTCTTCCTCTTTGATGTCGGGGATTTCCAGGCCTTTGCGATACCACTTGATCGCGAGCTGCGGCATTCCCTTCTCGAGGAAGCACAGGCCGAGCATCGACGCGCATTCGACGGCGCGCTTCGGGTCTTTCGACGCGAGCTGAAACTCGCCGATCGCTTCGTCGATGAGTCCCATCTCCTTGTACGCGATGCCGAGGTTGTAGTGGGTGTCGTAGTCCTCGCTGTCGAGCTGCTGCTCGACGCCCTTCTTGAATTCTTTGAAGATTTCCTCGAGCGACTGCTCTTCCTCGCTGAGCGCGATCTGTTCGCCGGCGTCTTCGACGAGCTCCGACTCGAGCTCCGCGGCGAGATCGAAAAAGTTCTCCTCGTCGGCGAAAAGATTTTCTTCCTGCGCTTTCGTGACGACCGGCGCGGGCGGTGGAGGCGGCGCGGCTTGCGGCGGCGGAGGAGGCGGCGCCGAAGCGACCGGCAGCTCGTCCTCGTCCGGAATCGCCGACAAGAGCTCGCTTTCGATTTCGACGCGCGACAGCGTCGGAGGACGCCGCGGCGCGGCTTTGGGCGGAGCGGGGGGCGGCGGGGGTGGCGGGGGTGGGGCGATGGGTTCAGGCTCGAGCTCCAGCTCGGGCTCCGGCTCGAGCGCCAGCGGCTCTTCTTCGGTCAGGTCGAGCTCCGGCGATGCGACCGCTTCGACTCCGAAGAACGGCTGCTCTTCCTCGACCGGCTCCGGCTCGCCGAGCGACAGCTCCGGCTCCGGCGACGGTTCGAACGTCAGCTCTTCGAGCGGCGCCGGCTCCTCCGCTTCGAGCGAGATCTCCTGCTCCTCGGCTGCGATCTCCGGCTCGGGTTCCGGCTCGAAAAGCGGAGCTTCGAGCTCCTCGGGCGCGCCCGTGGTCTCCATCTCGAGGCTGAACTCTTCTTCGGGCTGGACCGGGGGCGGAGGCGGCGGTGGTGGAGGCGGCGCAGCGGCGGCTTTCTTCGGCGCAGCGGCGGGCGTACCCAGCGATTGGCCGCGCGATGTGAAGTCGTTCTTCACGATATCGATCGCTGCGGTATCACCTTTTTCATCGAGCAACGCGACGTACTGCAATGCCGCGGCGCGCGCGCCGCCGGTGTCGCCCTCGTCGAGCAGAATCCGATACAACTTCTCGTGCGCGGGCAGGTGTTTCGGTGCGCGCTCGATGATCGCGCGCAGGTGCTCGGCGGCTTTCTCGGCGAGGCCGTATTTCGCGAAGACTTCCGCTTCGGTGAGGTGTTCGGTGATGAAATCGAGATCGTCGCCGCTTTCGGCCGCCTGCTCGTCCGCTGCGATCTCGACAGCCGGTGCGAGGTGCGTCGGCGGCGGAGGCGCGGCGGCGGAGGTGAAGCTGCTGAGGTCCAGCTCGGAGGGCGTGCTCTCGATCTCGAGCGACATCGACGAATCTTCTTCGAGGCTTTCGATCGTCGGTATCGGCTCTTCGATTTCCATCGGCGGCGGTGCGGCCGTCTCTCTGCGGGGCGGCAGCGTATCGACGCCGCCCATCTGCGATTTCACGAACTGCAGCTTGTTGCGATGCTGCGCGTTCTGCGGCTCGCGCTGAATGAGTTTTTCGAGGACGCCGGCGGCCTGCTGGTACCGCCCCTTCGTCACATGCGCCTCGGCGAGCGTGTTCATGGACGCGAGGATGTTCGTCTCTTCGTTGAGCCGCGTGTAGGTCGCGACGAGACGCTCGAGCGTCGGAATGTGCGACGGATCGACGCGCAGAATTCGATTCAGCGCATCGACAGCCGCTCCGCGCTCGCCGCGGCCGAGAGCGCGCTCAACGATGAAGTTGAGGTTTTCGAGGGCTTTGTCGAGATTGTTCTGTTTGAGATAGAGCTCGGCGAGGGTTTCGCGCGTCGACGGCTCGTTCGGATCGGTGGCGAGCGCATTCTCGAGCGCGCTCTTCGCCGAGCTGACGTCGCCTTTGCTGAGGAGGATGCGAGCCCATGTTGCGAGGAGCTTCGGGTTGTTCTTGTTGCTCTCGAGTGCGGTTTCGACGATCTGCTGCGCGTTGTTGAAATCTTTCGCTTCGATGAGCGCGGCGACGAGCGATTCGACGAGATCGACGTTCTTCGCGTCGATCTTCAGCGCTTTCTTGAAGACCTGCACCGCTTCTTCGAGCATGCCGCGCTTGAGCAGCATGCGGCCGACGCGGTCGTACTCTTTGAGCGCCTCCCCGGTCTGACCGGCCTGCGAATGCAGATCGGCGAGCTTGACGTGCACGTTGATCGCGCCCGGATCGAGCTCGGCGATCTTTTTGTAGATCACCAGCGCGTTGCCGGGATCGCCGTGCTTGATGTAGTAGTCGGCGAGGACCTGGTACTGGCTCTTCGCCTCCATCGCCAGGCCCTGCTTGGCGTACAAGTCGGCGAGGCGCGCGTAGACCTCGAGCTTCGACGGATCGAGCTTGTTGATCTTCTTGTAGATCGCGATGGCTTTGAGGAAGAAGCCGTCCTTCGCGTAGTGATCGGCGATCTTTCCGAACGTCTTCACTGCCTCGTCGGTGCGGTTGATGCGCACCCAGAGGTCGCCGATGCGGTTCAGCGTGTTGACGTCGTTCGGATTGTCGTCGAGAAGGCGCTCGTATTCCTTGATGGCCGGTTCGATCTTGCCCTTCGCGACGAGCTTCTCCGCGTCCGCGATCACTTTGTCGCGTTTAATCGCCGCCATCGTCTCCGTCTCGCCCGAACAGTAGCATCGATTCTTCCACGCCCTCGAACGATTTCCTGTGAATGGGACTCGGGCCGTAGACCTTCAAAGCGGCCTGGTGGCCTTCCGTCGCATATCCCCGATTGTGCCGGAAATCGTATACGGGGTAGCGGTCATGATACGACTCCATCAACAGATCGCGGTAGACCTTGGCTACGACCGAGGCGGCAGCGATCGACACGCTCCTTTTGTCGCCCTCGATCAGCGGAATTTGCGGCATTTCCAGCGATTCGAGCATGACCGCGTCGAGAAGAAGTACATCGGGCCGTACGGGAAGTTGCTGCACGGCGTCGAACATCGCCAGCTTGCTCGCGCGCAGGATGTTGAGCTCATCGATCGCGTGCGGCTCGACGACGCCGATGCCGATCGCGCGCGCGCAGGAGACGATGTGGCGGCAGACCGAGACACGGTCGATGCCGTCGAGCATCTTCGAATCGTTCACGCCGATGAGCGTCGGCTCGCAATCGAGGATCACGCACGCGGCGACGACGGGACCGGCGAGACATCCGCGCCCCACTTCGTCGGTGCCGGCGATCGCCCGAAAACCAAATTCGCGGAGCCGGCGCTCGATCACCGACATTTCGGCGATGCGCGCCAGTTCCGCGAACAGGCGATCGTAAAGGTCCCGCTTTTTAGCCTTGCTTCTTTTCTTCGATACGTGCGGCTTTTCCGCGGAGGTCCCGGAGGTAGTAGAGCTTTGCGCGGCGGACTCGGCCATGGCGTTCAACCTCGATGCGATCGATCGACGGCGAATAGAGCGGGAACATTCTCTCCACGCCCACTCCGCCGGAGACCTTGCGCACGGTGAACATCTGCCGCGTTCCCCCGCCCTTGCGCGAAATGACGATGCCCTGGAACACCTGGATGCGTTCCTTGTCGCCTTCTTTGACCTTGACGTGGACCTTGACGGTGTCGCCGGGCTCGAAGTTCGGAATGTCGGTGCGGGACTCCCGCGACTCGACCAATTTCATGATTTCAGGCATGTCAGCTCCGTTTAGTTCAGCGGATTCTGTATTTTAGCAGTTGTCTGTTCTCTGTTGTCCGTAGCCTACCCCCTGACAACAGATCATAGACAACAGACAACGAGGTGGCCCGTGTAACCGGCCGCCTCTACGATTCATTCTCGATTTTTTTCAGAATCTCCCTCGCTTCGCCGTCCAGCTCAGCGATTTCGAGAAGATCGGGCCGCCGTGCCAGCGTCTCGCGCAGCGCCTGCTCCTTCCGCCATTTGCGGATGTTTTCGTGGTGTCCCGACAAGAGAATCTCCGGCACGCGGCGTCCGCGAATCTCCTCCGGCCGCGTGTAGTGCGGGTAATCGAGAATGCCTTCGTAAAACGAATCGGCGACGACGGAATCGGCATTGCCGACGACGCCCTCAACCAGCCGGCCGACCGCATCGGCCATCAGCATCGCAGGAAGCTCGCCTCCCGAGACGACGAAGTCGCCGATAGAGATCTCGTCCGGCTCCAGGATCTCGCGAACGCGCTCGTCGAAACCCTCGTAGCGGCCGCAAAGGAAAACGATCCAATTTAATGTATATAATTCATATGCTATTTCATGGTTGAAGGTGCGTCCCTTCGGCGACGTCATGATCACGTGAGGTTCGAGGTTCGAGGTTGAAGGCGAGATGGAAGAGGTTTTGGCTTGCGTCTCGGTCGAACTCTCACCTCTTCCCTCGAACCTCGAACCTCGAACCTCGTCCACCGCTCGCAGCACCGGCTCCGCGAGCATCACCATTCCCGGCCCGCCGCCGTACGCCTCGTCGTCCGTGGACCGGTGCTTGTCCCTCGCAAAGTCGCGCAGGTCCCACACGCGGACATCGATGAGTCCCTGCTTGACTCCGCGCGCGATCACACCCTCCGCGAGCAGCGGATCGAACATCCTCGGAAAGATCGTCACGAAATCAAATCGCACGGCGATCCTTCGCTTCGCTCAGAACGACGAAATCAATCCTCATCGATGCCCTCGGGCAGATCGACGAGGATCATCTTTCGTTCGAGATCGATCTTCGTGCAGATCGATTGTGCGAACGGCACTTCGTACGTTTTCCCGTTTCGCTTTTTCACGTTGAGCAGGATTCCGCCGCCGCCTTCGTACGCTTCGAGGATCTCGCCGCGCTCGCGGCCCTCAGTGTCGATGAGATGAAGCCCCGCGAGGTCGTGGAGGAAGTATTCGTCCGGCTCCAGCGCGCGCGCCTGCGCCTCCGGAATCTCGATGGTCCAGTCGTGCAGTTGCTGAATCTCTTCCGGATGGGCGATTTCCGCGAACTTCACGAGCGCGCGGTCGCCGTGCGCGCGTACCGATTCGATTGTCGCGGCGCGCACTTCGCTCTCATCGGGCGAAACGAGGGTGACGTGCTCGAGCTGGGAGAAGCGATCCGCGGAATCGGTCCACGGCTCGACGCTCGCTTCGCCGCGCACACCGTGCGCTTTTCGAATGACGCCGATGGCGATGCGGTTGGAATCAGGCATCAGGCGTCAGGCCTCAGACGTCAGAATGGCAGGGCTGACGCCCGAGGCCCGACGCCTGACGTCTAGTCCACGATATCGAGGATGTAGCGCCGTCGCTGTTTCTGCCCCGCGGCGGCGAGAAGCGTGCGCATGGCACGCGCCGTCCGGCCCTGGCGTCCGATGACTTTGCCGAGGTCGTCGGGGGCGACTTCGAGTTCGAAGATGGTCGACTGATCGCGCTCGTGCGCGCGAACTCTCACCGCGTCGCCGTTGTCGACGAGGGACTTCGCGACGAACTCGACCAGCTCTTTCACGACTCTTTGATTTTCTTCAGCAGCGACTTCACGGTCGGCGAGAGCTGCGCGCCCTTGCTGACCCAGTAGTCGACGCGGGCGCGGTCGATCTTCACGTCCGGCGGGTTTTTCTTCGGATCGTAATGCCCGATCTGCTCGACCGTGGCCGCGCTCGGCGTCTTCAGCGAATCCGACACGACCACGCGGTAATACGGCGCGTGCGTCGCTCCGCCTCTGCGCAAACGGATTTTCAGCATTCTTCTCTCCTAAACGCGGTGGCGAACACGTCCTTCACTGCAGGAATTCCGATCCGGAGTGCTGCGGCCACGACGCCGCTCCCGAGAGCACTGCCGTGGGTACCGCACTCCAGATTACTGCAGAAATTCGGGCGGCAGGCCCTTCATCATCTTACCGAACCGCCGCGCGCCGAACCCCTTCGAGAAGCTCCGCATCATCTTCTTCATCGCCAGGTACTGCTTCAGCAGGCGGTTGATCTCCTGCACGCTCGTGCCCGAGCCCCTGGCGATTCGCTTCTTCCGCGAGCCGTTGATGATCTGCGGATACTCCCGCTCTTTCCGCGTCATCGAGTCGAGAATCGCCTGCATGCGCACGATCGCCTTCTCGTCGATCTGATCCTCGCTGATCTTGCCGGCGCCCGGCAGCATCCCCACCAGCTGCGACAGCGGTCCCATCTTCTTGACCTGGCCGAGCTGCGAGCGGAGATCTTCGAGCGTGAACTTGTCCTTCGCGACTCGGTGCGCGAGACGCTCGGCCTCCTTGCGATCGATCTCCGTCTCGACCTTTTCGATCAGCGTCAGCACATCTCCCATCCCGAGGATGCGCTGGGCCATGCGATCGGGGTGGAAGACATCGAGGTCTTCCATCTTTTCGCCGATGCCGACGAGCTTGATCGGACGGTTGACCACCGACTTGATCGACAGCGCCGCGCCGCCGCGCGCATCGCCGTCGAGCTTCGTCAGCACAATGCCGGTGACACCGAGGCGGTCGTCGAACTCCTTGGCCGACTTCACCGCGTCCTGGCCGGTCATCGCGTCAGCGACGAAGAGAATCTCGCTCGGCCGCGTCTCGCCTTTCATCAGCGCGAGCTCGTTCATGAGCTCATCGTCGATGTGCAGGCGGCCCGCGGTGTCGATGATGACCGTGTCGTAGAGCAGCGTCTTCGCTTCGTGCAGCGCCTTGCGCGCGATGTCGACGGGATTGCGGTTGTCGCCGATCTCGAAGAACGGCACATTGACCGATTTCGCGACGATGCGCAGCTGCTCGATTGCCGCGGGACGGTAGACGTCAGCCGGAACCAGCAGCGGCCGGCGGCCGCGATTCTTCAGATGCAGCGCAAGCTTGCCGGCCGTCGTCGTTTTGCCCGAGCCCTGCAAGCCGGCCATCATCACCACCGCCGGACTGCCGACGAGCGCCAGCCCAACTTCGGTGCCGCCGAGGAGCTGCTGGAGCTCGTCGCGAACGATTTTCGTGACCTGCTGCGCCGGGGAAAACGCGGTGAGCACTTCCTCGCCGACCGCTTTCTCGCGCACGCGGTTCGTGAATTCCTTGACGACTTTGAAATGAACGTCCGCCTCGAGCAGCGCGACGCGGATTTCCTTCAGCGCGTTGTCGATGTGCCACTCGTTGAGCTTGGCCTCGCCGCGCAGCGTCTTGAACGTGCGGTCGAGTTTGTCCTGCAGGTTGTCGAACATTCGCCTTTCCTAAAGCGAAATTATCGAAGATTCGTTCCCGGTTGCGCGTATGTGGTCCAGGCTTGAACCGGACGGCCGGCGAAAGCCGGCCCTCACACTCGCACCATGGCTCGAGCGCAACTCAGAATCGACGAGAACGTAGCCGGCGATTTCTTCGTCGACTCGACGTGCATCGACTGCGACGCGTGCCGGCAGATCGCGCCGGCCGTTTTCGCGGGCATCGGCAATCAATCGGCCGTTGTTCATCAGCCGGAAACAGCCGAGGAGCTGATTGCGGCGCAGCGAGCACTGATCTCGTGTCCGACGGCATCGATCGGCGACTCGGCGAAGCACGAAATGACCGCCGCCGTCGCCACGCTTCCCGAACACATCGCCGATGACGTCTACCGCTGCGGTTACACCTCGGAGTCGTCATTCGGCGCGATCAGCTGGTATGTCGGCAGCGAAAAAATTCTCGTCGACTCGCCGCGCTTCGCCAATCCGCTCGTGAAGAACATCGCGGCGTTAGGCGGCATCCGCACGATGCTGCTGACGCACCAGGATGACGTCGCGGACCATCAGAAATTTCACGAGCGCTTCGGGTGCGAGCGATGGCTGCATCGCGACGATGTCCGCAGTCGCACGGCGTCGATCGAGCGACAGCCGTCCGGCCGCGATCCCGTCCGCATCGCAGACGACGTGCTGATGATCCCGACGCCCGGCCACACGAAAGGCCACTCCGTTTTTCTCTACCGCGAAAAGTTCCTCTTCACCGGCGACCATCTCGCGTGGGACCCGGAAGATGAAATGCTGATCGCCTTTCGCGGCGCTTGCTGGTACTCGTGGTCGGAGCAGATCGAATCGATGCAGCGGCTGCTCGACTATCGCTTCGAGTGGGTGCTGCCCGGACATGGGCGCCCGGTGCAGCTCGATCGCGATCGCATGCATGCCGAGCTCGAGCGCTGCGTCGCCTGGATGAAGCGCCGATCGTAAGCGGCCGTCGGAGATCGCGCGATCGCGAACCTCATTCGCGACTCCTGACAGGAACAGCGATTGCTCCTGGAGGAGTGCATGAAATACCTGCGGCTCTTCAGGAAGACCTTCCAGGAATTCAGCGAGGACAAGGCGACGCGTCTCGCCGCGGCGCTGGCGTACTACACGATCTTCTCGGTGGCCCCCCTCCTCGTCATTGCGATTGCCATCGCCGGTCTTTTCTTCGGCGAGGCCCAGGCGCAGCACGCGATCGTGAGTCAGCTGAAGAATTTCATGGGCGACTCGGGTGTCGCTGCGATTCAGCAGATGCTGCAGAACCAGCACGAGCACGGGGGCTCGTCGATCGCGCTCATTGCGGGCTTCGTCATTCTTCTGTTCGGCGCCACCGGCGTTTTCGTTCAGCTCAAAGACGCACTCAACACCGCGTGGAATGTTCCGGAAGGGAAGACCGCCGGCGGCATCAAAGGCTTCATCAAAACGCGACTTCTCGCGTTCGGCATGGTTCTCGGCATCGGCTTTCTGCTCCTGGTTTCGCTCGCGATCGATGCCGCGATTTCGTCGCTCGGAGCCGTCGCGTTCGCGGACCTTCCCGGCGGCGCGGGCATCTGGCAGGGGATGCAGCTGATCGTTTCGTTCGTCGTGATCGCGTTGCTGTTCGCGGCGATGTTTCGACTTCTGCCCGACACCCACGTCGAATGGCGCGACGTCTGGTTCGGCGCGTTCTTCACGTCGTTGCTCTTCATCATCGGCAAATACCTGCTCGGCCTCTACCTCGGCAGAGGCAGCGTTGGATCGAGCTTCGGTGCGGCCGGATCGCTCGTCGTGTTGCTGGTGTGGATCTACTGGTCAGCGGCGATCTTTCTCTTCGGCGCGGAATTCACGCAGGTCTACGCGCGCGCACATGGCAGCCGCGTCGGTGAAGAGCAGCAGCTAAAATCGGCTGCCTGAGCGCAGCACTCCAGCATTTCATCGAGTTCGTCCGCGGCCTCGGCGCGATCGGCTATGTCGTCTACACGCTCGGCTACGCGCTCTGCGGACTCTTCCTGCCCGCGTCGGTGCTGACGCTCGGCGCGGGCGCGCTCTTCGGTGTCATCGGCGGGAGCATCGTCGTTGCGGTCGGCGCGACGCTCACCGCCACGATCGCGTTCCTCCTCGCCCGCACGGTGCTGCGAAAGCGCGTCGAGCGGATGGTTGCCGCTCATCCGAAATTTGCGGCGGTGGATCGCGCGATCGGACGCGAAGGTGCGAAGATCGTTTTCCTCGTCCGCCTCTCCGCGGTATTCCCGTTTCTTTTCATCAACTACGCGTTTGGCCTGACGCGGATTCGTCTGGTGCCGTACGTCGTCGCCACCTTCGTCGGGATTCTTCCGCTGACCGTGGCGTTCGTTTCGTTCGGAGCGGCCGGGGCGGCGGCGGTGACGGCGAGCCGCGCGAAAACGATCATCATGATCGCGGGCGCAGCCATCGCGCTGCTGGTGTCGATCTATGTCGGACACATCGCGCGCCGCGCGCTACTTCACGATGAGCTCGAAGACACCGACGACGGCGCCCACGTAGAGCAGTGACGCGATGGTGATGAGGATGATCTTGCCGCGCCTCTTCAGCTTCGGCGCGAAGCGGCCGTACAGCTTGTTGATCGGATTCGTGCGCGACAGAAATCCGATCTGTGGCGACCGCCGGTATCCGATCTCCTGTCGTACCCTCAGCAGCTCGGGATCGTTGCGAAGCCTGCGCAGGCTGTCGTCGAGCACGTCGACAGCCTTCCTGCGGTTTTTCGCCGTGATGTAGACGCGCACGAGATTGGCGCGGTGCCGTCCTTCGTACGACTGCAGCTTGATCGCTTTCTCGCAGAGCTCCGCGCCGAGTTTGCGCTTGCCTTCCACGCGCGCGAGGCAGAGGCCGTAACTCGAAAGGCCGTGCGGCATCTGATCCGCAGGGACTTTCGTGTAGACGGCAGAGAACACGCGCAGCGCGTTTTCATACTCGCCGCGATCCGTCGCAGCGATGCCGACAGTCAACATCTTCGTGATGTCGAGAGGTAGATCAGTCATTTTTCCCCGAGACCCGCACGAATTTTACGTGGCGGCGATATGCTTCGCAATCCTTGAGCGGAGGACCCCATGACCAACCCACTTGTTGAGCTCGCCAAGGCCGGCCAGAGCGTCTGGTACGACCAGATGGAACGCAAGCTCATCACCACCGGGCAGCTGAAAAAACTGATCGAGCAGGACGACCTGCGCGGCATGACCTCGAATCCCACGATCTTCGAGAAAGCAATTGCCGGAAGCGAGGATTACGACACGC
>Ga0335079_10009040_pt1 | contig 11353 bp, 9 predicted proteins | sample Lox_Sample_33_FD_206719 | JGI IMG/M metagenome (GOLD analysis project Ga0335079, IMG submission 206719) | Soil microbial communities from Loxahatchee National Wildlife Refuge, Florida, United States - Lox_Sample_3.3 | ecosystem: Environmental > Terrestrial > Soil > Wetlands | place: USA: Florida... | reverse complement strand
TTCTCGAATGTGCCGAAGGCGAATTTGATGCCGGCTTTGTATACCTCCGCGGGAAGCGTGAAGGCTTCGTCGTACGGGTCGTCTTCCGCGTGCGGCAACTCCAGCACCTTGCCCAGAATCACCGGCACGTTTTTGGCTTTCAGCTCTTCGGCGGCGGTGCCCAGCTCACGCGGCTGCAGGAGCACAATTTTCACGTTCTGCTTTTCCGCGAAGGCGATGGCGTCATGAATGGTGCGCGGGCTGGAAACGGAAACCGCCAGCGGCGTTTTACGCTCCAGCACCGGAAGCATGGCTTCGTATTTCAGGTCGGGCTCGAAACCCGGCTCGTGGGCGGACTTGGCTTTTTGATAGCGGCGCGCTTCTTCGAAGAAGTCGCTGAGCTTGGAGATCTGCTGCTGGTACGTGCGCAACTGCTGCGTATAGCCGCCGGCCGCGCCGGCCTCGCCCAGCATTTGCAAGATCTCTTCCGGTATGGCGCCGCCACGGCCTCCCCGGCCGCCCAGGCTGGGAAATTGCACGCACACGGCTGCCGAAGGCCGCACCGCCATATCCTCCCAAGTCCAGCCGGAGGTATGGATCAGGGCCGCCTGCCCGGAGATGAGCTGCGCAGCGCCGGCTCCCCGGCCTCCGCCGCCGCGTCCCGCCGAAGGGAAAGTCATGGCGCTGGTAATGCCGTTTACGCGCGCCACGCCGAACAACTCGCTGTCGGGATTGACCGAAGCCAGCGCGCGCAACTGCGGCATTAACTCGCCCAACTCGCCGGTATCCACCGTCTCGCGCACCGCCGGTACTTCCGAGAGCCCCAACTGCGTGGCCGAGTCGATCATGCCGGGATAGACGCGCAGTCCCTTCGCTTCGACTACCTTGATGCCTTTCGGCGCCACCAGCTTGGGTCCGATCTCGGCAATCTTACCGTCCTTTACCAGCACCGAAACGCCCTTCTGCGGCGCGCTGGTCACCGGATACACATCCGCGTCCTTGATCAGAAACGTGTCGTTGGACGCCGCGCCGGCCAATGCGGCGCACACCGTCAAAATCCCTAAGAGTCTCATCCGATCCGCCCTCCGCGTCCCGTTTGCGGGCGCTGCTGCTGCTGAAGCTGCTTTTCCTTGTCGAGCAGCTTCTTCTTCTCCGCTTCCTTCTGCGGCCGGCCGCTTACTTCCTTATCGCGGTCGAAGTACACGGCGCCGTCGATCAGCACCTTCTGCACCTTGGCGTAATCGGACAGCGGGTACTTGTCGTAGATCACCAGGTCGGCATCCTTGCCCACGTCGATCGAACCCACGCGGTTGTCGATGCCCAGTTGTTTGGCCGGGTTCAGCGTCACCATGGCAAGCGCTTCCGATTCGCTCACGCCGCCGTATTTCATGGCCTTGGCCGCCTCGGTGTTGAGGTGGCGCATAAGCTCGGCGTCGTCGCTGTTCAGACTCACCACCACGCCATATTTCTGCATGATGGCGGCATTGTACGGAATGGCGTCCACCGCCTCCATCTTGTAGTTGAACCAGTCGGCGAAGGTGGAACCGCCGGCGCCGTGCGCGGCAATCTCCTTGGCCACCTTGTAGCCTTCCAGCACGTGCTGGAGCGTGCGGATCTTGAACCCGTAATCGTCCGCCACGCGCAGCAGCATGAGAATTTCGTCCTCGCGATAGCAGTGGGCGTGCACGTAACGCTTGCCTTCCAGCACTTCCTTGAGCGCTTCCAGCTTCAGGTCCCTGCGGGGCGGAATGGGGTGTTCGCCGCGCGCCACCTTGGCATCGTAGGCGTCCCAGTCGGCCTTGTAAATCCTGGCTTGGTTGAACGCCTCGCGAATGACGTCCTCCACACCCATGCGCGTGGCCGGATAGCGCGCCTGCACAGTGGTCCCGGTGGCCCCGCGGCCGCCCTGCGGATTGCCGGCGCGCTTAGGATTTTCGCCGAGCGCGAACTTGATGCCCGGCAGGGCGCCTTGGAAGATCATTTGCTGCGCGTCCTTGCCCCAGCGCATTTTCAGCACGATGGTCCTGCCGCCGATGGGATTGGCCGAGCCGTGCAGAATATTGGCCGTGGTCACCCCGCCCGCCAGCGCGCGATAAATGGCGATGTCTTCGGGGTTGATGACGTCTTTGATATCCACCATGGAGGAGACCGAGATGCTGCCCTCGTTCACGTTGCCATCCACCGCGATGTGCGAGTGGCAGTCGATAATGCCGGGAATGACGTACTGGCCGCTGGCATCGATGATGGTCGCTCCCTGCGGCTCCAGAACTTTCTCACCCACTTCGGCGATTTTGCCGTCCTTCACCACCACCGATCCCTTCACCGTTCCCCTGGTGACGGTCATGATGGTGGCATTGCGAATCACGATGTTTTCGGCGCCCAATGGCGCCAGGGCCACCACCAAGCCCAGAAGCAGCATCTTCTTCATTGGTTCACCCCCGGTTCCGTGACGGGGCCGCGCCCGCCGGCGGGAGTTTCGGCCGCCGGTTTGTACTGCTTGCCGTCCACGAAGATCATCTGAATACGCGTATTGTCGTCGAACAGGTCGCCCTTAGTCACCACCAGGTTGCCGATCTTGCCCTTCTCGATGCTGCCCAGGCGGTCGGCCAGGTTGTAGATCTGGGCCGGCGCCAGCGTCAGGGCGCGAATCGCATCGTCGCGGGTAAGGCCGGCATCGATGGCCCGTTTTACGGCGCGTTGCAGATCGCGCGCCTGATCAAGCCCGTCGGCGTAGAGCGCGAAAGGCACGCCCGCTTTTTTCAGCATCGCGGGCGCGGAAGGTCCCAGGTCGATATTCTCCAGGTTGCGCATGCTCTCCACCTGCTCGGGGTCGGCGTCGCGCGCGGGTTCGCTCCAGCGCAGGCTCACCAGCACGGGCGAGCCGTATTGCTTCAGCAGCGGCGCGGCTTCCGGCCGGTAAGCTTCCTTCATGCCATACAGAATGACCGGCTGTTTCAGCTCGGCCGCAAAGCGCAGCATGCGATCCATCTCGACCACGCGGTTGGCCGGCAGCAGAATGCGTTCGGACGCCAGCACGCCTTCGAGGGCGCGGTCGTACGCCGGCCGCGCCATTCCGCGCGGATCCTTGGCATACGCCTCTTTTAGCAGCTTGTAGTGGCCGGCATCGAGATAGATCTGGCGCACATAGGCGATGTAGCCCATCAGTGCGCTGGGGAATCCGCCGCCGAATCCGCCAAAGCCGCCGCGCCCCAACGCAATGTACTGGCCAACCGCCGGCGCTACCACCATGTCGCCGGCTTTTTCAGCGGAGCCCAGATCGATGACGGAGCCCTGCCCGCCGAAGATGCCGCGCTCGGGAAAGGTCACGGTGGTGGTGAAACCGGCGCCGCGCGCAGTGGCAATACGCGGATCGGAGGGCTGGATCTCGTCCGCCGCCAGAACCCAGCTTGTGGTTTGCGGCCGGTCCTCCGGTCCCATCGAACGCGGCGCCGCTGCAGTTGCGGCCCCGGCCGGCGACGCAGGCGTGGTTGTCGCGCCGCGCCCGCCGCGTCCACCGATGGTGGCGCTGGCGGATGCGGGTGCCAAGCCGGGAATTCCCACCGTGCTCATGGGATCGGTCAACCCTGGGCCATCCACCACCCAGGCGTCGGCCGGGGCCTGCACGTTTTCTCCGACCGCTTCAATCAGTCCGTCACGCAGCACCACCGTGCCCTTGGCGATGGTGGGCCCGCTCACCGTCACGATCCTGGCGCTGCGGATGGCGACTGCTTGCGGACCTTCCGCGAAGGCGAACGCGCCAAATAGAAGTAAAGCTGTAACCAGTTTTTTCATAAAGGTAAGGCCTATTATAGTATTCCCGCTGAACTGGTATGGGGCGAAGACGGGGAGGCGAAGGTTACAGCGGCCGACCTTGCATCGCGGAGACGCGGAGGAGCGGAGAGAACACTCCGCGGCCTCCGCCTCTCTGCGTCTCCGCGCTTGAATTGGGCCCTCGGTATACTGAAATTTGCCCACCAAAAAGCAGGTTCGCTACCGCGATGCCGGCGTGAACATCGACGAATCGGACCGCGCAGTTGCCTCCATCAAAAAACTCGCACGGCAGACGTTCACGCGCGGCGTGCTTACCGAGATCGGCTCTTTCGGTGCGTGCTACCAGGTCTCCGGATTTCGCCGTCCCGTGCTGGTCAGTTCGGCCGACGGCGTCGGCACCAAGCTCAAGGTCGCCTTCCTCACCGGCCGCCACGATACGGTCGGGGAGGACCTGGTGAATCATTGCGTCAACGACATCGCCGTGCAGGGCGCCGTGCCTCTCTATTTCCTCGATTATTTTGCGGTGGGCAAGCTCGACGCCAAGGTGGCAGCGGAGGTAGTTTCCGGGTTGGCGCGGGGCTGCCGGCGCAACGGTTGCGCCCTGATCGGCGGCGAAACCGCCGAGATGCCCGGCATGTATGCCGATTCGGAATACGACCTGGCGGGATTCATCGTGGGAGCGGCCGAACGTTCCGAATTGCTCCAGCCCGGTTCCGTGCGGCCTGGCGACGCCCTGCTGGCGCTGCCCTCCACCGGGCTGCATACCAACGGTTACTCGCTGGCCCGCAAGCTGCTGTTCGACACCGCCGGCTACGGACCGCGAACGGTGCTGCCGGAAGTCGGATCGACGGTTGCCGAGGCGCTGCTCGCCGTGCACCGCAGCTACCTGAAGCCGATCCGCGCTCTTATGGCGGCGGGCCTGCTGCGCGGCGCCGCCCATATAACCGGCGGCGGCATCAGCGACAACACCCCGCGCATGCTGCCTGCCGGACTGGCCGTGTCCATCGACACGTCCGCATGGCGCATTCCTCCGTTATTCGAAATACTGCGGCGCATCGGCAATATTCCCGTCGACGATTACCGCCGCACATTTAACCTGGGCGTGGGCATGATCTTCGCTGTTCCCGGGCGGCGCGCGGCGCGGGCCCACGATGTGCTCAGCCGGACGGGCGAGACACCATTTCGAATCGGCGACGTAATCGAGCGCCGGCGCGGCCGGCCCAGAGTGGAATACAGATGAAGCGCCTCGGCATTTTGATTTCCGGGCGCGGCTCCAATTTTGAAGCCATAGCCGCGAACGTCCAACGTGGAGCTCTGGACGCCGAAATCGCCGCGGTCATCAGCAACCGGCCGGAAGCGCCGGGACTTTCCGCCGCACGAAGCCGCGGGCTGAACGCGGTTTCGCTTCCGTCGAAGGGATTGGATCGCGAAGTCTACGATCGCATGTTAATCGCCGAACTGCGCAAGCATGCCGTGGACCTGGTTTGCCTGGCAGGCTTCATGCGCCTGTTGAGCGCCACTTTTATTCGCGCATTCCCCAACCGCATCCTCAATATTCACCCCTCATTACTGCCGGCCTTCCCGGGACTGGATGCGCAGCGCCAGGCGTTGGAGCATGGTGTCAAAATCAGCGGCTGCACCGTCCATTTCGTGGACGAAGATCTGGATGCGGGGCCGATCGTAATTCAGGCCGCGGTTCCCGTTCTGGATCGCGATACGGTGGAAACGCTCTCCACCCGCATCCTTTGCGAAGAGCACAGGATCTATTCCGAAGCGATCCGCATCGTGCTTGGCGGCAACTATCAGATCGTGGGACGCCGCGTCGCTCTGAGCTGAAGAAATTCAGACAATTTCATGGGCGGTCCCGGCCCGGTTTCCATCTGCTTTTCCACCGCTTTTTCGTATCGGCGCAATATCTCCAGCCGCTGTCTGGATTCCACCGAACAGCTTTCGACATCCAGCAGGATGTCCACTTCCCAGGGCTGAAAAGAGTTGCGCGCCATTTCCCCGCGCATCAGTTCACTCACGAGCCGGCGAAACCGGTTCAACATGAGCTCGAGTTCGATCAGATCTTCCGCGACCATCCATGGGGCAGATCGGCGGGATGAAGGGAAAGGATTAGAGGAAAGCTATGGGATCAGCTCACAGCTCATAGCTCACAGCTTTCTTCCAGTGCACCTCAAACAAGCCCTTCATCGCCTCCCCCATCCCTTCGTGGTGAAATACCACAGCCGTCCACGCCGGGCGGGTGATCACCGGGTCCAGCAGTGCGATGAGGCCATGCTGGCCGTCGAACAAAGCCAGTTTCATGGGAAGGGAATCGGCAAGCCGCACTTCCACGCCCGCGCTGATGTATTCGCTCAGCCGCTGGCGGTGCTCGTTGTCCAATGTGCCGGCTTCCAGCAGCAGATGGCAGGCAACGCCGTTCGAGCCGGCTTGCTTGACCAGCTTTTCGTCCAGCGGATCCACCGCGTAAGGAGGGCGCGAGAACTCCAGATACTCGCCATGGACCTCCGCCAGCATGCGGCGGTATTCGGCCGCGGTTTGCGCCGGCTCGGTTACGATGCGCAGGAAGTCCAAGGTACCGCGGCCGCCCTGGCCTTCCGAGTAAAGCGCCTTCAAATCGTCAATCAGGGCGGTCCCGGCGCGGCCGTTGTCGGTCAGTTCCTGCTCCAGAACCTGCCGTTTGCGATTCAGGTAGCCGGGAATCGCCAGACTAGGTTCAACCGCCGAGAACAGCTTGGTCTTTTCCTGAACAACCTGGGCGAACCCCTTTTCCACCAGCGAGTCCAGCACTTCGTAGATCTTCTGGCGGGGCACGTGGGAACGCGCCGCCAACTCCAGAGCCTTGAATTTGGGGTGGCCCAGCAGCACCAGGTAAGAGCGGGCTTCATAGGCGTTTAGCCCTAGCTGCTGGAGCCGGCGCCAAAACCTTTGAAAATCCGCTTCGAGAAGTTCTTCACCCATTCTTCTTCACCTTAGCAAAGACTGTTCCAAAAAATCCGGGGAAAAACCGGTACGTGAAATCACGGGAATTCACCGGTTTAAAGCCCCCTGACCCATCATGGGATTTGACTTGGTACTAGTGGGACTCTACAATAAGTCGAGCGGGAAGTGTATGTCTGAGAACAATACCACGATCAACGGGCCCTCCCCGGGATCTGCCATTCAAAGCAAGCCTAAGATTCGCATAGTAGTTGCGGACGATCACCCGATCTTCCGGGACGGGCTCTGCAAGCTGCTGGCGCTGGAAGAAGATTTTGAAGTAGTAGCCCAGGCTCAGGATGGGAGGCAGGTGCTGGATGTGTTGCAGCAACACGACCCCGACATTCTCCTGCTCGATCTTAAAATGCCAGGTCTGGATGGTCTCGCCACGCTGCAACGGCTGCAGGTGACAAAGGGTAAGACCCGTGTGATCGTACTGACTGCCTCCGACGATAAAAACGAGTTTGTGCAGGCAATGAAGCTGGGCACCTCGGGAATCGTTCTGAAGCAAACGGCCACGGAATTGTTGATCAAAAGCATCCGCAAGGTCCATGCAGGGGAAATCTGGCTGGATTCTCACACCACCGCGGCGGTAATCCGCCAGTTCGTGGCCAACGACGAGATGCCTGCGCCGCCGGCGCAGATGGCCGCTCCGCGCGACCGTGAGCGTTCCCCGCTCAGCCAGCGCGAGCGCGAAATTGTGGCGTTGGTGGCGCAAGGTTTCAAGAACAAGGAAATGGCCGAGAAGATGTTCATCAGCGAGCAGACGGTAAAGAACCATCTGCACAATATCTTCGACAAGCTGGGCGTTTCCGACCGGCTGGAACTGGCGCTCTACGCCATCCACAACAACCTGCACACGGGAAGGTAACTTTCCGCCGCACCACCTGCTACAATCGCGTTCTTCGTGAAGGACCCTTTGCTCGGGCCCGTGGCTGCCATTGCGGCGGGCATCGTGGTCTCGCGCTTCGCAGCCTTCCATTACGCCGAACTGACACTTGCGATTAGCGCTTTCCTGCTGCTGGCAACGGTCGCGGTGTGGCGCGGCGCGCGCACTCTGGCAGGCATCTGCTGCCTGCTTGGCCTGGTCTTCGCGGGAACCATGGTAGACCTGGCGCACCGGCCCGGCCCGCCGCCGGAGTTGGACGCCGAGGGGCGAGAGGTGGTGATCCTGGGCGGCTGCGTGGCGGAACCGCCGGCCGTTTCCGGTCCGCGCGAACGCTTCCTGCTGGAACTCGATGCTCACGCCCGCGCCCAGGTTACGCTCTATACCAAGCCCGGTGAGGCGCTGCCGGACCTGCGCTATGGACAGAATGTGGAACTGGATGCGCGTGTGCGCAAACCGCGCAACTACGGCAATCCGGGAGCCTTCGATTACGCCCATTACCTGGCGCGCCACGATATTTTTTGGACAGCCTCGGGCGACGCCTCGACGCTGCGCGTGCTGCCGGGCCGTTGCGGCTCGCGCCTGGCGAAGTTCACCATGGACTTGCGGGCTGCCGCGCTCCACCGAATCGAGCGCCTTTATCCCGGCGACGCATATCGCACCGGCATGATGCAAGCCCTGCTGCTGGGCCAGCAATATCAGTTGCAGCGCGTCTGGACGGAAGGCTATCGCAATACTGGAACCTTTCACACAATCGTGATTTCGGGGACGCACGTGGCCATTCTGGCGGCGTTCTTTCTGTTCTGCCTGCGCTTCTGCTTCGTGCCGGAGAGCATCGCCATGGGGTTGACCGTGGCAGCCGCATGGCTCTATGCGCTGGTGGCGGGGTGGGGCGCACCGTGCGTGCGCTCGGCCGCGGGGCTGACATTGGTGATGATTGCCGGGTACTTCTTCCGCGAGCGGCGCCCGCTCAACCTGCTGGCGGCGGTGGCCCTCGGTTTCCTGTTGCTCGACCCCGATCAGCTCTTCGATGCCAGTTTTCAGCTCACGTTTCTGGCGGTGGCTTTTCTGGGCGCCTTCGCCACACCGCTGATACGCGCCACCAGCGGTCCGCTGGCACGTGGGCTGGCCGGACTGGAAGACAGAGATCGCGATATCCACCTTCAACCGCGGGTGGCGCAGTTCCGCATCGAGATGCGGCTGCTGGCCGGGACACTGCACAAGATCGCGCGGCTGCCGCGGCGCGCCGCCCGCGTGGCGGTCGTCGTGCCGGCGCGTGTGCTGCTGTTTCTGTACGAAATTGCGGCCATCTCCGCGGTGATTCAGATGGGACTGGCGCTGCCTATGGTGGTGTACTTTCATCGCGTCGGTCTGTCGGGCCTTTCCGCCAACGCTTTTGTGGTTCCGGTGATGGGCGTAGCGGTTCCGGCCGGCTTCGTGGCGGTCATCACCGGATGGATCTGGGTGGCCCGGTTCGGCGGGTGGCTTTTGGGCTTGTCGCAGGCGATCGTGGGCTGGCATGCCGCCCTGGAGCCGCAATGGCGAATCCCCACGCCGCCATTCTGGCTGGCCGTGGCGTTTTCGGCGGCACTGGTGGCGGCCGCGGTGGCACGTGGGCGCTGGTGGCGGGCCGGCACCGCAATCGTGGTGGCTGGGTTGCTGGCGCTGCTTTTGGCCAGCCCGTTTCCGCCGCGCACACATCCCGGCGAGCTCGAAATGACGGCCATCGACGTGGGCCAAGGCGACAGCCTGCTGGTGGTTTTTCCCGATGGCAAGCGAATGCTGGTGGATGGCGGCGGAATTCCGGCGTTTGGTAACCGCGCGCGGTCGCAGCTCGATGTCGGCGAAGACGTGGTCGCGCCCTATCTCTGGGAGAGGGGCATCGGCAGCGTCGATGTGGTGGTCCTCTCGCATGCGCATGACGACCATGCGGGCGGCCTGCCCGCCCTGGTGGCCGATTTCCATCCAAGCGAGCTATGGACCGGCGCCACTCCGGAATGTGACGCCTGGCGCCGTCTGCGCACGGAAGCCGCGCGCCGCGGCGTGAAAATCGTTCCCATGCAGGAGCCTCGCCGGTTTGCGTTTGGCGGCGCCGAGATCGAGGTGCTCGCTCCGCTCGACGACTACGTTTCCGCCGGCGATGCCAAAAATAACGATTCGCTGGTGCTGCGTCTCCGCTACGGCCGCCGCTCGTTCCTGCTGACCGGCGACGTGGAGCGCACGGTGGAGCGCGGCATGCTGGCGCGCAACGAGCTTCCCCCCACCGATGTGCTCAAAGTGCCGCACCATGGCAGTCACACCTCGAGCACGGAGGAGTTCCTGACCGCCACCGCGCCGGCTTTCGCCGTGATTTCGGTGGGTTATGAAAACAGCTACGGCCATCCCCACCGCGACGTGATCGAACGCTTGGGCGAGCATCGCGCCGCCGTGTTCCGCACCGACCTGGATGGCCTGGTGACGGTACGCACCGACGGACGGCGCTTCTTCGTCGAAACGGGAAAGGATTTGGCGATGGAGGGGAAGCTGTCTGGGGTCGGGTATCAGTTGTCGGAGAACAGCTATTAGCCGGCGAGGCTCACCGGCAGCAAGACTGCCGGCGTTACTTTCCTTTCGGCATAATCTTCAGCTTGGCCGGCAGCGAGAAAACATCATCGCTCAGATCCTTATTGATCTCAACCGAATCGGAGTACATTTCGAAGAATTTCTGGCCGTTGCGCTCGCGGCGGGTATCGTAAGGCCACATCACGCCGCCGCCCACGTCGCGGTACTTGGCGAAGAGCGACACTTCGGTGTCGAAATCGTGGTACGTCTCGTTGCGCCGTTTGAACGATTGCCGCAGCGGGAGTTTGTCCAACTGGCTGAAATAGACCGTCACCGTGCGATTGTCCGCGTCAGTGATGTCCACGATGTTCACCGGCTGGCTTTCGAAGCGGTCCGTTCCCATGAAGTAGCAGGTGAGGCCGGGCTCGTCCAGGCGCATGCGCAGAATGTAGAAGATGTTGTGCAGCATGCTGTCGCGGAAGGTGGCAATGAAGTCATCGGCCAGCGGACGCGCACCGTGATAGTTGTATTCCCAGCCCTTGTCTTCCGTGATCAGGCGGCCGCCTTCGTCTCTCTTCAAGCCATAGACTTCGCGATAGCGCAGTTCCGCTTTGCCCGGAACCGGAGCAAGATAGCGGGTGTAAATGGTGGCGATTTCCAGCCCGCTGAGCTGCTTATTGTAGAACGAATAAGCGTGGCCGCTCTCCACGCGGTCTTCCATGTGCAGGAAGGCGTCGCCGCCCAGGGCCTTAAGCGCGTCATTCACCACGCGCCGGCCGTGTTCCTGCTGCGTTTCCTGGGCACCGGCGCCGAAGGCGAAGGCAAAACAGGCCGCGGCTGCAATCCAAACAGTCGCTCTCATGGCCTTTTCGATAACTCTTCCGGCTTCAGGCCGGTGTTGATTTTATAATCGGTCACCGTCACCGTCGCGAATTTCTTGCCGCCCTGCAGGATGTCGACGTGGAACGGCACCTTGACGCCATTCACGTCGCGGAAATCGGAATAATCTTCCTCCACTGGCTGCGGCGGTCCTGAGACCACCACCGATTCGTACATCACTTTTTGCGGCAGACCGGTCTCGGGGTCGAAGGCGACCTTCGCCATCTGGTCGTCTTCCCGGATCTGCACGGTGTTTTCATCCAGGGCGTTCACGGTTCTTGCTGCACTGCCGTCACTGAGCAGCATGCGAAA
>Ga0335079_10009039_pt1 | contig 11353 bp, 10 predicted proteins | sample Lox_Sample_33_FD_206719 | JGI IMG/M metagenome (GOLD analysis project Ga0335079, IMG submission 206719) | Soil microbial communities from Loxahatchee National Wildlife Refuge, Florida, United States - Lox_Sample_3.3 | ecosystem: Environmental > Terrestrial > Soil > Wetlands | place: USA... | reverse complement strand
GCGCCACCGCGCCAATCGCGGTGGCGCGATTCGCTACGGCGGGTGCCTCTTGCTCGCGTCCGCGTTCGCACTTGCCGGATGCGGCGCAACTGGCAAACCGGCCGACCGGGTTGCCGGTGCCGCGACGAAGACGCTCGCACTGCACTGGGTCCGGTACGACATGACATTCGAGCGGCCGCGGCTGTTCGGTCCGTCGATCCGGATCGTCGGAGGCCGGGCAGCCCTCAACCTCGACGAGCGACTCGGCTACGAGGTGCTCGACCTGGAGCGGCGAGGCGGCGGCTCGCAGATCCTGTCGCTCGACCTGACGCCGACCACAGTCCTCGTCGATCCCGAGCCGCCTCCGGCCGGATTGCCTCCGGGAGCCGGCATCTGGATCTCGGCCCGCTTGACCGGTGCGGACGCGCTGGCGGGGCAGGCGGAAGGGCTCTCGGCCGAGCTTCCGCTCGAGGAGATCGTGTGGGGGGCCGAGGGCGCCACCCATGTCGGCTCCGGCGTTCAAGGGCATCTGCCGTTGGACGAGTACCGGGTCACGCTCGACCTGCGAAAGGCGCTGGCAGGCGCGGATCGCGCGCACCGCCCCGCGCTTGCGGCGGCGATCCGGAACGAGTTGCGCGCAAGCGCCTCGCCTCGGGTGTCTCTGCTCGTGTGGGTGAACGGGCCGGGCTACGTGAGCAGGATCGACGAAGTCGTCCCCGGCGCAGGGCTCGGCACCGTCTCACTCGTTTTCACGAACTTCAGGCTGCGCTACACGGGAACGCCACCCGCGTCCTCACATGTCTTGCCGCTGTCCGGGCTCTCGCCCGGCACGCGTTCGCTGTGGGCGGTGGCCACCGGCTCATGAGCCGAAGTCCGAGTGCAGGATGAGCTGCACGGCCTCGCGATCGTTGCCGAGCCGGGAAGCCGGAATGCTCGTGTGCGCGATGGTCGCGAACGGAGGCAGCACCGGGTTCGGGCTCACCCCGGGCCGCGTCGGGTATTCGAAGTCGTCGCCTTGCGAGATCAGCTTCTGCCCGGCCGGGCTGACGAGGAACGCGACGAAGCGCTGTGCATCCTGCTTTTGCCGGGTGGTGCCGAGCACCGCAACGCCAGACACGTTGACGATCGAGCCGGGGTCGCCGCTCGGGAAGTAGTAGAGCGCGCTCCTCATCGCGCTATGCCCGATCTCGCGTTGCAGCCGGTACCAGTAGTACTGGTTGATGATCCCGGCCGCGACGTCGCCTCGGTTGACCGCGGCGACGACCGACTCCTCGGTCTGGTAGACGTCCGCGTTTCGCTTCATTCCCGCCAGCCACTGCGCAGCAGCTTTTTCACCCTTCGTAGCGATCACCGCTCCGACGACCGGCGGGAAGTCCGAGTCGATGGGCGCGATCGCGACCTTCCCCTTCCACGCGGGCTGGGCGAGGTCGAGGATCGAGTGTGGAAGTTGCGAGCGCGAGAGAAGCGACGGGTTGTAGACGAGGCTGCTCACGCGCAACGCCACACCGACCCAGGTCCCGCCGGGAGCGCGGTCCCGGGCAGGAACCTGCGTCAGAACCGACTGCGGCAGGCGCGCGAGCAGCCCGTGCTCGGAGAGCTCGACAAGCTCGGGCGAGTTCTCGGTGAGATAGACGTCCGCGGGCGACGAGTGACCTTCCTGCAGGATCTGGTCGGCGAGCACGACGCCGTCGTCGGTTCGCAGCTTCACCTGGATTCCAGTTGCGCGCTGGAAGGCGGAGACGAGGCTCCGGGTGAGCTCGAGGTGCTGGCCGTTGTACAGGACGAGCGAGTGCCCTCCGCCGCCCGATCCACACCCCGCCATCAGCGCGGCCGCGCCGACGAGAGCGACGATCGATGCGCAGCGTCTTATCACGGCTCGTAGACCGTGACCGGCCCCACGACGGCAATGCTCCTCTCGTCGCCGACCTCGACCGTGGCTTCGTCGAAAGTCCGCGCGACGACAGGCGTCGCCGCTCCGTTCAGGAGCTCCAGGTGCAGCTCCGTCTCTGCGCCGAAGAAGCTCTTCGCGACGACGCGCGCCGCGACCCCGCCGTCGCCGGTCGGTCGAAGTCTGATCTGCTCCGGGCGAATCATGATCTGAACGGGTCCATCCCTCTCCTCGCCGCGAATGGCAAGTGCCCCGAGCACGCAAGTTACCGAACCCCCTCGCGCTTCACCGGCAAGGACAACAGCTTCGCCGACGAACCGCGCCACGTCGAGATCGACCGGCGTCCGGTACAGCGCCGGCGGTGTGGCGGTCTGCACCAGGCGGCCGTCGCGGAGCACCGCGACCTCGCGGCCGGTCGAGAGCGCCTCCGCCTGGTCGTGCGTCACGAGGACGGCGGTCGCCCCGGTCGCGGCGAGGGCGCCGAGCACGGCAGACCGGGTCTCCGCACGCAGTGCGGCATCGAGCCCGGAGAACGGCTCGTCGAGGAGCACCGCCGCCGGCCGCGGTGCCAGCGCGCGTGCGAGCGCGACCCGGCGTTGCTCACCTCCTGAAAGCTCCTGCGGCCGCCGCTCCGCATAGCCGCGCTCGAGACCGACGAGATCGAGCGCCTCCTCGACGCGCCGCCGGCTCCGCCGCTCGGAGCGCGACAACCCGAAGCCCACGTTTTCCGCAACGCTGAGGTGCGGAAAGAGCGCCCCTTCCTGCGCGACATAACCAATGGCGCGCTTGTCCGGTGCGACGTGGATGCGCCCGGGATCCGCGACGACTCGATCGCCCACGGAGACCACTCCGCTATCAGGAGCGACAAAGCCCATCACGACTCGCAGCAGCGTCGTCTTGCCGCTGCCCGACGATCCGAGAATGGCGGTAAGGGTGCCCTCCGGAACCACCAGGTCGACGCCGGTGAGCACGGTGCGCCGGCCGTACGAGGCAGAGATTGCGCTACACCGAAGGTCGGCCACGTGTCAGCGCCGACCGGCCGTGCGGACACGACCGAATCGAGTCATCAAGAGGTAAGCAGACGCGAGGGCGAGCACGATCAAGACTGCGGCGAACGGAGACGCCGCCGTGAACGCGACGGTCGAGCTGTTGGCGTTGAACTCCGTTCCGAGCGTGTAGAGGTTCACCGGCAGCAGCACCTGTGCGGTCGAGAGATCGCCGAGCGTGAACACGAACACGAGCACGAGTGCGGCGGCGAGACCGGGCCGGATCAGCGGCATCGTCACGCGCCAGAAGCTCTCGAGGCCGCCGGAGCCGAGAGACCGTGCCGACTCTTCGAGCGAAGGCTCGAGCTGGCCGAGCGCCGCGCGCAGCGCCACCACCGCGAAGGGCACGAAGAGGATCCCCTCGGCGAAGACGAGCAACGCAAAGCTGCCGTAGAGCGAGTGCAGCCAGTGGCTCGCCGCGTAGGCGATTGCGATCGCCGCGACGAGATCCGGAAGCCCGAAAGCCAGGTAGGTCACGCGCTCGAGCAGCGTGACGACGCCGCTGCGGCTCCGCACCACTGCGACCGCGATCGGGAGCGCGAGCAGAACACCGACGACGGCGGCAGCCGCTCCGATCTCGATCGACGTGATCGTCGCCGGAAGCAGGTACCTGAGGTTCCCCGAAGCAGTCGACAGCGCGGCGCCGGTGCTCTCCGAGAACCAGCGAACGAGCATCCCGACCGGAATGCCGACGCTGACGGCGCTGACCGCGGCCAGCCCGATGAGCACGGGAATGGTCGCTCGTCCGAGCGCGTACCGATGCGCCGTCCGCGGCGCCCCCTGGCTCACGCGCGTGTAGTTCGCGTGCCCGCGCAGGCGCGCCTCGCCGAACAGGAGCACGAGACAGAGCGCGATCGAGGCCAGCGAAAGCGCGGCCGCCCCGGAGGGGCTGAACCCGAGCTGGTACTGCGCATAGACGCTGAACGAGAACGTCTGGAACTTCAGGCCGACGAACGCGTCGAACTCGACGAGTGCGTCGAGCACGATCAGGAGCACGCCGCCGTAGAGGGCCGGTCTCACCTGCGGCAGCACGACGCGGAAGAACGTCTTCCACCCACCGAGGCCGAGCGATCGTGCTGTTTCCTCGAGCGCGGGATCGAGGCCGCGAAGCGAAACCATGACCAGCAGGAAGACGATCGGGTAATAGGTGAACGCAATGATTCCGGCGGCGCCGACGAACCCCTGGAACGGCCGGCCGAAGTACGCCCACGCGTAGCTCGTCACGAACGGCGGGATCGTCAGCGGTGCGACGAAGATCACGGCCCAGACCCCAATGCCGGGAAGGTTCGTTCGCTCGACGAACCATGCCGTCGCGACGCCCAGGACCGCACAGATGGGTGTCGCGACGGCGGCGACCTCGATCGAATGAAGCACGAGCGTCAGGGTCGACTGCGATCCGACAGCCGACCGCGCCGCGGAGAGCCCGCCCTGAACCGCCTGCACGATCGTGATCAGCACGGGTATTGCCACCAACAGCGCAGACAGGACGCACGCGGCGAGAAGCCCTCTCGACACACCGGACCGTCCCACCGCGCCGATCCTAGAGGCTGAAGACGAAGGGCCCGGCGTTTGCCGGGCCCTTCGTGCTCTTTCCGATCAGTGGTTGGTTACGGCAACGCGAACGTGTAGACGTAGTCGCCACGGACGCGCCGCGGGTCGAGGAGCCCGTACGGGCGCGTGACGTCGTTGTGGCCGGAGCCGCCGTCTTCGACAGTCACGTACTCCTTGCCGTTGACCGAGTAGATGATCGGGGCCGCCGACACCGGGTACGGCATGGTCGGCGACGTCCAGAGGGACTTGCCGGTCTTCGTATCGACCGCTTCGAGGTATCCGTCACCCTTCGAGCCGTCACCCGTTCCGAAGTGACCGACAAACGTGAGACCGCTGGCGGTGTTGGCCGACCCGGAGTAGCAGATCGCCTGCCAGTGCTGGTGCCACGTGTACTTGCCGGTCTCGACGTTGAGGGCGGTGAAGTTGCCCGAGTTGGCGCCGGGCGTCGAGCCGTCGGAGACGCCGAGCCGGTTGGCCCCGAGACCGCCGAAGAGACTCGGCACCTGGCTCGTGGCCGGGATCTGCTCCTGCGCCGTCGCACGGCCTGTGACTCCGCACGTCACCATCGAATGGATCGATGGCGCGTACGAGCTGGACGGCCAGTCCATCATCTCGAACGGCGTCACCACGTACTGACTGGTGTCGTAGGGCGTGTACGCGCAGCCGATCTTGTACGGCTTGCCGTCAGGCGCCGTCGCAGTCGCGAACGGGACGCCTTGGGCGTTCGCGGCAGTCGGAGTCGTACACGGGATGCCGTCCTTGCCGACCGGATTGAAGAGGACGTTCTGCGTGGCCGGGACCGGCTGGGTCGGCCAGGTGTTCACGCCGGGTGCCTTGTCCTGGGGCACCGGAGTCTCCTTCACCGGGATGAGCGGCTTTCCGGTCTCCTGATCGAGGACGAAGGTCATTCCGACCTTGTTCACGTAGGAGACGGCCGGCCGGGTCACGGACTTGCCGTTGACGGTGAACTTGCCCGTGAACAGGACGCCGTTGTTCGGAAGGTCGGAGTCCCACATGTCGTGGTGGACCTGCTGGAAGTACCACTTCATCTTGCCGGTGTGCAGGTCGAGGGCGACGATCGAGCACGTGTAGAGATCCGTGCCCGCACCGCGCGAGTTCCACGGCTCCGGGTTGCCCGTGCCGACGAAGAGCAGGCCGAGCTTCGTGTTGATGATCGGCGCCTGCCAGAACGCGCCGCCACCGTAGGCCGTGTTGCCTCTGCCGTCATGTTGCGACCAGGTGCTGTACCCCGGCTGTCCCTGCTGCGGGATCGGGTTGAAGCTCCAGATGCGGGCGCCGCTCGTGGCCGAGAAGGCGGACAGGTTCGGATCCGGGCCGCCGTTGTCGCCGGCGCCGTCGCCGACGATGACCATCCCGTCGACGTAGATCGGAGCCGTCGAGATGCGGTTGCCGAGCTTGTAGGACCCGACGTTGTTCTCCCAGATCAATGCGCCGTTCGTCTGGTTGAGAGCGACGAGGCGGCCGTCGGGCAGCGGGGCGAACACCTTCCCCTCGGCGACCGCTACGCCTGGCAGCCTCCCGCCGCTGCCGGGGCTGTAGACGGCGCCGGTGAGGGTCGTCTCGCCCGCGTACGAAGGCGTGTACTCCCAGATGATGTTGCCCGACGACGCGTCGATTGCGAACACCTGCCCGAGCGGGGCATTGGTGGTGTAGAGGACGCCGTCGACCGCGACGGGGTTGGATTCCATCGAGCCGCAGTTCGTGGGGTTGTTGGGCGACCCCTTGTTCGCACCCGGAACGGGCGGGTTCCCGGCGATGATCGAGGCGGTGCAGGTGCCGAGGCTCATCTGCCAGACCTGCTTGAGCGACCCGACATTCGACGTGGTGATCTGATTGAGGGACGAGTACCGGTCCCCCGACAGGTCGCCGTAGAACTCGAGCCAGTTATTCCCCGCCGGAGCGCTGAGCTGCGATTCCGACCACGCCGGAGCCGGCGAGATCGTCTTCGGGATCGCACGTCCCGATTCCGCCGCAGTCGCGAGCACGCCGACAGCAGCCGCAAGCACCAAAACGACCCCTCCACGCAACCAACGAGACCGATTCATCTACCGCCTCCAGTCCGAACGGCTTTTGGGGACACGCGCACGCCAGTCGCCGGGTAAGTAACGAAGTTAACTGACGACCACGAGACTCTACGCCTGTTGGGTAGGTTTCCGCAAGGCTATCGGCGGCCTCGGAGGACGACGGGCCCGGCCCGGGGTCGCGTCGGTGCGCGGCGCGGTAGATCAGAGCGAGGTAAAACGCGCGATCGAATCTACTTTTCGAGTGATAGCGTGCGAGCGTTCGCTCGCTCGGGGCACGGATTGCGCTCGAGAGAGTTGACGAACGTCGTCGTCAGTTCAACCACGTCCAGTTGAGGGAGGCTGTAGCTGATGCGGGTGAAAACGCTCTTGGCAATCGGCTCGGTCGTCGCGGTCGTTCTCGTTGGGACAGCCGTGGCGTTGGCTGCGGGCAACGGGTCGAAGCGCGACGCATCGACGGTGAAGATCTCCACCCGGTCTGTCACCGGTCTGGGCACGATCCTCGTCGACAGCCGGGGGCGGACGCTCTACATGTTCGCGCCCGACAAGCGCAAGTCGGTGACGTGTCACAAGGTCTGCGCGAAGATCTGGCCGCCCGTGTTCCTCCCGGCCGGCGCGAAGCTAGCAGCCGGTGGTAGCGCGAAGCTCGCGCTGCTCGGCAGCGACAAGGATTCGACGGGCGGCAGCGTCGTGACCTACAACCACTGGCCGCTCTACCTCTACCTCGGCGACACCAAAGCCGGTACCGCGACCGGCCAGGCGCTCAACGTGAACGGCGGCCTCTGGTACGTCATCGCTCCGTCCGGGGCGATCATCAAGCACAAGCCGACCGCCGGTGGTGGCGGCGGTGGCGGCAGCGGCACGACGACGACGACAAGCGGCGGCGGCGGCGGGTGCAACAATGACGACGCCGACAGCGACGGCGACGGGAGCGTCGGCGGCCCGGACGACGGCGACGGCTGCGTCTAGCCGACCGCGGAACTGGGAGAGTCGGCGGGCGTCCGCCGACTCTCCCCGACGCACGTAGCACACCACTACACAACGCGCACGCACGCCAATCACTACCGCGAGATCGCCTGTTTCGTCCAAGGGAGCACGACGGCCAGTGTGGTCGTGGGCGCGGCGCTCGAGTCCGAATGGACGCGCGCCGCACCGCTGCTCGAGCGCGCGATCTCGGCCTATCGAGCGCGCTGAGGCGCAGAACGAGAGCTAGACTTCGGTCGATGGGCATCAGGCTTGCAGCAGTTTTCGAGCGGACTCTCGGATCGCCGTGAACGCCCGGCTGGGCCTGAAGTCGTCGGCGCTGCTCCTCGCCTCTTCTCTTCTCTTTCTGGGCCTGGCGGCAGACGGATCTGCTCGTTCGCGCACCACGAATCCCGGGGCGTACCTGACGGTTCGGGTCAGCGTCACGAACAAGGGCATCTCGATGAGCCCGACGCACGCGCGGCGCGGCCAGACTGCGATCTTCCTTCTGTCGAATCACGCGACGACCTCGCGCGTGTTCGCCCTCGGTGACGTCTCACTGACACATCACCGGGGAACCGGCTTCGTCGTCACACTCGCACGGAACCAGCAGAAGCGGGTCTTGCTGTACCTGACCTACCGCGGGCTGCTACCGGCCTGGCTCGGCAACGCCAAGAAGACCAAGGTCGTAGGCGCCTTCCGGGTCACCTGAAGCCTCGCGGTTCAGTGCGGCTGCCAGGCGGGAGGGCTGGTCGTCGTCGGCGTGATCTTCCCGGTCGGGACATACGTCGACTTGGCGTTCGCCAGAAGCCGGAGGACGATCCGATGATTCCGGGCCACGAACGCCAGGCGCTTTCCGTCGGGTGAGAACGTCGCCGGTCCGGCATCGCGCTCGAGAATCCGCGGCGCCTTGTGCTTCGCAAGGTTCTCGATGTAGAGCCCGAACACCGCACAGGGGACACCCTCGCCGCAGCCGGTGTCCCCGGGAATCGGCGGTCGGGGTCCTACGTACGTCAGGGTGGAGAAATCGGGAGAGACGGCGGTCGTGTCCATGCCGCCGGTCGCGTCGATGCGGGCGCCGAACAGCTTCTGCACTCGCCCGGATCGCGGATCGATCTTGGCGAGGTCGCCCTCGGTCGGGATCACGAGGCCGTGGGCAGTCCACGACGGACGCCCGGCTGCAGGCGCCAGGCGGAGCCGCCTCACCCCCGCGCCGGACGGCGACATGACGTAGACCGTCCACGCCGTCGCGGAAGGCCGCAGAAACACGATCTGCTTGCCGTCCGGAGACCATGCGGGACTGTTGTCCCGACCGTTGCTCGTGAGGCGGCGAAGACCCGTCCCGTCGACGTTCATGCTGAAGATCCCGACTCCGAGCCGGCTGAAGACGATCCGCTTCCCGTCGGGCGAGAACGCAGGGGCCACCGAGGAGGCCGGGCCCTTCGTGAGCTGCTTGAGACCCTTGCCGGACAGCGTGATTCGAAAGAGCTGATTGACCCCGAGCCCAGTCGGATCGGCGGTGAAGACGAGCCAGGTCGGTTGAGCCGATGGCCGTTGCGTCCGTCCGGAGGCAGCCGAGACTGCGGCGAGCGCGACCCCGAGGACCACGACCGCGACCAGCATCAGCACACGTGGCCTCCGCGGACGGGCGGCGTAGCGCCTCACAACGCGACGCCTCTCATGCACCTCGGCCATCGGACATCCAATGTACACGGCGGGCCTCGGTATCATTTTCGTTCGTGGCGGGATTGCGTGCGCGCACCAAGCTCGCCGGCGTCCTGGTGGCCTGTGCAGTGGTGGCCGCCGGTGTGATTGCTGCGCTCATCCTCACCAACGGGCACGGGAGCGCGACGACCACGAACGCGCGCGACGCCGCAGAACCGACGCAGACAACCGGGCAGTGGGCGCCGCTCACCGTCGCGAGGCCCGCGGTCCCGGTCATCGGCGGAGGGATCCCCGTGGACATCGATCCCGTGGTGACGCGGACCGACCTCGGCACGACGCTCGGCTTCCTGCCCGGGAAGGACCGCTACCAGATCACGGTTTCGAACACCTCGAACGTCGGTGGCATCAACTCGTTCCAATGGTATCCGCCTGTCGGAGTGCACATCGTCAAGGTGATCGGAAGCAGCGAAGGCAACTGCACCGCAGCAGGCCTAAAAGGTTTTGGCGGCAACCAGTTCCGAACGGTCGTCCTTTCCCCGAACGTTCTCTGCGAGAACGTCGACCTGAAGCCTCCGAGCTGTACCTGCCTGGGGGACGGCGGCACCATGACGATCTCGGTCGAGACCGACAAGGATCTCGGGGGCAGCCTGGGGGATGTCACGATGCGCACCGCGACTCTCACCTTCGACCGCATCCCCGGCTACCTCAAGTGAAACGGTGACGGGGAACATCGCATGACGACCCGCGCCTTCGGCGACCGCGCGCGGCTCCTCGTCGTCACCGCGGCAGGGGTGCTCGCGCTCGCAGGCTGCGGCGGTCACGGCGGTGACTCGGGCGGGCTCGCTCAGGGCGCCGTGGACTCGGGCGGGCTCACCGCCCGCGAAAGAGAGGCTGCTCAAACCGCGCTCGACGGGTTGCAGAACTCGAATATCTCGTTCCAGCTCCTGAGCGTCACGAAGTGGGTTCAGAACGTGCCGTCGGTATGCCGGGTCCGCCTCTCGTCGCTCGACCCGACCACGTTCGAGGTCTACGTGTTCTGGATCCCGTGGCTTGCCGCCGAGCCTTATGCGTGGCTCAACATGACCCTGGCGAACGACCCCAAGAAGAGCACGTTCCACCTCGGCACGGTCGAGCCGGTCCTGTCGGGAGGCATCCTGGAGCGGAACGGCCGAACGATCAGCCCGGGATCGATCGACACCACTCTGCTCTCCCGTTACGGGGCGCTGCAGGCCGCGAAAGGCCGCGCGATCCTGGTGACCCACGCAGGCGACGTCTTCTCGAAGCCGGGCGCGAAGTGTCAGGTGCTCCAGAACGGAAGCCTCAGGCTCCTCCCGAACAAGCAGGCGTGACGTATCGTTGAGTCGTGGCTGCTTCGGGGGAGCAACTCGAGGCGCTGTACCGCGAGCGGTACCTCGGGTTCAGGCGTGCGCTGGCAGCTGTCACAGGCAGCTACGAGCTTGCGCACGACATCGTCCAGGAGGCGTTCGCCCGTGCGCTCGCGCGCCGGCAGACGTACCGGGGCGACGCGCCCCTCGGAGCCTGGGTGTGGGGAATCGCGATGCGGGTGGCGCACGAGGAGCGGAGGCGCATGAAGCCGGCGCCGTTGGGTGAGGCGATCGAAGCCGAGCTGCCCGAACCGGGGCATGATCCCGAGCTCCGAGATGCGCTGCGGTCGCTACCTCCTCGGAGGAGGCTGATCTTCTTCCTTCGGTACTTCGCCGACATGACGTACGCGGAGATCGCCGTCATCTGCGCCGTCAGCGAGGGAACCGTCGCCGCTTCGATCGCGCAGGCGCGCGCGTCGATCGCCGAAGCGCTGACGAGCACTGCTCTTGAGGAGTCGAGGCGAGGCTGATGCTTGGGCCGCGCGGTCGGGGTCGCGAACGACGGAAGACGCTCGCCGAGCTCGATTCGGCGCTGCGGACCCGGCTGCTCCGTCTGGACGAGCCCATCGACCGGAGTGACTGGGAGGCTGTGGTCAAGCGCTCGAGGCGCGTCCGGCTGTCCCGACATCGCCCTCTTGCGGTCGTCGTCGGCGGGGCTGCCGTGTTCTCGCTTGCACTGGGCTTGAGCTGGGGACGGCTGTTTCCGGGCGCCGGACAGCCGAGGGTGGGAGTTCCACCGCTTCGCTTGGCGCTTCATCTGGGCGACGGAAGCAGGCTCGTCCTGTACTCCGTCGCGAGCCGGGCGCGCTTTCTCGACAACGGCGCAGAGAGCAC
>Ga0335079_10009036_pt1 | contig 11354 bp, 8 predicted proteins | sample Lox_Sample_33_FD_206719 | JGI IMG/M metagenome (GOLD analysis project Ga0335079, IMG submission 206719) | Soil microbial communities from Loxahatchee National Wildlife Refuge, Florida, United States - Lox_Sample_3.3 | ecosystem: Environmental > Terrestrial > Soil > Wetlands | place: USA: Florida... | reverse complement strand
ATGGGAAGTTTTCTTCGACCAGCAGACGCATCTGATTGTTGCGGAGAAAGCCACCGTCGCCGACATCCCTCGCGAGATCTACTATGACGACTATCGAGCCGTGGACGGAGTGAAGATCCCTTACAAAGTGGAACTGCATCGTGGAGAGGAGACTTATGCGGTGAGCGTGACCCGGGCGGCTATCAACGAAACCGTCGGCGAGCGCGTCTTTGACTTCCCGATCAAGTCCCAGGTAAAGCTCCCCGACTTGAAGCGGTTATTCACCGAGATCGATGCTAACCAGAAACAAATCGACAAACTGAAGGAGAACTACGCCGGGACCCAGGTGGAAGAGGAAACCGAGTACGACAAGACAGGGAAGGTCACCAAGAAGGAAGTCGACGAGTACACATTTTTCTACCTGAGTGGCGAGCAAATCACAACCCTCGTAAAAAAGGACGGCAAGGCTTTGAGCGAGGAGGAACAGAAAAAGGAAAACGAGAAGACCCGCAAGCGCATCGAGGCCGCGCAAAAGAACGAGAAGAAGAAGGAAGAAAAAGAGGAGAAGAAGGAAAAGGCGAAGGAAGAGGGGAAGGAAACCAAGGAGGACGACGAGCCCGGCATCGAAGTGTTTCTCCGAGTCTCCCAGTTTGTGAATCCCCGGCGCGAACGGTTCCGCGGCCAGGACGTCCTGGTCTTCGATTTCGAGCCCAACCCGGAGTACAAGCCCAAAAACCTTGTAGAACACCTCGTCAGGGAACTCGCGGGCGTAGTCTGGATCGACGAAAGAGCCAAAGATGTGGTGCGGCTGGAAGCCTATTTTGTAGGCGACGTCCATATTGCCGGTGGCGTGGTCGCCAATCTACAGAAGGGAACCAGCTTCATTTTCGAGCAAGCCTACGTTAACAACGAAGTCTGGCTGCCGACTTACGTCGAGGCTCACGTCGGAGTTCGCGTGCTCCTGTTGAAGGGTTTCAAAGTGAACATGTCGACACGCTACTCTGACTACAAGCGATTCAACGTGGAGACCCTGAATACCATCGGCAAGCCCAAGGAGGCTGTGGACCCTCCGTCGAAACCACAATAGTTTGTCTGTGCAGCGGACACTCAACTGGCAGGCGCGTGAGTGAGCACTTCCCGAATCCTCTGCAACAACACTGCCGGGGAAAACGGTTTCTGCAAAAAGGCCAGGCCTTCCTCCAACATTCCTCCGCTGGTCACGACGTTTTCCGTGTAGCCCGACATATAGAGAACATGAATGTTCGGACGATTCGACATGATCCGAGCCGCCAATTCGCGGCCGCTGGTACCGGGCATGACGACGTCCGTCAGGAGCAAGTGGATCTCCGTTGGGAATTTTGTGGCAACTTCCTCGGCATGACGGGGATCGCGCGCCACGATCACTTCATAGCCCTGCCCCACGAGTATCGTGCGCACCAGGTCGCGGACCGCTTCCTCGTCCTCGACCAGCAGTACCGTTTCCGAACCGCGCTCTCCACCGAGCGGTGCTTTTTTCGGGGCCGGTTCTTCGACCACCGCTTCCACGCGCGGCAAGTAAACTTTGAACGTGCTGCCTTTGCCCGGCTCACTGTACACCCAAACGTATCCGTCGCTCTGCTTCACGATTCCATATACGGTAGAAAGTCCCAATCCCGTGCCGCGTCCACTCTCCTTCGTCGTGTAAAACGGTTCAAATATGTGCGCCACCGTCTCGGCGCTCATACCCACCCCGGTATCGGAAACGGCCAGCATGACGTACTTCCCCGGCTTCACACTGGTGTGCTCCAGTGCATAACTCGCATCCAGTGTCACATCGGAGGTTTCCAGCACCAGCTTGCCGCCCTTGGGCATGGCATCGCGTGCGTTCACCACCAGGTTCATGATGACCTGCTCGATCTGGGCCGGGTCGGCCTTCACCTTGCCCAGATCCCGCTGCACCTTTGTGGTCATCTCGATGTTGTCGTCGATCAGCCGCCGCAGCAACTTGTCCATGTTCTCGACGATCGCGTTCAGGTCCAGCTTCTTCGGCTGCAGCACCTGCCTCCTGCTAAAGGCCAGCAGTTGCCGCACCAGTGCTGCCGCACGCCCCGCGGCGTTTTCGATTCTTTCGATATCCGAGCGCAGTTCCAAAGGTACGGCCGGCCGGCTCAGGGCCAAATCCGTGTAGCCGGTGATGATCGTCAGTAAATTATTAAAGTCGTGCGCGATTCCCCCCGCCAGCCGCCCCACCGCCTCCATTTTCCGGGATTGTTGAAGCTGTGTTTCGAGCAATTTGCGCTCTGTGATGTCGACCATAATTCCTTCCATGATCGGGTGGGCGTTGTTGCCATTCACCACCACAGCCGTATCGCTCAGCCAAACTTCGCGACCGTCTTTCCGCTTCAGTCGGAATTCCGCCTGGAACGGTTCTCCCTGCCTGCTAGCCTCCTCCGCCTGATCCACCATCGTCAGGTCGTCTGGGTGAATCAGCTTGGCCCAATCCCGCGACCGGGCCAGCCATTCCTCTTGCGTGTATCCCAGAATCGATTCCACTTGGGGGCTGACGTAATACCATTCGCCATGAAGACCTATTTCCGCGATGTATGTGATCGCATTCACGTGCTCGACCAGAGTGCGGTACTTAGCCTCCGCATCTGCTCTGGCCTGCTCCGCCTTCTGCTGATCCGAGAGGTCGCGGCAGACGCACACCGTGCCCCCGTCCGGCATCCCGGTGATCGTCAGCTCCGCAGGGAGTTTCGTTCCGTTGGGCCGTTTCAGGTCCAGGGGAGACGACCATTTATGGTTTTGCGCCAGCGACCGCCGTATCTCGGGTTCCAGACGATCCATGTCCTGAAACGCATAAACCAGGCGCCACGGTTTTCCGAGAATCTGCTGCGGCCCGGAGAAACCCATCATGTCCGCAAAAGAGGAGTTTGCGTAGACATGAATGCCCTTCTCATCGATCAGGGCGATTCCGTCCAGGGAAGAGTCCATCGCCAGAGTCTGGCGCCGCACTGTTTCCTCGTCCTTCCTCTGTCGGTACTGAGACATTCCGATGCGTAGCGCATAGCAAGAGAAGGAAACTCCAAGAAGGCTGAAGCGAATGAGCTTCCAGCCGGGCCCCAACTCCGCGACCAGGAAGAGAATCGCCAATGGCACGAACGCAAACATCCCGTTCGTGAGCACGATACCGGCCAGCGACCTCTGTTCTCGGCGGCGGAGGCCGCTGCCCTGTGGCTTCGGCTCCCAGCTTGCCGCCCAGTAAGCCCCGAACAAGAATGGAAGCGTCCAGCCGAGGTCGAACCAGGTGCCTGTCCTCGCCACCTCGTTTTTGTGAAGGGAATCAGCGATGAGCCAGCCGGCCGTAAACGTGATGTGAAAGAGTGCCAGTCCCCCGTATAGCCGGCGGACCTCAGGAAGCCAGCCCCTGCGCCACTGCAGGGCAGCCAGCAGGATGACGCCCGCGTCGCCCAACATATTTACCCGGACTTCTCTGTCCAGTGCCGCGCTAGGAGGCAGATTCAGGGCGGGCAGATAGTAGGCTGCGAAATAGATCAGGAAGAAGAGGATCCCGATCTGCACAAAATCCAGGGCCTCTTCGGCCTCAACCTGGGCGGTGGTCTTCTCCTGGTTCAGGAAGATGGCCATGGCGAAGAACATGCCCTCAGTGTCAAAAAGAAACCGGATCATGGAGCCCGGCGGGGGTTCGAATCCGCGGAAGACTTCGTAGTAGGACCATCCGGCGTTCGCCAATCCCCACATCCCCATTCCAAATCCAACGAGCATCCAGAAAGACTGGCTGAAACCCGTGACCTTCTGCGAGGCGCGGAAGCAAAGGGTTGCCGCAAAGAGGCTCGCGAAAATCTGCAGTAGATTGACGAGGAGAGTGCCGAGGGTGGATTGCCCCAGAAAGAGAACGCACAGGACGTGGCACACCACGACCGCAAGTGCCACTTGGACCACGGAGCGAGGAAGGAGCCTGACAGTCAAGGTTTGGTCCCAGTACTATGACCTGCTATCAGTTTAAGAGGACTCCCCCTTTTTAGAAGAAGCTTATCCTCAGAGGTGTGCCCGGCTTGTCATGCCCGATGGGAGATGGCCGTCACATCTACATCCGCTACTTTGGCTCAGGATCACGCGATGACAACATCATCTCACGCCACGCCCCGGCTAGGGTTTGGACCGGCCTGGCTACTACTTTGCATTGGGTTTGCTCTTCACGTTTGGGACGAAGCCACCCACCACTTCTTGGAAGCCTACAACGCCAGCATCCTGGCAATGGCTGACCGCTATTGGTGGTTCCCCAAGGTGGTCTGGCAATACCGCGAATGGCTCGTTGGCCTCCTTGTGGGGATCATTGTCTGCTTTGCGCTCACGCCCTTTGCGTTCCGCGGTTCCCGCTGGCTGCGTCCCCTGGCCTATCTCTTCGCGACCATCCACTTTTTCAATGGGATGGGGCACATCCTGGCGACGGTTTTCGGGCGAACCGTGTCAACGGTGCAATTCAAAGGAGTGGCTCCCGGCTTCTATACTGCGCCGCTTCTCTTACTTGCGTCTTCGTATCTGTTCTGGAGCCTGCGCCAAACTCGAGGTCTCTCGGCTGGGCCAAATCCGACAGGGACTTCTCTCGCCCCGTAAGGCAAGCAAACTCTTCGGAGTATCCGGACAACGACTTGCCTCTGTCAGCGGCCCTCGAATGGGTAACGGTCCTGTGCCTGAACCGCGGCAGCGATTCTGCGGCGCAGGGCGATCGTGTCCACCGCAGGCCGCTTCGCGAACCGCTTCAGCACAGCCATCTGCGTCATCCGCATGTCGCCTTCATGCACGGCGGCGATGGCGCGCTTGGCTTCGTGGTCCACTCGTTCGGCTGCGTCCGCAATGAACACGCACGCGGTTTCAATCAGCAAGGAAGCCGCTGCCTCGCCCTTGTTTGCCGCTGCCTTCTGCGCACGCAGCATGCTCGATTCCATCGCATAGATCTCCATCACGATGTTCGCCAGCGCGCCGATCAACTCCTGCTCGTCTGCCAGCCTTTCGCGGAACTTCTGCACCGCTCCGCCGGCTGCTTGCAGAAACATTTTCTTGGCGTTGGCGATCACGCGCGCTTCTTCCGCCAGCACCCCTTCCGGCGTTTCTTCGAACGACGGCCCGGCCAGGATCTCATCCGCCAGTTTCATGGCCGCGGGAATCAACGGCAACTGCCCGCCCATCGCACGCTTCATCAGCATCTGGATAACCAGCATGCGGTTGATTTCGTTGGTGCCTTCGAAGATGCGGTTAATGCGCGAATCGCGGTACGCGCGGCTCACGGGGTATTCCTCATGGAATCCGTAGCCGCCGAACATTTGCACGCCTTCATCGACTACGAAATCCAGCATTTCGCTGCCGTAGACCTTGGCAATTGAGCTTTCGATGGCGTATTCCTCGAGCGCCTTCATGGTATTTTGCGTCGTGTCGCCGGAGCCGGCCGCCTGCATCGCCGCTTCCATGTAACCGGCGCTGCGGTAGATCATCGATTCCACTGCATAAATCCGGATGGCCATCTCGGCGAGCTTTTCCTTCATCAGCCCGAATTCGCCGATCTGCTTCCCGAACGCCTTCCTTTCTTTCGCATATTTCGACGCAATCGCGAGTACCTGCTTCGAGCCACCCACGCACGAAGCGCCAAGAGTGAACCGCCCGGCGTTCAACACGTTGAACGCCACGATATGCCCGCGCCCGATTTCGTGCAGCACATTTTCCTTGGGCACCATACAATTCTCGAGGAAGATCGGCGTCGTTGAGCTGCCGTGGATACCCATCTTGTGCTCTTCATTGCCCGGTTTGCAGCCGGGGAATTTCCTCTCGACAATAAACGCGGTCAACTTTTCGCCGTTCACCTTGGCGAAAATGATGAACAAATCCGCGAACCCGCCGTTGGTGATCCACATCTTCTGGCCATTCAAAACGTAATGCGTCCCTTCCGCGTTCAACTCCGCGCGCGTCAGGGAGTTCTGCGCGTCGCTGCCCGCCTGCGGCTCGGAGAGCGCGTAGGCGCCGATCCATTCCCCCGTGGCGAGTTTCGGCAGGTACTTTCTCTTTTGCTCCTCCGTGCCGAAGTAGACGATGGGGAGCGTACCGATGCCGGCGTGCGCGCCGTGCGTGACCGCGAAGCCGCCATAAATGGAGATCTTCTCCGTCAACAGCGTGGTCGCCACCTTGTCCAGGCCGGCCCCGCCATACTCTTCCGGCGTTCCGCCGCTCATTAGCCCCACCTCCGCGGCCTTCCTCACCAACTCCGCCATCAGGCCCGGCTTCTTTGCTTCCAGGTCCCTCACCACTGGCAGCACTTCCTTTACTACGAACTCCTCCGCGGTCTGGCCGATCAGCTTTTGATCGTCCGTGAGGTCCGCCGGCGTGAAGACGTCCATTGGGGCAGGGGATTCGAGAAGGAAGCTGCCCCCCTTTGCCGCGGGTTTGGTGAGAACGGAGGTCGCCATGGGTCACGCTCCTCGCCGGCCAGTGGCCGTTCAGAATTCAAACAACCGTTTGAAAATTCAATCTGGGGATTTTACCGCTGGCGCGCAGCTTTCTGCAATAGGACTCTTTTACTCCACTTGGGGTAACCCCTCGTGAAGGCCTGTGTAAGGCCAGAGTCTATGGACCCGAAGGCAACATCGATGGCCAGTAGAAGGCCAAAACCGAGGACATGCAGTTTATATGGTCAGCTGGCCACCGCTGCGGCGGTTGTCGGCAGGGCCTATCTCCGAGAGGCGCTGCACCCCTGACCGACGCAGCGCGAACACGGCGGCCCATCCGATCGCTCCGGCCACACCTGCGCCAGCAAGGACCAACAAGAGGGACGGAAGAACCGTGAAGTTGATGGACCTGACCGGACCGACGTGGGGATTCGCGTAGGGAATGGACTCCTGGATTGCTTTTGCTCTGTCCATCGCCACCAGAATCGCGACGAAAATGATCGTCATCAGGGTGACCGTAGCTTTCGGGAACCGGAATTCGGAACGCATGGTGAACCTCCTTGGTGAAAACATAGCGCTGCCATAAAACCCCGTGATGGACCGCAGATGCTCCTGTAGGGCGCCGTAGAGCAACCCGCCCGCTTCGTGCACCCCGGACACCACCCGCCGAAACACGCTCTGCCGTCCCAATTCCGCCTGCACCTCGGAAAGTACCGCCAACATCTCCTCGCCATACTCGCAGCGGTAGGCTGCCGGATAGAGGTGGAGCAGGGAACGATGGAGGGTGAGCATCGGCTAGATCTCCTTCCGCACCACGCGCAGGCCCGCCACCCGGGTAAGCTCTTTCATGCGGCTCACTTCCATTTGCAGGATTCGCCTGCCGAGCGAAGTCAAACGGTAGGCTTGCCGGCCCCTGGGCGAGTCTTCCTCCTTGAAGCGCTCAATCCACCGGCCCTCGAGCAAGCGCCCCAGGGCGCCGTAGAGCGTGCCGGTGCTGAGCCGGACGCGGCCACCGCTCATTTCCTTGGTGTCCTGAAGGATGGCGTACCCGTGGCGAGGCTGCTGGGCGAGGCTCAGAAGGATGAGCAGCACAGGCTCGGTGATCGGCAGCGGCCCCATATGTCCTCCCACAACATGTCGTCTGACGACATATTGAAGCCCCGTGTCCCGCTCGTCAAGAGGAAAATGGAGTGGACTGTCGAGGATTCGCGGTCAGAATTACAGGCGTTCAAAGATTCCGGCGGCGCCCATACCGCCGCCGACACACATGGTTACCATGCCGTAGCGCGCATTGCGCCGCTGCAGTTCGCGAATCAGCGAAGCGGTCAGCTTCGCGCCTGTGCAGCCCAGCGGGTGTCCCAGGGCGATCGCGCCACCATTCGGGTTCACACGAGCAGCATCCAGGTTGGCGTGCTGGATCACGGCCAGCGACTGCGCGGCGAATGCCTCATTCAACTCCACCAACGACAAGTCGTTCAGTGAAAGCCGGGCCAGTTCCAGCGCTTTCGGAATCGCATAAACCGGCCCGATACCGAACTCCTCCGGTGGGCAGCCCGCAGTGGCATACGCCACAAAGCGCGCTTGCGGCTTCAGCCCGAGTTCCGCTGCCTTATCGTCGCTCATCACCACCACCGCCGCCGCGCCGTCGCTCATTGGCGAGCTGTTCCCCGCGGTCACCGTTCCCCTGGCATGAAAAGCTGGCTTCAACACCGCCAGGGCTTCCATCGACGTGTCCGGTCGCGGCATCTCGTCCCGCTCGAACACAAACGACTGCATCGTGGGCTTCTGCGCCCTCTTGCCTCTCGCGCCATCTCCGTTTGGCAGGGAAGTGATCTTCACTTCCACGGAAACGGTCTCGTCCTTGAACTTGTCCGCAGCCAGCGCCGCCACGGCTTTTTTGTGCGACTCGACCGCAAACTGATCCGCCTGTTCGCGGGTGATCCCGAACTTCCGGGCAATATTCTCCGTGCCGAGGCCCATGTTGATGTAGGCATCCGGATAGTGATCCACCAACCAGGGGTTCGGCGAAATCTTGTTGCCGCCCATCGGCACCATGGACATCGATTCCGTCCCGCCCGCTACCGCAACATCGCCCTGCCCCGCCATGATGCGCTCGGCGGCAATGGCAATCGACTGCAACCCTGACGAGCAGAATCGATTGATGGTCATCGCCGACGTTTCCACGGGCAATCCCGCGCGCAGCGCCGCGATTCGCGCCACATTCATACCCTGCTCGCCCTCGGGCATGGCGCAGCCCAAAATCACGTCGTCGATCTCTGTGGGGTTCAGTCCCGACACGCGCGCCAACGCCTCTTTAATCACCAGCGCCGCCAGCTCATCGGGGCGGCTCGCTCGCAGCGATCCCCTAAACCCGCGTCCCACGGGCGTCCGTACGGAAGAGACAATCACAGCCTCAGGCATGACAAACCTCTCTGCGTTCAATCCCCAGATTCTCGGCTCGTGTCCCCCAAAAAGCAAATCACTCTTAGCAGCGAGGCTCGCCGCAATCTAGCGTCCTCTCGGGGCGGTCTTTCTGGGCACGACTATCGGCACCGGCGGGGTGATCTTGTACGATTGTGAAAAGTTCCGCTGGTTCAAGGCCAGGCCTACCCGTCCTCGCGAGTCAACATACAACAAGGGATCGCCGACCGGGACATCCATGAACGTCTTCGCGTAGGGAAGCGTGAACGGTTTCTTATGCAGTTGCACGGTAACCGTGTCACCTAGTTTGTACCCCAGCTTCTTGAACTCTTCCCCGGGAATGTCCGTGATCAAGGAACCGAACGGATCGTCGAGGGCAATAACTTCGCCCTCAATTCCCCTTTCCGTGATCGTCGCCACCTTTGCCGTCAACCGAACCAGTTCTTGCACCTCCTGTCCGGCCAAAGCGTAGTCCCAACCCATGGCCAGGTGCGCTCCCGCCGGCGAGAAGATATCGCGCCCATGAAAAGTCGAGGAAACTGCGTCACCGATCATCCAAGCGGCGTTCGTAATCTCGCGGGCTGACTGGAGCCCGTCCCTGTCCAACACCGGGGTGATTAATCCGTTGTCCGGCAACACAAAGTATTGCCCTTTCTTCGTTTTAACGATCACTGCTTTCCGCGATGTTCCGACGCCCGGGTCGATCACCACCACGAACACCGTGCCTGCCGGATAATACGGCGTGACACCCGCCAGGAATCGTGCGCCTTCCTCAATCGAATAAGGGGTCACCTGGTGAGTGATATCCATGATCCGCGCATCCGGCGCAATCTGGAGCATCACGCCTTTGCAGATCGCTACCGCGTCATTGGCCGTTCCAAAATCGGTCATGAACACAATCGTCTGCCGTCCCGCAGCAGCAGGTCCGGTATTTCGTGGCTCCGACTGTGGTTTGGCACAACCAAAACACAAGAGATGCAGAATCAAAACTGCAGTAAAAACATACGTCCGCATTCCCGCTTTCACGGTTCCCCCAATTGAGTGCTGGCGCACATTATAGGGGATGCCCGGCCGCCCCTGTAAATCATCCTTCCACGGGCCTCCGCTAATTGCGGCACGTGGCTGGATTCAATAGAATGAACGGTCCTTGCTCGCTCCGCCCCTAGGGACAATTCCTGTTCGCCAGCGCGATGTCCAGCCACCGCCTGCAGGGCTTTAGCCATTAAGGAGGAGGCATATGCGTCGTGGTCTCGTGTGTGCTTTGTTGTGGGGCGTGTTCGTCTCGGGGGCTCTTGCTGATCAGGTGACTCTGAAGAATGGGGACCGCCTCAGCGGAACGATCGTGTCCGGCGACGGCAAGACCCTGCTGCTTAAAAGCGAGTTTGCCGGCGACGTGACCATCCAGTGGGACGCTGTCACCGCCATCGAGTCCTCACAGAACCTCAATTTCATGTTGAAGGACGGCAAGCGCCTTGCCGGGAAAGTCACTACCTCCGACGGCAGGTTTATTATCTCCGGAGCGCCCGCTCCGACCGCCGAGGGCCCGGTCACAAAGGACACCATCGTAGCGGTCCGCAATGACGCGGAACAAAAATCCTTAGACGCCGCCGCCAGGAAAATGGCCCATCCCAAGTTCACCTATTTCTGGAGCGGCCTCTTCGACAGCGGACTGGCTCTTACCCGCGGCAACTCTTCCACGGCCAGTTACACGCTCAACGGCAAAGCTGTCCGCGAGACGCCTCGCGACAAACTGTCGTTATACGGAACCTACATCTATGCCAACGATGACTCCACACCACCCAGTCGCACCACAGCCAATGCTCTTCGTGCCGGCGCGCGGGGTGACCTGAACATCAGCCCGCGTGTCTTTGTCTTCGCTTTCGCGGATTATGAGACCAACGAGTTGCAGCACCTCGATCTTCGCCAAGTCTATGGCGGCGGCTTCGGCTATCACATCATCAAGAGTGCTCGCACCACTTTCGACATTTTCGGCGGGATCAGCTACGACCGAGATGAGTTTGGAGCCTATACCATCACCAACCCCGCGCCGCCTCCCTTACTCCTTGATATCGCCTCCAGCACCCAGAACAGTGCGGAAGCCGTCATTGGGGAGGAGTTCGATTCGCATTTGTCCAAGCGCACCTTGTTTACGGAGCGCTTCTCCTTTTTCCCCAATCTTTCTCACACTGGTGATTACCGGACCCAGTTTGATTCCACTCTTGCCGTCCAGTTGAAGAACTGGCTTAGCTGGCAAATGACCTTCAGCGATCGCTATATCACCTATCCACCCCCAGGCCTGAAGGGTAACGACTTGTTACTCTCCACAGGCTTGCGTGTGACCTGGGGAAAGGCCAAACTATAGGCCGTTCTCCCGCCCGTCATTCTGCTCCGCAGCAGGAGCTTGAGAGGAGTGGCCTATGGGCTTTCTCGCGTGGATAGTTATCGGGCTCATCGCTGGTTGGCTGGCTGGCCAGGTGATGAAGGGTGGTGGCTACGGTATTGTTGTCGACATTATCT
>Ga0335079_10009034_pt1 | contig 11355 bp, 10 predicted proteins | sample Lox_Sample_33_FD_206719 | JGI IMG/M metagenome (GOLD analysis project Ga0335079, IMG submission 206719) | Soil microbial communities from Loxahatchee National Wildlife Refuge, Florida, United States - Lox_Sample_3.3 | ecosystem: Environmental > Terrestrial > Soil > Wetlands | place: USA... | reverse complement strand
TGATATTTGTACAGTGCCCCGGCACCGATGCCCGGCACGAAGCCTTCCCAGATGCCGGAGTGATCCCAGCGCGGAGCGAGCGGATGGCTCACGCGGTTCCAGCCATTGAAATCGCCGACGACGCTCACGCTTGCGGCATTGGGTGCCCACACTGCGAAGCGCACGCCCCGGGTGCCGCCGATTTCGGTCAGATGAGCGCCGAGTTTCTCGTAGGCCCGGAACAGCGTGCCTTCGCGAAAGTGATAGATGTCCTGCGGTGTGAGCTGATCCATGCGTGCTGCATCGATGCTAGCACGCTTTCAAAATGGATCGCCGAGCACCACGCGCCAGCCGGAGAGCTTGCCGGCAGCACGGTAGCCGATACCCAGACGCGGCAGACTCATGCCCCAGAGTTTCCACTGCGGGTTTGCCTCAAACATGAGCCCGGTCTCGAACTGCAGCGTGCGCGGACTGATGCCCGAAGCCGGGTCCGATGGAGCGTTCAGATAAATGTCGATGACGGCGTACGGGGAGAGTTCAGGTGCGTGCCGCCAGCGTTCGGGACCGATGCGCTCGCGCAGTTCCGCGCCTTGCCGCAGGCGCGTGAAGGAGTCATGCGGCAGATCGCCGGAGTAGTGCACACCCGCATAGGTGAGTTCGGTTTTCGACAGACCCTCGCCGTGCCAGGCGATGAAGCTGTAGTCGCTGTGCACACCGGTACCGTAAATGATCGCGCTGGCACCGCTTGCGGAGGCGAACGAGCCGCCGGCCTTGATGTACGGATACACGTGCCAGTTCGGGCTCAGGAAATAGTCGAATTCGATGCCGGGCTCGACGCTCAGGGCTCCGATGCTGTTGGGTAGCTGCAGATGCACCAGATCGGCCGTCTTGAAATCGAAGAACCCGACTGTGACGGGCAGGATGAGACTGAATCCCGGTCGCCCATTCAGGTCAGGTTCGCGCAGGTTGTGGCGAAAGGTGAGGCGATACACCTGGATCGTGCGGCCACCGATCTCGTAGATCCCCGAGCCGATCTCGCTCGCGAAGGCGTAGCTGGTGAACGCCGTGTCGGTCGATTGAGTGACGGGCGTCGTTTGTGCATCTGCCGTGACGGGTGCGACCAGGGCCGCGATGAGGGCGACACTGGCCAGCGCGGCGCGGAGTAGTCTATGGTGAGGGCGGATGCGGCAAGGCATTGCACCCATTATGGCGCAGCGGGCGATAGTTATCGGTCATCGCGGCGCGAGCGGTTATCTGCCCGAACACACGCTCGCCTCCTATGCGCTTGCGATCGAGCAGGGCGCGGATTTCATCGAGCCGGACCTGGTGAGCACCCGCGACGGGCACCTCGTTGCCCGCCACGAGAACGAGATCGGCGGCACGACGGACGTGTCCGCACACCCGCAGTTCGCTTCCCGGCGCACCCGCAAGCAGGTCGACGGCGTGGAAGTCTCGGGCTGGTTCACGGAAGACTTCACATTGGCCGAGTTGAAGACGCTGCGGGCGCGCGAACGCATTCCGCGGCTGCGCCCGGCCAACGCGCGCTTCGACGGCCGCTACCCCATTCCCTCCTTCGAGGAAATTCTCGCGCTCGCCCGCTCGGTCACGGCGCGGCGCATCGGCGTCTATCCGGAGACCAAGCATCCGACTTACTTTGCGCGGCTGGGACTTGCGCTCGAGCCGCCGCTGCTGGAGTCCCTCGAGCACCACGGCTACACCGGGCGCACGGCGCCGGTCTTCATTCAGTGCTTCGAAGTGGGAAACCTGATCGAGCTGCGACGGCATACCGATCTGCCGCTCGTGCAGCTCATTGCCGCGCAGGGTGCACCGTTTGATTGGGTGCAGGCGGGCGAGGCGCGCGGTTACTCCGATCTGATCACCGACGCCGGCCTCGCACAGGTTGCGGGCTATGCCGATGCGATTGGTGTGGAGAAGGTACTGGTCGTTCCGCGCCGCGTCGACGGTGAACTTGCCGAGCCGACGGCTCTGACGACTCACGCGCATGCTGCGGGACTTGCGGTGCATGCCTGGACGTTTCGGGCGGAGAACGAGTTTCTGCCGACTCCGCTGCGGTCAGGACCGGATCCGTCTGCGCGCGGAGATCTATTGAGCGAGATAGAGGCACACCTGGCGGCTGGGCTCGATGGCTTCTTCACCGATCAGCCGGATCTGGGCGTGCAGGCGCGGGATGATTTCCTTCAGCGCGGGGGTGTGCGCCGCGAGGGCGCATTGACGAAGACCAGCGCGCCCTGATCGGCCACCTCGGCCTCGGTCTCGAGAGTTCCCTGCCGGCGGATGAGCTCGCGCACGCGCGCGGCGGCCGTCTCCGCCTCGCGGGGCGCGACGTTCATGTCGCTCGGCGCCGCGAGCAGGAACCCCTGCACGCTGACCGGTCCACACTGCGCCAGGAACTCAAGTTGACCCGAGCGCTCCACGCCCTCGGCGACCACCTGCAATCCCAGGCCGTGGCAGAGCGCAATGATCGAGCGGGCGATCGCCGCCGAGCGCGGATTCGTATCGATGCGCTCGATCAGCATGCGATCGAGTTTCACCCGTGAGATTGGCAGCTGCTCGAGCGAGGTGAGCGAGGAGTAGCCGCTGCCAAAATCATCCAGCGCGATCGCAACCCCGAGCTCCCGCAGCCGCCGCAGCGCGGCGACGGTAGCCGCACCGGTCTGCAGCACGGTCTCGGTGAGCTCGAGCTCCAGCGCCGAGGCCGGGAGTCCCGCGCTGTCGAGCGCCTCAATTACGCGGTGCACGAAGTCCGGCTCGAGCAGCTGCAGCGGCGAGACGTTGATGGCGACGCTCGCGTGGTGCCAGCCCTGCGTGCGCCAGGTCTTGACCGTGGACGTTGCGACCTTGAGCACCCACGCGGTGAGCTCGCGCATCAGGCCGCTCTTCTCGGCAATCGGAATGAACTCGGCGGCGGCGATCAGGCGCCCATCGGGACGGCGCCAGCGCAGCAGCGCCTCCACCCCGGTCGCACTCGCCGTGTGCAATGAGATTTGCGGCTGATAGAGCAGCGCGAGCTCGCCGGCCTCGACCGCGCGGCGCAGGGCCTGCTCGAGCCGGAAGTGCTCGGCGGCGGCCTCGGCGAGCTCGGCGCTGTAGAGCGCGAAACGATTGCGGCCCAGATCCTTGGCGCGGTACAGCGCAACGTCCGCAGCGCGCAACAGCGCCTCGGCACTGCGCGCATGCTCAGGGTAGAGGGCGGCGCCGGCGCTGGCGCTCGTCGAGAGCACACGGCCGTCGACGACCAGCGGCTGTTGCAGCCGCTCGATCAGCCCGTCGGCGCGCTCGCGCAGACTCGCGGCGGCACCGCCCTCGAGCAGGACCGTGAACTCATCACCGCCCAGTCGAGCGATGAATGCGTCCGGTCCGGCCGCGCGGCGCAGGCGCTCGCTGATCGCCTGCAGCACGCGGTCTCCGAAGGTGTGCCCCAGCGTGTCGTTGATCGACTTGAAGTTGTCGAGATCGACGAACATGAGCGCGACGCGGCCGTTGGCGAGCTCCGCACGCGATAGCGCCGCGGAAAGCTGCACATTGAGCTGGCGGCGGTTCGGCAGCCGCGTGAGCGGGTCGTGATAGGCGATGTGGCGCAGCTGGCGCGTGCGCTGTGCGACGTGATCCTCGAGACGCGCCTGGTGGGTGCGCAGCTCGTGCTCCACCGCCGCGATCTGATCGGCCATGGTGTTGAACGACAGCGCGAGCTGATCGAACTCGGCCATGCCGCCGCGCTGCGCGCGCACGTCGCGGTGACCGCCGGCCAGGCGCTGGGTCGCCGCGGTCAGGCGGCGCACCGGCAGCGTGATGCTGAGCGCGAGCAACACAGACACCAGCAGCACCAGCCCCATCACCGAGGCGCCGGTGAGATTGAAGGTGCGCTCGGCTTCCCCGGCGGCATCGGCTGCGCGCTGAGCGGCGGCGACCAGCGTGATGCGCGCCGGTTCCTGCAGCTGCTCCTGCACCTGCGCCATGAGCGTGGCTCCTTCGGTGAGGAACTCGCTCCAGGTCGCAGCGCTTTCGGCATCGAAATGCTCGATGTGCTCACGCAGGTGGGTCGCTTCGCGCGAGTCATCCCGCACCAGCCCGAGCCAGGCCGGCCCGGGCGAGCGCATGAGCTCGTCCTCGTGGCGGTGCACGGTGGCGGTGAATTCTTTCTCGGCGCGCGCCGCGCCATTGTCGGGGCTCGCCAGCAGAACGTTCATGGCAGAGGCAAGATCGGCCAGCGAGCGGCGCGCAATGACCTCGGTCTCGCCGACGGCAAGGCCGCTGCCGCCGGCGGAGCGGATGCGCCGGTTGACGGCATCGAGCAGGGAATGGCGGCGCTGGATCCACTCGGCACGCTGGCCGGCGCGCTGGGCCAGCTCACGGCCGCGGGCGACGTGAGCGGCAATGCGCTCGCTCAAGGATTCGACGGCGGCGCTGCCGGCGCTGCCCGGCACCGCCGGGGCGGCCGAGTAGGCCGCAAGCGCCGCTGCGAGCGCGGTGTCGGCGTTGTTCAGAACCGTGTTGTGGGAATTGCCGCTTGCCTCGAGGTGCTCGGCAACGGCGCGGTCATAGCCGGCCAGCTTCTCGAGGATGTCGCCGGTGCGATGCACGAGCGGCGCGTAGTCCGCCTGCATGCTGCGCACATCCTGCATCGCCTCGCGCGTGGAGCGGTTGGCGACCACGTCGCCGAAGACCACCACGCCTGCCACGGCCGCAAGGCCGAACGCCAGATGCGCGCCCACGCCGAGCCGCCAGCGACGGCGCGTCGTATTCCCCGGGCGCGAAGCATCGGCATGCAACATAAGCAGTCACGCATTGAGCGCAGCGATCTCGCTCCCGCTCGAAATGATGCGCTCGCGTTTGCGCCAGATCCGCCGACACCATCCCAGAAACCCTCAATAGAGGTGTGCCGCTGCGCATCAGAATGAGGCGAAAAAACGACTTTCCGCACATGCTTTATACTTGCGCAATGACCGAGCTCGCAGATACGTTCGATGCGGCCTTTGCCAAGGCTGTGGACCTCGGCAACAAGATTGCCGACAAGGATAAAGACGCGGATCTGTGGGATATTGCAGATGGCCTGCTTGCCGGGGCGCTGCAGTACTGGCTGTACTCGCGTCAGCCCTGCGGTGACCCGCGCTGCCAGGACTGCATGCCCATCAGCACCGCGGAAGGGCGCATGGCGGAGCTCAAACGGCTCGTGGATCAGCTCTCCTCGGAGAGCGAATATTTCCACACCCCGACCGACGCGAACGCCGGACGCGCCTGATCAGCCGCTGCGGCGCTCCGCCGCCTGCGTCGCCTCATAGAGCGCCTGCTCGAGCAGCTTGAATCCCTCCTTCAGAAGGGCGTCCGAGATCGTCAGCGGCGCGAGGAACCGGATCACGTTCGAATAGAAGCCGCAGGACAAGAGGATGAGTCCCTGGCGGCCGGCCGCCTCCACCAGCGCGCGGGTCAGGGGCGCATCCGGCTGGTCTGCGCGGCTGTTTCTGACCAGCTCGATGGCCACCATCGCGCCCACACCGCGCACTTCGCCGATGCAGGGAAAGCGCGCCTGCAGCCCCTTCAGCCGCGAGGTCATGAAGTGGCCGACGCGCACCGCGCGCTCCAGCAGCTGCTCCTTCTCGATCACATCGAGCACGGCGAGCCCCGCGGCGCAGGCGAGTGGCGATCCCGCAAATGTGCCGCCGAGACCACCCGGCGCCGGTGCATCCATCAATTCGGCCTTGCCGATCACCGCCGACAACGGCACTCCGCCGGCGATGCTCTTGGCAACCGTCATCAGATCCGGCTCGACGCCGGAGTGCTCGATCGCGAACATTTTGCCGGTGCGCGCGAAGCCGCTTTGAACCTCATCGGCGATCAGCACGATGCCGTGTTCGTCGCACAGCGCCCGCAGCCGCCGCAGCAGCTCGGCGGGGGCCGCGTAGAAACCGCCCTCGCCAAGCACGGGCTCAATGATGATCGCGGCCACTCGCTTCGGATCAACGGCGACCTTCAGCAGCTCTTCGAGCCCTGCGATCGAGTCCTCCACCGAGACTGCATGAAAGCTCATCGGGTACGGCACGTGATAGACATCCGGCAGCAGGGCGCCGAATCCGACCTTGTAGGGCTGCACCTTGCCGTTGAGACTGGTGCATCCGAGCGTGCGGCCGTGAAAGCCCGCATTGAACGCGATCGTCGCGGAGCGCCCCGTGTGATAGCGCGCAATCTTGAGCGCATTTTCCACCGCCTCGGCGCCCGTGGTCAGAAACAGTGTCTTCTTGGGCGTGGGGCCTGGCGCGAGCGCGTTCAGCCGCTCGGCGAGCGCGACGTAGCTTTCATAAGGGGTGACCTGGAAGCAGGCGTGGCTCAGCTTCTCGAGCTGCGCGGCGATCGCGGCCTTCACCTGCGGATGCAGGTGTCCGGTGTTGAGCACCGAAATGCCGCTCGCGAAGTCGATGTAACGGCGTCCTTCGGCGTCCCAGATTTCTGCGTTGGATGCTCGCTCGGCATAGACCTCGAGCATGTGGGAGACGCCGCGCGCGACGGCCGCGTTGCGGCGCCGGTGCAGCTCGGCATTGGATGCGACCATGAGGCCTCCTGGCGTGCAAAGCTCATGATAATCTTCAATCCAATGAGCCCGGTACCTATCCACACCGAAGTCGTCATCATCGGCGCCGGTCCGTGTGGACTGTTCCAGGTGTTCGAGCTCGGGCTGCTCGGTATTTCGGCTCACGTGGTCGACTCGCTGAAGAGCGCCGGCGGGCAGTGCACCGAGCTCTACCCCGACAAGCCGATCTACGACATCCCGGCGCTGCCGGTGTGCGGCGCGCAGGAGCTGGTCGACCGCCTGCTCGAGCAGATCAAGCCGTTCCACGCGCAGATGCACCTGGGCGAGGAGGTGGCGGCGCTCTCGCGCCGGGAGGACGGCAGATTCGATCTCACGACCGCCGCCGGCACCCGCTTCGATGCGGGCGCGATCGTGATCGCCGCCGGCCTCGGCTCCTTTCAGCCGCGCCGTCTGGGACTACCGGAAGGGGAGGCGCTCGAGGGCCGTTCGATCCACTATCGAGTGCGCGACGCGGCTGCGCTGGCGGGACAGGATCTGGTGCTGTTCGGAGGCGGGGACTCCGCGCTCGACTGGACGCTTGAGCTTGCGGGTAAGGCGAAGAGTCTCACGCTGGTGCACCGGCGCCCGGAGTTCCGCGCCGCGCCGGCCTCGGTGGCCAGAATGCGCGAGCTCGCCGCCGCCGGAAAAATCCGCTACATCGAGGGCCTTGCTCAAACCCTTCGCCTCGCGGGCGGGGAACTCACCGGCGTGACGATTAAGGGCAATGACGGCACGATGCATGAGCTTGCGGCGCAGCAGCTGCTCGTGTTCTTCGGCCTGCATCCGAAACTTGGGCCCATTGCCGAATGGGGTCTGGAGCTGGAGCGCAAGGCGCTCAAGGTCGACACGGAGCGCTTCCAGACCAGCGTGCCGGGGATTTTCGCGGTGGGCGACATCAATACCTATCCCGGCAAGAAGAAGCTGATACTTTCCGGCTTTCACGAGGCTGCCCTGGCGGCCTTCGCGATCCAGCACCACCTGTTTCCGCAGAAGAAGCAGTTCCTGCAATACACGACGACGAGCCCGGTGATGCACAAGCGGCTCGGCGTGCCCGACTGAGCATCAGCCCCGTTTTCGGTTCTTCCAAGGAGTCCATGATGAGTTTCAGGCACTGGTCAATGGCCGCCACTGTGGTTGCCGCCCTCGCCCTCTCGGCGTACGGCCGCGCCGCACATGCGGCCGATAAGGTCTGCGCGCTGGAGATCTCCGGCAACGATCTGATGCAGTACGACAAGAAGGAGCTGGCGGTGGCCGCCGACTGCACCCAGATCAAGCTCACGCTCACTCATGTGGGCAAGCTGCCTGCCGCGGCAATGGGGCACAACTGGGTGCTGGTGAAGTCGGCAGATCTGGCGACGGTCGCCAATGCCGGTGTCTCGGCGGGCCTTGCCAACAACTATCTGGCGCCTAACGATCCGCACGTCATCGCTTCCACCAAGGTGGTCGGCGGCGGCGAATCGACCAGCGTCACCTTTCCGGCATCGAAGCTGAAGAAGGGTGAGTCCTACATGTACCTGTGCACTTTCCCCGGTCACAATGCGCTCATGAAGGGCACTTTCAAATTCGGCTGACGCCTTGGTTCGCCGCGATGGATCAGCGCATCGCCGACCTGCTGAAGCTGCTCGAGCTCGAGCAGCTCGAGCTCAATCTGTTCCGCGGTGAGAGCCGCGACATCGGCAGCCCGCAGGTGTTCGGCGGGCAGGTACTCGGTCAGGCGCTGATGGCCGCCTCGCGCACCGTCACGGAACGGACGGTGCATTCGCTGCACGCGTACTTTCTGCGGCGCGGCGATTTCAAAGCGCCGATCATCTACAGCGTCGACCGCAGCCGCGACGGCCAGAGCTTCTCGAACCGGCGCATCGTCGCGATCCAGCACGGCGAGCAGATCTTCAACATGACCGCCTCGTTCCAGGTGGAAGAGCGGGGTCTCGAGCACCAGTTCGAGATGCCGAAGGTACCGCCGCCGGAGGAGCTGGCGGACTCCTCACGCGTGCACCCTGAGATTCTCGCGCGCTTACCCGAGCGCGTGCGGCGCCTGATCGAGACGCCTCGTCCCTTCGAATTCCGCAGCGTGCAGCCGATCGACCTGCTGCAGCGCCAGCGGGGCTCGCCCATGCGGCAAGTGTGGTTTCGCGCGGTCAGCAAGGTGCCGGAGGGGCAAACCATCAACCGCTGCCTGCTGGCGTACGTCTCGGACTTCTATCTGCTCGAGACCGCAACGCTCCCGCACGGCATTTCCGCATTGAGCGGTCGGGCAATCGTCGCCAGCATCGATCATGCGATGTGGTTTCATCGCCCGCTGCGCGTGGACGAGTGGCTGCTGTACGCGGTCGAGAGTCCCAGTGCCAGCGGCTCACGCGGTTTCGCGCGTGCGAACGTGTTCGCGCGCGACGGCCGCCTGGTCGCCAGCACCGCGCAGGAAGGACTGGTCCGCGTCGTCGACGAGCCGAGATGAATCCCGCGGTCCGGCTCGCGCTCGCGGCCCTGGTCGCGTGTGCGCCGCCGGGCGCGACCGCCGACTCGCCCGAGCCGCGCTCCGCTGGCCTCATCGCTGCGCTCACCGCCGACTGGTCTGGCATCCACGATAATCTCGAGCAGATCACCATCGATGCGAGCAGCGATTCGGCGCTGCTCACAGAGGATACGCAGCGTGTGCGCACCCTCGTCGTGCCGCTTTCCCTGCCCTGGCTCGGCGCGCACGTGCTCTCCCTCGAGGAGTTCCTGCACGATGACCCCGAGCATCCGCGCCGTCTGCTGCTGTTGACACTTGAGCCTGCGACGCAGGCCCGGCAGTCCGGGGCGATCCGCATCCGTCAGTACACGTTCCGCTCACCGCAACGCTGGCAGCACCTGTACGCCGATCCGCAGCGGCTGCAGGCGCTGAGCGCCGAGGATCTCGAATCCGAACCGGGCTGCGATCTCACTCTTGCGCGCGAGGGCGAGCAATTTCGCGGCGGCACGTCGGGCCGGACATGCCACGAAGCGGGGCGCGAGCCACAGTACGTCGACTATCGCATGCTGGTGGGTCCGGGCCTGTTCTGGTATCGCAAGCGCGTGCGCCGCCTCTCGAATGACGAGCTCCTGCTTGAGGTCGTGGGCTATGACTGGTTCGAGCTGCATGTCGCGCGCCTGTATGCCTGCCGCGTGCGCTCGGCGGATGCCCCGCTGGCGCTCGTCGAGCTGCACGATCAGGGCGGACGCGCTCGTTTCGAAACGCCCGACGGCAGGAAGTACGAGTTGCAGCTTCACAGCAGCGACTGGCCCTACGATGTGAACCGCGACGCGCTGCTTCTGGTGCTGTGGGACATGTCCTCCGGCCTGCCGGTCGCCTCCAGCTGGACGGCATTCGATTCGGGCCAGCTCTCGCTGCAAAGCGGCGCGATTGAAGTGCGCTGCGGCCCGCTGGCACCCGACGAGAGCGTCGTCGGCTGACGCCTGTTACCGCGGCAGGCTTGCCGCGAATGTCGCGAGTTCGCGCTGCAGTATCTGATTGAAGCGCTGGGCGTCCTCGAGCATCAGGAAATGCCCGTCACCGGGAAGCGTGATCACCTGAAAGCCCGGCACGCTCTTTCTGATGCGCTCCGCATCCGTGATGCCGCCCAGATCGGAGTTGATCGCCAGGATCGGCACATGAATTCGCGGCAGCAGCGCAGAGAAGTCCAGTGCATTGAGCGAATCCAGACTCGCCACCGCCACCGCTGGCGGCTCGCGCGACATCTCATCGGTCACCTGGCGCACCAGGCTCGCGTCGGCGTGTGGCGTAAAGAGATAGCGCGGCACGAAGGCATGCATCGCGGCCACGAAGTTGGTGCGGAACGGCTCAATCTGATGTTCGACCTGCGCGCGCGGGGGCAGCGGCAGGCCGATGCTCCTGAACGTGTCGACGCCGATGACGCCGGCGACGCGATCGCCGAGTAGGGCCGCGGCCTCGAGCGCGACCGGGCCTCCCATGGAGTGTCCCACCAGCACCACCCGTTGATTGCTCAGGTGGCGTACGACGGCGGCCACATCCTCACCGTAGGCCTGCATCGTCCAGGCACTGCGGTTGCCTCCGGAGGCACCATGCCCGGCAAGGTCCAGCGTGACGACGGTGTAGGTGGCGGCCAGCGCTCCGACCTGTGCGCGCCAGTAACGCGAGTCGCACGACCAGCCGTGAATCAGCACGACCGCGAGCGGCTTGTCCCCATAGACGCGATACTCGATCTGCACCTGATCGCGCGAACTGGCGCTCTGGGGCGGCGCCGTGGGCTCCGGCGCGCTCGCGGCGGGCGCGGCAGCCGGGGAGCCTGCAGGCCCCGTGCCGCGCTGACAGCCGACGAGGCTTAGGGCGAGGAGGGCCGCGAGCAGCATTCGGATCATGGGCGTGAGGATGCCTGGATGACCTTGCCGGGATTCATGATGCCATGCGGATCGAGCGCCTGTTTGATCGCGCGCATCAGATCGAGCTCCACGGGGTCGCCATAGCGCTCCAGCTCCCCGAGCTTCAAGCATCCGATGCCGTGCTCGGCGCTGATGCTGCCGCCGAACTCGTGCACCAGGTCATGGATCGCACGCATCACCTGGGGACCGCGGGCGCTGAAGGTCGTGGCGTCCGCCCCCGGGGCCTGATTGAGGTTGAAATGCAGGTTGCCGTCACCGACGTGACCGTAGGCGACGAGCCGCCCATCGGGCACGTTGTCGCGTACCCAGGCCGCACCGCGTTCGACGAATGCCGGCAGCCGCGCGATCGGCACCGAGATGTCGTGCTTGAGACTCGCGCCGTCACGGCGCTGGGCCTCGGGGATGTGCTCGCG
>Ga0335079_10009033_pt1 | contig 11356 bp, 12 predicted proteins | sample Lox_Sample_33_FD_206719 | JGI IMG/M metagenome (GOLD analysis project Ga0335079, IMG submission 206719) | Soil microbial communities from Loxahatchee National Wildlife Refuge, Florida, United States - Lox_Sample_3.3 | ecosystem: Environmental > Terrestrial > Soil > Wetlands | place: USA... | reverse complement strand
ATTTCACTGCATACCGGTGGCCGCCGGATGTTGTCATTGGAAAAACGGATGCAAAGTTTCCAGAGATCGCCTTTGGCAACCCCATCGTCATCCGTTCAAACGAGGCCGACCGGAGGTCAGGATCGGAAAAGCACTGCTCGGGATGCTGCACCGCTTCCTGATACTGGACACCCGTGGGGAATCTGTGCGGCGTAGTCATGCCTGGTCACCAGATGTCGACGTGTACGAGAGTCACGTCATCGTTGCGTAGCCCGCCGGCGCGCCTGGCCCAGGATACCCATTCTGCGAAACCGATGTCGGTGACGTCCCGGAGGGTTTCCCACGGTCGGCCGCCTTCCTCGGCGCGGGCCAGGAACCAGGCGGCGAGTGCGTCGGTGCACACGAAGAAGTCGTCGCCCTCGGCGACGGCGCCGTCGGCGAGCCGGACATGAGCCACAATCACATCCTCGTCGGCATCCCAGCTGCCTAAGAGGGCAGGGCGGGTGCCGAAGTCCGCGCTTTCACCCAAGGGAAAGGCAACCTGGAGCTGCCCACCACGTACATGGAACAGGCAGGTGTCGCCAATGGCGGCCGAATGCCAGCTGCCGAGGACTGATGGCGGCCCGGGTTGGGTCTGAGCGCCAAGTCTGACCGGCAGTGTACTGTCGGTGTACACCTGTAGCGCGAGGAGCGTCGCGAAGGCTCCCTTCGCGATACCGGGCCGCTCAAACCAGCGAAGCGGCCGGGCGGCGTTCTCGCGTTCCGCTATGTAGGAATCCACGACACCGGGCCACCGGGCCGACAGGGCGAGTGCCGTCTCGGCAAATAAATGGCGATCGCACGCCGCGGCGGACGCCTCCGCGAACCCACCTGCCATCATGGTCGCCCACTGGCCAGCTAGCAGGCTTTCGGTAGCACCATCAGCGACAGCCACACCGACCCAATCACCCGGGACCTCGTCGCTAGTGGCGGGCAGGACTTGCCAGGCGTCCTCGTACTCGGCGTCGGAGCTTCCTTCCTTGGGTGCCCAGTAAGCGATGGCGCTCGCCCTCATCTGGTTATCGCAATGCTAGGGCGCGCGTACCGATGTCGAGGAACTGCACTAGAGACACCGCGTCGGAATTGTAGACAAAGCCGCGGCTGCCCTCGCTTACCTCGTAGTGATTGTGGGCCGCGTACTCGCGCATATGCGGGGGTAGCTCGCTTGACATCTCGAAGAGGCTGCGTGCGTAGACGTTTGGCAGCCTTGACGTGTCGGCTGGAAAGGTGGTCGGGGAGCCGCCAGCGTTTGATATGTGGAGGTTGAACAAGAGCACAGTTCCGTCCTCGCTCCGCAGTTGCGTCAGCTGCCGGGCGCTTTCGAGCGGATCGCCGTCGTTGGCCTCACCGTCGGTGAGGTTGAGCACGATCGGCGGGAAGCCACGGGGATGCTCGGCGGCCCAGGCCGAGACCAAATTCCTCGCGTGCATGAGGGCCTGGCACATCGGCGTAGCCCCGTTGGCTTGTACCTCCACCCAGATGGGGAAGTCAGTCTTTAGCTCAATGACCCCACCTGCTCCGTCCGATTTCAGCTTGGTGCGCTGATCGACGCGCAACGGGTGGTCGGCCACCTGGCTGATCGGGACTAGGCCCCGACCCCGCAGAGCCCCGCCAAAGGCGCTTTGCGCGGAACGGCCTCCATAGCCAAGGACGGCGACATGGAAGTAGTCACGCACGCCCTCCTCCTTCGCGCACCGGATGGCGAGTTCCGTGAGTAAGCGGTTCAGGGCGTCAGCGACGACGTCCGCCTTGCGCAAGGGGATCTCGCCGCCGATCGGATCAACCATGGACGCTGACTGGTCGACGAGGAAGATGAAACAGGACGGGTTGGTACGGCTGATTTCCGCGATGTACGGCACTGGAACCCCTTCGTCGGCTGGTACGCCCGTCGCTTACACCAGGCATGGGCGCAGGAACCGTAACATACTCGCCTCCCGACTTAGTGAGCATCATCGCCCGGCGCAAGCCGTCGTTGCGCTGACCCGGCAGACAGAAGAGCGCTATGAGGAATGATAGCCAGCGACCTCGCGTGGGAGATGAAGCAGTAGCGTCCCGGCGGATCTGAAGACCGATCTGGCCGTATCAGGAATCTCATCGACGGGATGGTGCGGGATGTGCTGGACGGGGCGGTGCTCCGGCGGTGCTCCAGCGCCGAAGTTGTGCCGCTGCCACACCCGCGGCTGAGCTGGTAGCGGTTCTGGCGAGGCACGGCAGTCCGATGGCGCGCCGGAACGGGACAAGCCGAACAACGTCAAGTACGCCACGGCTAAACAGCTGAACACCGAGGAATGGCTCGAACGCCCCAAACACAGGGTCAAAGCCTCAGTTGGCTCATCTGGGCGGCTCGGCACGGCACGTAATGCTTGTTCGCCGTAGCCATTATGGTCACGCAAGCAGCAGCCCTGTAGTTCAAGGGAAAGGACGCTCACCTACCGTATCGCGCTCACGATACCGGCTACCGTGCCGATAAACGTCAGCGCCAGCATCGCCCGGTTCATCGCCTGGTCAGCCTTCGGTACAGTCACTTCAGCAGGCGCCGGAACAGTCCTCGACACGACGAGGATCACCGCTACCCGCCAGTGGTAACCGGAACCGCGCTAACTGGCTTGGCCTGCCCGTAGCCTTGTGGAAGATGGCATCCCGTTTCGCCCTCCGATGCGCGACCCACCTGCTGCACCCGCGGAGCCTCCCCCGGCAGTCGTTACGGCACGCATGCCCATCCACCCATCGCGGACCAGGCCGGCCCGGAGGAAAGCTCGAACTGTCTGCAGAACGGGCGAAGTCGATGAAGGCGTCCACCGTGACTGGGCCCGCGCCGACCACGACCCTGTCACCGTCGGGACTTGTGCTCGCCGGAAAGCGGTTCGGGGCGGTAATGCTCATGGGCGCTCCGCAGCGATCTGGGGCATGACACGCTCTGGGAGACATCGATGGCGACGCCATCAGCAATGCGGTTCGAGGCTACGTGGTGCGGCCGCGCAGCTGACGATGCGGTCAGGGGCCGCCGCGACCGCGCTCAGGCCGTTCTTTCGCGCCCGGGCCCGCCCTTGTGCGGGGCGCGCCTGGTCTTCTCGTCCTCGATCCGGCGGATAATGTCCTTCCTGACGTCGGTCAGCGCGTGATCTAGGTCACGTCCGGCCGAGGTGGCTACGAGCGGTGGCCACCTGGGCAGCCAGGCTTCGAGGATGACCTTCTGCTCGGGACCGCGGCGGTCCTTGACGGAGATCGCGAGATCTACTCGCTCTGGGCTCCAGTGGGCCAGGTGCCTGTCGAGGCTGGACAGGATATCGAGCACGTGCGCTCGGTCGTCGGCGCCAAAGCCGGCGCCAAGGCGCAATCGCTCGTCAAGAATGCGCGCCGAGCCGTTCTCCTGATCGCTCATGATCCCCACTTTGCCACTTCTGCGCACGCCCCGCGCGGCGCAGACATCTGCCAGGCCGCCGGCGTGCGACGTCGATGATGGCCACCGTCACGCTACAAGCTGCGACGCTAAAAAGCTGCGACGCTACAAACCTCGACACAGGGTAATCGAGAAACTACTTTTGGTGCGCGGACGTTCCCCGGCAGCGGTGTTCGAAGGTCCTCGACGTGGCGGCCGGCGATTCGGTCCGCGGCGGTGGCTTGCGGGCCTGAGGGCCGCGATCATGCCGGATCCTTCGCCCGTGCCTGCTCTCGGCCCGGATTGCGGAGGAACTCCTTGAGCGCCTGGTAATAAGGCGCGATCGTGGTCGTGTCGACGTACTCGGCCGGACCATGCTGGCCGTCGCCGCCGACGCCGAAAGCGACGGCGTCCATGCCGCGTTCGTGGTAGAAGCGTCCGTCGCCCGCGCCATGCTTACGGAGGAAGTTGCCGCGGTAACCCTGGTTACGCGCGGCCTGCTGAAGGTTGCGTATCTCGGGGCGGTCCTGGTTAGCGCGGTGCGGCGGGTCCGCCTGATCGACGACGGGCGTGACGCCGGGCTCGCAGAACTCCGCCAGGTATGCGGTGATCTGCTGGACGGTCTTGCCATTCAGGTCGCCGTCCTCGGGCGGGAAACGGATGTCGAGCCATGCCTGCGCCGAATCCGGGATCTGGTTGCGGGCCTGGTTGGGAGTCTGGATTCGGGCGAGGTTGACGGTGGTACGCCAGGCCTCTTCGGTGGCCACGGGGTACTTGGCCAGCACGTTATCCACGCTACGGTGCAGCTTGATCAGGGCGTTGTCGCCAAGCCATGGGTACGCGCCGTGGGCGCCGTGGCCGACGGCGCGCAGGGTCACCATCACCATGCCCTTGGAATCGGTCACGATGTCCAATCCGCTGTGCTCGCCGATGATGACAAAATCGCCGCTGACGCCCTGCTCGACTTGATGCCGCGTGCCGTGACGCCCGCCGACCTCCTCGTCGGTGACAAGCTGCAACGCGATCGGGTAGGGCAAGCGGCCGGAAAGCTCCTTGAAAACCTGTGCCTGCGCCAACGCCGACACCTTCATGTCCTGCGCGCCCCGCGCGTACAGGCGGGTACCCTCGCGTCGCGGCTGGAACTGGTCCGGCGGCGCAGGTACCACGTCGAGGTGGCCGTTCAGGATGACCCGGAAACGAGGCCGGTGCGCGCCGCGATAGACCAGCGCGCTCGGCCTGCCGTCCGATTCGAACCGCTCCACCGTGAACCCGGGTCCGACGAAGCCGAGCACAAAATCGAGTGCCCGGCGCAGGTCGTCGCGCCGGTCAGCCGTCGAAGGCACAGCGAGCAGTTCGCAGGCCGCGGATAGGAAAGACTCGGTGTCCATCACCTCATCCTGCCCTGTCCCAGGTGCCACGCCAGCCACCACCGACGGGGCAGAGGGTCCAACGGTCCCCGGGATCCTCGATCGCCACTGAGGCAGATCGAGAAATCGCAGCAGGCTCGCAGGCCGGCCAGCCGCCAAAGGCGGTCAGCGGGCAGCCTGACACGGCCAGGTGTAGATTCGACCCTAACTTCATGAGCATGCAAGACCACTTCCTGTGACACGGAAGGTTCGCGGCCTTCGGCCGGTGTATGGATGACTGCGCTATCCCGCCCGTTACGGCTGGCTGAAGCCGCCGCGGTGATGTCGCTGGCGACTGACCTGGCGATGGGCCAACCGCTGGAGCACGGGCTGCGCACCGCGATACTGGCGGTGCGGCTGGCTCACTCAATGGGCCTGTCCGAAGATGATCAGGTCACCGTCTTCTACACGGGTATGCTGCATTTCGCCGGGTGCACGGCAGAGAGCGAGATCGACGCGCGGTTCTTCGGGGACGAGCTTGCGGCGCGCCCGCAGATGATGGCGGCATACCTCGGGTCCCGGCTGGGACTGGTCGCCACGGCGGCGCGGGTCGCTCACCCGGGCAGTCCGCCGCTCGCGCGGGCGGCAGTGATGATCAGGTCGGCATTTGGCGGCGTGGCTGAGTTCCGCAAATGGGCGGCGAGCCACTGCGATGTCGCCAGGCTACTTGGCGGGCGGATGGGCTTGACCGGGCAGGTTCAAGCGGCGCTGCGGCACCTGTATGAACGCTGGGACGGCAACGGCATGCCGGGAGAGCTGCGCGGTCCGCAGATCCCGCTTGCGGTGCGGCTGATGCAAGTGGCGCAGGACGCGGACATGGCCTGGCAGCGCGGCGGCGCCGCACTGGCAAGGCGCATACTGACCGAGCGCGCCGGGTCGGGACTGGACCCGCAGGGGGTGGCAGCCTTCCTCGCACTCGGTAATGACGTCTATGAGGGCCTGGACGCACCATCGATCTGGGAAGACGCGATGCTCGGCGAGCCCGGCCCACAGCCGACGGTGAGCGAGGAGCGGCTGGACGCGTGCCTGTCGGCGATCGCGGACTTCGCCGACCTGAAAAGCATGTGGACAATCGGGCACTCCCGCGGCGTCGCCGAGATCGCCGGGCAGGCAGCGATTACGGCCGGGCTGCCCGCCGGGGACGTGCGGCTGCTGCGCCGGGCGGCGTGGGTGCATGACATCGGCCGCGTCGCGGTGCCTGTCAGCGTGTGGGCAAAGCGTGGCCCGCTGACCCGCGACGAACGCGAGCGGGTGCGGCTGCACGCCTACCACAGCGAACGAGTGCTCGACGCCGCAGCCGGGCTGCGCCCGCTGGCCCGTCTCGCCGGGTCGCACGGCGAGCGCTGCGACGGGTCCGGCTACCATCGGGGCAGCCGGGCTGGTGACCTGCCGCTCACAGCCTGGCTGCTCGCGGCGGCCGACTGCTACCAGGCGATGCGAGAACCACGCTCGTACCGACCGGCGCTGTCACCGCGAGCCGCTGCGGACCAGCTGTGCCAGGAAGCCGAGGCGGGCAGGCTCGTCCCGATTGCAGTGAGCGCCGTGCTGACCGCCGCAGGCCAGCCAAGTCGGCCCATCCCCCAGCCAGCCGGCTTGTCCGAGCGCGAATGCGAGGTACTCGCCATGCTTGCCCGCGGGATGGCCACCAAGCAGGTGGCCCGCAAGCTTGGGATCTCCCCGAAGACCTGCGACCACCACGTCCAGCGCCTGTATGGTAAGGTCGGCGTGTCCACCCGCGCTGGCGTGACACTTTTCGCGCTCGAGCACGGAATCGTGAGCCTGGATCTATAGCCCCGTTTGGCTGGATCCTTAGCACGAGAACCGCCACCGCGTCTAGGTGTTGTCGATTCTGCTCATAGGGAGTTTTCCTCATTGCCGACGCTGCGCCGCGCTGCGTACCGTCTGCCCTAACGCAGGCCAGCAGAGGAGGTGACGGCTTGAGGATGCTCGCGGCGCGCCGCTGGGCGGCTACCCCCCTGGCGCAGCTGTGCCTCGCCGCTGCGTACCAGCCGGTCATGTGCCAGCTGGCGAACCGCCTGCGTCCTGGTCTGCGATTCCTGCGTTGCGACGCCCCATCCGGCTGGCCACGCACCATGCTCGGCCCGCCAGGCACCGTGCGTTGGGCGATGGCGATCACCCCCATGTGGCGGAGGAGCCGACAATGACAGCCCCTAAGCGCCCGGCCGCTTACATCCGCACCGCTGCTGGCTCGGACGCGGGCGCCCTCACCCGGGAGCACCAGGCCGTGACCGAGGCCGCCCGCCAGCGCGGCTGGCCAGCACCGACGGTCTACGCTGACGACGGTCCCGACCTGGCCGACCGGTACGGCAAGGCACTGGACAGGCTGGAAGCCGCGATCGTCGCCGGCCGCCACGACGCGCTGCTCCTCGCTGGGCCGGGCGTGCTCCGCGGCGGCCCCATGCTATTGATGAGGCTGCTGCTGCGCTGCACGAAGAACGGCGTCAGCGTCGAGTTGCGTGGCCTGTGCGCGTGACGCCCGGCTGGGCTGCCCTCGACAAGCCGGTGAAGCCACCTTCTCGTCGCTGGGGCAGCCTGGCCCTACATGTGGGATGCCGGCTGGCCGGGCTGCCCCTGCCGAGGCCGGCGACGCAGGCCTCTCCTTTTCGGGCGCGACTTCTCGTGCGCGACTTTTCAGGCGTGACCCGAATCCACCCACGCTAGCCACCGGTCGCGAGCCGCAGCAGCCGCCTGCTGGAGCCGTTAAAAAGGTCCTGGTCGCCGGGGAACGTGCCGGCGTCAGCGAACTGCGAGAAGGTATAGAAGGCCCAGCCGGCTGGCAGCGGACCGGGCCGGTCTGTGAAGCTCGCCAGCCACAGCGGGTCCTCGCTCGCGAATCCGCGGTAGCCGCCGACGCACGTCGCCCACCAGTGGCTGTTGGTGTAGATGACCGGCCAGCGTGAGGTGAGGGCGTGGTAGGTCTGGTCGAAGCTGGCGATCCACGACACCATCGCGTTCCGGCTGAGCCGGTAGCATCGGGGACCATATGGGTTCCCCTCGATGTCCAGGGCCCCGGGCAGTGTCCGGCCGTCATCGCTCCAGCCGCCACCGTTGGCGACGAAGTAGTTAGCCTGCGCCGCGCCGCTGGAATTGTTGGGCAGCGCGAAATGGTAGGCACCGCGGATCAGCCCGGCCTCGTATGAGCCGTCGTACTGGGACGCGAAGTCGGGATTGACGTACCCGGTGCCCTCGGTTGCCTTGACGTAGGCGAACTGCGCACCGTCGGACCTGACCGCGCTCCAGTTGACGCTGGCCTGGTGATCGCTGACATCCAGGCCCCGCACCACGGGTGCTGGAGCCGCGGCCACGGAAACAATGCCCAGCTGGCCGGTGGCTGCGACGACCATGATGCCGCAGCCCGCGGCCGCCACGACTACTCCGCGCGCGCGCGGGCCGACTGCATGACACCATGTGAGCACCCAACGGATCAACGGTCCCCCCGGTACCGGATCGCGCCACGCTGACGTGCCCCTGCGTGGGACATTCGCCTTGAAAGTCCTGGCCCAAACGATCTATCAGTACGGTGACGCACTACAGGCAATACCCACGGGCAGGAGATCCGTAATCAGCGTGGGGTGCATTCTTTAGCAGCGTGGACGCATTCTTTGCTACGCTGCCTTGATTGGTCCCATTACTGACCTATATGGCATGGCAGGCCCGAGGCCGGGCACTTTGCGATCGGCTTTAACCCTTACTCGCCGACGTGGCTCCCTGGCACGCTTGGCTCCAATCTTGCGCGCGTTTCGAGCCTGAGATCCGATGAGTAGAAACCGCCCAGGATTGACGACATCGTGGCTGGTTGGTCGGTTGGTCTGGTTCAGGGTGCAGAAATACTTCCGCCTTGATCCATTGGGACCCGCATCCTCAAAGGCCCGCAAGCTGCCTGGATGGCACCGGTCAACAACACCAATCACGGCATCCCGCACGACCTGCCCAGGCTCCGCTCCCAGCCACGACCTTACGGGTGACGGCGGCTGACATCGAGGTCGAGCTGGATGGGCAGGTCAGGGTCGCCGAGGGCTTGGCGGGCGTGGGCGAGGGCTTCGGTTTCGAGGCGGTGGTGCAGCGCGGGCAGGTCGGCTGTTTGCGCGGCGGTGACACTGAGCACAATTTCCGGGTTGCTGGCGTCGCCGATGACCCGGCCTCTGGCGGCGTCGACGCCGTGGTAGGTACCGACTTCCCTGGTGAGGGCGCCGGTGAGGGCCCCGGGCTGCAGCTTCGTGGTGCCCTGGTCTTCGCTGCCGGGGACGGTGATGTCACCGGCGCGGTCGGTGGAGATCAGCAGGGCGGCGATCCAGCGCACCGCGGCGAGGGCGATGAGCAGGCAGATGAACGCCGCTGCGGCCCAGACCCAGGTTGCATGCTGGCCGATGTAGGCGCTGACGCGGTTGTCGAACAGGGCGCGCCGTGCGAAGGCGGTGCCGAACCCGCCGACCGAGGCGGTCATGGCTGCAGCCCCGGCGAGCAGGACCAGCACGCCGAACAGAGTGAGGACGAAGCGGTTGGTGCGGTCGGCGTGCATCAGCGTCTCCGGGCGTTTACGCGCACTTTGAGGCGAGGTGGATACTGTAGGTTCAGCTCGTTGAGATGGCTGGCGAGCGCCTGGGCGACGGGCTGCTTCAGCGCGTCGGCGGCGGGGCCGCGGGCGGCCGACTGTGCTGCCACGCGGGCGCGGCGGCGGCGCACGGTGACGGCGGCGCCCCTGATCCCGTCGATCCCGGTCGCCGCGGCACGCAATGTCCCAGCCAGGCCACTGCGGGTCAGCGCCGCGTCGGTGGCCTTGTCGCCAGACCGCAGCCGCAGCCGGGTGACCCGGCGGGGTTTGAGCTCCAGCGCGAGGATGAGTATGCCGATGACGATAAGTACGGCTGACCAGACCCGGGTCACCTGGGCGTTCCATTTGGTGGTGCTTGCCCAGTGGTACCAGGTGGTCCAGTGCACCACCGCCGGGCCGGAGTGCACGGCGAACTCGATGACCTCGACAACGACGATGATGCCGGCCCCCGCCAGGGCGACGGCCAGGATGAATGCGAGCGGCCGGTTGAGCAGGCGCATCAGTTCTCTCTCCCTTACCGGACCCGCGGGGGCGGGGTGATATCGGTAGCCAGATCAGCAACGACGATGTGCACCTCGTTGACATCCAGCCCGGCCAGTTCCGCCACCCGGCCGCGGACGTGGGCGCGGACCTGCTCGGTGATCTTTGGTATGGATGCGGGCCATCGGACACTGATCTCCAGGGTCACGAAGGCTCTGGAGCCATCCACGTCCAGGGTGGTCTTCGGCAGCGCCGCCAGGTCGGTGCCGCGTACGCCCAGGCGACCGGCGCCCGGCACTGCCCGGCCGAGCATCCGCACGGCTGCGGCCCCGGCGTCGGGGTTCTCGGCCGCGGCCCGTGCGGCGATCTTGGTGACGACCCCGTCGGCGATGCTGATCGTTCCCAGCTCGTTGCGGCCAGATCGCGCTGCAGGCTCTATTTCTGTCGCGATGCTCATCGGTTGCGGCTTCGTGACAGCCATCCGGCCACGTCCATCTCACCGTCGAGGATTTTGGCGATGCCGTAGCCGATCGCGCCGAGCAGGGCCACGATCAGCATGTCCCCGAAATTGCCGAATACCAGCGCCAGGCCCAGGATCAGCCCGGTGATGGTGGCAAGCGCGGTACGGTTCATGACTCACATCCAGATCAGGAAGGTTGTGGAAATCTCCCGGCCGCTCAGGCCGGTGGTGCCACGGCCAGGCCAGGTCCGTCAGCGGGCCTGCGGGGTCCTGGGGTGCCGGGAGGGTCGTCGATGTCGGCGACGACCACATCCACCGGACGGCGTCCGGTCAGTGGCGCCAGCACCGTGGTGATCAGGGCGGCCAGGTCCGGTGCCGTGATGCCCCACTGGGAGCAGACCTGCACGAGTACCCGGCCGCCGCTGACTATCACGCCGGGGACCTTGCGGCCGGGCAGGTAGGAAGCGACCTCACCGAACCGGCCACTGTCCAGCCCGGCGACGCCTGTACATGCCCGGACTGCCGCAGCGACGGCATCGACGTCGACGCCATCGATGACCGCGGACCCGGGCACGCCGTTGGTTGGTGAGGTGGTCATGACACCCGCAACGGGGTCGTGTCCTGGTCGTCGTCGCTGGGCAGGTGGACGTCGTCGACGGCGATGTTGACCTCGACCACGCGCAGGCCGGTCATCCTCTCGACGGCCTGCTTGACGTTCCGCTGGATGCCGCGGCCCAGCTCGGCGATGCCGACTCCGTACTCGACCACGATGTCCAGATCGATAGCCGCTTCGGTCTCACCGACCTCGACTCCCACACCCTGGGAGAAGTTGGGCCCGGAACTGCCGGGGATACGCTCGCGGAGCGAGCCGAACGCGCGGGAACCGCTGGTGCCCATCGCATGCACCCCGCCGATCTCGCGGGCCGCCTTCCCGGCGATCTTCTGCACCACGCCCTCGGCCACGGAGATCTGCCCATCGCCGGTGGCCAGCCGGTCCCGCGTCGCCGGGCTGGCAGTCGTGGTGGTGGTCGCGGCCGGGT
>Ga0335079_10009032_pt1 | contig 11356 bp, 11 predicted proteins | sample Lox_Sample_33_FD_206719 | JGI IMG/M metagenome (GOLD analysis project Ga0335079, IMG submission 206719) | Soil microbial communities from Loxahatchee National Wildlife Refuge, Florida, United States - Lox_Sample_3.3 | ecosystem: Environmental > Terrestrial > Soil > Wetlands | place: USA... | reverse complement strand
TCCGTAGTAGAGCGCCCCAGTGCCATCGCTGACCAGGATGCCCATGCTCAGAAACCGATTCAGCTCCGCGCGCTCAGAAATCTGTTCCGGCTCGCCAAACTCGCGCACGTCCCGGCCGCTTTTGTCGAAGACGATCACGAGTTGCGGCTGGTGCAGCGTCGTTACCGCAAATTCGCCTTCCTCAAGCACAGCGACCGACAGCGGCGCATTCACTTTCACCAGCCGCGCATTGCCCTGCGCATCCCAAATTTTTATGGCGTTGGCCCCGCGATCCGCCACGTACACCGTGCCGTTCGCGTCCACATCCAGGTCCTCGCCGAAGACAATGCTCGCTAAGTCTGGATTTTGCGGTCCTTTGCCAGTTTCGTACGCAGGAATTCTGCGCAACAGCTTGCCGGCAGGGTCAAACACGCCAACGGAGGAACCCGGCGCCGTCAAAATATAGAAGTTGCCGTCCGGGCCGCGCTTGACGGCCCGCAATCCGGCTCCCACGCCTGGAAACAGCCGCTTGGTGGCGGACATCTGGTCTTCGACGTCCTGCGCCCGCGTCCCTACCGCCAGGGACGCCAGTAGACACAACCCCACGAGCATTCGCACTTTGCTCTTCATCATTTACGCGGAATCCTAATCCTCAGATTACTACGGACGTGCGAGCGTTGCCCGCCGTTGCAGTGCTAGATGGTTGAGATTGGAAGCTAGAGTTTACAAGCGAAAGTCCGCACCCTTTGAAAAGCGACGGGTGCGGCACCGAGGGGGCGTAGAATCGGACCGCCTTAAAGGCGAAGGGAGGCCGCTTTGCCTGAGCATCTGAGACGAGGCCACGAACCGCCAGCGGCAACTGCCCGGCGTGGCTGGAGGTATCACCACTTTGGCATTCCCACGCAGGTGCCGCGTCCTGGCGAGATTCACGTGCCGCGCCTGCACATTCACGTGGCGGGATTTGAAACCAGTCCTTGCGGTGTGTAGTGGATGCGGTTTGATCCCGATGCGCCGTATCCCGAGGCGGTCAAGACCCTTCCGCATGTAGCCTTCGAGGTCGACGATCTGGCCACCGCGCTGATCGGGCAGGAGATTTTGATTCCGCCGAACAGTCCCAGCCCGGGAGTCAAAGTCGCCATGATCCTCGACCACGGCGCCCCCATCGAACTCATGGAGTTTTCCCCAAAGCCAGAAGCCCAGGGCAAATAAGCCACCGTCGTGCTCTTCTGACGTGGAGCCTTAAAGTAGCAAGAGGACTGCCGTGAATCGATGGGGTATTGCGGCCGAACCTGAGGCCAAGGTTCGAAAACGAGACAAACGGTGCGTGTATTGTCGTGCGGTGATGAAAGGCTCGGCGCTGGCAACCGGAGGACGGAAGAGCACGGCCACGTGGGAGCATATTGACAATAACGTGAGAAATCGGTCGGAGAACAACGTTGTCCGGCGCTGCGGGTCGTGCAATTCGAGCAAAGGCGTCCGAAAGCTGACGGAGTGGTTGGACTCGGAGTATTGCAGACAGGAGAAAATAGACCACAGGACAGTGGCGCTGGTCGTGCGGAAGTGGCTGAGGGAGCAAAGAGAAACCAAAAAATAAGCAGATTCTTCGCTTCGCGGACTTCGCTCGGAAGGACACTTAGAGTGCACAAACGCGAAGGTGCCAAATGCTAGTGCACCCGTTGGACCTGCAGGCCGATCTGGCCTTCCTGTTTGGACCCCAACTTTCCAATCCATACGACACTGCACCGGATCGTGTGCAGCGGGTCATTGTGCGGAATGACCTCGACGAGTTGTCCCCGTCTTAGGCGGGCACCGAGCCGCACCCGGAAGCCCTCCGGGGACCAATCCACGATCAGGCAGGGAATCCTCTTCGCTCGCGATGCCAGGTCAATGACCAAGCTAGCGCCCGTCTTGGTGATGATGCGCTTGGAGCGCCGGACTTCCTGCGCAGTAAGGGTTGGCATCGCGCTCCTCCCAAGAAGTCCATCCGGGATAGTGATTCCTACACTGGAAAACGAATCAGATAAATCCAGACTCCACAGCCTTTACTGGGTTGTCCGATTTGCGGCGCTCGGGACCGAATTAGCGGGCCCCGTGGATGAATCCCCTCATCTGCCGCCCTTGGTCCAGTCGCCCGTCGCATACGTCTGGATTCCGATTACAAAGAGGTCGTCTTTGTAGGGTTGGCAGTACGTAACCCGGCCGAGCGAATGCAAATTGGTCCGGATGGACCGGATCGAAAGCTGCTGATTGGGTTCCCAGGCCTTCTTGGTCACCACTCGGGCGCCGTGGCAGCTTATGTCGATGGTGCGCGTGAATTCGAAGGCGGGCTGGTCCGCGCTATGCAGACTGACGAACATCTGTACCGGGACGCGAAACTCCGCGCGCCGCAAAAGAGGCGTCTGCTCCAACGCTGCTCCTTCGGGCTGGGAGGCCCCACATTGGATAATCCTAATTTTGCGGCACTGCGAAACAATGGTACGCGGGGACAGCTGTCCATCCGTACAGTTCTGAACCGTACGTGAAAACCAAGGGATTTAGTCGATGCGGAGGCGCAGGCGCTCGATCGTGCGAGCCGTAAGGCGCCCGGCGGCGTTGCGCGGAGCGGTGTCGTCGGTTTCGATCAGGACACAGTTCATCTGGACATCTCCAGAAGCGACATCGAAGCGGGCGGGCAGGCCATTGAGAAACTTTTTCACGATCCCTTCTTTGTCCATGCCGATGACGCCGCCGTGCGGGCCGGTCATGCCGATATCGGTGATGAAGGCGGTGCCGCGCGGCAGAACGTGTTCGTCGGCTGTAGCGACGTGAGTGTGTGTGCCGACTACAGCAGTGACGCGCCCGTCGAGATACCAGCCCATGGCGATTTTTTCGCTGGTGGTTTCCGCGTGCATGTCCACCAGCACAAAGGCCACATCCGGCGGCAGCTTGGCCAGTTCGCAGTCGGCTTTGCGAAATGGGTCGTCGATCGGCGCCATAAAGACGCGCCCCTGCAAATTCAACACGCCGTAGCGAACGCCATTTTTGGCGGTGCCGACGTACAGACCGCTGCCCGGGTTGCCCTCCGGAAAATTCGCGGGACGCAGCAGACGGGGCTCGTGCGGCAGGAATTCCAGGATTTCCTTGCGGTCCCAGCTGTGGTTGCCGCCGCTGAGGACGTCGATGCCCAAGCCGAGCAGCTCCTGCGCGATGCGCGGCGTAATGCCGAAACCGGAGGCGGAGTTCTCCCCGTTGGCGATGACCAGATCAATCTGGCGCTGCGCCACGAGGTCGGCCAGCCGGTCGCGCACGATCTGCCGGCCGGGCGAACCCACAATGTCTCCAATAAAAAGAACGCGCATGCCCCTCGCTTCCTACTGGTTCTTGCTTCTAGACAAAGCACCTGCAGACAAAAATGGAGCGGAACTGCTTGGCCGTGGGCAGCTAGGCCGTGAACCTCTGAAATAAGTGGGCACCACGAGCCAGCCATTAGGCTTTCCTGCCCCGCTCGTTTCCCGGGCTGTGCGTGAAGCGTGAAGGTTAGCCCAGGAATCCAGCGGGACAGGCCGTGCTCACAAGCTGGCTATCCGCAGCACCCCAGAGATTCATTACGGTTCAAACGGCTTTCGCGACCGCACCTGCTTCGAAGAACCGCTCCGTCTCCATTCTAGCAGCTTGGCCCGGCGAATCACGGCTTGGACTCACGGTGAGGTTATCCTTTGTTCCTCACCTCGCACTTGGGCGCGGCGAGGGCGGGCATTTTGTTGGCATAATGGACATCCTCAAGAAAGTGTTAGAGGTTCCGGATGAAACCTCGGGAAGGGGAGCCCGCATCCATTCCTGAGCGCTATGCCGAGTCCCAAACCACGTGACGGAAAACACTTGATGCTCGTTCTGCGAGGGGCTTTGTTATGGCTCTCCCTCGGACTTTTCATGGCAGCGGGCGCCTCTGCGCAGGAAGCTTGTTACGAGCCGGGTGCTCAGCCGTTTTTTGCCCCAGTAGATCCGTTTGGCCAAACGCAACAGGATTCGCGGCCTGCTTCCGGCGGAACTGATTCGCAGGCTGCCGCCGCCCAGCCCCAGTCCGGCACACCGGAACAGCCCCCGCCGCCACCGCAACCGAAGCGCATTCTCGGCGTGATGCCCAATTTCCGAGCTGTGAGCGCAGGAACCCTGCCGCCTCCGCCTACGCCAAAACAAGCCTTCCTGATCGCCACGAGAAACTCCTTCGATTACTCGGCTTTCATTTTCGTTGGGCTGACGTCGATGATCGCCGAAGGCTCGGATGCGCACTCGCAGTTGGGCAAAGGAGTCGCCGGATTTGGCCGCTATTATTGGCGCGGTTTTCTGGACAAGACCGATGGCAACTATCTGGTCATTTTCGCGCTGCCGACCGTGTTTCACGAAGATGAGCGCTACTATGCCAAGGGCCGCGGCAACTTCTTCAAGCGCTTTGCTTACGCCGGAACGCGCATTCTCATCACGCCGAACTATGACGGGGAAAACACTGTCAATGCGTCCGAGTTGCTCGGTCGTGCGATGGCGCAGGGCATCTCCGTTGCCTATTACCCGAGCAAAGCGCGCACCTGGGGCGCTCTAAGCGAGAAATACGGCTACGCCTTGCTGCGCGATGCGGCCACCAACATCTTCCGCGAATTCTGGCCGGATATCGCGGTGCACGTTCTGCATCGCCATCCGTAACACGACGGATCACGCCCGTCGGTTAGCGCCGGCTGGGCTTGCGAGTCACCGGTTCGCAAAGGCGTTCGGCGTTGGCATGCAACTGCGCCAGCACGTTCTCCAAGCGGTCCAGGTCTGCGTTCAAAACGCCCTGAAAAAACGCGCTGCGCATCTCTTCGAACAGCGTACGCAGTTGCGGGGCAGCTCGCCGTCCGCGCGGAGTAGCTTTCAACACCAGCGACCGGTGGTCGCGGAGATCATTTTTCCGTGATAGAAAGCCGCCGGCCTCCAAGCGATCGACAAATCGCGTAATTTTTCCTTTGTCGCGACCCATTCTCCGCGCGAGCTTGCCCGCCGAGGTTGCTCCTTCTTCCACGCAGTGCAACAGCACGGCCGCTTCTTGTGCGGTCATTCCGAACTGCTGGAAGCAACGGTCGAACGCCGTTTGTAGCCGGATGCTGGTGCGAAAGAGCCGCGAAATGGCGTGCTCCGCCTGCCATTCGCGGATTCCCAGGTATTCCTGGCGTCCCTCACGCGCGGACTCCGGCAACAGGCCGCCGTAGCGGTTTGGACGAATGGCTGGTTGGCTCCGGGGTTTGGGCATTTCTTGTTGTCTCAACATGCTTTGCTTCCGCCCGCGCCTAGAAATGGAAGCCCAACTCCGCGGTGTAGGCCCGCGGGGTCACGAAGTGAGTCCCGCTGAAAGTAGAAAGAAAGTTGTAGAGCGCTTCTTTATTGGTCAGATTGATGACCGTGAAGCGCATGCTCCACTTATAGCGGTCGCCGTGGAAAAGGTCGTCGTCTCCCAGGGCGACGTCGAAAAGACTGCGCGGGGCAATGCGCGGCGGGTTGGTGTCGTCATTTTCGGTTCCGTTGGCCGGAATCGTCACGCGCAGCGCCCCTGCTCCGTTGGGAACGGATCCGCAACTGGAAGCAGCATTCGAAAGCGGACTGCTGAGGCTCGCGAAAATGCGCTGTCCGCCCGGCCCGGCGCAGAATAGCCCAATGGCGGCTTGCTGATCGCCGTCCAGCGCCAGCGCAGTCGCGAAGTCCGGCACGGAGCCGGCTACCAGGCCGCTGTCATATCGCCAGTTGAAGCCCAGCCATGGCCCGCGCTTCCAGGGTTGATACTGCAAGTGCGAGGTCTGATTGAATTTTTCGTCGTGGTCGATGCGGAACACGCCGGTGCCGCCTTGGCCAGCCGGAGTGGCGCCGATTCCGCTCACCTGTGGCTCGAAAAATCGCGCGGCGACGCTCGACATCACTACCAGAGCGGAGAAGCCGTGAAAATTCGGGACGCTGGCGCGAATCGCATAGCCTGGAATTTTTGACCGGTCCCACTCGATCGGAAACGTGATCGGGGTATTGCCGAGCACGCTAAAGTCGTACGCCAGATGCGTGTACTTCCAAATGTATTCGGCGTCGACAACCAAATATTTTCCAAAGGCTTGTTCGAATCCCGCGTGAAATTCGTTACGCCATCCGGGGCTAAGCGGCTCCGTCAGGCAGGGATATCCTTGCGTCGCTGCACTAAGCGCGTTGACGACCGCATCGTTGCAACCGAGACTGGCGAGAACCAAGTTCTCGTTGAAGGGCGTCTCTAAAGTCCGCGCGTAGGAGAGGCGCAAGATGGTGCTCGTCGGCTTGATGTCGTAGGCGATTCCAATGCGCGGTTCGGCCTGCCGCGCTGCGGAGATCCCGTTATACAAGTCTCCGCGAAGGCCCAAATTGAAGGACCAATGGCCTTTGGTGATGGTGTCCTGAAGGTAGAGCGCCAGTTCCTTTACGTCCGTGTGCCCGTGGAAGTTGTAAAACGTACCGCCGCGCGTCAGGTCAAAAGGAAAAAGCGTCGTACATGGAGCATCGATGGGCTGGTTGGTAAGCGTGTTGAAACAGGGAACGCCCGCGCTGTCGGTCAGCCCTGGGAGGAAGTTCGGGTCGACAATTCCGAAGCCGTCGTTCTCGGTCAGGAAAGTTTGTTCGTAGGTGATGCCTGCTTTGATGTTGTGGACCCCTTTCACATGCGAGATGTCCGAACGGGCGCCGGCGTTGGTAAGTTTTCGCTTTTGGCTGATGCTCTCCGAATTGATCGGGCCCAAATCCGCTAGAGGATTGTTGCTCGGATAGTAGTTGTACTGATCCTGGCGAATAAAGCCGCCCACGTTCAGCACGGTCGACGAGCCAATCAGCCGTGTCCATACCGGAGCGACATTGAGCGTCCCGATCTTCGAACGCTCGTCGGTATCGCCAGCCGGATTGCCGCTGAAAAACGCGAGATTGTCATAGGTATTGGGGGTCTGGAACCAGGAACGCGAATATTGCAGGTTCAAGTGGAGCGAATCGGTTTGCGATAAGTTGTAGTCCACACGGTCGAAAATATTTTCCTCGTTGCCGCGGTCGTGGATCGCGATGAATTCCGGAGGGTCCAGAAAGCGGCTGGTGTTCAGCCCGTTTGCAGAAACGAAGTTGCCCCAGGTTTTTCCGCCATAAGCAAGATCAAAAGCCCCATTTACTGTGCCAAAGGAACCGTAGGACGCGGTCACGCTGCCATGCGGCGTCGTGATTCCCAATCCGGATCGCGTGGTCACCTTGATCACCAGGCTGGTCTTGTCGCCATATTCGGCTGGTGGCGCGCCAGAGATCACTTCCATCGACTGCACGGCGTCCGAGGGCACTTGGTTTGAGAAGACTTTGCTGAACTGGTCGGTTTCCGGCTGGCCGTCCAGCGAAATGGCGTTTTCCGCATGGTCGCCGAGTCCGTGCATCAGCCCGTTCGAGTCGGCCGCCACGCCTGGCGACGTTAGCGTGACCAGCGAAGTGAGCGGGGAAGAGGCGCTCTCGAGCGGAACCTTCACAAATAGATCGCGGTCCACGTCGGTGTGGAAGGTGGAGTCGTTTTCTACCAAGTCTCCGCCGTTCGCTTCCACAGTGACGCTGGTATTGGAGCCCCTGATCTTAAGGGTGACCGGAGCGTCGACCGGCACAGAAGAACGCACGTCCACGTCCACGGTGTAATTCGCGAATCCTGCGGCGGTAACGACCATGTGGTAGGTGTTGAAGGGGATATTGGTAAAGCGGAACGCGCCATCCGCACCGGTGGTCATCTGGCGTTGGTAGCCGCTCACGGCGTAAGAAATCTCGACACTCGCGTTGGGCACGACTCCGCCCGACGCGTCTTTCACGACTCCTTCGATTGTTCCGGACGCCTGCCCCCAGGCGGTTCCGACTTGAAGGGCGAACAGCCCAACCAACCCCAAAACAGCCGATAGCACGAAACGCTTCAACATGATTTTTCTCCGCTCCCAGGAGGGGACTTCGCGTGTGTGAATAGAGACCGCCCGAATAAAGCGGCAGCGCTGGCAGTCAGTCAGCGCACAATAGAGATGAGTGAAGTGGAATTGAGGGGCGAAGCTTAGGCGAGCGGCGGTGCGCGGGAGGCGTGGTGGAACGAAAAGGAATCGCTCGGTGCGGAGTGCTGCGGAAGCGAAGAATAGCGGGCGATGAAGTCAGGCGTGGCTACTAGAGATAGAGACGCAGCCGCCAACGCGGGCGTGTGCAGGGACTGGCAGACGTGGCACGCGTTTTCTGGCCCGCCGGTGTGCTGGTGGAACAGGCTTCCGCCAGCAGCGAAGTACAGCAAAACCGCGCATGCCGCCAGCGCCACGGCGCGGCGGAGCAGAACTCGACCCGAAGCCATCGTAACGGTCGTCATACGCGCCATTTCAAATTAGCACTTGAACGTGCCGCCTCTCAATCCGCCTACGCGGAAAATGTTGTCGCCCACGAACGGATTGCTTGACCTCGCAACCATTCCAGCCTAAGCTTCGTCTTATCTGGCAGATGTTCGGTAACTCCAATAAGCTGCGCTGGTGTGCCTTGCTGCTCGGGATTGTCTTCCTGGCGGCGCAGTTCCACTTTTGCTCGGACATCAATGGCGCGCAGGCCGGCAGCTCGCATCCCTGCCAGTTGTGCTCCACCGCCGGCTCGGCCATTACCACCAGCACGGTAAGCCTTTCGGTCATTCCCCTGATTCATCGCCTGGAACTTGGCGCGTTGGTCGTCGTTGAATCCGTCGACTCTTCTCGCGCCACCTCTCCTCGCGCGCCTCCTGTCCTGTAGTTCTTCGCGGTTCCCCCGGTTCGGCCAATTCAATACGGGACTCGTCCCTGCGTCTGTGGGACGCGAGAGGTGCTATCCACTATGAAGGCAGGTTTGGCGTGGGCCATTGCGCTGCTGCTGTTACCGGCCGCGCTCAGCGCCCAAAAACAAAAGATGCCCCCAATGCCGGCGCCGACAGGCGCGGCGGTACCGCCTCCGGCTGCGCAGACGGCTCCGACGATCATCACTTTGGAGGAGGCCATTCGCCTGGCCCTGCAGCACAACCACGCTCTACAGGCCGCGCGCTCCACGATTCTGCAGAATCAAGCCCAGGAAGTTACCGCCAACCTGCGCCCAAATCCCACATTGCAATGGGATACGCAGTTCCTTCCGATCTTTCAGCCGAGCAATTTCACCGCAGACTATTTCGAGAACGACGCGCAGTTCGACATCGGCATCGGATACCTGTTCGAACGCGGCAAGAAACGCCAGCATAGGCTGCAGGCCGCCCGCGACCAAACGGCCGTCACGCGCGCCACCGTGGTGGACAATGAACGCACGCTGGCCTTCAACGTCTCGCAGCAGTTCGTGAACGTGCTGCTGGCGCAATCCACCCTGGATCTGGCCAAACAGGACTACGACAGCTTCAAGAAGACGGTCGAGATCAGTGAGGACCGTTTCAAAGCCGGCGCCATGAGCGAAGGCGACTTGCTCAAGATCAAGCTGCAATTGCTGCAATTCCAGAGCGACGTGCTCAACGCCAATCTGTCCAAGGTGCAGGCACTCGCCGCGCTGCGCCAACTGCTGGGGTTCGAGTCGGTCGGCGACAATTTTGACGTGCAGGGCGAACTGGATTACCAGCCCATTCACGCCGGCCTCGACGACCTGAAGTCTTTGGCCCTGCGGACCCGTCCCGACCTGCAGGCCGCGCACCTCAGCGTGACCTCGTCGCAGAGCCAGGAGTCGCTCGCGGAAGCCAACGGCAAGCGGGATCTGAATGTTTCCTTCAACTACACGCACGTCGCCGGCATAAACAGCGGCGCTTTCTTCTTCAACATGGAGCTGCCCATTTTCGACCGCAACCAGGGGGAAATCGCGCGCACGCGCTACGCGATCAGCCAGTCCCAAGAACAGCAGAGCGAAGCCGCCGAACAGGTCATGAGCGACGTGGTCAACGCATACGAAGGCCTGAAAGCGAACGACCAGATCATCCAGCTGTACCGGAGCGGTTACTTGGAGCAGGCGCAGAAATCCCGCGACATCACCGAATACGCCTACAAGCGCGGCGCTGCCAGCCTGCTTGATTTTCTGGACTCTGAGCGCACCTATCGCGCCAACCAACTGGCTTATCGCCAGGCGCTGGCCGCGTACATGACCGCTCTCGAACAGACCCGCGAAGCCGTAGGAACGAGGAATCTGCCATGAAGTACAAACTGCTGCTCGCTCGGCGAGCCGTTTTCACCGTCACTGCGCCGCTTTTGCTAGCTGCCGCTGTCGCTGGCTGTGGCGGCGAAGCCACGGAGCAGGAATCCAAAATGACCTCCTACTCAGCCACGGAGTCCGGCGCGGACACAGCAGCGCTGTTCACTGTTCCGCAGGAGCAGATGGCACACTTGCAGGTCGTTAGCGTAGAAAAAAGCACGATGCCGCGCGTGCTGCGCTTTACCGGCGCCGTGGCGTATAACGCGTTCAAAACTACGCCGGTGTTTTCCGCGATCGGCGGCCCGGTTCACGAGCTGCTCGTGCTGCCGGGGCAAACGGTACATGCGGGCGAGCCATTGCTGACCGTCAACAGCCCGGATTACTCCGCGGCGCGCTCGGCCTATCTCAAAGCCAAAAGCGCTTTTCTGCTGGCGGATAAGGCGTTCAGCCGCGCCAAGGATCTGTACGGCCACGGCGCCATCGCGGAAGCGGATTTTCAGACCGCGGAATCCACGCAGATCCAAGCGCAAGCCGACTTGCAGTCTAGCGAAGACGCGCTTCGGGTTCTGGGCATCACCGATCTCGACGGTCTCGAAAAGAATCCGCCAAAAACCACGTCGCAAGTTCCGGTGCTCGCGCCGGTTGCCGGCGAAATCGTGGAGCGGCTCGTTGGTCCCGGCCAACTGCTGCAAGCCGGGGCGACACAGGTCTACACCATCTCGGACATGAGCAGCGTGTGGGTGCTGGTGAATGTGTATCAAGACCAGGTGAGCTTCGTGCATCCGGGCGATGTCGTGGAGATCAACACCGATGCGTATCCCGACACGTTCCACGGGCGCATCTCGTATATCGCGCCGGCGCTCGATCCGACGACACGGACGTTGCAAGCGCGCATCGTCACGGAAAATCGCGGCGAAAAGCTGAAGAAGGACATGTACGTCACAGCGACCGTTAATGCCGGCTCGATCGCCAACGCGTTGACGGTGCCGGACGCTTCGGTTCTTCGCGATGCGGAGAACCAGCCGTTCGTCTACGTGCAGGACCCGCAGCAGCAAAACAAATTTGCGCGTCGCATTGTGCAACTTGGCGACAGCCGCGGGGGCCGCACACAAATCAAGAGCGGCGTGAAAGAAGGCGAGCACGTCGTCGGCGACGGCAGCCTGTTCCTGCAGTTCAAGAATTCGTTGCAGCACTAAAGGAC
>Ga0335079_10009030_pt1 | contig 11358 bp, 14 predicted proteins | sample Lox_Sample_33_FD_206719 | JGI IMG/M metagenome (GOLD analysis project Ga0335079, IMG submission 206719) | Soil microbial communities from Loxahatchee National Wildlife Refuge, Florida, United States - Lox_Sample_3.3 | ecosystem: Environmental > Terrestrial > Soil > Wetlands | place: USA... | reverse complement strand
ACGATCATGTCCGGCGCCGGCACGGCGCTGCTCGGGATCGGCATGGGCACCGGCGAGCGGCGAGCGATCGAGGCGGCCGAGCGGGCCGTCGCCTCGCCGCTGCTCGAGACGAGCATGGAAGGCGCGCGCTCGATCCTGTTGTCGATCACCGGCGGTCCGGACCTGTCGCTGTGGGAGGTCAACGAGTCGGCCAAGGCCGTCGCCGAGGCCGCCCATCCCGACGCGAACATCATCTTCGGGGCGATGGTCGACGAGAAGCTCGAGGACCACGTGTGGGTCACGGTGATCGCCACCGGCTACGGCGACGGACGCCCCCGCCGGAGCGACGCCGGTCGGTCGTCGATCGGCGACCGGGGCCGGGACTCCAGGCCGGCGCTGCGAGAGCCGGTGGGCGAGCCGCGGGTCAGCCGCGTGCGGCAGCGCGGTGGGTCACTCGAACTCGACGTGCCCGAGTTCATTCCTCGTAGATAGGACCGCCCGGTCATGAGGGCCGAGCCGCTCGGCGTGATCGCCGCCGGCCATCCGGTGTGCGCCCAGGTGGGTGCGGACGCGATGCGCAGCGGCGGCAATGCGGTCGACGGCGCGGTGGCGGCGATGCTCGCGTCGTTCGCGTGCGAGCCGCTGCTGACCAGCCTCGGCGCCGGCGGCCACATGCTCGTGGTCGAGCCGGGGGAGGAAGCGGTGCTGCTCGACTTCTTCGTCGAGGCCCCGGGACGCGGAGCCGATGCGAAAGCGCGGGCGACGCTCGTGCCGGTCAGCGTCTCGTTCGGCGACGCGATTCAGGTGTTCAACATCGGCCCGGCCTCGGTGGGGACATACGGGATGGCGGCGGGGGTGTGCGAGGCGTCGTCGCGATTCGGCCGGATCCCGCTCGGCGAGCTGGTGCGCCCGGCGGCGGAGCTCGCACGCGACGGCGTCGCGCTCAACGTACCGCAGGCGTACGTGATCGAGATCCTGGCGGGGATCGTGACCTCGACGCCTGAGTCCGCGGCGCTGTTCGCGCCCGACGGCCACGTGGTGCAGGCCGGGGACGTTCTTCGCCAGCCGGAGCTGGCCGACTCGCTCGAGCGGCTCGGCAGTGAGGGGGCCGCGCCGTTCTACACGGGCGACATCGCCGCGGCGGTCGTCGAGTGGCTGGCGGAGCGGGGCGGAATCATCACCGCCGGGGACCTGGCGTCGTACGCGGTCGTCGATCGCTCACCGATCCGGGTCTCCTACCGCGGTCGGGAGGTCCGGACCAATCCGCCGCCGTCGGCCGGCGGGATCCTGATCGCCCACGCGCTCGCGCTGCTGGATGCGACCCCCGGGACACCCCGGTACCCAAAGGTCGTCGAAACCATGGAGCGGACCCAGGCCGAGCGCACGCCCGAGTTCATCGAGGGCCTCGATGATCCGGAGTTCGTCAAGCGGTTCCTGGCCCGGCGCTCGTCGCTGGGGTCGACCACGCACATCTCGGTACTCGACCGCGAGGGCTGGGCGTGCTCGGTCACGTGCTCGAACGGCTCGTGCTCGGGCGTGATCGTGCCCGGCACCGGCGTCCACCTGAACAACATGCTCGGCGAGCAGGACCTGAACCCGCTGGGCTTCCATCGTCACCCGCCAGGGCGCCGGATGCCGAGCATGATGTCGCCGACCGCTGTGCTCCGCGAGGGCGCACCCGAGCTGGTGCTCGGCAGCGCCGGCTCGAACCGGATCCGCTCGGCGATCCTTCAGACGATCATTCGCGTGATCGACGACGGCCTCGAGGCGGGCGACGCCGTCCAGGCGCCGCGCGTCCACTTCGAGGACGGCATCGTGTACGCCGAGCCCGGGATCGACACCGGCGCGCTCGAGCGAGCCGGCTGGGCGATCGGCCGGTTCAGGGAGCTCAACCTGTTCTTCGGCGGCGTACAGGCCGCCGCGCGGGATCGGCACGGCCGGTTCTCGGGCGGCGGCGATCCCCGGCGCGGCGGGGCCGCGCTGGTAGTTTCGGCTGGATGAGGCTTCGCGCGGCGGTCGCACTCGCTCTCGCTGCGCTCGTGACGGGGTGCGGCTTCGACGTCGAGGAGCCCGATCTGTTCGTGGTGACGCGCACCGGCGCGCACGGTCAGAGGCTGTCGCTGCTGGTCAACGACGGTGGCACGATCTCTTGCGATGGGAGCAAGCCGAGGAGCCTGCCGGACCCGCTGCTGTTGCAGGCGCGCGACCTCGCGACCAGCCTCAACACGGACGTCGGTGACAAACTGCGGTTCTCGGCAAGCGCACGGAGTGTCTACTCGTTCACGGTCAAAGTGCAGAACGGCACTATGTCTTTTCCTGACACGGCCGCGCTGTCTCGCAAGGAACTGTCGGATTTGGAGTTGTTTGTAGTACGGGCCGCCGCGAATCCCTGCGGCCTCAGTTCCTGAAGAACTTCTTAGCCTTACCGCTCGGTTAGAACGACCGCTACCGTCCACGCTCGTGATCAATATCGCCGCCACGACTGCCCACATGACGACCTTGCAGGCGATCGTGCTCGGGCTGCTCCAGGGAGTGACCGAGCTGTTCCCGATCTCGAGCCTCGGTCACACGGTCATCTTCCCGCACCTGTTCGGGTGGAACAACATCGTCGCCTGGCAGTCCGAATCCGAGTCGCCCTGGCTGGCGTTCGTGGTCATGCTGCACGTCGGCAGCGCGGTCGGGCTGCTGATCTACTTCTGGCGGACGTGGATCGAGGTCATCGGCGCGTTCTTCTCGACCTTACGCAAGCGCAGGGTCGAGACCTCGACCGAGCGGCTGGCCTGGTTGATCATCATCGCGACGATCCCGGTGGGAATCCTCGGGCTGGTGCTCGAGCGTCCGATCCGGATGGCGCTCGCCAAACCGCTAGCCGCGTCGATCTTCCTGGTCGTCAACGGCTTTATCCTGCTCGGCGCCGAGCGGTTCCGGAGGCGCGCCGAGGTCCGCGCGCTCGCCGCCCGCGAAGGGATGAAACGCGACGGCGGCCGCCGGCTCGACACGCTCGAGTACAAGGAGGCCGGTGTGATCGGGTTCTTCCAGAGCTTCGCCCTGATCGCCGGCCTCAGCCGCGACGGCATCTGCATGGCCACCGGCCTGGTGCGCGGGCTCGACAACGAGGACGCGGCGCGGTTCGCGTTCCTGCTCGCCACCCCCCCGATCCTGGCCGCTGGCCTGTTCAAGTTCAGCGATCTGACCGGGTCGCTCGGCGCCGGAATCCGGGGCGACGCGGTGATCGCGGCGGTGTCGGCGGCGATCGCGGCGGTGTTCACCGTGCACTTCCTGATGCGCTACTTCAAGACGCGCACGCTGACCCCGTTCGGCATCTACTGCATCGTCTTCGGGGCGGCCATGGTCATCTACAACGCCTGACGCGCCGGCGCCGGCAGCCGCAAGTGTCTCCGGCGGCGTCGGGTGGGCTGTGGCGCGGAACGCTTGGGAAAAATGCCAGTCTCGCCACCGCCGGCTCAGGGCCCTCAGCTCGCGCCGAAGCGGACCTTGCCGTTCGATCGCGCCCGCTCCTGCACCTTGTCGACGAGCTCGAGCCGTTTGATCGCGGCCCGGAACAGCCGCGTCACCAGCCGCAGCCGGGCGTTCTCGGAGCGCATGTCGAGCAGGCCCTGCTTGGCGTCGAGGCCGAAGTCGACCGTGGCCGCCATCGCGTACGCGGTCATCCCGGCCACCTCCTCGGGATCGGGCTCGCGATCGGTGGCGCGCTTGTACAGCTCGGCATACGCCTCGTGGGCCCCTTTCGCGAGCTCGGCGTCGACCTGGTCGTCGCGGTCCTCGACGAACTCGATCACGCCGGCCGGATAGGGTAGGTGACCCTGGCGTTCGAGGACACGAAACGGTCTCGTGCCCCGGACGACCAGGTTCATCCGGCCGTCGTCCATCCGTTCGAGCACCTGGTCGATCGCGCACGCGCAGCCCACCTCGCGCAGGCCGTCGTCGGACAGCCAGACGATTCCGAACTCACGTTCGGAGCCGATGCACTCGTCGATCATCGTCTTGTAGCGCTCCTCGAAGATGTGGAGCGGGATCAACTCTCCGGGCAGCGCCACCATCCCGAGCGGGAACAACGGAAACTCGCGCGAGGGGCCTTCGGGCATGCGCCCTCCCAGTCTAGGGACGACGGGCCGTGACGAGCAGGTTGTAGAAGATCGACGGGGTCAGCAGCGGCTCGAGCAGCCGCTCGTCCAGCCGCTGAAGGAGCAGGTAGCCGCGGAACGCGTACTGCCGCCACAGCATCGGCACGTCGTCGGGGTTGGCCGTCGCCTCGAGCGCGCGGTTGAACCAGCCGAACCAGTTCGCGACCAGTTCCTCGCCGCGCACCCGGACATCGGCGAACCCGGCGGCACGCGCGAGACCCACGAGATCGTCGGGAGCGAACGCGTGTATGTCGACCACCTTCTCGAGACGGTGATCCGCGCCGCTCTGGCACCCGGGATCCGGCGGCTGCGGCGGCGGCCCGACCCGGAGTACGCGGCGCCAGACGGGCGCGAGCGCGACCGCGCTCCGCTTGGGAATCGCGGCGAGCCGGTCCCCGACGCGCGACGGCTCACCGGCAAAAACGATCCGCCCGCCGGGCTTCAGGACGCGGTGGAACTCCGAGAACGCGCGCTCCAAATCCGGCAGGTGGTGAAGCACGGCGTGGCCGAGCACGAGATCGAAGCTCTGCATGGCGAACGGCAGCGACTCCGCGTCGGCCCGCAACGCCCGCACCTCCAGCCCGAGACGCTCGGCGTTCGCCGCCAGCGTACGGACCATCCCGGGCGAGATGTCGGTGCACGTGGCGTCGCGGACGATGCCGGCGCGCAACAGGTTCAGGCTGAAATAGCCCGTGCCGGCCCCCACCTCGAGCGAGCGGTCGAACCCCCGGCCGAGAGCAGCCGACCCGAGCACCTTGCGGAGCTTGCCGACCACCTGGCCCTGCCCGACCTCGCCGAAGTCGATACCCCACTTGGTGTCGTAGCTCTCGGCGGCGACATCGTGGTAGCGGGTGTTGACATCGCGGATCTCGTCCGCTCTCCGCAGTGCCACCATGGCGCGAGGACATTACCCTAGGCGCCCGTGAGCCTGTACGTCCAGCAGAACCAACCTCCGGGAGTTCCTCCGCTCGAACTGACCGGTGAGCGCACGCTGCCGGATGTGCCCGCCGAGAACTACTGGTATCGCCGCCATCTGGTGGTCTACGAGTGGATCGCCAGGCGGGTCGCCGGCGGGGTCGTGCTCGACATGGCCTGCGGCGAGGGTTACGGGTCGGCCGTGCTGGCCCGCACGGCTCGAGCAGTCGTCGGCGTCGACGGCAATCCCGAGGCCCACGAGCATGCCCGCCTCCGGTACACCGGCCCGAATCTGACCTTCGAGTGGGGGGCGGTGGAGACGTTCGGCGAGCCGAACACATACGACGCCGTGGTGTTCCTCCAGACGATCGAGCACGTGATCGATCCGCCCGCGGTCCTCGCCCACTTCGAAAGGATCCTGAAGCCCGGCGGCGTCGCCTACGTCTCGACCCCGAACGTGCTGAAGCTGGCGCCGGCGGGGCACGCCAAGTCGGACAACCCCTGGCATCTGCGCGAGTACCGGGCGGCAGAGTTCACCGCCCTGTGCGGCGGCACGTTCGAGCACGTACAGATGCTCGGACTGTTCCATGCGCGCAAGCTCCGCGTACACGAGATCGCGCTCGCGCTCGGCTGGGACTCGGTCCACAAGCGGGCGAAAATCACCGACGCGTTCTACGGCTGGTTCACGCCGGCGATCGCCAGCAGCGACTTCGCGCTACGGACCGAGCGGCTCGACCGCGCGCTCGACTTCCTGGCGGTCTGCCGGAACGGCTGAAGGCGCCGCCGCCAGGCGCCGCCGACCATTCCAGGAACCGACGGATCGCCCCCTGGGCGCTATCCCCAGCGGAAGGTTTTCGGCGCCTTGCGCATCCGGATCAGCCGCGCGGGGACGCCCGCGACCACGGCGTTCGCGGGCACGTCGCACGTGACGACCGCGCTGGTCCCGATCACGGCGTTGTCGCCCACCGAGACGCCCCGCAGCAGGCACGCCCCGTAGCCGATCCACACGTTGTGGCCGACGTTGACGTCGCGCTTGTAGATCCCCTGCTCGCGGATCGTCCGCTCGACATCGCCCGTCGAGTGGTCGAAGTCGATCATCATCACCCGGTCGGCGATGATGCACTCCCGGCCGATCGCGATGTGCTGGTAGGCGGAGAACGTGCAGTCCTGACCGAGCACCGATTTGGCGCCGATCGACAGCTCGCCCTCGTGCACGCGGACCTTGCATCCGTGGCCGATCCACGACCACCTGCCCAGCGAAACGGACGCCTCGCGGCCGATCTCGAACTTCACCCCCGGGCACACGAAGCACAGGCCGTCGGTCTTCAGCCGGCCGCGCCACCGCAGCTTCAGCCACAGCCAACGCGCCACCAGCACCGCGTAGCCGGGGCGCAGCATGTAGTGCGTGCGGGCGAAGCGCAGGAACGCCAGTGGGCCGCCGTGCAGCGGCGGCGGGCCGGAGCGGACGAGCGGCGGCGGAGAAAATGGATCACGCCGTCCCGTCCTCCGCTCGAGCTGCTCGGTGCTCACCGACTGCACCGCAGGATCGTACCCCTGACATGATTGCCGGGTCATGGCAGGCGCCGACGAATCACTCGCGCAACGTCTTCTCGCCGGCGACCGCCGGGCGCTCGCCCGTGGGATCACGCTGGTCGAGAACGACGACCCCGACGGGTGGGCGCTGGTCAGGGAGGTCTATCCCCAGACCGGACGCGCCGCGGTGATCGGCTTCACCGGCCCGCCCGGCGCCGGCAAGTCGACGCTGCTGGGCGCGCTGACCAAGCTCGAGCGAGCGCGCGAGCGGACAGTCGCCGTGCTGTCGATCGACCCGACCTCGCCGTTCACCCACGGAGCGCTGCTCGGCGACCGGATCCGCCTGTCCGACCACTTCCTCGACCCCGGCGTGTTCATCCGCTCGATGGCGAGTCGCGGCGCGCTCGGCGGGCTCAGCGAGGCGTCGCTCCAAGCCGCGCTGTTGATGGACGCCTCGGGACGCGACGTGATCCTGCTGGAGACCGTCGGCGTCGGCCAGGCCGAGGTCGACATCATCGACCACGCCGATACGGTCGTTCTCGTGTTAATGCCGGGGTCGGGCGATTCGATCCAGGCGCTCAAGGCGGGCGTGATGGAGATCCCCGACGTGATCGTGATCAACAAGGCCGACCACCCGCTGACCGACACGATGGTGCGCGAGATCAAGAACGTGCTCGCGCTCGGGCCGCGGGACGGCTGGAAGGTCCCAATCATCAAGACCGAGGCGGTGCGGGGCGAGGGGGTGGAGGAGCTCGCCGAGACGCTCGCCGAGCACCACGCGTACGTGGAGGCCGAGGGGACGCTGTCCGAGCGCCGGCGCCGCAACCTGCTCAACGAGGTGCTGGCGCTCGCCACCTACCGTATGCGCCGCGAGCTCGAGGCCTCGCTCCGCGAGGATCCCGGGGTGCAGGAGCTGCTCGACCGCGTGGTCGCGCGCGAGATCGATCCCGCCAGCGCGGCCACCACCGTGCTCGAGCGCCGGGCCGAGGATCTCGCGCGGTGAGCGCCGCGCTCGCGCCCCCGTTCGTCGTCGCCTCGCTGCTGCTGTGCGTCGCCGGCGTTGTGAAGCTGCGCGCGCCTGCTGGGGCCGCCGCGACGCTCGACGCCCGCCCCTGGGCGGTCCGCGCGCTGGCCGCCGGGGAGGTGGCGCTCGGCGCCGCGTGTGCGGTGCATCCGACCCGGGCGCTCGCGGTGGCGCTCGCGCTGGTGTACGGCTCGTTCGCGGCGGTGGCCGTCATCCTCATGCGCCGGCGCCTGGCGTGCGGGTGTTTTGGAGATGACGACTTTCCGGTATCGCCGGCCCACGTGATCGCCAGCGAGCTGCTGGGGACGCTGGCGCTGGCTGCGGCGGTCGCCGGCCCCCGCGGGCTCGGCTGGGTCCTCGGACAGCCGGTGCCGATCGCGGTCGTGCTCATGATCGGGATCGCCGGCGCGGTGTACGCCACCGTGCTCGTGTACACGTTGGTACCGCGGGCGTGGGCCGTCTGGAGCACGGGATGAGCATCGTCGCCTGGATCGGCGAAGCGCTCGAGCGGCGGACCTCGCGGCGCGGGGCGCTGGCACGCGCGGCAGTCGCGGGCTCGGCGTTCGCGGTCGCGCCGATTCGCTATCTGGTCCGCCCCGGGACGGCGTGGGGGGTGCTCCGGCCCGAGCGATGCCCGCGCGGCAGCAAGTGCGCCGACGGCTACACCGCGTTCTGCTGCGAGATCGAGAACGGCAACAACGCCTGTCCGCCCGATACCTACATCGCCGGTTGGTGGAAGTGCACGAGCTACCGCGGACACGGCCAGTGCCACGAGGCGGGCGTGCGCTACTACATCGACTGCAACCGGATCCCGGGCACGGTGTTTCCGGGACGCTGCCGGTGCGCCCACGGGGACTGCGGCAACCGTGCGGTCGACTGCAACCACTTCCGCTACGGGCAGTGCAACACCCAGATCGCCGGCACCACCGAGGTCGTCTGCCGGCTGGTGGTGTGCCGGAACCCCGCCACCGTGCCAGCGATGAACTGCAACGCGACCGAGATGGTCGACAACCGGACGTGCACGCACAACAACCCCTGCCTCGAGGGCCTGGGGATGCAGCTCCCGGGAGGAGGCGGGGCGTAGGTGGTCGCGGTGGTGTCGGTCGAGACCGTTCTCTTGGTCCTGCTGATCGTGCTCGTCGCGGCGCTGCTGCGAAGCCACGCCGAGATCCTCCGCCGGCTCGGACCCGAGGACTTGGGGGGCAGGAGCCTGCCGGAGCCCGCGGCGGGCGCGCGGACCGACGCGGCCGCGCCCGAGCTCGCCGGCGCCACCCCCACGGGCGACGCCGTCAAGCTGGCCTTCCACGACACGCCGACCCTGCTGGCGTTCCTCGGCAGCGGCTGCACCAGCTGTGCCGGGTTCTGGGAGAAGCTGGGCGACGCACGGCCCGTCCCCGAGCTGCGCACGGTGATCGTGACCCGCGGAGCGGATCGCGAGCAACCCGCGAAGCTCCGCCGGCTCGCCCCCGACGGCGTCCCGGTGGTGATGTCCTCGGAGGCGTGGGAGCAGTACGGCGTCCCGGGCACCCCGTACTTCGTGCTCGTGCAGGATGGCGTGATCAGCGGCGAGGGCGTCGCCACCACCTGGAGCGCGCTCACATCGTTGGTCGGCGACGCCGTCGAGGATCAGCGGGGGGTCGACGAGCGGTTGGCGGCGGCGGGCATCGGGCCCGAGCATCCGAGCCTGTTCCCGGGGGGACGCGTCTGAGCGGAGTGCTGGTCCTCGGCTGCGCGGCCGCGATCACGGCCGCCGTGGCGTCCGCCTGGTCCCCCTGAGGCGAGTCGATGCTGGCGAGCATCACCCCGCTCGGCGAGCGGGGACGGCATTCCACCTGGGGAGTCACGGTTACCGCCTTCCTCCTTGCCGCCACCGTGGCGGCCGCGGGCGCCGGCGCCGCCCTGGGGGCGCTCGGCTCGGTGGTGCCGCCGGTGCACTCCCGGTTGTCCGTGCTGCTGGTGGCGATCGCGGTTGCGATCGTGCTGGACGGTCTGCCCCGCACGGTTCCCGGGCCCCGGCGGCAGGTCGACGAGCGCTGGCTCGACCGCTACCGAGGCTGGGTGTACGGCGCAGGCTACGGCGCCCAGCTTGGCGTAGGTGTGACCACGATCGTGGCGAGTGCGGCGACGTACGTGGCGCTGCTGGCGGCGTTCCTGACGGCGAGCGCGCCGGCCGGCGCGCTCGCCGTCGGCTGCTTCGGCGCCGTGCGCGGCCTCACGCCGCTGGCGGCCACCGGCGTGCGCAGCCAGCTCCGGCTGCTCGAGTTCCACCGCGCGCTGGCGCGCTGGCGCGCGCCGGCCCGGTGGAGCGTGGTGGCGGCGCAGGCCGTGATGCTCGCGCTCGCGCTCGCGCTGTCATGACCGTGCTCGAGGCGCACGGGCTGCGGATCGAGCTTCCGCGAGGTTGGAGTGGGCGGCTGTTCAAGCGCCGGGAGGGCGGCGCCACGCTCCACGCCGGCGACTTCGAGCTTCCGCTCGAAGACGGCGAGTTCGGCGGCCAGAGCACGTCGGTGATGCCGCCCGGCGCCACGTTCCTCGCCCTGACCGAGTATCGCCCGGGTGCCGGGCTCGAACCCGGGAGAGGGCTGTTCGCGTCGCACCGCATCCCGACGACGCTCGACCCGACCAGCTTCAGCGCGAGAGGCATGGCCCACCCCCGCCCGGGCCAGGCCGGACGGCAGGAGTTCTTCACGTCCGCGGGCCGGCCGTTCTGCCTGTACGTCGTCGTCTCCGGCGCCCGCGCCGAGCGGCGCCGGCAGCTCGCGACCGTCGGCGTCGTGCTGCGATCGCTGCGGATCAGCTCGTGATGTCGGTGCCGGTGTAACGAGCGGAGTCGTGGCCGAGCACGATCACGCAGCGCGTCAGGTTCAGGCGGGACTTGTTCACGTAGGTGGCGCCGATCTGCTGCGCGAGCACCGTCCCGTCCGGCGCCGTCGTGGTCGCGGTGACCGTCACGTTGATGTTGAACGGCACCTCCTCGCCGGCGCTGTAGACCGTGCCCGCGCACTTGAGCGGCGCGAAGAAGCGACCCGACCCCGAATAGTGGCCGGGAGAGGTCTGGGTCAGGATCAGCGTGTCGGTGGCGTCCGCGCGTGCCCGGAACAGGCGAACCTGGGCGCACGGCCCGGTGACGCACAGCGGCGTGAACGTCCACGTTCGCTGCACGAGCTCGCCCACGCGCTCGCCGCGGACGTCGTGGGCAGCCGTGACCCGGCCCGTCATCTGGTAGGTGCCCGCCAGGCGCGACTCGACCGGCGCCGGCTGTGCGGCCGCCGACCCGGAGCCGACCGCCAGCACCGCCGCGACCACCACCCCTAACGGAAGCGTCGCCCGCGCGCTCATGCCCCCAGGGCCCGGGCGATCACCATCTCCTGCACCTCGTCGGTGCCCTCGCCGATCGTCAGGATCTTCGCGTCGCGGTAGAAGCGGCAGACCGGGTACTCCTCGATGTAGCCGTACCCGCCGTGGATCTGGACCGCCTCGTCGGCGGCGCGCACTGCCACGCGCCCGCTCTTCAACTTGGCCTGGGCGGCGGTCAGCGTGAAGTTCGCGCCCTTGTCCTTGAGGTACGCCGCCTTGTGGACGAGCAGCCGGGTGGCCTCGATCTCGGTCGACATGTTCGCGAGCTTGCTCTGGATCGCCTGGTACGTCGAGATCGGACGGCCGAACGCGCGGCGCTCCTTGGCATAGGCGAGCGCCTGGTCGAGCGCGCCCTGGGCGAGGCCGACGCCCATCGCGGCGACGCCGATCCGGCCGATGTCGAGC
>Ga0335079_10009029_pt1 | contig 11358 bp, 8 predicted proteins | sample Lox_Sample_33_FD_206719 | JGI IMG/M metagenome (GOLD analysis project Ga0335079, IMG submission 206719) | Soil microbial communities from Loxahatchee National Wildlife Refuge, Florida, United States - Lox_Sample_3.3 | ecosystem: Environmental > Terrestrial > Soil > Wetlands | place: USA: Florida... | reverse complement strand
GGCGCGCTCCAGCCCCTCCCTCGACAAGCCCAAACGCTTGCGCACTGCCGCAAACCCCTTGGCAGCCCGTTCATGATGCGCCGCCCAGTACGCATCCAGACGGCTGCCCGCGTCGCGCTGGAGCGCGCGGCGCAAACAGAAGGCGGCTGCGAACAGGCCCTCGAGCCGCTCGCGCTGCAGCGGATCGCTGATGTCGAGCGCCAGACGCAGCACGGAGACGCCTGACATCGGGTCGCGCCGCCACGGAGGCTGCTTGTCCGGACCGCGCGTCTGCTTTGAGCCGGTTGCTGCCGTCTCACCCGCTAAAGAGGTGTCCCGTAATTCATTGCTGCGCGCGACGATCCGCAGATTGTGAAATGCGACCGCCGCAAGGGTTTGCGGGACGGAGTGGCCTCGTCGGCGGTAATCCCGCCGATCAGGAACGCCGGCCCGGATCCGTGGCGTCCATGGGCTTTTCCCTTCTGGTCAATGACGGTTAGGCGGCGCAAAAACATAAAGGTCTTATCCTGTCTTGGCGGGCCTTGGTCGAACAGTGTAGTTCCAGTTTCCGTGGAACTTGTGGGGTTCGATGGCTGCCACTTCTATTTGCGCCGCCCTACTTGCTCCATGCTCTTGGGGCCCTCGAAGCTGTCAAGGAAGTTGCAGCCGAGACTATCGGTGGATTCTCAACCGGCAAATGCACGTTGTCGGGCCCCGTCCATCTCGCGTCCAAGTTGCAGCGCAGTTCGATGGACCCGAGGGCGGCTCTGACTCTGACCGAAGCCGCCCATCCGTCGGGCTACGTCGAGCTGCCCTCGGCAGCAGGCCCCCGTCAGTCACCCTCGTCCCAGAACCCGGCACCTATCGCACAGCGAAGTAAGTCATCGCCACTCCACCGGCCATCGTTCTCGTTGGCGAACGGCTTCTCGGGGTGAGGCGATTGCTGCGCGAGGAGCGCAAAGGTCCATCGCCCGAGGGGAGTGACATCGACCTGAACGAGGTTCGTGGCGCGCGCGGCCAGATAGTCGCCCTTTTTGCGATCGGCACCGGAAAAGGTGAGCTTGACCAGGCCGGCATCACGCCAGGATGGAAAGAGGAACCACTCGAACACCTCCCCGAGGACGGTTAATGAACGGGTGAACTCGAGCGGACGAGTGCGCCGAGCGAGTTCCTCCCCGATGAAGTAACGACCGCCTTGCTGGGCTTCGGTGTCCCCGAGGGCATCGGGAAGCAGGGCGCGCCAGTCGATACGCTGCCACAGGGCCTCCACGTGGGCCCACCAGCGTTCCACCTCCGAGCGGGCCAGGAAATCGGCAATCCCCGGCCCGCCGCTCGCTCGATGAAGGGTTCGCTGCACGACGAGGAGCCCCAGGGCCTCGGCGACAAAGAAGCATTCCTGAATGCGTGGCACCCTCGGCTGGATGATGCGGGAATGCAACGCCTTCGGATGAACCATCTGCCCGTTCAACTCGGCCAGGTGGGCGCGGGAAAAGCCGTTAGTGCGCTCCCCGAGTTCGAAGCTCCGACCCTGAACGAACTTGAGAAACGTCGAGAAGTCGTCGAGGATGGGGCCGCGCAGCGCCGGCAAGAGCTCCGTGGGCACTTCCGGGCAATCGACAGGCGCCGGCCGGAGTTTCGAGGGCCGCACAGTGGCTTGAGCAGCCTTCGGCTTCTCCCCCAGGCTCGATCCCGCACTTAGGACGTCGTATTCCAAGAGGTAGAAGTCGGCGGCCACCGCAAGACACTCCTCCGGGGTGCCGGAGGAGAACGGAAAGTCCCGCTCCTCGTCGTACCAATTGTCGCTGTATTTGTAGATCTCGAAGGACCATGCCTTCCCAACGCCCTGGAAACGCAGACGGCACAACGGCTCGGAACGCGTGCGGCCGCCGAAAGGGCCGGCACTACGGCGGGAGGCTATGTAGAGGTAGTCGCCCTTGAAAGAGAATTCGAAGCTCTCGGTGGCGCCCGATTCGATGTACCGGTGCGTCTCGCGTTCCAGCCCGAGCAACACGCTCTCGCGAAGATGTCTGGGAATGGTCACAGATTTGGGGCACATGATTCGAATACAGGCCAGAGTGCGCAGTATCGGTCAAGGGCATACGGTCAACGGGCGCCGTGTCGGCGGGAAAGAGAAGGAGACTCTGCCCTGAGGCGTGTCGTCCTTTTTCCCCTCCATCGTGGATTCTCACGAGTTGCACCTTCGCTTGCGCGCGCCCGTGCCGGCTTCCATGAGAAGGCCGCCCGTTGTCAACTCTCCCGTCACCACATGGGCCTTTGGGCGTAACTGTTTAGTCGGAGCCAAGGCTATGGTCGAGAAGTACATGAGACGTCAGCGCCATCGACCTCCTGAAGGAGGCGATGGAGGAGAAGGAAGAGAAGACGGTGAACAACGTCCTTGGCAACCTCTCCAACATCATGCGCGTCGCCAAGGCGATGAAGGTCATCTCGGAGCTGCCCATCGAAAACTTCGGGCTGTTCAAGATCGACACCACGAAGCCGCCACCCTTCTACGACAAAGACGAACTCGAGCACTTGGTCGATGCCGCACTTAGGGTTGATATGCGCGTCGGCGCCGCCATCCTTCTCGGTGGGAAAGGTTTGCGTTCAGGCGAGAAGAGCGGACGCGGGCGCGAGGTTCCTATGACCGACCGCCTCCGGTTCGTCCTGAAGAGCCTTGGCCGAGTGAAAGGCGAACGGCTCCTCGTGAAGAACGATGGCACGCCCTACTCACCAAAGCAGCTCCGGACCCTCGTGAAGAAAGCACAGTTCGAGGCTGGGCTGTGAGGCGACGGGGAACATCCACATCCTGCGCCACACGTTTTGCACGAGGCTTGCCATGGAAGGGGCGCGCCCCAGGACGATCCAGGAACTCGCTGGCCACAAGCACCCCTTAGCGCCAGCATCGGCGAGAACCAGTAGGCGGGTGGCTCCAGAGAAGCGCGAGCGGCCATCCAAGCGCCACCAAGTCTCGAGACAGTCGACTGCGAACCCCGGTGTGTCGCGGGAGGTTCCCACCAACACCATGCCGGCATTGGCGAGGGGCGCGGGTGTTGCCGCTGCGCGGAGGGTCAAGGTCGCGGCGCGTCGGTTCTATCTGTGCTCGCGATCTCAAAGGACCATTGATTCGTCAGGCAGCAACATGCCCGCTGGGTATCGCCGGCTGCGCCGACCTGGCGATGGAACGGAACGGCTGCCGCCGAAGGAACTCGCCCCACCGAATGTGGGCGTGGCGACCGCTTTCCATCATGCACAGCTTCCTCGTGTTGCTGTCGTCAGGACGGGCGGGCGAGCGGATTGCTGGGTGAGCGTCCATCCGTCTCGAAGGGGGGCCGTCGGTCATCTGCGGAAAGGCCGTGCGCATGCCCGCATGCCCGATTCTCGGGCTCACTGCCCGTCTCCCGCGGAGGTCGCATGTGGCACCATGATCAGGGGCGGTCGGGGACTCACCGGGTCGCGGAAGATGACCGAAGTCCGTTCGGGGCCGATCTCCGGAAGTACTATCGCATCTGTTTCCGCAGCGAGTCGCCGCTGCTTGGGCAGCGACTGCGGCTCTGGATCACGCATTTTGGACTTCACTGCGTGGCTGTCTACCGGTTCGATCGCTTTGCGCGGCGCCTTGCGACGCGGCTGGGTTGGCTGGGAGCGCCCATTGCGCTCGTTGCCTCGGTGCTGGGGCACGCCATGGAGTTGGTGCACCATGTTCGCATCTACGGGGACATTGGCCCCGGCTTCTACATCGGTCACGCCGGGATGATCTTCGTCGGCCCGGCCTCCATCGGTCGGAACTTCAGTCTCACCCACGGCGTCACCATCGGTTTTGGTCACACAGAGGGTGGCCAGGGGTATCCGAGCATCGGAGACGATGTGTGGGTGGGGACCGGGTCAGTCCTCTCGGGCGCGATTCGCGTCGGGAACGGGGCCACCATCGCGAACGGGACCATGCTCTCCCGCAGCGTGCCGGACCGTGCGCTCATTGCAGGGAACCCGGGGCGCGTGGTGCTGCAGGGCTACGAGAACGGAAGGCTCCTCGGTGCGCTCGACTCCGGAATCGCGACCTCGAACGCAGAGGTCGCGCCGCAGTGCGGCGCTGAATCCACCCCGGCCCGCACGACGGGAGCTCTTGATTCTTCCAGGTCCCGACAAGCTTCCTGAGCGCGGCCAAGCCGCGCCGCTCGGGGCGGTTCACGAAGCGGTCGAGCCCGCAATCTTGGGGAGATCGCTCGTCCGAAACGAGGGGCGCCGCGTCAGGTCGCGCCGCTTCCCAGGGGGCGAGCGCAGCGCTCCTCGAACAGTGCGCGAAGCTTGGCATTGCGCCGCAGCAGATCCAGCGTGAGCTCTGCGTGGCCGGGCACATAGCCACTGCCGATGACGAGGTGGGCGTCCTTGGCCACGCCCTCGGCGCCGAGCGCAACCGCGGAGAAACTGGTCGCCATGGAGAAGAAGATCACCGTTCCCCCGTCGCGTACGCACAGGACGGAGGCGAGCTCGGTGCCAGGCGTGCTGGCGCAGTTCACGACAAGATCAAAAAGGTCCCCGGCGTTCTGCACCGCGGAGAGCGTCTCCGCCGCATCGGTGGCGTCGACGAGCAGAGTTCGGTCGCACAAGTTGAGCGCTTCGAGCGCTCTCAGCGGACGTTGCGCCCTGTCCGCGGCCACCACTTCCCCGCGCCCAGCCAGGCTCGCCCGGGCCTGCGCGCAGGCGAGGGCTCCGGACTTGCCAGCCCCGACCACGAGGACGCGGTGCCCGGGCTGGGCATGTCTGGCAATGAGTGCTGGGGCTCCACAAACGTCCAGCGCGGACAGGACCAGTCCATCGGGAAGGTCGTTGGGCAGCCGCGCCCACAGACCGCTGGAAAAAAGGATGGCGCGCCCCTCGCACTCGACTCTCTCGACTTCGGGTCGAACGGCGATGATGCGACGAATCATGAGTGGCGTCAGCGTGAGGGACACCAGCGTCGCCACCCGATCCCCAGGCGCGAGGGCGCGCGCTGCCGGGTGGCGTGGCCCAACCTCCTCGACGCGTCCGATGAGCATGCCGCCCGATCCGGTGACGGGGTTGTGCAGCTTGCCGCGCTCGCGGACGATGTCTTCCACGCGGGCGGCAATGCACGCCGGGTCTCTGCCCACCTCCCCCTCGATCTGACGGAAGCTTGCCGCGTCGACGTTGAGTGCCTCCACCGCAATGGCTAGCTCGTCTTCCCCGATCGGAAGGGAAGGGTCAAGGGCCGCAGCTTGTTGCGGCATGACCCCGGCAGGCGCGAGGACGCGCCGCAACCCGTAGGGATCCATGAGAACTAGATAATGGACCGGGGACGCTGCGCGCAGAAGAGTTTCCCTGGCCGCGGCAAGGGCCCCGCATCTGAAGACAGGATCCGGCGCGAGCCCTGTCAATTGACCAGAAAGCGGCGGTAAGCCCCGTCCTTCAACATCGAGCCCCGCTCCCCCGGGGCGCCATCTCCCTCGTTCCCCCGGCCCAAACGCCCTGAGCAGGAACAACTTGCTCGTGAAAGCATTCAAGTGTGCAGACATCGAAGAGATGACAGCTCGACCCGTATGTGATCTACCGCATGGGTGCCGAGCTCTGTTGAGGTGATCCGCGTGAAGTTCCTCTCGTTCAAGCCCGTGATGGACGAGCGACTGATGCGACTGTGGGCGGGCGCGGAAGCGGAAGCGGGCGGGCTCGCGTTTGCGGAGGAGGCCGCGGGACTGTCGCGCACGACGATCCGCGTCGGGCGCGACGAACTGCGGGCGGGCGTCAATCCCAACGACGTGGTGAACGTGCGACGCGCGGGGGGGGCGACCAACGATCGAGAAGACGACCCCGGCGCTCGAGGCGCTCGTTCACCTCCGTGACGCGCGGAGATCCCGAGTCACCCTGCGCTGGACATTGAAGAGAGCGCGGCGCCGCGGGCGATCTCGTCCGGGGCTCGGTCTCCGCCCATCGCATCGATCGCGATCCTTGACACGGGAAAGTGTTGGCAGGTGCCGGCTCGCGCAGTCGGAGCTTGACGGCAGCCCCTGAGTTCGCCACACGATGGGCATGGTGACCGAGTCCCCCGAATGGTTCCGAGATGCCCTTGCGATGCCGCGAACCGAGCACTTCGTGGAGGTTCTCGGCTGCCCGGTGCACTACCTCCGCTGGGGCGATGCGCACAAGCCGGGCCTCGTTCTCGTCCATGGCGGCGCCGCGCACGCCGAGTGGTGGAGCTTCCTCGGTCCGCTCTTCACGCGCGACTACGGCGTGGTCGCGCTCGATCTATCGGGTCACGGCGACAGCGGCCGACGCGACGGGTACCCGCGGCGCACCTGGGCCGACGAGGTGCACGCCGTCATCGTCGACGCGCGCTTTCCCGGGCGCCCGGTCCTGGTCGGCCACAGCATGGGCGGCCTGGTCAGCATCGTGGCTGCCTCGATGTTCGGTGCCGAGCTCGCCGGCGCCATCATCGTCGACTCGCCGGTCAGGCGTCCCGACCCCGAGAGCCAGGAGGGCAAGGGCGGGCGGAGCTTCCGCCACCCAGGGATCTACCCGACCGCGGCGGAGGCGATCCGCCACTTCCGGCTGGTCCCTGATCAGCCGTGCGCCAACGACTTCATCCTCGCGCACGTCGCCTCGACTTCGATCCGCGCCGTCGACGGCGGCTTCACCTGGAAGTTCGATCCGCGCGTGTTCATCAAGTTCTCCCAGGAAAAGATGAGCGACTACCTGGCGAGCGTCCGTTGCCGCGTGGCGCTGCTGCGTGGCGAGCGCAGCGTCGTCGTGCCGCCCGAGACCGGCGAGTACATGTACGAGCTCCTCAACCGCAGCGCGCCGCTCGTCGCGATCCCCGAGGCGCACCACCACCTGATCCTCGATCAGCCGCTGGCATTCATCGCCGCGGTGCGGGCGCTCCTTGCCGACTGGCAGCACTCGGTGCCGGTCTTGCAGCCGCGCTGACCGGGACGCGCGGCCGCGTCGGCGGCCGCGTGGCCGAGCTCGTCGTTGTTGAAGGAGACCCAGGCCTCGCAAGTAGCTGACGTCGTCATCGCTGCGAGCTCTCCTGCCCGTGGCTGGGGTTCCCGGTATCCGGCCGAACATCGGTCGAACTCCCCCAGCTCGAGCCTGCGAGACCCGGTCCAAGGACCCGCGCAGGAACAAGTTGGGGATGTTGGAAAGCCCCTGAAACTTGAAGATCGACGAGGGGATATCACCGGCTTGAGCGACTCAAACTTCGTTCGATGACCTCGCCAGCCCGGGGGACACGAGACGAAGGGAGCATCACCTGGAGTGATCGGTCGGTCAAGGAATCGAGGAGCTGGTGACAGCCGTGTTCCACCGAGACCGCATCCCGCGCGATCGGAAGCCCTCGTGGAAGGATTGGCGTTTTTGCGATTCCGCCGATCATCGCCGACGGATTCGCGCATTTGCAGAAATGCGTGCCGCGGTGACATTCTTCCGATCCATCGGATCGTGGCGCGTGTTGGAGTCCTGGACATCTCGCGGGCAAGCTCGCCATTGTGCATCCGATCCTTCGTGCCAATTGGCCATGCCAATGAGATGCCGTCCCCGCTATTTCGCCGCCACCCTCGACGAGCTTGGTGTCGCCTTCGGCCGGCTCCCCGAGCGCGGGGGTGGTCGAGTTCCCGCGGGGAGTCGCACCGTGTCCACCTTCTGTGATGGACGCGCCACACCCTGAAGCCATTGCGCCTGCTCCGACGCGAGCATGGAAGGAGGCCACTTGCTGGGTCAGTTCCAGCGAGATCCCGTGAAGGAAGGTCCCCTGGGAAAACGGGAGCGGTCGCCACCGGTCCCAGGGGGCAGAATCTTCGAAAACGCGTTGCGGTCTTAGGCGACGGGACCGAGCGGTAGCACAGTGCGCTTGTAGAGCTCGTTCAGAATCTGGGCGGCTCCGGCGTACATCGCCGATAGGCCACACACAACACCCTCGAGCCCGGCGATGTGGCCGATGGCCTCGTTGCCTGTGTATTTCTCGATGGCGAGGAGGAAGAACAGGACGACGAGCGAGAGGAAGACGAACTGCAGCGCGCGGTTCAGCTTGAGTGTTCCGAGGAACAGGACAAAAGTGAAGAGGCCCCACATTGCGAGGTAGGCCGCCATTCCTTTCGGGTCCGTCTTCTCCGCCCAGCCCAGCTTCGGCAGCACGATCAGCCCCACAAGAGTCAACCAGAATAGGCCATACGAGGTGAAGGCCACCGTACCGAACATGTTTTTCTTTTTCCACTCCATGATGCCGACGATCACCTGTGCCAGCCCGCCGTAAAAGATCCCCATGGCCAGGATCATGCTCCCGAGTCCAAAGAAGCCGGCGTTGTGCAGGTTGAGCAGTACGGTGGTCATGCCGAAGCCCATGAGTCCGAGAGGCGCCGGGTTGGCGCTCGTATCCTTGATGATGGTCTCGGGCAGCGTCGGCGGGAGGTGGGCCACACTGGGCCGCTTGGTAGCCGTCTCTTCGGTCATTGCGTCCTCGTTTGGGAAAGTGAACCGAAGCCCTTAGCCTACCAGAGCTTTTGACAAAGATCTTCGGCCCGTTTCCTTGCTCGGTCATTTGCAAGGGGCACTGGTTTGTCTGCTCCGGAAGTGCTGTTGAAAACCTGGTACTCGAGACCGACCGATTCAAGCAAGTACCATTCATCTGCAAGTTGCTTGATGCTGCGTGGCAGCATCAACTGACGGTGGCCCTGAAGGGCTCACCGCTTTCTGGGCAATGGCGCAGCTCAAGAGGCAACGGAAGCAAAACGTGGGTGTCAGGGTGCGATCCCTGCTCCATGGTCGACGGAATGGAGAAGTTCCGTCGGGAGGGCGGAAGGTTGTTGCACGAAACCGGCTACACCACGCGCACGCGTTCGCAACGAGCAACGTTCGTTTTCCGGATGTGCGCGCTTGCGCACAACGCGGAGGCGTTTGTCCGGCGCGCTCTGCGCAGCACCGCGGCGCGGGGCTTCATCGAAGAAGGCAGCAGCCAACTCGCGCGGCCGAGTCGAGGTCGATCGGACTGCCAGGCCAGTCTGTTGCGATCGAAACGATGTCGGTCTGCTTGGATGCGCCGCTGCGTCATCCGGAAGAACGAAGGAGCGATCGCAGATGGAGGGCGCAGAAGGCGCTCGCGCGCTGGTCCGAGGCGCAGGATCCGCGAGACGGTCACTCCTCGCGTGGCCAACTCACCGTTTCGCCGCGGCGGGTCGGTGTCAGCGGTCTTGCGTCATCGGCGCAGGCGCCTGTTTGTAGAAGCTGATTGGTCCACCGCGGCGGCGAACCTCGCCGGAGCCGAGGGATCGGGACACGCGGGCATGTCGATGGTCCGGCGGCGCGGTCGCCGGGACGCCGTCGCCCGCCAGCCCCGAGCTGCCGCGACCGCTGAAGGTAATGACGTGTTTTTCCAGCGTAATTCGGCGCAGGGCCGATTCCTCTTCCAGGCTTGACAAGGGAATCTTCGATGGTTGGGCGCTCGACAGGGCAATGCTGTTGCACCAGGGGGAATCTATCGCAAATAGATCGGTGATCGGAATCGGCCACAACGGCGTCGCTGCACGGCACGATGCGGACTCCTGCTCCCCTGTCGGCTGCGCTGATGAAGTCTGGTGCTTCTTCCGAGGTGGTCCTTGCGTGCGATGGTGCCTGACAGGCCCTGTCGACCGGAGCGCCGCTCGTCGGGCTGCTTGGCGCGTTTCGCGGCAAGAAGCATCTCGTTCGCGGGATGACGGGCGCCGCGCTCGTCGTTCGCCCGTGGCCGTCCCCGGAAGATGAGGCGCGAAGACGTCGATCGATCAACACGCAGCCAGACAGAAGGGAAACCCGTTAGGCTTGAGAGCAATGCACTACAAGGTCTCGATGCCCGAACCGCACGGGCATTTGTTCAGGGTGGAGCTCACCGTTGACCGGCCGGGCGATGCGCTCGTCCTGGGCTTACCCGTATGGAGTCCCGGCAGCTATCTCGTCCGGGAATTCGCCCGCCACATCGAGGGGGTCGTGGCGTGCGATGGTTCAGGGCAGTCTCTCGGGGTAACGCGTCTCGACAAGCACCGCTTCCGAGTCGCGGCGGGTGGTGCGGCCGTCGCGCTCGTGCGGTACGGCGTGTTTGCTCACGAGTTGACGGTTCGTACTAGCCACCTCGACGGCACGCACGGATTCATCAACGGGACCAGCGTGTTCATGTACGCGGAGGGGCGCGAGCGGGAAGCCCATCTTCTGGAGGTGATCGCCCCGGCGGGCTGGAGGGTGGCTTGTGCGCTGAACCCGGCGGCGGGTGGGCGCGATCCCTTTGTCGACCGGGCGGAGACCCCGGGCGAACGGTGGCTCTTCGCCGCACGCGACTACGACGAGCTCGTCGACTCTCCCCTGGAGGTCGGCACGCACGAACTTGTCCCTTTCGATGCGTTGGGCAAGGGACACGCCATCGCGCTGTGGGGAATGGGCGGCGTCGATCTCGTGCATCTTGCGCAGGACGTCCGCTGCATCGTCGAGCACTTCGGAGCACTGATGGGTGGCCTCCCCTACGCACGGTATCTCTTCATCGTGCACCTCAGCGCCGGCACCCGTGGTGGGCTGGAGCACGCTTCGAGCTCGACGATTCTTCTCAGGCGGGGGGACCTCAGCTCCCGCGGGCCGTACCAGGATGCACTCCAGCTTTTTGCACACGAATTCTTTCACGTCTGGAATGTGAAGGGGCTCCGACCCGCAGCGTTCGTTCCCCTCAACTACACGCGCGAGCAGTACACGCGACTGCTGTGGTGGTTCGAGGGAGTGACAAGCTACTACGGTGAGCTGGCACTCGTGCGCATGCACCTCGCCGACCCCAAGCGCTACTTTCGGCACCTCGGGGAGGAGCTGACGGCGCTCTCGCGCCTGCCCGGCACGGCCAAGATGAGCCTGGAGGAGGCAAGTCTCATTGCATGGGTGAAGCACTACCGCCCCGACGAAAACACTCCGAACAGTGCCGTCTCGTACTACCGGAAGGGTGAGCTCGTGGCACTCGCGCTCGATCTCGCTCTGCGCCGAGCAGGGTCCTCCCTCGACGAGGTCGTGCGTGCGGTGTGCGCCCGCTACACTGCCCGCGGGCTCCCCGAGGACGGGATCGAGTGCGTGGTGGCGGAGACGTTGGGCCCCGAACCTTCCCGGGCCTTCTTCGAGCAGTACGTGCGCGGAACCGGGATGGTGGGTCCCTCTCTCGAGGACGTCGGCCTCAGAATCGGGTGGCGGCGGATGCAGGGTTTCGACGACAAGGGCGGTACGCCTCCCAAGCCCGACTCGAGCGCACAGCCAGGATGGATTGGCGCTGCCTTCGCGAGCGGACCGAGGTTTATTGTGATGTCGGTCAGCGAGGAGGGCCCCGCCTGGCGCGCGGGCCTCTATGCGGGTGACGAGATCATTGCCGAGGGTGGTCTG
>Ga0335079_10009028_pt1 | contig 11360 bp, 10 predicted proteins | sample Lox_Sample_33_FD_206719 | JGI IMG/M metagenome (GOLD analysis project Ga0335079, IMG submission 206719) | Soil microbial communities from Loxahatchee National Wildlife Refuge, Florida, United States - Lox_Sample_3.3 | ecosystem: Environmental > Terrestrial > Soil > Wetlands | place: USA... | reverse complement strand
CTGTTCCTGAGCATTCTCACCGTAGGCACCATTACGCTTGCCATGCTCATCATCGCCCTTTTTCTGTTGATATTCGTAAACCTTGAAGGGGCAACCGAGGATTGGAGCAAAAGGGTCCAGATCGTTGTCTATTTCGAAAAGGAGTTGACTGCACAGGAAGTCACGGCATTCAGGACGCGGATCGATTCCATAAGCGGGACCGACAAGGTGACTTACGTGTCGAAAGACGAAGCGGTAAAGCGGTTTCGCGCCAGGCTGAAAGGTCAGGAGTCGCTGCTGGAGGGTGTGTCGGCCGAGGTCTTGCCTGCTTCGCTGGAGATTTCTTTGCAAACGAAAAGCCGCGACAGCGATGCTGTCGCGGCCTATGTCGCCGTGCTGAAAAAGATCCCCGGGATCGGCGAGGTGCAATATGGCGATGAATGGGTCAGACGGTTCTCCACCTTCATGAATTTCATGCGTCTCATGGGTGCTCTGCTCGGCGGTTTTCTGCTCCTTTCGGTGATATTCATCGTCTCCAATACCATCAAGCTGACCATTTATGCAAGAAAGGATGAACTGGAGGTGCTCGGGCTCGTCGGAGCAACCAGGTTTTTCATAAAAGCGCCTTTTCTGATAGAAGGCATTATCCATGGCGCTATCGGGTCGATTCTGGCCATAATAATTCTCAGCCTCTGCTATCTCGGTTTTCTGCAAAACGCCGGCAATTTCCTGAGCTTCAATCCGGCCGATGAAGGGGTATCGTTTCTTCCTTTCAGCTACCTTGCCGGTCTGTTGCTGGGTGGAGTAGTTCTCGGGTTCCTTGGGAGCCTCACCTCTTTGAAAAGGTTTATAAACTGACAGCCATGGGCCGTACTCTTCTGATCACATGCTTTTTGATTCTTCTGACGAGTGTCGGGGCGTGGTGCGCGGACGTCAAAGAGGAACTGCAGGGGATCAATAAAGAGATACGGGAAAAAAGGCTGCTCCTGAAAAATACCAGAAAAGTGGAAACTCAGGTAAATGTTGAACTGCAGAAGATTGGCAAGGAGTTGCAGGGGAAAGAAGCGAGCCTTGCTGCGCTGCAGCATGAGATGAAAGGAGCTGAGAGTTCCCTGATACGGACTTCGCAAGAAATAGAGGCGGTCAGGGAGGATGCCGAACGCAAAAAACAGCAGATAAATCAGCGCCTCTGTGCGTTGTACAAAGCGGGAGAGATCGGCGGGGTCAGGGTATTCTTTTCTTCGGAATCTTTTCCGCAGATGATGGAAAACATGCATTATATGAAAGCGGTCCTGACTAATGACAGAAATCTGTTTGGCGAGTACAATTCAAGAATAGAGCGCCTGAAGTTATTGAAAAGCTCTTTGGAAGGGGATGTTGAACAAAAGGAAAAGATCAAGATAAATATTGAATCTAAAAAGCACGAGATAGAGGAAGTAAAAGAGGGAAAGGCCGCATACTTAAGAAAGCTCGGGGAAGACAAAAAAACTTATCTTGCCTCGCTCAAAGAACTGCAGGCCAATGCCAGAAGACTTCAGACTATGGTGGAAAGGCTTGAAGCAAAAAGCAGAAAGGGTTATACTGTCAAAAAAGAGAATAAATCCGTGGGGGGGGGACCCCCGCTGCTCCCCATTCCCGATAAAGGTTTCGGTGCCATGAAGGGGAGACTTTCCATGCCGACGAAGGGAGAAATCACCGACGGTTTCGGCAGACACAAGCATCCCGATTTCAATTCCTACACTGTCAGTAACGGTATTACCATCGCCGCTCCGCAGGGCGCCGATGTGCGGTCGGTGTACGATGGTCAGGTGATCTTTGCCGACTATTTCAAGGGTTATGGCAATATGGTCATAATCGACCATGGCGGCGGTTTTTTCAGTCTCTATGCCCATACCGCGCGGATTATGAAGAAGGTGGGGACAAGCGTCGCAAGAAACGAAGTCATTGCCAGCGTGGGGGATGCCGATTCTACCAGGGGCCCCATGCTTTATTTCGAAATTCGATACCAGGGGAAGCCGGTCGACCCGTCACGATGGTTGAAATAGTGTTTAATTCTGGATTGATAATTTGCTGAGGTTTCAGAATTTAGAAAATACAAAATATTTCCGGGAGGCGAAATGTTAAAAAGCAGCAAAGGCAAGAAGATAGCCCTTTTGATTAGCGCTGTTTCACTGCTGGCGGTTCTCGTCGGGGTAGGCGCCCAGCGCCGTTGCGCTGCGCAGGGGGCAAACGATTATGAATCCATTGAGTTGTTCACCGATGTGCTCTCCATAGTCAAGAAAAGCTATGTTGAAGAGGTGGATACCAAGAAGCTGATTTATGGTGCGATAAACGGCATGTTGTCTTCGCTCGATCCGCACAGTTCGTTCATGCCCCCGGACACGTACAAGGAGATGAAAATTGAAACCAAAGGTTCATTCGGCGGCCTCGGCATAGAAATTTCCATTAAGGATGGGCTTCTTACCGTTATTTCACCGATCGAGGACACCCCTGCATACAAGGCCGGGATAAAGGCCGGTGATCAGATATTGAGAATAGACGAAAAGTTCACCAAAGACATGAGCGTGATGGATGCCGTTAAACGGATGAGGGGGGCCAAAGGGAGCAAGGTCACACTTACCATCATGCGTGATGGGTTTGACAAACCAAAGGAATTCCCACTGATAAGAGACATAATCCAGGTGAAAAGCGTTAAATTCAAGATGCTGGATGAAGGGTTCGGATATATAAGGGTTGCACAGTTTCAGGAAAAAACCGATGAAGATCTGATTAAGGCATTTCATGATCTCAAGCAGAGCAACGGTGGAGAGTTGCGCGGGCTTGTTCTGGATCTCCGCAACGATCCGGGAGGACTTCTGGACCAGGCGCAGAGGGTGGCCGGCCATTTCCTGAACGATGGTCAGCTTGTCGTTTATACGGAGGGGCGGGAAAAAGATTCCAAAATGCAACTTTTTGCAGGCAAAGGGGACAAAGAGACCCATTACCCCATAGTGGTACTGATAAACGGCGGTAGCGCGAGCGCATCCGAGATCGTTGCAGGTGCCCTACAGGACCATAAGCGTGCAGTGGTCATGGGGACCCAGAGCTTCGGTAAAGGATCGGTTCAAACCATCATTCCCCTTTCGGATAACTCGGGGTTAAGGTTGACCACAGCCCGCTATTTCACTCCCAGCGGCCGTTCGATCCAGGCCAAGGGCATCACTCCCGATATCGTCGTGGAAATGCTCGAATTGACGGCAACTGAGAAAAAAGAAACCATGCACATCAGGGAAAGTGATCTGGAACATCACTTCGAAAGTGAAAAGAAGGCCCCAGAAGAGGAGAAAAAGGCCGATAAAATGCCGCCATACAAGACGGACGATCAGGTCAAGAGTGACTACCAGATTCTCAGGGCGCTCGATTTATTGAAGGGGTGGGATATCCTGAAAAAGACGGGATCGGCCTCTTAGAGGCGCGATACAGTGGGTACGAGGATGGAGGTGCGGGAGCTCATTCTTAAAAACCTCCATCCTCGAAGTTTTTTCCTGCTATTATGATATTTGCGTGTTGACATATTGTAATTTCTGGTATATTGGTAGTATAAATGCCGAAGAATTTACTAATGTGGACGGGGGTGCGTAATGGGGCGGGTAAAGAGTGTGAAAAAATCCGATATTTCCGAAAAGCTGACCGTCCGCACCTTTGGCGGGCTTTCCATCTATTATCAGGGCGTGCCTATCTCCATTCTTTGGGAAAGTCAGAAGGCGCGTCTTCTTTTTTGTTACCTGTTGATTACCAATGATCAATGGGTACATCGTGACAAATTTATTGAGATTCTTTGGCCAGGATGCAGTGGAAGCGCCGGGTCAAACAATTTCAAGACTACCCTCTCCCGTCTCAGGAAGTCTTTCACCGGTCCCAGGGTAATCAATCCGGTTATGACCCAGGGGGAAGCGGTAAGAATCAACATTCACGACATTGATGTCGATGTAAACCAATTCAGGCAAAAAGCCGTTGCCGGCATCAAACTGATGTCCAGAGGTGACGCAAAGGCCGCCAGGGAATCCCTGGAAGCGGCCCAGGACCTCTATACAGGCGAATTTCTCCCCGAAGAGCCTTTCAACGAGTTCATAACAAATGCGCGTAATGAACTTGCCGAGCTTCATTCTTCCGTTATCAGGTACCTGGAAAGAATCTACAAGCAGGAAGGAGACCATGCGGCATTGGAGGCCTTTCATCTCCTCAACAAATGCGTGGCAATCAGTCCTGCCTGAGCTGTCGTTTCTGTCCTTTTGGGATATCTACCTGTTTCAATCAAACTCTGCCGGCACCGTCGCGTTGGCGACTTCCGTACGTGGGGATGTCTAAACTTTATCCGCGCCTGCGTCGCCTCCACCCTGCCGCACGCCGACATTTTGCCTGCACCCGGCAATGGAAAAAGGGCGAAAAAAGGATTGACTTAAAGGGCCTCATTTGTTATAAGAAAAAGCTCGTTGAGCGGGAATAACTCAGTGGTAGAGTGCGACCTTGCCAAGGTCGAAGTCGCGGGTTCGAATCCCGTTTCCCGCTCCAGTAAAAAACTTATGGGCTCCGGTGCTTGCCGGGGCCCTTTTTGTATTGTCTCAACAGGAACCGAAGACCCCGCCTGCGCACTTGCGGTCGCAAAGCTCCCCGCACCCCCATCTTTGCAACCCAGCTCGCATGCGAGCGGCTGGGCCGGGCCGAGGGGCGTGCTTATTAAATTAGCTTTAAAATATAAAGATTTTGGCGTATAAGGTGGGATTATCTGACAGGATGTATTTTCAAGCCCCCGTGTTACCGTAACGGGGAATATAAAGTCGAAATTTTGTGGAGGCGTGAATGTTTAAGAATTTTCTTTTTGCAATGCTTGTAGTTGCAACTATTTTCAGCACTGCATCTGCAATGGCAGGGATAGATTGTTCTCCACGTGACCCTCGTGCTTCTGTATCAAGCGAAAAGGAAGGCCAGATAAAAGCGTCAGGTCAGCATCCGAAATATTACATGGAAATACGTTCTTCCCAGTGCCCAGATTTGTCCGCACTGGGGAACCGATCAATTCTTAAACCGGGCAATAAGTGAAGGGAGAGGCCTTGAAAAGGGAAAAACTTGATAAGAAAAGAAAGCTCAAAATCCTCTTTTCAAGACCCATCTATTCCATCTTTTCCTGGTGATAAAAATTAATTGAAACGGAGGTTGGATGGATTCTGTTGGCGGCTGCAGTAATGCTTTCTGGCTTGCTTATTATTGGTTGCGCGACTGAACAGCCCAAACCTGAGCCGAAAGTCATAGACAAGATGACCCTGAGAGTTCTTTTCGAGTTTAACAAGGCTAAACTGGCCCAAAGCGATATCGCCGAACTCAACAAGGCAATAGCGTTCGTGAAAAAATACCCGACTTCCCGCGTCTTGCTCGAGGGACATACCGATAACATCGGAAGCGAAAAGTATAATATGGAGCTTTCTCAAAAAAGGGCTGAAGCCGTCAGGCAGAACCTCATAAAGGCAGGTGCAGTTGACGAAGCAAGGATATCGGCTACAGGTTTCGGATCTACAAAACCTATTGCTCCGAACAGGACTGAAAACGGCAAGGACAATCCCGAAGGCCGGACCAAAAACCGCAGGGTCGAGATCATCATTATGTCGGAATAGTTCCTGCATTTGGAAAATTATACGTCATAATGGCACAGCCAATTCATCTGGTTGAAGACGACAGCAAAATAGACAAAAAGGTCAGTCGATATCACCTTCACGCCGGACAGCATAGGCACAAAGAGTGCGAGCCTGAATATCCCCTCCGATGACCCCAAGAAGCCTCAGGTCACGATCAAACTGACCGGAAAGCCCCGCCCCTATTCAACCGCCGATCTGGCAGGCATATGGACTGGCAGCTTATTGGCCACCGGCGCGGGGACTCAAGTATGGAAGCGCATGACCCTTAACATTGCCGCCGATGGCTCCTATACCAGCACACAAGTAGATTCCAACGGCAAGACTGGGACTTCCCGCGGGAAATTCAGCATTACATCTGTTGGGAATATTACCGATCTGAGAGACGAACCCACTTTGTTGTGCAATATGGATGCAGGAAAGACTGTATTTGCCTGCACAGATACCCCTAAATCCGGCATTACCGAGTTGGGCGTCTTTACAAAGCAAAACCAAAATACATCGTATGCACTGACTGATCTGGAAGGCACATGGAATGGCAATTTTGTAACTGCCGGAGCAGGAACGAACTGGTGGACACGAATGGCCATTAATATAGACTCCAACGGCTCCGTAACCGGAGGTACATCTGTAGATTCCGCGGGCAACACCGGAACCCCCTCCGGGAATTTCAGTATCACCCCAGACGGGATTTTGACCTGGTCGGCGGAGCCCAATATGCTGTGCAGTATGGATGCAGGAAAGACAATAATTGCCTGCACGGATTCACCTGACTCCGACAGTGTAGATATGGCGGTCTTCACCAATACCGGGCCGTCGTATACGGCTGCTGATCTGGCCGGTACATGGTCAGTCAAGAGCATGGCTACTGGTCCTAGTGCGCCCGATTGGCTTAGGATTACATTAACTGTTAAACCAGATGGCACCTTTTCATACCGAGAGACCTATTACGACGGTACAACAAATAAGAAAAATACTAAGACTGGTAGCGGGACGTTGCAGATAACGTCAGATGGGCTGACTATTAACGTAGGTAAAGACGCCAATATTCTTTGTAAGATGGATGCGAACGAAACCGTCATGAGCTGCACAGAAACATGGGATAATGATGGGTCTACAGAACTTGTTGTCTTAACCAGGAACCTAAAGTAAATTAGAATTTTGTCTGCAGGAAATGAACAAAAAAAGCCCCTTCTGTCAGGAGGGGCTTTTTTAACGTGATTGACCGGATGGTTTGGAAGAATGAAGATAAAAAGGAGAATTTTAAGAAGGGAAGATATTGATTCTACTACTGCGCCAGCGACTTACTTGAACAACAGGATACCCGAATACGTGGTACGTGTTGAATATCTTGCAATTTTGCCAGGATAAAGTAGAATTACCGCATCCTTTCATTGTAATTTAGTATATAAGGGGGTGCCATGCGGCTCAAGGACGACCAGATCGACAGGCTGGCGGAAAAGGTGCTGGCCGATCTTACCGCAGCCGACCTGATCATCTTGAAAAAAGAACGGGGGGTCATCCTTGCCGGCATCAAAGAGGCCGTCAAGGCCGACATTAAGGTGGAAGAGGATCTGGAAAATGATGCCGAGAGTCTGCTCGAACAGACCCTCCGTTCAATGCGGGGAAGTGCCGACATCGACCGGCACAAGATGCTCAGGATGATCAAGGAGAAGCTGGCCAAGGACCGGAAAATAGTCCTCTGACGAATCCGTTTTAATTTCTCCGGCGATTAAACACAACAAACCGGCTGTAGGGGCGCTGCTTGCCACGCACCGATTGGGCGGAGCAAGCGCCGCCCCTACCTATATCAAATTGGTTCATGAGGTTTCCCATGTCGATTTCCGAAGACCGCATCTCCCACCTCGGCCATAAGATCCTGGAGAAACTCTGGCGGGATGACCTGGCGGATTTTCCCGACGAGGCCCGGGCGCTGGGCTGTATCAAGAACGCCATCACGGCCTACTTTGCCGTGGCCGAGGAGGTCGATCAGACCGTCAGGAATAAACTCGCATCCTATGCCCAGGCCAAGGTCCCCGGCAGCAGGGATTGGGAAATCCTCTACCAGAAATTCACCAGGGAAGAGCTGGCAAAAAGAAAACGGTGATGCAGTGATTCAGCCCCTTTCTCCTCCTTTTGTCCGAAAACATATATCACCCCAAGAAAACAGGGCATAATTTATTTTGATTCTTGACTTGATTTTTATTGATTTGGTGTTTATATTGTCGAAGTGATTAGCACTCAGCAGTTATGAGTGCTAATATTTTTTCGAGCATTTAATCAAAAAATTAAATCAACAAGAAGAAAGGAGAGACAGAAGATGAAGCTCAGACCGTTACAGGACCGTATCCTCGTTAAAAGGATCGAGGAGCAGGAAAAGACCGCAGGTGGTATCTACATTCCCGACACTGCCAAGGAAAAGCCGGTGATGGGGCAGGTTGTCAGCGTCGGCAATGGCAAGAAGGGTGAAGACGGCAAGATCATTCCCCTTGACGTGAAAGCGGGAGACAAGGTGCTTTTCGGCAAGTATTCCGGCAGCGAAGTAAAGGTCGAGGGAGAGGAATACCTTATAATGAGGGAAGACGACATCCTCGGCATCATTGAATAGGCAAGTCCCTGAACTTACTGTCTTGTCCGGCGTGTGAAGGTCAGGCTTAAGGCTTTCTTCCATTGCACCCGCGCACGGCGGGTAATCAGTCGCTGGTTTGCACAGTATCGCGAATATTCCAATAAACGAAGATAAATACAAGGAGGATATAAAAAAATGGGAGCTAAGATAATAAAATTCGACCAGGAAGGGAGAAACGCCATCCTGAAAGGTGTCAATGCCCTTGCCGGAGCCGTTAAGGTCACTCTCGGGCCGAAAGGGCGCAACGTCGTCATCGATAAGATGTTCGGCTCACCGCTCATCACCAAGGACGGCGTCACCGTTGCCAAGGAGATCGAACTGGAGGACAAGTTCGAGAACATGGGGGCGCAGCTCGTTAAAGAGGTCGCCTCCAAGACCTCGGATGTGGCCGGTGACGGCACCACCACCGCCACTGTGCTTGCCCAGGCCATTTACGCCCAGGGCGCCAAGCTGGTCGCCGCCGGGCACAACCCGATGGAGATCAAGCGCGGCATCGAAAGGGCCGTGGAAGTCGTAGTGGCGGAGTTGCAGAAGATTTCCAAGCCGATCAAGGACCACAAGGAGATCGCCCAGGTCGGGACAATCTCCGCCAACAACGACAGAACCATCGGCGATATCATCGCCCAGGCGATGGAAAAGGTCGGCAAGGAAGGGGTCATCACCGTCGAGGAAGCAAAGGCGATGGAGACCACCCTCGAGACCGTGGAAGGGATGCAGTTCGACCGCGGTTATCTCTCCCCCTACTTCGTCACCGATCCCGAGCGGATGGAAGCCACCCTGGAGAACGCCAACATCCTGATCCACGACAAGAAGATTTCCAGCATGAAGGACCTCCTGCCGATCCTCGAGCAGACCGCCAAGAGCGGCCGTCCGCTGCTCATCATCGCCGAGGATATCGAAGGTGAGGCCCTCGCCACCCTGGTGGTGAACAAGCTGCGCGGTGTCCTCAACATCTGTGCAGTCAAGGCCCCCGGCTTCGGCGACCGTCGCAAGGCGATGCTCGAAGACATCGCCATTCTGACCGGCGGCAAGGTGATTTCCGAAGAGGTTGGCTTCAAGCTTGAGAACACCACCTTCGACATGCTCGGCCAGGCAAAGAAGGTCGTTACCGATAAAGACAACACCACCATCATCGACGGCGGCGGCAAGGAAGCGGACATCCAGGGACGGGTCAAGCTGATCCGCGCCCAGATTGAAGAGACCACCAGCGACTACGACCGCGAAAAGCTCCAGGAGCGCCACGCAAAGCTGGTCGGCGGGGTCGCCGTGATCAAGGTGGGGGCCGCCACCGAAACCGAAATGAAAGAGAAGAAGGCCCGTGTCGAGGACGCCCTCCACGCCACCCGCGCGGCCGTGGATGAGGGTATCGTTCCCGGCGGCGGCGTCGCCTACCTTCGCGCCCTCCCTGCCCTCGCTGGCCTCAGTCTGCCCACCGAGCAACAGTTCGGCGTCAACGTCATCAAGCGCGCCCTCGAGGAGCCGATCCGCCAGATCGCCCAGAACGCCGGAGTGGACGGTTCCATCGTGGTGGACAAGGTGAAGAACGGCAAGGATGCCTTCGGTTACAACGCCGCAGACGATGAGTATACTGACATGATCGCGGCCGGCATCATCGACCCGACCAAGGTTTCACGTTACGCTCTGCAGAACGCCTCTTCAGTGGCCGGTCTGATGCTGACCACCGAGGCGATGGTCGCCGAGAAGCCGAGGGAAGAGGGCGCCGGAATGCCCGGTATGCCCCCCGGCGGCATGGGCGGCATGGGCGGCATGGGCGGCATGATGTAATTAAACGGAATGCCGGGAAGAAAATCCCGGTTTCCCATGCGAAAGACAAAAAGGGAACGGACAATTTGTCCGTTCCCTTTTTATTTTTGAGGAGTTACGGTTTCTCCCTGACGAATTTCAGCGCTGCGGAGTTCATGCAGTAGCGTAGCCCGGTTGGCGGGGGGCCGTCGTCGAAGACATGGCCCAGGTGGGCGCCGCAGCGGGGGCAGAGGACCTCGGTGCGGACCTGGAAAAAGGACCTGTCCTTCTCGGTACGGATGTTCTCTTTGGCTATCGGCGCAGAAAAGCTCGGCCAGCCCGTACCGGAATCATACTTGGCGACGGAGCCGAACAGATCCAGGCCGCAGCATGCGCAACGGTAGACCCCCAAATCATGGTTGTTCCAGTAGTCGTTGGCAAAGGGTTTCTCCGTTCCTTTCTTGCGGGTCACCCGGAACTGTTCCGGTGTCAACAGCCTGCGCCATTCTTCATCGCTTTTAATCACCCGTTCAGTCATGACATATCCCTTTTTCTCCACCGAATAGACCCGGATCTGACCGGGCTTCCGCTGTTCAGCCGTGGTGACCGCCACCATCCCCGCTGCCATCGTGCAGAGCAGCAACCCCGCGGCAATAATGCCTGACCTCATGATTTATCCTCCCCATGCCTGCGGCTTTTGTTCAGCACCTGCATGAAATTTTAACGCATCCCCGGATTATTGCAACGGCACAGCTAAGTCAGGCGATATCCCAGGAGTGGAAAACCTCACCATTCAAGAATTGACTAATAAATCTCGGTCCCGATCTACGTTTTTGCAACCTGGAGTCAGTTTTCGAATAACATGACCTGCGCGCATTCCGTCGTGGCCCTCGCTATCGATTGCATTCCCTTCTTATTTGTAAACAAAGTTTACATGTAAACAAAGTTTACACTTGCCATTAATCCTTACATATCAAGGTGTTGCAAGAGAAATTATGGAGAAACGTAAACAAAGTTAACATTTCACTTAGCAGCCTGAACCCCCCTAAATCCATCTAACCATCTAACATTACACGCTATTAATAATTGGCACAAAATGTGCTAAGTAATACTTTCATATCTATTTCAAGATCACCAAAGCGTAAAGGTCGTACATTCAACAATGTTTAATTGGAATTAGTATGTCCATCATGAGGAGGAAAATATGCAATCGATAGAGTATCAAGGGACAATCGAGATGTTATTGAACAACGATGCTTTTGTCAGAGAGTTTTTGCTTGGCGTGAGAAAGAAGGATTTCAGCCGCCTGATCAATGAGGGGATTTTCGCAAAGTTATTTATTG
>Ga0335079_10009021_pt1 | contig 11364 bp, 19 predicted proteins | sample Lox_Sample_33_FD_206719 | JGI IMG/M metagenome (GOLD analysis project Ga0335079, IMG submission 206719) | Soil microbial communities from Loxahatchee National Wildlife Refuge, Florida, United States - Lox_Sample_3.3 | ecosystem: Environmental > Terrestrial > Soil > Wetlands | place: USA... | reverse complement strand
CGAGCGCGGCCGACCTCTCGATAGTCCTGAGCGTGGAGAGAGGACTCGGTGTCCTTGGAGAATCAGGCAAAGCAGCGACACTCCACTACCTTGAGAAAACGGGCATGAGGATCGAGGACATCCCCCGCGACATCGAGTCGTTCGAGAGTTTCCTCCAGAGACTTTTCGGGCAGGGAGCAGGCGTAATCGAGAACGAGATCGTGACCAGCCTGAGGCGACTCGAGCACCTGAACCCAGACAACGCCTCGCTGACGTCCGCCGTAAGAGAGCTGAGGGGGAGAGGGGCATGAATGGATTGAACACCCAGTGCGTCACGCCTCCCAACGTGCTGTTCGCGAAGCAGAGGCGTTCAAGGCTCGACATATGCTTCGAGCTCCTTGAGGTGGTCTGGGCCAAGGAAGAGATCAAGCCGACCCAGCTGATGTACAAGGCGAACCTCAGCTGGAGGATGCTTTCAGAGACGCTCAGCTACCTATCAGAAAGGGACCTCGTCAATTTCCACGCGTCAGGGAACAGGCGGACCGTCGCTCTCACGGAGAAGGGAAAGGCGTGCCTTCAGAGACTGCACGAAGCTCGAAGCGCCCTCATCCCGGAGCCGGAGGCAGTCGTAGGGGAGTTCGGGCAGGTGGAGAGGGTGCTCCCTCCCGCCGTCCCTCTTCCTCTCGACGGCGATAGCAGCATGAGGGCAATGTGAGACACGAGTCCAGCAAGGGCTCCCCCATGATCCGGGGCGAGTCTGCCGTCCGACATCGGTTGGCCGCTCGGGGCGGATGCCGCAGCCGATCTGCCGCTTCGAACCGCATCAAATAGACGGGGAATCTGAACCGAGAGTGCACTACCGTTAATTCGAACACGGGCAGTTTTGGGGGCGAATGCGACCAAGACGGCATGACAAGTGAGGGCAGATCCCGGTGTCCGCGCTTGGACTGCTGATGGCACCCGAAGGGTTCAGGGGCCCGGCTAATGGTTGACGTGCTTGGATACCTTTGGCTGCTGTGGCTAATCCCGGCTCCATGCTTCATCTACTTCTTCATCAGCTACCTTCGGCAGAATCCGAAGCTTGTCAACAGGGACCTGAGCGAGCCAATTCCCAGGAACCCAAGAATACTGTTCCAGATCACGTCGAAGAAGTGCCCGCCCATAGTCTATGACGTTGTGAATCGAATTGGCGAAGTCTCCAGGAACCTCGGGTACTCCAACTACAGGATTGATGTGGTTTCTGACCAGGAAGCGACAGTCGACGGCGCGAACATGATACTCGTTCCGCGATCTTATCAGACCAAGAACCGCGCAAAGTTCAAGTCGCGCGCGCTGCAATATGCCGTCGAATATCGCCGGCTGCGCCATGAAAACGCGAGCAGTTCCTGGATTCTGCACCTCGACGAAGAGAGCTTCATAACGAAGCAGACGCTTGTCTCCATCCTGAAGTACCTGGGTGGACCCAAGCCGGCTCTCGTCTCGGAAGGCCCGATAATCTACCCCAACAAGATGTTCGACGTCGGCATAACTCGCTACTCGGAGTCTCTGAGGCCATACACGTGTTACAACTGCGTATCTCAGATGACCAGCAGCGTTCCCCTCAACATGCATGGGTCGAACCTCCTCGTCCGCTCGGACATTGAAGACACGGTTGGATGGGATTTCGAGGGACTGGGCGCATCAGAGGACCAGAGGTTCGGTCACGAGGTCTGGCGGAAGATGGGCAGCGTCTTCGGATGGCACGGCGGCCTGCTTGAAGAACAACCCCCACTTACGGTGTCTGACTTCATAGTCCAACGGCGTCGATGGCTGCTCGGAAACATTGCCAACGTGCGGACGGGCAAGCTGCCGTGGAGGAAGAGGGTGAACTCGGTAGTTCAAACTGCGTCCTGGATTGTGGGCTTCCCTGCAGGCATTGCCACGATGCTGGCATTCGTCCTCCCGCAGGACATTCCCTTCTGGTTCCACGTCGTCCTGGTGGGGTCCACCTTCCTTTGGCTGGTCTCGTACCAGATCGGACTGGAGCAGAACATCCGGCCATTTCGGTTCTCGCGGCTGAGAAGAATCAAGGAACACGTCATCATGCTGGCGCTGACCGTCCCGCTCGGCCTTATGGAGACCTACGCAGCATTCACCGCCCCCTTCTACATGAAGGGGTGGGCCTGGGTTTCGACCCCGAAGACAAGGAGCGAATCCTTCCTCCTGAACTACATGCCCACAACATTCCAGGCCGCGGGCGGAAGCACGATTCGAAACCAGAAAAGCTAGTGCCCTACTGCCACGGCCTTTCCGGAATGCCCCTTCTTGTCCTCAGGTGTTCTTCGAAGAGAGCAAATGCCATGAAACTCGCGAGGGTCGCGACGCTCAGAATGGGAACGAGACTCGCGGCGACGGCCATCCAGGGCAGCATAAGAAAGGGCAGCCCTGTACTCGCCATCACAAAGGCGTTCGCTGTCACGGCGAATGCGACGAACAGAGTCCTCTCTAGTGTGTTCAGCTTGGTCGTGAGCGTGTCCAGCTCTCCGCCCGACAGCGACTCTGAGGATATTATGCCTTTTCAGTCGGAGGCCCATACGTGTGCATTTCGAAATCACTGATCAAGGAGTCCGAAGTTCCAGAGTTGGCCACGTCGATGCTTCAGCGCCCGGCTAGCACGGCTGGTCGCTCTGATGAGGCAGGGTCCATCCCCGCGACGTTTGGATCCCTGCATACACGATGGAGACCACGAGACCGAACGCGAATATTCGTACAATTCCTGCGAGCAGGTCCGAGCCAACCGAGACCACCAGCAGGTCGTTCAGGAGGTCTGCGAAAGATGCGGCAGGGAGAATGGAAATCAAGAAAGAAAACGAGAACAGGTAGATCCGTTTGGAGCTCAAGATGCGCCTCTTTGAAGCGATGGCCACTGAGAGAAGGTAGGCCAGAGAATACAGCGAGGATATCTCGCCACCACGCACCAATATCCCGGCAACACCCAACAGCCCCAGAAGATAGTCGCTCGACGGGTTAGTTTCGACTATCGTGGTCCCGTTCGCATATTCCAGGGTGATTATCCCGGCCAACGTGTTCAGGGAGACAGAAAGGAGAAGCGAGTAGGCCATGGCCCTTGTCCTGTTCAAGTGACTGTCCCCTATCGGTTATCCGTTAAATAACACACGTGAGCCGCCAGCAATGGTCGGGACCCGGTTGAGACTATTCTACTGTCCTGCCTGCACCCGGGTTTACTACCTATCAGACTACTACGAATACGTGTGCGGAAGGATCCATCCCACTTCGGTCTGGCCGGACGGGAGAACGCGGCGTTTCTTCATATCAGAGAGAACAGAGATCAATCGGCCCCCTTGGGCCATCCCCGATCTGGTAGAAGAACGGGAGCTGTACAACGATGACGTTATCGAGACCTGGCTGGACGCATGCAAACACCCCGAGGACACAGACTACGGAGATGCCAGGAGGCACTTCGGCTATAGTGCGCCCGGCCTAAGGCACCTGACCAGGGAACAGGTCGTCGAAAGGTACGGGCAGTTCATCTTGAAGCCGATCGAATCTTCACCTGCAGAATAACTCGCTTCCTGGAGAGGCGGACCAGGCAGAAGTGCGCGTCTTCACACGCCGACGCGGAGGGACTTCGGCGACTTGATGAACTGGGTGATCCTGGTGCTGAAGAAGTCCCCGACCTCCATCGGGCTGAGGACGTCAATCCCATAGTTCCTGGCGAGCTCCTTCGCCTTCGCATCCGGACGACCGCTCAGGCAGACAACGTATGCCTTTGCACCCGTATCCATCTTCTTGACGTAGGTGCGGAGTATCTCGACCTCCTTCACCTCTGCGTAGACGTCGAAGGCGTACGTATCCTCGCCGTCCGCGGCCACAAAAGTGAACCTCTGGTCAATCCCCGACTCGCCCGTTATCACGGCAGGCTTCACGACATCTAGTCCCGCGACCGTCGCGCCGACTTCCAGGGCGAGTTTCTCGTAATACATCTTGGAAGCTCCGTCATCCGAGCCCCTCTTAAGCCATTTAGCGCTTTTTCGGCAAAGCGGGAGACCGATAGTCTGCATTTCCGCGGGAGGTTCAAGATGTACTTGAAATCCATAGCATATGGCGAGAAAGGAAAGCCCTGGCCAGGCTCATTCTCCGAAGTGGCCCCCAGTGGGGGTGTGCCACTGGAGACTTCGGCAAGAAAAGACTCTGCGGACTACGGAGCAGGAGACTACAAAGTTTAAGTCGCGAATGCCTGCACGCTTGCATCCAGTGAGCGAGTCGTTTCAAGCGGCGCTTGCAAGGGTGGATCTGAGCAAGTATATCGACCAAATCCAGGAAGAACTTAGGAGGGCGATAGCGGACATAGGCCCCGGGAGGACTCGAGGGGAGGTCGAAGCGATACAGGCAAGAGTCCAGGAACTCATCAGAAGGCAGTCCCAGGAGCTCGCGAAGGAGGTTGGGTTCCTTGGAAACCAAGCAATGGTGTTCATGCTCTCTAATTCCATCATCTCAACCGCCTGGGTCGCCTTCAGTCTCAGGCGTGAGGCTTCGGACCTCTCAAAGTCGCCAGAGGACAGGCTTGGGGTCCTGGAGATGCTCGACTCCCTTTCGTCGGCACTAGCAGATGTGATCCAGCAAGGAACCAACTACGGAGACAGGTACGCCGGACCAGCTGTAGAAGGCAAGGCCGCGGAAGGGGCGTCAAAGAAGCCCGAGACATAGCGCCGAGAGCAGGCGTGGGCCGCTTCTCCTATCAGTTTGCGTTGTCCGAGTAGTTTCCTTCCTCGTCCTTCACGCGGTGGTCGTGAAGAGGCATTCCATTCTGAGTCAGGCCCCCGGTGGCAGGGCCCAATTGGCGAAGGAGTGCCAGGACGGGCGAGTCTCCGCCGGCACTGTAGAGCCCCATGTCCACGTACCTGATTATGGGCTCGTACACACCAATGGCCCCTCTCCCGAAGATCTTCGAGAGCTCTTTCACAAACTGATCAGGGTCGCTCAGGGCACCTGGGCTCAGGTCTCTGAGAAGGACTTCGGTGGCGCCCCCAAACTTGCCCACGAGCGCCTCCCTCGCCAGCGCTTCGAAGTCTATCCCAGCGCCCCTTATGCGCTGCATTTTCAGAACGAATGACTTCTCGTAATCATTCAATCTCTTTCCCTCGGGCATACGGAGAGCAGACTATCTGAGAGACGATGCAGGCGATGGCTGCGTCTCAGCTGGCCCTTCTCCAATGTCAGAACTCCTTCCTGTGCGCGTAGAACGCCATCGCCAGTGTAAGATAGCCGAGAATGAAGATGAGATCGTCGACGCTCCCGTTGTAGTAGGTGCCGTTGGCGACAAGGTAAAGGAAGAACTCGTCCCCGATCACGTACAGCGTTGCCCCGGCCCCGAAGAGCACCCACCAATTTGCTATCCTCCCTCCGACAAAAATCGCAAGGGACAGCAAGGCCAGGGAGAGGAGGATGAGGTCGAAAACAGGGTATATCATGTCGGTCAAGAAGTTGACAGGGGTGAGGCTCTGTCCGAACTCAACGGGCAGAACGAAGAGAAGGGCAAGGGCGACTGCTGCGCCTATCCCTAGGAGCGTGTACCCGAACCTCCTCATGGACAAAGCGACGTGGAACGTGTTGAGGTAGCCGACGAGCCCGGCCATTACCGGAAGATAGCCGCCCGTGTAGAAGACGTCGGCCAGAGAGGGGTAGGGCAACGATACCTGGACAACGAAATAGTACAGAGCCCAGGTCACCTCGGCAACGACCCACATACCCGTCCCAATGGTGAAGAAGAACCAGATTGCTCCGAAGTCAAGTCTGCGAGTGAAACCATATCGCCGAAGACAAGACAGGGAGCACAAGAAGGCCGTGAGCACGCATGCAGATGGAAGGAGGTTTGAGAGGGGACCGATCAGTCCGGGATAGAGGGGCTGAAGGGCGAATACCAGAGAAACCCCTGCCATTGCCGCCACCCACAGCCGAAAGCCTAGGAGCGACGTTAGATTCCCTGCGCCCCTCTGTGCCGAAGAGCCCATTCTCGACTCCTTTCACGGTTGGAGTCTGCTGGGGTAAAGTCGATTATGGACCCGGAATCCATCCGGGACGAAGACGGCTGCCAGAAGTGTCAGTAGACCTGGGTCGTCCAGAACTCTTTCCTATCGCAGCATGTCAGGGTCTCCGTAGTAGCGCTCTTCCTCCCCCTAAGGTATCCGAGAAGAGTAGGAATGGCGACAGGATGCGAACAGATCCTGTGCAGTCCGGCCCTGCAATGCGAGCAGGGATCGGTCTCCTCCTGTTGCATCGTACCCTAGTCGAAGACAGTTCCGCATTTGTTGCTTGTGGAGGACCGATACAGATGCGAAGACCAGAGTTGGCTCGCCGGCCTCTCTCGAACGGCACAGCGGTCCGACAACCGAAACATTGGATGGCAGAACCGTATTCGAATTCCATCTATGCTTTATAGCGTAACCCTGCTGCTCACATGGCTTGGCCATACCACTCGACCAGTTCTGGCAGCTCGCCTCGGAGTTCCTTCAGATCTACGTTCTGCCCTACATCATCGTTCTCGCCATCGCTTTCCTGACCGTCGCGTTTGCGTTCAACTTGAACGATCGGAACATGAGATACAAGGCGCGCAGGGCGCTCGCCTTGGAGATCCGGACCAATTCCAAGGTAACGACCGCGATAGTCACCTACGCAGATACCCAGCTGAGCGGAGAGGCTTCCGTCCAGCCGATGCCACGATACGAGACGGACGCCTTCCAGGACTACAAGAAGCTTGGACTGCTGAGGAGGCTCCCCCCGAAGATCGTCGACGAGCTGGAGTCACTGTACCTCAGCAAGGCAAGCGTCAACGAAGCAGGACGCAGACAAGAGGAACTCGCCTTCGGCCCTGCGGCGGCATTCCCCAATGCCCACACACTTCGCCTTGAGAACCTGACCTACCTACGAGATACGGCCCACAATCTGATAGAGCCGTACCTGGACAGACTGAAGGCTACTCCCGTCTGAAGACAGAGCATTCTCTGACATCGAGAAACGAAGTCCCCGAGTCATGAAGCAGGAAGACAGATACTTTATCTTAGGATTTCCTTTACAACCTTCTGATAGGACTGGACCATTTCCGTGCCTTTTGGCGTGATCTGATATCTCCGCCTGCTCCCATATGCCTCCACTTCGAGCATGCCAGACTCGAGGAAAGACTTCAGCTGCGTCTGGAGGACGTTCCAAGAGAGATTGGCCCTGTACATGATCTGCGTCGGCTTACCGTAGCCGCTTTCGACCGCCCGAAGTATGTCAACCTTGATCTGGAGAAGTGACCTTCTTCCTTCGCCTGCTGGCCGGTTCAGCGCGGTCGACTCGCTTCCTGCGGCGGTCTCATCCAGCTTATTCGACATTATTTGTGAATGGCCTGCGACGCCATATTAGGCATTATCAATCGATAATATGGATTCCAGCAATACAACCTTGGAATTGGGCCGAACCGGGATAATGACCCCGTAGACTTCGGGTTCCCGAAAACAGATTACTGCTACACAATGGCTTTAATATGAATTAACTCGTCTTTGGACAATGAGTTCAGGACAGCAAGAAAAGGAAAGCAGCAACGGCGGCTTTGCCGACAGTCTTCGTGAAATCCAGGGAGAATACATGATGCTGGGCGAGCTGTACGAGAAGCAGAAGAGCTACGGTCAGAGACTCTCTGAGATGATGAAGACCTTGCAGTTTGAGGTTGACACTGTAATACCAATCAGGCCGGAGGCGCTCGGCCGCCCCTGCAGGGCAGCGTACCTTGTTTCTGAAGGTGTGGTCGTCGTGTTCGATGCGAGCGGCGCAATGACGTCCAAACCACTCTACACACTGCCGTCCGAGTCCATAATATCCATAATCCAAGAGTGCACCCCCGAGCTGCAGAGACTCCTCTCCGAGAAGAGGAGGAGCGAAAGCAACAAGGTGAAGTCCATGGAGCGTGTCCTGAAGGAGCTGAAGAAGGCCCAGGCCACCTTCAAGCAGACGAAGAGGGACGAGACGGCTATTGAGGAAGAGGAGGACGAGGAGCCCAGCCCTGCCGCGGAGCAGGGAGCCCGGAAGGACAGCGCCGAAGCGGTCGCTCAGGCTCCAAGGGCCCAGAGGGACTCGTTCGCCTTCAGAGGGAGCTTCGGCGAGAAGAAGGACGTCACTGCGGTCTCTACCTGATTCGGCAACTAGGTTCTTCTACCCCGCCATGGCTCCTGGTTCGAGAGAGTTTGCTGGACAAGGCGAGGAACAGGATGAAGGAGAGATATGCCGAGGCGAGGCTCCGGGAAACGAAGTTCCTCATGTCTTTCGACCTACGCGCGGTCGACAGCAGATTGGTGGTGCTCCTGTCGGTCTTCATAGCCCTGAACTTCTTTGATGCCATCACCACGCTGGTCGCCATCAGCCTTGGTCCCAGCTTCGTCGAGCTCAACCCCATCGCGTCCGGACTCTTCAGGCTGGACTTCCTAGGGTTCATCGCGGCCCTCGGGCTGAAGTACATCCCCCTGGTCCCGCTCGTCTACGTCACCTTCCTGGCCCCGACCCAGAAGCATGTACTGGCTCTGAGGATAGTGAAGATCAGCGCCTTCATCGCGCTCGTGGCGGCGGACGTGTTCTACCTGGCAGTTGTCGGGTCGAACTCACTGAACCTGTTTCACTACTACTACGGGTGAACTGCCACGGCTGAGGGCCGGGGGCTCCAGGCCGAAGGTGCAAGATGGAACCTACTTCTGGCTGAATGTTGCATTCTTCTCATGTTCGCAGGCTGTGCGTAGACAGCAGGGAGCACATCGCCAACGGGGCGGAGGGGCCGCTTGCGTATTCGCGGTGCTCAGTTTTCACCCCGGGAACCAATAGCCCCCGTAGCGGTTCTGATGTGCCATTTCTTGGGCCATACAGGTCTTGGTTTCATGGCTGCTCGGCCTTGCGCCAGATCCAGCCACTGACTGTGCCCCAGAGCTGGGCACCGCCCGCGTCTCCCAGACGCGAGGGGCGCGCCTTTTGTCGCGGCCTAACCCTTCGTCCAGCAGGGCGAGTTGACCACGCGTACCAGGGCAGACGTGCCATGGCTCCACAACGGTTATACGCTCATTCAGCGGGAACAGCGCACGTGATTCAGGAGACAGGGAGCCAGCTCTACTCCGGGATACTGAGATTCTATGCGCTCAATGACGTCCGGAAGTACATGAAAGAGCTCCTCGAGCGCTACCAGAAGGAGTATGACAAGTCGTCCAACGTGATTGGCTCCCTTCTGAGGACTGAGGGAGGGAAGGGGATGGAGGTCATCATGTCGAAGGGATGGGCCAAGGTTGGAGCGATGTTCGTGGATGTGACGGATCCAGAGAAGGGTGGGATGGAGCTGACTTTTCAGCTGGTTACGGAAATGAAACCTAGGATCTCCAAGACGGAGGAGGTGCTGAAGACATTCGAGAGCGTGGAGGCGCTCCCGATTCCAACCGATGCAACCTTCATCCTGTATCTCCACAGCGGAATCCCTGAAAGGCTTGTGATTGACACGACCGAGGCGAAACCCGAGACCTACGCATTCAAAGGAGAGTTCGTAACGGCTCAGTAGGTCCGACCTGACGGTACAACCAGCGTGAACTCTTCGAAACTGTTTGGTATCTGAGGGCCAAGCAGAGACATCGATTCTCAACACCTAAAGGTTATAGTAGGGCCGACGAGAGGTAAGATGTGCTCGAAATCACTGTCCTCATCGAGGACCTTGATGCAGCGAGATTGTCCGAAAAAGCAACAGAAAACGTTGCTTCGAACTACAGCCTTAACGTGTCACTGGCCGAGAAGGACAGGAGCCCGGAGCACCTGATACTCAGCTACAGTATGGAGCTGACTTCGCAGCCTCCCACTGCCAGGTTCAAGATTTCGGGCAACGCAACCCTGAAGGGGACAAAAGACGAAATTAAGGAGGGGATAACCGCCCCCGATTCGAACAGGCCCCCGCCAGTCCTGATGGTGATATACGAGCGGATCTACAGCACGGTGTACCTGTTGGCGGGCGCGCTGAAGGTGCCCTACCCCCTGCCAAATCTTCTGAAGAAGGGTTCTTGAGCCCTTTTACGGCAATTGTCTGTCGGTTCCTCCCTCCCGCGGGTCAGTATTTGGAATATGCACGTAAAACCTTATATTAGCTCCATGCAAAATCGTGCCCGTGAGCGAGGAACTAGGACACGGGTTCGGCATTCCGGGAGACCCGGTATCTCAAGTAAGACGTTCCCCAATGGAAATGATCTGCGACATCCTCAAGGTTGTCTCGGCAGGCCCGACGAAGCCTACCCACATCCTCTACAAGGCCAACATGAGCTGGAAGGTCCTCTCCTCATACCTTGACTTCTTGACGTCAAGCGGGATGCTTGACAAGGAAGACCAGGAGGGAGGGAAGCGCAGCACCTACAGGCTCACCACAAAAGGGAGGAAGGTCCTCAGCCTTTACGATGGGCTAAAGGAAAGCCTGAACGGGACCTTGAGCCTGGAGACCTCCGAGAACCTGGGGAAGATGCTCGAGAACGCGAAGCCTATCGGGCCACGATTGTCCGTTTCGCCGTGGTAGGGAAGAATTCAGCCAGGGCCGCTTCCTGTTTGCCGAGCAGATTTACTGTCTCCCTGTAGTGGTCGAACGCCTTCACAAAGGCGCGACCTCTTTCGGTGGTAAAGTACCTCTTCTCCTCGGGCCTGTACTCCAAGGCCCCGTGCGTAATCAAATCCCCGATGTAAAGATTGAGCTGCTTCAGGTTAAGTCCTGACTCGTACATGATGTGCGTCTTGCGTCCGCCCGGAAGTGCCGCCATAAGTACCTCGTACTTGATCTGGTTCGAGTCCCTTCTTCTCCTTTCGCTCAATTCGTGCGTGAACACCAGCGCAACGGGGATAAGCGTTCTGGACTTTCCCCAAGACTGCTGATGACTTGCGTGTCTTAAACGGCGAACTACTAACCCAGACGCTCAATCAGTATTCCGGTTCAGGGAATTCCTTGGCTTTTCAAACTGAAGTTTCCCATCCGTCAACTTTACGGAGTAGAGCCGCCGTCGCCTCGTTCCTGACTAGCCAAGTCGTTCGATCAGTATCCCGCACGCGCCATCCCCCATCGCGATGCACTTCTGCTCCGTTACCCGATGGGAGACGCCGAGAATCTCATCCGCCATTCCCCCGATCAGGCCAACGAGCACGTGGCAGACGGGCTCGGTAGATTCTCTTGCATGGAGGCAGAAGAAGCAGTCCTTCACAGTTATCCCTGCCTCGCCAGAGTTGAGGTCCCCGCTGTTGAGGCTCAGACCGCCCCAGCCAGACTCCCTGGCGAGCGTTTGCATGACCTCAAACGCCCTCTCGGGTTCCAGCTGCTGATTCTTCGTGGCTCTTCCTGCGGCCCTGCCGTAG